>BNJU01000209.1_pt1 | contig 351132 bp, 326 predicted proteins | sample 8539281 | NCBI WGS metagenome assembly BNJU01 (sample SAMD00202456, study PRJDB9452) | human saliva metagenome | isolation source: human saliva | place: Japan
CAACTGCTGTCCCTTCATTGGGACAGAGTTATTATAAGAATCGAACCAGTTGGACGTATCCAGCTGGTTCGATTTCTTTATGTCCTATTCGTAATTGAATAGGCTTCTTCCGTAAAGTAGATAGGTTAGCCGTGTGCCTTCATTACCTTATGATATATGCTAACCCATCTCTATTGTACCATCCTTACCTAACTTTAAGCGTGGCTTAGGTGTTGGCTTAGGCTGTGGTTGAGGATTGGGCTTAGTGACGGGATTGGGTTTAGTGGCAGGAGTGGGCTTGCGTTGTGGAGCGGGTTTAGCCTTAACAGGTCTCGGTGCTGTTGGGCGTTGTCTAATGGGAGCCTTCCTCGTAGGTTGATGAGTAGCCGCATTCTTCTTGTTGGGTACTATTCTGCTCTTCAGCTCACCACCAACATAAGTACCATCAGGTCCTTTCGTCCGATACGCATAGAACGTACCTTTAGGGAGATATACAGTATCTTCGACACATAGACCATCATCATAACGTGCGTGTTCGATAATCTTTTGCCCAGTATCATCGTACACGTAGGTCATTCCCTGTAGCAGTCCATTCTCGTAGTTCTCAATGTAGTCAAGATAAGGATTTGCACTGGGACGATTCATCTTTTGGTACTTGATGAGCTTACCCTGCTTCTTCCCTTTGCTGTAACTCACAATGCTTTCGATGTTACCAAATGCATCGTAATACTTCACCAGCCCATCCCTTAGACCGTCCTTATAGTCTTCTTCCATGAATAAGCGACCATCTTCCGTATAACTAACACAATGCCCTTCTAGTAGACCCGTCTCCTTATTTTCATATGTAATCGACTTTATCTGTCCGTTGTCATAAGACTCTACTATCTTCTGTACCTGTGCGTTACTTGCTAAAGGTAGTGCGATTAGAGAGAGCAGAAGTAATTTTATCTTTATCATATTATATTCGTGTTTAATACTTATTACTTTGGAACCTTGTGTTTAGTAGTAAACTTATATTCGTATTTCAGATAACCATCCTTTAAGGTAAGGCTCGCTATATAGTCTTCGTCTTCAGTATGATCGTTATCCTTGGTTGCTCTGAACCATATCTTTTGATTATCTCGTATGATGCCCTGAATCTTCAGTGGAAGCTCAAAGGCGTGTGTCCCAAAGTATAACGCCATTAGTGTTTCTCAGCTGAAGAATCGTTGGTGCATCCTCCGAGATACTAGCATTATACTCTATAAGGATATACTTCGAGTCTTGGTAGTCAATCTTTGAGTTGAAGCCAGTAAACCAATCTGTTATTGCGTTGTGACTAATCATTCGCTTGTCACCACGCGGAGAATCAGTCACACCATATAGGAAGTAACCAGCGTCTTGAGGGTCTCCTAAGTGATACATGAAGCGTATTCTCCATAAGCGGTTGAGGCTCTTTTGGCTAGAGGATTCGCTTGCTTCCTTACGATCTAAAATATAGAACACACTATCCTTAACCTCACCATTAAGCTCAGAAGCAGGTAGTTGTTGGGCGAATTCATAGGCGTCCTTCGTATAAAGACGGTCTGTAGCTGGGAAATAATAATAGGTTTCTGCCAAATTGTTGGTGACCTTGAACCCTTCACCTACGCCCGCCGTACTTGCGTGGTCTTCGTAGGTATCAGAGATAAATTCTACTGATGAGATACCACTTGACATCGCTTTCTTCTTGGCGAAGATAGTCTTTGAGACATCCTTTAGCGTGAGTGTCTGTGGGTCTATCTCAAGTATAAACTGGCTAGGAATCGTGATATACCACTTCTTGGCTTGGTTCAGATGTTGTATCTGAAGCATGTGGAAAGCTGTCATACCAATCTTCCTTGCATCGTCATCACTGATGAATAGTTTGTCAGCAAACACCTTCCCACTATCTGGGTCGACGAATCCATAATAGTAACCTGATGGTGGTGTCTCGTCGTCAGAATACCAGTTACTGAAACTACGATCGGTTAAATAGAAGAAACAAACACGTCCGTTATACTTTACTGGGACAATGGCTTTATATGAATCTTCTACGCTGATAGAGTCTTTATAACTAGCGCTTGGCTTGGAAGAGTCTATGCTGAAGAACAATAACATGAATAGAAAGAATAAAGAACCACCGATGATAGCGAATACTTTTACCACATTGCTAGTGGAGATGTCTGCGTCTCCTTTGGTGCGTGTGAAGCCTCCATAATCAAATTGATGCTTGACATTAATGTTTATGTCGTCATCATCTAGGAAGTATTCTGTACCGCAGTTTTTACAGCGATAACGCTTTTCATCCAACTGAATATGCTTCTCACTGCCACAATTCGGGCACTTTATGGGTCTTATCTTTGTTGACATTGTATTGCTTTATCTGTATTCGTTATATATACTTATTGCTTCCTTACGTTGTGACTAGTTGCAAACTTGTATTCGTATTTTATGTTACCTCCTTTTAACGTAAGGCTTATGATATATTCATCATCGTAGCGATCAGTGTGCTCTCTTGTTGCTCTGAACCATATCTTCTGATTGTCTCGTAGAACACCACCAATCTTTATTGGACAATCAAGAGAGCGTGTCCAAAGGATTCCTCCATTAGTGTTTCTTAGCTGAAGAATCGTTGGTGCATTCTTCGAGATATTTGCCTTATACTCAATACATAAATACTTTGAATCTTGATAAATGAGCTCTGCATCGAATCCTGTGAACCAATCTGATATTTGCTGACTACTAACCACTTGTATGTCTTCAGCCACAAAATCGTATTTCTTGTTTGAGGGATTGCTAAGGTATTTAGGATTCCAAGGTGATACGTGAATTGTATTCTTGTTAGTCTGTTTTGACTTTCTTTGCTTGAAGAGGCATTAGACTTCTTGATTTCTAATATGTATAATACGCTATCACGCATCTCTCCTTTTAATTCAGATGATGGTAGTTCCTTTGCGTAATTATAGGCTTCTTCTGTATATAGATGGTCTGTGGCAGGGAAGTAATAGTAAACTTCTGCCAAGTTATTAGATATTTCTAAGCCCTCATCTCCCTCTAATGAAAAATCAAAGAAATGGCTTGTTCGAGAGATAAAATTCACAGATGAGATTCCACTTGACATTGCTTCCTTATGAGCAAAGATAGTATTTGTGACATTACTCATCGTGAGTGTTTGCGGATTAATCTCATAGATAAACTGCTTCGGAATGAGGCATAACCACTTATTTGCTTGCGGGAGATGCTGCAACTTAAGCTCATCAAACGAGTACATCTCAAGGCTTTTGCTCTCATCGTCACTGATGAGGAGCTTATCAGCTAACACCTGTCCAGTCTGCGCATCGACGAATCCATAATAGTGACCATCTACTAAGGTCTTATCATCGTTAAGCCCGTAATCGTACCTACGATTCGTTACGTAGAAGAAACAAATACGTCCTTTATGCTTCATAGGGTAGATGGCATCGTAGTCATCTGCCACCTCTACGGAGTCGACAGAGAATAAATCACTTACACCCAAGAGCTTACTTACTTTGATATCTCCGCCCCAAAAGTGCTTAGCTGCATACAGAAAGAGAAAGACAATAAGTACAACCGCTAGGTTTCTTATCACATTGCTCATGGTGACGCGGGGCTCTTCTTTGGGCTGCGTGAAGTTTTCGTATTCGAAATTATGCTTGACATTAATGGTTATATCATCGTCATCCAAGAAGTATTCCGTCCCACAATTTCTACATTGATAGCGCTTTTCATCCAGTTGGACATGCTTCTCGCTACCACAGTTTGGGCACTTTATTGGTTTTATCTTTGTTGACATTGTATAACTCAATCAGTACTTTTTATTGTTTCTTATAATGTATGGTTAGATAACACAAGATAGCTTCTATGGCTGTAAAGATAGCGAAGAGGATAATCCACCAGTTGTCTTTTACGCCACTCGGTGCTATCATTCCACTAACAAACTCTATGATTCCTGCTAAGAGGAAGAGCATACCAAGGCTCAAACGATGCGAACGCTCTGCACCAAGGGCAAAACAACATTACAACCAATAGGGTGTTGACTATAATGGCAACACTTGTGTAAGCATGTTTACCAATGGATAGATTGATAGAACCAGACCTGCAATGATATTGACAAAGAGGACTGCTATGGCGAGGGATTAAGACTTTATTCATAATTTTAGAAAGTATTTCGTTCTTCTTTTGTTCGTATTCTTCAGCAGTGATGAGTTGTTCATCTAAGAGTTTCTTGAGCTTTCGTAGGCGTAGAGTAGGGTCACTATTAACATCACCCGACTTGAATATGTCTTGTGCTAACTGTAGTCCGGCTCCCATTTGCAAGCCTGCTCCTGCCAGTCCACCTTCGTTCTTTGCAGCATCACGTAAGGCTCCTAACTTCTGCAATCCAGTGTAATCAAGGTCTACCTCGGCTGCTGCATGCTTCTCAGTAGTCATGTTTGCAATCCTACCAATGCGTTCCATCGTTTCGTCATCGAATGTAACAGAAGTGATGCGGAAGTCAGTTAGCTCCAAACCCAATCGTGATAACTCCTCTGAAGTCTTCTCTTGTAACTCCTTAGAAAGCTCACCTATGTGGGTATCCACCTCTCGGTAAGGGTAGGCTTTGACTGCAAGAAAGGCTGTGAGTGGCGTCACAATACGTGAAGATACGAGTTCTTGCACATCCTCTGCATAATAGTCTGCGACTGTTCCAAGCAGTGTGACGAACATTTGAGACGCATCTTGTATCTTTACAGAGAAGTTTCCACAAACCCCGAGAGCCACTGGTAATTGATAATCAGGCTCTATGTATTTCACTGGCGAAGCAGTTCCCCAAAGGATGTTCACCATCTCCGCTGTACGGAAGAAGTAGAACCTCATCTTATGGTCGCTCTCTGCTTGTTGAGAGATGTTAAGCAATGTGGTGATAAAAGGATGGTTGTCAGACTCCATCTCATACACTCCTGGTTCTGTAAGTGTGGCTCTCACCTGTCCATCATAGACGATAATGCAACCCTGACCAGGTGCAATAATGAGTTTACTAGCGTCCTTTATTTCATCAGTTGTTGTTTCCAACTGATGGAAAAGTAGCTTGCTGTCTTGCTCTTTCCACTCTATGACACTTCTTAATTGCCGTTTAAATAAGTTCTTTATACCCATAGCCACTGTTGTTACTTGTCAGTAAAATGAATTTAAAATTATCGTATAAGACGTTGTTGTTAAACCTCTTAATACCCTGCAAATATAATGAATTGTATTGAAAAGAACAAGAGATCCTTAAAGAATGAATACTTTTTAGCAAATGAGAAGGGCGTTTCTTTATCGTGAAGAAACGCCCTTCTCATAGCAAGGAAACGCCTTCCTCTATTGGAGAAGGGCGTTTCCTTGTTTGATCTCCAGCAGTTTCAGCCAACGATGTATTACCTCGTTACACACTAATCAGCCTTTTCCTGGTTAGCTTCCGTTAGGCGCTCCTCCCCTTTGGGGAGGCTGGGAGGGGTAGTGAGGAGGTTGTTAGGAGGCTCAAAAAAGGGGAAGAACCATCATAGTTCTTCCCCTTTTCGAGTCGGGATGACCGGATTCGAACTGGCGACCCCTACGTCCCGAACGTAGTGCGCTACCAACTGCGCTACATCCCGATAGCCTTTGCAAGCAGTTGCAAAGGTAGTTAATTTTTCGGAACTAGTGCAATGTTTTATGCTCTTTTTATGATATGTTTAGAGCAAGTTGGGCAGTTCGAAGAGCCTTATTCCATTGCTTCCTTTAATAAGGATATAATGGTCTTCTGGTCGATGAAGAGCTATTTCAGCCTTTACCTCATCAACATCCTTAAACTTACGGAAGTCTGTGTTAGTCTTTTGAAATTCCTCACCAACAAGCCAGACATTGGTTAAGCCTGCTGTTTTGAGAAGTTCAACAACCTTTTGATGTTCCTCTGCTGAAGCTGCGACAAGCTCTCTCATGTCTCCGAGAATAGCCATCTTGTGTTCAACCTCCATAAGGCGGAAGTTCTCAATAGCAGCTGCCATGCTGGACGGGTTAGCGTTATAAGCATCCACAATGAGCTTGTTGTGGGCTGTTTCTGTGAGCTGTGAACGGTTGTTATGAGGGATATAATTCTCTAAGGCATGGTTTATTTGCTGTGGAGTTACACCAAAGTGTAGACCGATGGTGATAGCTGCTAACATATTATCAAGGTTGTACGAACCAATGAGATGAGTCTGTACTTCATATATCGTATTGGCAGGTTGCTGCTTATTGAGGCTTGACGACTGCCATTCAAATTTGAGGAATGGAGCACAGTTGATTACTTTTCCTTGTACGTCGGCAGTATCATCTTGCCCGTAAGTGATAATGCGGTCGAATTCACGTTGTGCTGCCATCTCTGTGAGGTCGGCATTACTTTCGTTCAAGAAGAGTAAAGCATCATGCGCTTTTAGATAATCGTATAGCTCGCCTTTGGTACGTTTTACGCCCTCAAAGCTGCCGAATCCCTGTAGATGAGCACGACCGACATTTGTAATCAAACCGCACGTTGGCTCTACATAAGTTACTAGTTTCTCAATGTCCCCAGGGTGTGATGCTCCCATCTCAATGACTGCTATCTCATCATCAGGGCGTATGCCAAGTAGCGTGCGAGGCACACCAACGTCATTATTATAGTTTGCTTCGGTGTGATGAACCTTATATTTCTCGGCCAAGACAGTAGAGATAAGCTCTTTACTGGTGGTCTTTCCGTTCGTTCCAGTAATTCCAATGATGGGGATGGAGAATTGTCTTCGGTGTTCACGTGCTAGTTCTTTGTAAGTAACGAGTGCGTCATCAACTAAAATAAAACGCTCATCAGTGGTATCAACGTATTCTTTTTCGTCAACAATAGCATAGCTACAACCTTTGTCCAAAGCGGCTTTTGCAAACTTGTTACCATCGAATGATGCTCCTTTTAATGCTATGAAGATACTTCCTTCAGGGCAGTTTCGGCTGTCAGTGGTCACTGTTGGGTGACTTAAATAAATCTTGTAAATCTCCTGTATATCCATGATTTCTACTTTATTCTATGGTGCAAAGATAGTCTAAAAGGTAGACAACACAAAGTAAAGATGGGCTTTTTAACAGATGGATTATCATTGTTCTTCATTCGTGTTAAGCGTGGTCGAGGATGCAGACTATCGATGTCCTATATATATAAGGTGTAATGGCTATGATGCAATTAAAGCTTTGAAGTGTTATTATAAATTGAATATTTATGTTGTTTCGTAACGTTATTTGAGTTTAAAGTACAATTTAGTTACAAATGTTTTTGGTTTGTTAAGTAATTCTTTATACCTTTGCACTTATTTAATAGGAAATAGTCATATTTTTATAGATTAAAGCTTATGGTTAAAAAGATTATCAATGGTTTTAGCGGGTCTGTTCCTATGCTTAGGCGTAGCATTGGCACAGTCAGAGATTTCAGGAACTGTTGTGTCTTCTGAGAATGGAGAGCCTGTTGTAGGTGCATCCATACTCGTTGTTGGGACACAAATGGGTACTGTTTCCGATATTGATGGTAACTTCCATCTTTCGGTTCCAGAGGGTAAGAATCAGTTAAGAGTACAGTATGTTGGACTCAAGACTGTCGTTGTTCCTGTAAAGAATGGAATGAAGGTTGTGATGAAGCCAGACGCTGGCTCTCTCGATGAAGTTATCGTTACAGGATATGGAAACTTTAAGAAATCTAGCTTTACAGGTGCTGCCGCAAACGTAGATCCAGGTAAGTTAGCAGACGTACCAGTAGCCTCTGTGCAGGATAAATTGTCTGGTTCTGTACCTGGAGTAACGGTTACGAGTTCATCAGGTGCGCCTGGTGCTGTAAGCAATATACGTATTCGTGGTATGGGATCTATCAATGCTGGCAATGATCCATTGTATGTCATTGATGGTACACCAATGGTATCTGGTGATATTAACGCATTCGGTCAAGGGCAGTTCAATGATACTGGTACGGACATTCTATCCACTTTGAATAGTAATGATATTGAGTCAATCACCGTCATCAAGGATGCTGCTGCAGCTTCTTTGTATGGTTCTCGTGCAGCTAATGGTGTAGTCGTTATTACAACAAAGAGCGGTAAGAAGGGTAAGACGCATGTTGACTTCCGTAGTGACTGGGGCTTCTCTAACATGGCTATCAATTATCGTCCAATGTTGGATGGTGACGCTCGTCGTGCTGTTCTCTCACGTGGTTTGGAGAACTATGCATATATAAAGAGGGCAAATCAAAGGCTGATGCAGAGACATTTGCTAAGGGGCAGATTGATGACTACGCTGCTAAACCAGTTGTAGGGTACGATGCTAATAACAAACCAATCTATGGTTGGACGAATTGGAAGGATCTTCTCTTCAAGACGGGACACCATCAGAACTATCAAATAAGTCTTAGTGGTGGTAGTGATAACACCCAGTTCTATACCTCTCTGTCGTATATGAAGCAGACAGGTATCACTGCGAACCAAGGTTTGGAGCGTTTCACAGGTAATGCCAACCTTACTCATAAGTTCGGAAGATTTACTTTGGTTTACTCTGGTTTGTTCTCTAAGATGAATCAGCAGATGGCTAATGAGGGAACTTCTTATACAAGTTCTATCGCTCACTATGCATTCTTTGATAGTCCTTCAGCCATTGCTTATCTCCCTGATGGCACATTGGCTCCAGGTACTCAAACTGGTTCTTACGTACAGCTCAACCCTCTCTATGAATACAAGCATTCAAGTGATAAGAACGACGTAAGACGTGCTTTCAACTCATTGAAGCTCGATTGGAACATCTGGGATGCACTCCATTTGAGTGAGAAGTTCACCTATGATTATACTTCATCAGTAGAGAATGTACTCTGGGATCGCTTCTCTAACGATGGTGCCCCTGGTGGTACTCTACAGCGTGTAGTGAGTGCTATCACTCAAATGAATGGTCAGACACAGCTCTCTTATGTGAAGTCTTTCGGCTTACATAACCTTGATGCACTTCTTGGATACGAGACAGAAAAGTACATCTACAAGTACAATTATCTCCAAGGAACCAATTATCCTGGTTCTCTCTATGAGCTTTCTAATGCTGGAACGACGAGTGGTTCTAGTAATGCAACAGGCTACACGATGGTAAGTTGGTTAGGTCGTTTGAACTATAACTACGATAACAGATACTATGCAGGCTTTAGTTTCCGTCGCGATGGTAGTAGTCGTTTGGCAAAAGCTAACCGCTGGGGTAACTTCTGGTCAGTATCTGGTGCATGGCGATTTGGTGCTGAGAAGTTTATGGAATCAGCTAAGAGCGTGCTAAGTGATGGTAAGTTGCGTGTCAGCTATGGTGTGAATGGAACATTGCCAACTAGTCTTTATGCTTATTTGAACCTCTATCACTTCGGTGAGTACTATAATGGTCAGTCTGGAATGGGTATCGTTGGTATTGGTAACCCTGACTTGAAGTGGGAGAAGAACCGTGCTTTTAATGTTGGTTTAGACCTTACCTTCTTTGATCGAATCTCTTTGACTTTCGATTATTACACACGTACAACATCAGATCTTATCTATGATCTCCCTGTATCAGCTGTACCTGGTTATTATGACGGAGAGACTTATAATACCACAACACCAATGAATATTGGTTCTTTACGCAATACAGGTTACGAGTTTACGCTACAAAGTAATAACGTTAACACAAAGGACTTCACATGGACAACCATGTTGAACTTCGGTCATAACCACAATAAGATTACTAAGCTCAATGGTAGTCAGGATGAGGTAATCAGTGGTAGATTGATTCACAAGGTGGGTCACACTTATTACAGCTATTACGCTCTTGAGTATGCTGGTGTAGACCCTACTACTGGTAAGGAAGCTTATTATCTCAACGATGGTACAGCTAATGCACGCAAGACAACAACTGACCCTGCAGCTGCAAAGAAGGTTATCGTAGGTGACCATGAAGCTACTTTAGAAGGTGGTTTGACGAACAATATCAAATGGAAGTTTATCGACTTCGGTTTGAACTTCACCTTCTCTTTCGGTGGAAAGGCTTACGATGCAGCTAGATGGCAGCATAGTAATGGTGGTAACTTCCTCTATGGTGGTGCTGTCCCAGCCTATTATGACATAGACAAGATGTGGACAGGTCCTGGCGACACAAAGGCTAGTCTCCCTGCTTTCCAATTCGGAAACAACCCAACGATTGAGTCATCTCGTTGGTTAATGCCTACTGATTACTTGCGTTTGAAGAGCTTAACACTTGGTCTCACAGCACCTAATAACTGGGTATCTAGACTTGGTTTGAATAAGGCAAGAGTCTATTTTGCAGCATCAAATCTCTTCACATTGAAGTCAAAGAACCTCTATGTTGATCCAGAGATGCCAGTAGATGGTCTATGTGTGTTCCAGACTCCAGCCTTAAGAACATTCACTTTCGGTATTGAGTTAGGCTTCTAAATTATTAATTGTAGAATTTTTGTTTATGAGAAAATACAATAAAAACATATACGGCTTAATGCTCGCAGGTGCAGTCCTGATGGGTATGTCATCATGTGGTGACGATTTCTTTGAGCAGAAACCAGCCGATTCTGTCCCTGCGGAGACAGCCATCCAGAGTAGTAGTGACCTTGCTTCGGCTCGTGCGGGTATGTATGCTGTCTTTAAAGGAAATAGTAAAATGGTCGATTACTATGGTCAGCAAATGTTCCTATATGGCGAGTTGCATGGTGAAGACTTAGTGTATAATTCAACTTACGGAAGTAACCGTGCGAACTTCTATTATCAGATGTCTTACACCACAGCATCCGACTTTGATCGTTCGGAAGCAATCTGGCAATCTCCTTATGCAGTGATAGGTCGTGCTTGCCGAATCATTGAGGCAGCCGATGGTGGTAAGTTGTCTGATAAAACTGAGGCGGCTGATGAGATAGCACAATATCGTGCAGAAGCATTGGTTCTACGTGCTATGGCGACTTTCGATTTGACACGTGTTTATGGTAAGACCTATACAGAGGACAATGGTGCCTCGCTAGGAGTTCCACTGGTAACAAGTTCTTTACAATCAAATGTTAAGCCTGCTCGTAGTACTGTTGCAGAGTGTTATGCTCAAGTTATAAAGGACTTGACCGAAGCAATTAGCTCTGGTAAGCTCCCATCAGAGACTACTCCTGGTTATGTTAGTCTCTATGCAGCAAAGGCTCTCTTGGCACGTGTTTACTTGACAAAGGGCGATTGGGCAAATGCTCTCAGTACTGCAGAAGATGTTATCAACAACTCTGGTAAGAGTCTATGGACAATCTCTGAGTATGTGAATGCATGGAAGAAAGACGATGCAGCACACGCCAAGGAGATGTTGTTCGAGATACCTGTTACCAACACAAATGATTGGAATGACCGTGAGGGTATAGCCTATCTATATGCAGAGAATCGTCCTGATGTTCCTGGTTATGGTGAGGCTGTTGCCAACAAGAACTTCCTTGCTCTTCTGGCTCAAGACCCTAACGACGTGCGCGCAGATGTGTTCCTTGCACCTAGCAATGACTCTAAAAACATATTCCATGGTGCAAAGGTTTATCTGAACAAGATGCCTGCTTACAATGGTGATCCTCGTTATGCTAGTGTGCCAATATTACGTCTTTCAGAGGTTTATCTGATAGCTTCTGAAGCTGCATTTAAGGATGGTAACACTGCAAAAGCAGTCCAGTATTTGAATGCTCTATTGAAGAATAGAACGTCGGATGCGTCTCGTTTGGTAACAGCGTCAACTATCACGGCCGCTCGTATATCACTCGAACGCCGTAAGGAACTCGTTGGTGAAGGTCAACGTTTCTTTGATGCAATACGCAACAATGAGACTATCACACGTTATACTAACGAATCCGACCGTGGTTGGAGCGCTGTTCTCCCAGCAGATGTGCGTAGTTACAACCGCGATTACTTCAAAGCTCTTGCAGCTATACCAAGCTATGAGATAGATGCAAACAAGAATATTAAGCAGAACGATGGTTATGGTCAATAACCCGTTCGGAGTCGCTTAACAAACTAATATAAATGCGAGGGATGTGCCTAGATGGGCACATCCTTTTTTCTTGTCTATTATATCTATCGTATGGAATGAATATCTTTTACAAACGGAATTATCAATATAGAGCCAAATAGGAAGCGATATTCTTCAAAATAAAAACGTATATACCTTTTTTAGAAAACGTACCTCCGTTTTTGGTGAAACGTATATACGTTTTTGGTGAAATGTATATCCGTTTTTAGTGAAACGTATATCCGTTTTTGGTGAAAAGTACGTACTTTTTAGGTAAAAATAGGCTGTTTTTTCCATTGATGGTCGGTTACTTTCGATTGAAAAGAATGTAAGATTTACGTAAAACGTTGGTTATTAATGAGTTATACGATTGTTTGCAAACTTCGTCAAAACGCGCGTATTTGACCCAAAGGAGGGTGCTCTTCGATAAAAACGCAGTTATAAGTATAGATTTTAGCAGTATTTCTTTACAAATGTAGTAGGTCATTTCCGCTGGTTTCGTCCTATCTATACCATTGGATCGAATGCTCTTTTTGCACGTTCTGAACGTTCGATTGAAGTTGAATCGTTGGTGAAAAGCATTGGAACTATCGTCTGTTTGCCTACTGAAACTTATGCTTTTCGCTAAAAAGGTTGGGTCTTTCTGATATAAATGTGCAATAATTACATTACCTTTGTGCCTATGGAGAAGATGAAAACATTGGGTGATGGAACGCCCATAAGCTATACTATCAACGTTCGTGGGCAACTCATCGACTTGGGCGAACCGCTGGTAATGGGAATCATGAACGTTACGCCCGACTCATTCTATGCTAATAGTCGAGTGCAAACGGCTGAGGCTATCCGCCAGCGAGCCCATCAGATTGTTGCTCAAGGGGCTAAGATTATTGATATTGGAGCCTGTTCAACACGTCCCGGAGGCGTTGTTGTCAGTGCAGAAGAGGAGATGCAGAGATTAGCCTTCGCTCTCCCGATTGTCAAAGAAGCCGAGCCTGATGCCATACTATCCATTGATACTTTCCATGCTGACATTGCCCGAAGGACGATTGAGGAGTTCGGTGCAGATATAATCAACGATGTTGAGGAAGGTAAAGACCCTGAAATGTTCCGTACCGTAGCCGAACTTGGGGCACCTTATATCCTTATGTCTACTGCTGCTAACCTTCATGACATGCTTATCGACTTCTCTCGTGAGGTGCAAGAATTGCGCGATTTGGGGCAAAAAGACATTATTCTCGACCCAGGTTTCGGCTTTGGTAAAGACCCCTGTAGCGGGCAATTACGAGCTATTAAGCGTCATGGAACGGTTGCAAGTAATGGAACTTCCCATCCTTGTAGGCATTAGTAGGAAGCGAATGATTCATCAACTTTTGGGGATTACGGCAGCTGAAAGTCTGAACGGAACAACCATTTTGAACACAATCGCCCTACTGAAAGGGGCAAACATACTGCGAGTGCACGATGTTCGTGAGGCGGTTGAGGCTGTCAAAATAGTTGGTGCAATGCGACAAAATACTGTAAAGTGAAATAATAAAGACCCTCTTTTATGTTTTTCCCATTTGGTATAAAGGATGTAATCGACATCGTGCTTGTGGCATTGATGCTCTATTATATTTATCGTGTGATGAAGGAGTCACGCTCACTGAACATCTTCATCGGAATCATGTTGTTTGTTATCTATGGCTCATCGTTAGTCAGGTGCTAGAGATGCGACTTTTAGGTGGTATCCTTGATAAGCTGGTTTCGGTGGGAGTCATTGGTCTTATCGTTCTGTTCCAAGAAGACATACGCCACTTCCTGTATAGTCTTGGCGCACATAGGAAGGTGAAGAACATTATCAAACTATTTACGAGAGCAAGCAAGGAGGAGGTTGATAAGGAAACAATTATGCCTATCGTCATGGCTTGCATGAGTATGAGTCGTGGCAAGGTGGGTGCTTTGATTGTTATAGAACGGGGTGTGATGTTGGAAGACATCGTTGAGACTGGCGACTTGATAGACGCCCGCATTAATCAACGACTGATTGAAAACATCTTCTTCAAGAACTCGCCTCTGCATGACGGAGCGATGGTTATCTCCAAACAACGCATTAAGGCGGCAGGATGCATATTGCCAGTAAGCCACAAGCAAGATATTCCTAAGGAGTTAGGTCTGCGTCATCGTGCAGCCATGGGAATCTCACAAGATTCGGACGCATTGGCTATCATCGTTTCAGAAGAGACTGGTCGCATTAGTGTTGCCATGCATGGTGAGTTCCAACTGCGCCTTTCTGCCGAACAACTGGAGAGTATCTTGACAAAGGAGATGGTGCTGTCTTAAATTCAGAGTAAGCCCCACCCAACCTCTCCGAATAGGGAGGAGTAACTTGCGAGACAGACGTCTGTATGAAAGTAGAGGATGGGTCAGTGTGCAACGAGGTATTGATTCGTTAGATTGAACCATCGGAACGAAAATAAGGAAACGCCCTTCTCAATGCGAGAAAGGCGTTTCTTTGTATCAAAGAAGGCGTCTCCTTGTAATGAGGAAACGCCTTCTTCTATTCGAGCTAACCTAATTCAACATTAGATTCATCTCTAGTTTGTCATCCTTGAAGATATAGTCTACTAGCTCATTGATTGTCAATGAACGTGTGTTCGGCAGTGGTTGATTCGTGTGAGAAACGTGTCCTTCCTTTATTTGGAAGTACATGTTATTCTTCGGAATATCCGAGTCATTATACACACGGAGGTTCTCTATGCGATTAGGATGCCGTTGAGCATAAAGCTGCAACGCCTTCTCTGCATTGATAACACGTATCATTCCTTGTATATTCTCCGTTTGTCTTTTAGCATTCGGGTCGATAGAAAGCGCAATGCGATGGTCCTCCTTGATAATATCGAAACCCTCCGCATCATGCAATAGAACGCAATCTTTGGAACGTTGCCACTTGTCGAACGAATCAAAGTCCATGTTGTCAACATCAGTAGGCGGTGCCGTTACCATGATATGTCGTGCATATCCGCATCGTTCATACCAGTCGTATAACCACTCTTCGGCAGGTATCAATGTTGCAAAGACAGCCCCCTTGTGATAGAGTTGGAAGTGAGCTTGCGACATCAAATTGCCTCCCATGTTCTTCTTTCGGTACTCCTCACGCACACTAACACCAGAGATATAAGCCGTGCGCACCTCCTCTTCGTAGTATTTCATTGTATAGGGCAAGGCTTGAAGGGCTGCAACAGTATGCTTATCAGCCTGGCAAGTGATGTTATATTCGGGCTTGAATACACGTGAGAAATAGAGTTGTATGAATGGTTCCACGTCGTGGAAAGTATCTCGCCATAGGCTGATTGTCTCCTCTTTAATGCGTTGCTGATCCTCTTCTTGCGCCAAGGGGTATTTCTCCATGACCACATTCTTCTCTAAAAGAATGTCTGGCTTGTATGAAAGTTTGGCGTATCTCAAGCCCTCAATACCAAGGTCTTCCTCACGATTCATGTATTCGTATTGCTCAGGGAGGTGTCTGGCGAACTCCTGATTGATGATAGAAAACGCCCCTTCATAGGTTGTGTCAGCCTTTTCAACGCATACATCGAACACTTTGTTGGTGATAGGTGCGCCAAAGGTGAAGGCAATCAACTTATCATCTACCCATATTGTGCCACCGATAGCACCGATTTCATCCCATAAATCGAATACACGTGTCATCGAACGGAGCTCTTCCGATAATTCTTCATCTCCCTCTGTATCCTCCTTTGTAACCTCTCTCCAGTTCTCTTCCACAGCTATGCACTCTGGAATCATGTCCTTTGTTAAGTCCTTATATACGTAGTTTGGGAATGTTTTACGGAACTTATTGCAGTGGTTTCGCTTACCTTGTAACTTCTTACCAGATAGTGTTGCGAGCTTTTCACGTGAGTAGATATAATCGAAGTGGTCACGGTCTGGTTTGATATCAAAGGTGTTGGGGAAGGTAGTCTCTAGTATCTCTGCCATATAACTGCATACACCTAGCATTAAGAAAGGATGCCCTAAAGTGATAGAATCGTCCATCATCTGTCGGACAACGGCAGCGAATCGGTCGCGCATAGCCTCGTTCCATGCACATTTCCATACTGGTGCCATGTATGCGAGATGGTGCCCTGTATAAAAGCGGAACACTAAGAAGCCATCGACTTCAGCGATTTGTGTATTATAAAAGAAACCTCCATGAGATGATATTTGCAAAGCTTAAATCACAGTTCTGACGGTCTCCACAAAGTGTATAACTTTGTATTAGTTCGCGATCAGACGTCTTTACATCGTGGAATTTAATCATGTTGTCTATAATCTGGTTAGGCTACAAAGATATGTAGAAAAGCTGGGATAGCCAAGAGGATAGCTCTTTTCTGATATAAAACAAGACTCTTGTTTGGGATTATGAGTTAATTTAGCTATCTTTGCAGGTAAACAATTTAAAGACCGAAGTACAATTATTACAATAGAATAAGAACTATGGATTTATTAGAGCAAATCGTTGCACGCGCTAAAGCCGATAAGCAACGTATCGTGCTCCCCGAGGCAGAAGAGGAGCGAACCCTTAGAGCGGCTGATAGGGTATTAGCCGATGACATTGCCAATCTAATCCTCATTGGTAACCCCGCCAACATACATAAGCTTGCCACAGAGTGGGGGCTTAAGAACATTGACAAGGCGACCATTGTTGACCCAGAGAATAACCCTAAGTGCGAAGAATATGCTGCTAAGCTAGCTGAACTACGCCAGAAAAAGGGTATGACTATCGACCAGGCACGTGAGTTGGTGACAAAGAATAATCTTTATCTGGGTTGTATGATTATTAAGACAGAGGGTGCTGATGGGCAGATCTCAGGTGCGCTCTCTACCACTGGTGACACGCTTCGCCCTGCTTTACAGATTATTAAATGTGCGCCAGGTATCACTTGCGTGAGTGGAGCTATGCTCATCCTCACTCACGAACAGCAGTATGGTGAGAATGGTATTGTCGTTATGGGTGATGTAGCTGTTACTCCTAACCCAACAGCCGATCAGTTGGCTCAAATAGCTTACACTACTGCCGAGACCGCAAAGAGCGTTGCTGGCTTCCAAGACCCACATGTAGCCATGTTGAGTTTCTCTACTAAGGGATCAGCAAAAGACGCTATCGACCGTGAGACGGGTAAGAGTGTTTACATTATAGATAAGGTTGTTGAGGCAACAAAGATAGCCAAGGAGAAGTTCCCAACACTGAAGGTTGATGGTGAATTACAGGCTGATGCTGCTCTAGTCCCTGCTGTTGCTGCTAAGAAGGCACCAGGTTCGGAGATAGCAGGTAAGGCTAATGTGCTTGTTGTTCCAAACCTGGAAGTAGGTAACATTGGCTACAAGTTAATCGAACGTCTTGGTGGTGCTAAGGCGATTGGACCTATCCTCCAAGGTATAGCTCGCCCTGTTAACGATCTTTCTCGTGGCTGTTGTGTAGATGATATCTATTATATGGTAGCTATCACAGCATGCCAAGCTCAAGATGCAAAAAAGCTATAAAGAAGCCTCTCCTCAGCTCCTCTCCCAATGGAGAGAGGAGTCGTCCGTATAGAGGGGAACACTCCTAAGTAATTAAGTAATCAATAAAGAGGAAGGGAAGAGCGTAAGTTCTGGGGTTATATTTATCTGTATGTGAATAGTTTATTGGTATTGCTTTACTCTAATAAGAACATTTACCTTAACTCCATTTCACTCCCTTCACTCCTTTAACTCCTATAATCAAAATATGAAGATATTAGTCTTGAACTGCGGAAGTAGTTCTATTAAGTACAAGTTGTACGATATGAAAGACGAGTCTGTGTTGGCTCAGGGCGGTGTAGAACGCATTGGACTTGATGAGGCTTTCATAAAGGTTAAGCTCCCTAATGGTGAGAAGAAACAAATCATGGCAGACCTTCCTACACATAAAGAAGGTGTGGCTCTTGTGTTCAAAGTGTTACTAGATCCAGAGATTGGTGCATTAAAGAGTCTTGATGAGATAGACGCTGTTGGACACCGAGTAGTGCAAGGAGGTGACCTCTTTGAGAAGAGTTGTATCGTTACAAAAGAAGTAGAAGAAGGTATTGAAAGTCTCATAGATTTAGCTCCAGTTCATAATGCTGGTCACTTGCGCGGATTGCGTGCTGTGGATGCTTTGATGCCTCACACACCACAGGTAACAGTGTTTGATAATGCTTTCCACAGCACTATGCCAGATTATGCTTACCTATATGCTGTTCCTTATGATCTCTATAAGAAGTATCATGTTCGTCGCTATGGTTTCCATGGAACTAGTCATCGTTATGTATCACAACGTGTATGTGAAATGTTAGGTGTAGACATCAAGACACAGAAGATTATCACTTGTCACATTGGTAATGGTGCGTCTATTGCAGCTATCAAGAATGGTAAGGTCATCGATACCTCAATGGGTTTAACGCCATTGGCGGGCTTGATGATGGGATCTCGTTCTGGTGATATCGATCCTTCTGCTGTAACTTACTTGATGGAGAAGCTCGGTAAGAAGCCACAGGAAATGGCAGACTTCTTGAATAAGGAGAGTGGTGTGTTGGGTATTACGGGTATCAGCTCTGATATGCGTGACATAGAAAATGCTGATAACGAAGGCAATCAACTTGCTCATTTAGCACTGCAGATGTACACTTATCGTATTAAGAAGTACATCGGTGCTTATGCTGCTGCTATGAATGGTGTAGACATCATTGTGTGGACAGCAGGCGTTGGGGAGAATCAGACCGGATTGCGTTGGGATGCTTGTCAAGACATGGAGTATCTTGGTATCAAGTTGGACAAGAAGCGCAATGAAGTGCGTGGAGTAGAGCAGATTCTCTCTACTGACGATTCAAAGGTAAAGGTTGTTCTTGTGCCAACTGATGAAGAGATTGTCATTGCACGTGATACTCAAGAACTTGTTAAAGACTTGAAGAAGTAATATCTGGGGATTTCCTACGGATATTGAATATTAGTTGATAGACTGTATTAAAAGTGGGTCAATGATACTCATGACCCATCCATTGATTCTACCATAGCTTATTTGTATTGCTATGTTCTGCGATGTAGAAATGTGGAAAAGAGCTTTTGCTACAGTCTATCTTTTTGTTTTTCCAGGCATTGCTGTCATAACTTTCTCATTCAGGATAGACTTATAACCAGTCGTTTATCTCAAATGCTAAATATGACAGCAAATCAAATTTAAAATGAGTAGGGAATAAATCAGTTTCAAACAATGATTCTCAACATTGTATAGAACATATAGAAAGATTTTCCTTTATGCTCTGTTTTCTCCCTAATAAATTATTTTTTAACTACTGATAAGTATGAAGTTGTATAGTACTTTTTCGTTAGTAGTGATAGAGTAGGATATATATAAGAGGTGAATTGTTATAAAATGCGAAAGGTAGTTGTCTCACGACAACCACCTTTCTTTGACTAAACTTAATCTACAAACCTGAGTTTTTAATTTTATATTATGAATGTCTTAAATTCTTTTTTTAATATGCTATTTCTATTTAGTTGATAGCCTTTCTTTATTCAAGAATACTATCTCTTAAAAGACAATGCAAAGATACGAGTTTGTTTTGTAACTTCCAAATACTTTCTAAGGAAAATGAGTTTTTATAGCTAAAAAATAACTTTTTATCTTGATAATAGGCTTATTTTTACTTTTGTTAAGGCTTGCTTTCCCCTTCAACGTATTCCTCTAGGAACATATGTTCACCATCGAATACTGCGTAAGTGAACTGCCATATCCAATCACCAAGTATCAGCATGCGTACTTTCCGTGATAGTGTGAGATCTAATTCAATATGTCGATGACCATAGATATAATAATCGACGTCTTTATGTGTGCGCATGTAATCTTTTGTGAAACGCACTAAATATTCTTTATCTTCGCCCATGTAGGGAGCTTCTTTTCCATCAATACGTTTTAATCGACTCTTTTTTGCCCAATTCAAACCTAACTGCATACCCCACCAAGGGTGGAAGAAGTTGAGTAATCGTTGGCATACTCGATTGTGAAAGACTTTCCTTAAGAACTGAAATATAGGATCTGGATCGCCTAGCCCATCACCATGTGCAAGATAGAAAACCTTATCGTAGATCTCGGTTGTGATGGGTTGACGATGAAGGATAACGCCACATTCCTCTTCTAAAGTATCCGTAAGTCCAGAGATCATGATTACCTGTAAAGAAGTGCACCTCTACTCCCATATCTGTTAACTCTGATATTTTTCCTAGGAATCGAGTATATCCTTTTGGAACAACATACTTATATTCGTTCCAAAAGTCGAACATATCTCCTAGTAGATAAATAGCTGCAGCCTTGTTTTTTATGCTATCCAAGAAACGGACTAGACGGCGTTCTTGTGTGCGTCTATGTTTTATGGCTAGTGAACCAAGGTGTGCATCAGAAAGGAAATAGATATTTTTCATGTCTTTGAATTTTAAGTGAATGGGGTGTTAACGAGCTATTGTGGTTTTATTCAAAGCCTAATTCAACCCGTGCCTCCTCAGACATCATGCTTTGATCCCATACTGGGTCAAAGACTAGATTGATGTTAGCTGACTTTATTCCCTCAACACTTTCCACCTTTGTTCGTACATCTTCAAGGATGAAATCTGCTGCAGGGCAAGATGGTGCTGTGAATGTCATATCCATGTCGAGATTACCTTTCTCGTCTACATCAATCTTATAGATCATTCCAAGATCATAGATATTTACAGGTATTTCTGGGTCATAGACGGTCTTCAACACATCAACGATTTTTTCTTCTATCTGTGTCTTTTCTTCTTGTGTCATATATTTAATTGGGTGTTAATTTATAATGTGTAACTTGTAAAGATAGTGTTAATAAGCGCAATAAAAAATGTTTTTAAATTGCCAGATGTTACCTATCTTTGTGCAAAGATAGTAATTTTAAATAATAATCACAATAGCTTGCTAAGGAAAGAAGGTCATTTATCTTGGTTTTACAAACATATTATTGTATATTTGTGCAATGATAAAGAAGGATGATTATCATGGGCGATTGGTATAGTTGGAATATCACTTATCAAAATAAGAAGCCTGTAAGGATTACTGTTCGGGACGCTCTCGGAACACATGAGGTACAGCCTGGCAGTGCTAAGTGGAATGCTATCTTGGCTGAAGCTAATCAGAGTGCGCGAAAGAGTAAGGCTACTTCTAAAGTACAAAGAAGGAAGATTTGGGGACAACTTAATTTTAATGAAAAGCGTACCAAACTGCTTGTTTCGCTTGGCACAGCACTCTTTATTTTCTTGTTACCTCTTTGCATATATCCAAGTTACTTTGGTTTACATACACGAGAAGGTTATTGTGGACTCTTTTTGACAGCTCTTCTGTTCTCTTTCGGAATAGCTGTTAGCATCTTTGGCATCTTTTGTTGGCGTGTTAAGGAGTATAAATGGTATACCAAGATTGGTTTTTCTATTTTGGGGATAACTTCTCTCTTCCTTATTATTAGGGGTGTTACAGCTTATATAAAGGACTTTGTAGGTAATGATGTTGTTACCTATGAAGGCTCATTTACGCTAGACACAATAGTTCACAGGCGTTCTTTTACCAATTATGTTATTACATGGGAAGGTGACACTCTATCCTCTTCTCCAGAGCATCTTATTAGCTATGCACATTACTTGGAACTAGAGCATTATAATAAGGTGAGAATTACTTATTGGCGGAACTCTGGTCTAGTTTGGAGTGTAGAGCCCTTAGGTGAGTGGCACGAGGTAGAAGAAAGAACTGGTGGGAGTGGTAGACTTTTGTTTATTATCGAGCTTCGAGAGAATTCTTAGAGTCTTCCCTCTTCACGATAAGAGTAATATTTCCCATCAGTGAGGACTACATGATCAGCGAAGTGAATGCTTAGTAATTCGCATGCTTTCCGTATGCGTGTGGTAAGAAGATCATCCTCATGGCTGGGAGAGGTGTTCCCACTGGGATGATTATGACAGAATGCAAGGATGGTAGTATTCTTCATTAATACCTCTTTCATCATAAGTCTTATATCAATTGGAGCCATAGTTAGTCCACCAGTTGAGATACGTTTGGCCTCTATAAGACGAAAGTTTTGCTTCATCATTAGTATCCAACCCTCTTCAATGTCGAGGTCTTGAATGGTGGTGTACATATAATTGTAAATGGCTTCTGCACTATTCAGCAAGGGGACTTCTTCTACCTTTGCACGTTGCCTGCGTTTACCCAATTCACATGCTGCAAGTATCGTTATAGCCTTTGCCGGACCAATTCCTTTATATCCTTCTAGCTGATGTATAGATAACTTCCCCAGTGAGTTTAGATTATTATGACAATCTTTTAAAATATGTTTCATTAGGTCGACAGCACTCTCATTTGCTGTTCCTGAACCAATAAGAATAGCCAATAATTCTGCATCACTGAGCACACTTGCACCCAGTCTCTCCAGTTTCTCACGTGGGCGGTCAGCCTCTGCCCAGTTGTTAATGGATATACTTTTCATAGTTTAATGTGATATTCTTTTCTCCTAATAAGGTAAATCAAATGTTCTCGTAACAGCTAACAAAGTAAGGGACGGACGCCATCATCTGTCCGTAGTATAAATGAAGTCCCTTGATAAACAGGGGCGTTCTGACGGACAGACGAGGGCGTCTGTCCCTACTATGGCAAATTGATTCATTCATAGTGATAGGTTTTGATGATTGTAGATAGGCGGTTGTTATATTTTAATAGGGGAACTTTGAGTTGTGAATTATGAATTAACTATAGAAGTTCTTTTGGTAGGCTGCAAACTCTTCACGGCTACATACGCATCGTTTCCACCATGCATTAATGAATCCACAGCCGTAACCTATGAGCTGATAAAAAGCTGCACGGATACTAAGGAAGCCGATTTTCAAACTATGATTTTGCATTGTTGAGTCTATACAGATTGTTGCACTATAAAGAAGAAGGGGTAATAACCCTAAGAAGATAAGACTACCACCAAAAGTCTTGGCTGATGTGCAAACTATGATTAACAGCCCACAAAGGATAATCAAAGTGAGAAAGAGAACCCCAAGAGTGAATATCATAGGTAAGAGATGGACAACCTTCAGAGATTCAGGATACTTCTTATATAGGTTGATACGGGCAATACCTGAATTGTAAACCTGTCGCCAGAACTTGCGGAAGTCTGTGCGTCTTTTATGCCACACCCATGCCTCTGGGAAGAGACGACAGCGTTTCCCAGCCTTGAATATACGTATAGAGAAATCAATATCTTCGCCAAAGCGCATCTTGGAGAAACCGCCTAATTCCCTGTAAACATCACGACGAATACCCATGTTAAAGGAGCGTGGATAAAATTTATCTAGTTTCTTTTTTCCCCCACGGATGCCCCCTGTTGTGAAGAAAGATGTCATTGAGTAAGAGATTGCCTTCTGCGTATCTGTGAACGAATCATGCGCTTTGTCTGGTCCTCCAAAGGCATCTGCAGGTTCTCTCGAAAGCTCTTTGCTGATAGCTTGTAGATAACCTTCAGGAAGTACTACATCTGAGTCAAGGATGAGTAAATACTCTCCCTTTGCCCGTTCTGCACCATAGTTTCGACTCTGACCAGGTCCAGAGTTCTCCTTATAATAATAATGTAAATCGAGTTTGTCAATATACTTGTTGCAAACCTCCTCACATGTTACTTTTTGAGCCATCTTCGACGATGACCACTTCAAAATCCGCCTCCTTTTTGGTGGAGAAGACTCTCTAATAGCTCATCAACCTCATCTGGTCGGTTGAAAACGGGTACTATAATGCTGTACTTCATAACATTGCAAAGATAACACTTTGTTTGTGATTGGCAAGTAAATTTAGCGTATTATTATCCTCATAAATATAACATTATCTTGTTAAGCTAATTACCTTTACGTATAGTTCGGATAATATGACAAGGTTAGAGAAAATTGTTAATCTTCTGTTAAACGATGGTCTTCTATTTTAGAGATTGGGCTGTTTTACCTATATTTGTACTAATAAAGTAGAAATAAATTAATTACTTATAGTTATGAAGATACCATCGGAGTTTGATCCTATTCGCCCCTTTGAACCAGAGGAATTACCAGTAGTCTATGATCGGATTCTTGCTGACAAGCACTTTCAACAAGTGTTAGCATATCTTTATCCTGATGTTCCTATGGAAATACTGGAGCAGAAGATACGAGCTTGTAAGACGAATCTTGAATTTCAGAAAGCATTTTGTTATCCCTTCTTACAGCGTTTGGTGACGACCTTGAGCTTAGGTCTTAGTATGGACGCAACGAACATTGACATCCGAAAACGGTACACTTTCATTAGTAACCATCGTGATATTGTTCTTGATTCAGCCTTTTTGGATAAGTTACTGATAGATGTTGGCTTCTCTACAACATGCGAGATTGCAATTGGAGACAATCTTCTCTCTGCTGATTGGATACGTGACTTGGTACGTATTAATAAGTCTTTTACCGTTGAAAGAGCGTTACATTCTGTTGAAATGTTGCGTGCCAGCAAGCGAATGTCCGAATATATCCACTTTGCAGTGGCAGAGAAAAACGAGAATGTATGGATTGCGCAACGTCAAGGTCGTGCTAAGAACTCTAACGATCTCACCCAACCTGCAATCTTAAAAATGATGGTTATGGGTGGTGAAGGGAGTATTATTGATCGCTTGAAGCAGTTGCATATAGTTCCATTATCCATCTCTTATGAGTATGACCCATGTGACTACCTCAAGGCAAGGGAATATCAATTACGTCGAGACATACCTTATTGGAAAAAGACTGCCGAGGATGACTTAGAGAGTATGTTGATAGGTATCAAGGGATTTAAAGGTCATATCTTCTATCATTGTGCACCATGTATAGACGATTGGCTCGATACTTTGGATACTGATTTACCCAAAAATAAGCTCTTTGATGCCATCGCTTCTCATATTGACCACGAAATTCATAGTAGTTATAAGCTCTATCCTATTAATTACGTTGCCCTTGATATGATTCAAGACACGAAGGTTTACGAGGAGTATTACACGCAGGATGATTACGAAAAGTTCGATTCCTACCTTGCAGGACAGATTGAGAAGATTGATATAGAGAATCGTGATGAGCAATTCTTGCGTACTTGCTTGCTCACACAATACGCTTATCCCGCAAAAAATTATATAGATGCATCTTCAGAAAGTGGGCGTTTAAAATCGTTGTTGAATCGTCTTACTTTTAAGAAATAAACCTCTGTGAGCACGAGAATCAATAGTAAGATACGGGGTGGAATGACCATAGTAATGTTGCTTGTAACATTACTTATGGTTGTTGCCTGTAAACATGACTTCTTCGAAAAGGGTGATTCTGGCTTGTCATACCTTAACACTGACTTTGTTGAAGTGCGTTCAAATGATGCTTCCGAACTGGTTGAGGCTGTCACAGACAAGGGTGAACACTTGTCGTTACGACCTCATGTAAAAAAGCTATGGGCGGTTAAACCCGACACGACTTATCGTGCGATGCTATATTATAATAAGGTGGTTGAAGGTGTGACAAGGCTATTGATATTAGTCCTGTACCTGTTTTGCAGATGAAGTTTGCATTGGATGTGGTAGATATACACACTGATCCTGTTACATTTGAGAGTGCTTGGATAAGTAAGAATCGCCGTTATCTTAACCTTGGATTGTCTTTGAAAACAGGTAAAGTTGATGATAAGAAGGTTGCGCAATCGTTAGCTATTGTTGTCGACTCGGTAAAAAGAAGGTCAGATGGTGGTAAGAACTTCTATATGCGATTGTATCATGCGCAGAATGGCGTACCAGAGTATTACAGTGCACGTATATTTGTTAGTATGCCAATGACGAATATTCAGACGAGAGACTCCATTGTTTTAGACATCAATACCTATAATGGAATGGTTAGAAAATACTTCTGATAATATCCCTTTTTAGTATAGTTTGTTTTATATTACGGCGTTCTTTGTCGTTTACAAGACGCCTACCTATTGTCTTCAAGAGTGTTTTTAAAACGATAGGAGATTGTTATGTTGATTTGAAGACATGTTTTTATATTCAAAAAAATAGACTAATAATAACATGGAAATAAATTGATTCTTTGAAAAAAATAAACTAAAAATTAATTCAATGAAGTCTTTTTTCGGACATAAGAAAAGCTGTATCGAAATGTAGATACAGCTTTTCTTGTTCTTAAAATGATGTGTTTTTTGTGCGTAGATGTCCTTACTTTAATACTTCAAGTTCCTTACCAACTTTGATGAAGGCTGCTATACACTTGTCAAGTTGCTCACGATTGTGACCTGCCGAGATTTGAACTCGAATGCGAGCCTGCCCCTTTGGAACAACAGGATAGTAGAACCCTGTAACATAGATACCCTCTTCTAACAACTTAGCTGCATATACTTGAGATAGTTTAGCATCGTAGAGCATAACGGCACAGATGGCACTTTGGGTGGGTTTAATATCGAATCCAGCAGCCAACATGTGGTCTCTAAAGTAGTTAACGTTCTCTACCAGCTGATCATGAAGGGCGTTGCTTTCCTTCAACATCTTAAATACTTCAAGGCTCGCACCGATGATACAAGGTGCAAGAGAGTTGGAGAAGAGGTATGGGCGACTGCGTTGACGAAGCATATCAATGATCTCCTTACGTCCAGTAGTGAATCCTCCTAATGCTCCACCGAATGCTTTTCCTAAGGTTCCAGTATATATGTCCACACGACCATAGGTCTTGCAAAGCTCGCTAACACCATGACCAGTAGCACCAACAACGCCCGCTGAGTGTGATTCATCAACCATTACGAGAGCATCATACTTCTCTGCAAGGTCGCAAATCTTGTCTATTGGAGCCACATTACCATCCATTGAGAACACGCCATCAGTAACAATAATGCGGAAACGTTGGGCTTGTGCCTCTTGCAAGCAACGCTCTAAATCAGCCATATCTGCATTGGCATAACGATAACGTTTAGCCTTGCAAAGGCGCACACCATCAATGATAGAGGCGTGATTTAGCGCATCGGAAATGATAGCATCTTCGTCTGTGAACAAAGGTTCGAATACACCTCCATTAGCATCAAAGCATGCTGCATAGAGGATAGTATCTTCTGTCTTGAAGTATTCGGAGATAGCAGCTTCAAGCTCTTATGCCCATCTTGTGTACCACAGATAAAGCGTACTGATGACATACCGAAGCCTCTCTTGTCCATCATCTTCTTGGCACCTTCTATCAGACGAGGGTGATTGGAAAGCCCCAAATAGTTATTGGCGCAGAAGTTCAAAACCTCTTTACCTTTTACTTCAATTGCTGCACTCTGTGGGCTTTCGATGATTCTTTCATTCTTGTAAAGCCCTGCTTCTGTTATCTCAGCAAGTGAGTTGCAGAGATATTCTTTCATCTTTCCATACATAACATTAGATTCTTTTAATTGTTATACAGGGCAAAGTAAGGTATAAAAAACGAGAATAAGGATGTTTTACAATGCTTTTTTGTAATAGAATCAGTAATTTTGATAATTTTAAGATATCGAAGAGCTCTATTCGATAAAAATATGTTTACTTTGCAACAAAATGGATTATCAACTTATCTATATATATGAAAAATGTTTTAGTGATAGGCTCCACTGGGCAGATAGGCTCAGAGCTTACCAGGGAATTGAGAAAGTGTTATGGCAATGAGAACATCGTCGCTGGTTATATTAAAGGTGCTGAACCTACGGGTGAACTGAGGGATGGTGGACCTTTTGCAGAGGCTGATGTTACAAACCCGCAAATGATTGCGGAGGTTGTAAAGAAGTATCATGTTGATACGATTTATAACCTTGCAGCATTGTTATCTGTCGTGGCGGAGAATAAGCCACAGTTAGCTTGGAAGATTGGTATTGATGGTCTTTGGAACATCTTGGAAGTTGCACGTGAGAATCAATGTGCGGTCTTCACGCCTAGTTCTATAGGCTCATTTGGTCCGAGTACGCCTCGTGTCAAGACACCACAGGATACGATACAGCGTCCAAGAACTATCTATGGTGTGTCAAAGGTTGCTACTGAATTATTGAGTGATTATTACTTCAATAAATATGGAGTAGATACTCGTTCTGTGCGTTTCCCTGGTTTGATTTCTTATGTGACACCTCCTGGTGGTGGTACAACTGACTATGCTGTCGATATCTACTACTCGGCTGTTCGAGGTGAAAAATTTGTGTGTCCAATTAAGAAAGGTACACTGATGGATATGATGTATATGCCTGATGGATTGAATGCAGCCATTTCCTTAATGGAGGCTGACCCATCCCGTTTGGTGCATCGTAACGGCTTCAACATTGCTTCGATGAGCTTTGATCCTGAAGAGATATTCAATGTTATTAAGCGTCATAAGCCCGACTTTGAGATGGAATATAATGTTGATCCACTCAAGCAGAGCATTGCTGACAGTTGGCCAGACAGTTTGGATGATACTTGCGCACGTGAGGAATGGGATTGGAAACCACAGTTTGATTTGGAATCCATGACGATTGATATGCTAAAGAACTTAAAGGTAAAGTTGAAATAGTCCTTTTAAAGATAAAAGAGAGGCAGATTATCATCTTGATAACTGCCTCTCTTTCTTGTTTATAAGTAAATGTATAAGTTACTACAGATAATTTCTGAGTTTACTTTATTATCTTCTTTTTCCTTTAGGAGCTGGTTTCTTTCCTACAGGCTTTTTACCAGTAGAAGTCTTTTTTGTACCTTGTTTGTTGGTTGTCTGACTAGTAGATGTAGTCTTCTCTGGTTCTATCTTTTCAGGCATCTTGTTCTCTGGACGTGCAAATCCATCCTTTGTTGCAAGCTTACTCATAGTTTTGATACGCTTGTCAAGATCTGGGTGGGAAGAGAACATACGCTTCCATTTACCTTCTTTTTGGATACCTTGGTCTTCTTCGAGTTTCTTTAATTTCTCGAAAGATAGTGCAATAGCCCATGGATTTTTGCCATTCTCTTTCAGGAACTCATATCCGTAAGCATCTGCCTGACTCTCTTGTTTCTGAGAGTAAGTGGCATTGAGGAGTGATTCGCCTAGTTCACCAAGTTGTGAATCAGTAAGTGCTGCGGCTTTACCATTGGTTGCAGCGAGTCCATCTTTGAGCGCAGAAGTAAGTAGGGAGGTACGGAATCTTTTCTTAGAGTCTTTATGTGCAACGTGACCAATCTCATGTCCAATAACGCCCAAAAGTTCTTCGTCTGTCATAAGATCCATGAGGGATGAGAATACTCGTACGCTTCCATCAGGGCAGGCAAAGGCATTGACATCTGTTACATAGTATACTTTAAAGTTCAAAGGGATTCCTTCAACATTGGTGAGACCTTGTGTCAACTTGTTAAGACGCTTTGTGTAAGGGCTGCGAGCATCGCAAACTTTGTTGTTCTTATCCAACCAAGCAACGTATTCTTTTACGTAATTCGCCATGTCTGCATCTGTCAAAGTTGCAGCTTTGGCTACTTTTACGGCACCACTTGCAGCTTTCCCTATATTGAACTGCGCCTTCATTGGTGTTGCTCCTGCAATGAGTAATGTGGCAATACATACACTGTAAAATCTCTTTCTCATACGAACTGTTTTGTTTGTTAAAGTTAATTTGTGACAAATATATGGATATTCTTTTGAATAGTCAAGTCTTTTATCAATTTTATTTCATCAAATACGGACAACCATGAGGGTTGTCCGTATGATATTTAAATGCCTTAGTTTTTATTGTTACCAAAGAATCGAAGAAGATAAAGGAAGAGGTTGATAAAGTCGAGATAGAGACTCAATGACCCTAGGAGTGCTATTTTCTGGGCTGATTCTCCTGCATCAGGAGCCATGAGAAGGTTACGTTTGATTGCTTGTGCATCCCATGCGGTGAGACCTGTAAAAATGAGCACTCCAACAATGCTGACTATATAATCCATTGTGGAACTGTGCAAGAAGAGGTTGACTAGACTAGCTATAATCAAACCAATTAATGCCATGAAGAGTACTCCTCCGAACTTTGTTAAATCCTTCTTCGTCGTTGATCCTATTAATGCCATTGCTCCAAAGGTTCCTGCAGTGACAAAGAAGGTTTTGGCAATGATGGCTATTTTGTATACTGCAAATATCCATCCGAGGGTCAGACCATTGATGGCAGAGAAGAGGATAAACCATAGGGTTGCGCTGGCAAGAGATAGCTTATAGATGCGAGATGATAGATACCATACGATGCCAAACTCCACTAAGGCTGCAATAAGCATAGGACCTTTACTAATGTAGAGAGCTTGGATAAGTGCAGGAGAACTACCTGCCCCATAAGCAACAATACCTGTAATGGCGAATGCCATTGCCATCCATACATATACCTTACGCATTAGGGCTGGAAATGCGCGTGCCATTTCTAGGTCACGATCATGGTTATTAACCACTTTTGAATAGTTGTTGAAATCCATATTCATTTCTTTTTTTGTTTTTGTTTTTCTGTTTGTTTCTTCTTTATTGTGGAACTCTACTGATAATAATGAGAGCTTCTTCTTCTTTTTTTGCTTAATGGACAAATGCTATGCCATTTAGCTACAAATATAAATGAAAGAAAAGAGTCTAACAAATATAATAATCGTTTTTTTACATCTTTTTAGGAGAGTAGTGACAGATGTTGCATGCACCTTAATCATATATAATTATGTGTATGTGGTATGGTAAAGGAGAATTTATTGTCGTTTTTTTGTATTGTGACAAGTTCTATTTAGATGGGGATCCTGTTGTTGTTGTGAATACTATTTCGAGTTTTATACACTTCGTTAGTTGTTTTTTGTTATATAATAGCTTGTTATTAAAAAATATTGTTACTTTTATTCAAAAATACTTGTTTTTTATAAATTAAATATCTATATTTGTTGCGTTAAAGCATAAACATACGCTTATGAAAGTGAAGAATAGTAGACTAGAAGCATTGAAAATGTTGATATCTAGTATGGAACTTAGTTCTCAAGAAGAGGTTTTGAGAGCCTTAGAGGCAGAAGGATTTCAATTGACACAAGCAACGCTCAGTCGTGATCTTAAGCAGTTAAAAGTGGCTAAAGCTGCTTCCATGAATGGAAAATATGTGTATGTTTTACCAAACGAAACTATGTATAAGCGGGTTACAACTCCCCGAAAGGCTACGGAAATGTTACAGCGTAGTGGTTATATTTCTGTGAATATCTCGGGACAATTGGCTATTGTGAAGACTAGACCAGGTTATGCCAGTGCTATTGCATATGATATTGATGCAAGTGATTCGGATTATATTTTGGGAACAATTGCAGGAGATGATACTATCTTTGTTGCCATCCGTGAAGGTGTTACACGTGGGCAGATTTTACGGGTATTGTCGTATGTAATCCCAGAGATTGGATAATATTCAATGATATTTATTTAAATTCATCAAACTTATATATAATATGGTGTAGAGCTTTATAACCTCCTTTCTCATACAGATAGAACTAGAAAATAATACTTTTTTGAAACTTTTTCTTTAAAACATTTGGTGGTTTCTGATAAAGTATATACCTTTGCATTCGCTTTTACGAAATAAGCCACGTGCTTATGAGTGCTTTTAAAGCGATAAAGAAAGAGTTCTTTGAAAAGATTTACATAAACAGAGAAGTAGTACAAGAAGCGTCTGTTTGGTTATGAATCAAATAGATGGGTAAAAGAAACGAACCGATCAATTCAATTGAATTCCTTATATAGGAATAGGTGCTTTTAAAACTTGATACTAAAGGATAAGCATTCTGAAACAGAGATTACTCGGTGAGGTTTTGGGTTAAGTTGGTATTTATTACCCTTCTTACCTATTACTAATCACCCAAACATATTTACAATGGAGAGTTTGATCCTGGCTCAGGATGAACGCTAGCTACAGGCTTAACACATGCAAGTCGAGGGGAAACGGCATTTAGTGCTTGCACCGAATGGACGTCGACCGGCGCACGGGTGAGTAACGCGTATCCAACCTTCCCATAACTAAGGAATAACCTGCCGAAAGGCAGACTAATACCTTATGTAATCCTTTGATGGCATCAGATTAGGATAAAAGATTTATCGGTTATGGATGGGGATGCGTCTGATTAGCTTGTTGGCGGGGTAACGGCCCACCAAGGCAACGATCAGTAGGGGTTCTGAGAGGAAGGTCCCCCACATTGGAACTGAGACACGGTCCAAACTCCTACGGGAGGCAGCAGTGAGGAATATTGGTCAATGGACGGAAGTCTGAACCAGCCAAGTAGCGTGCAGGAAGACGGCCCTATGGGTTGTAAACTGCTTTTGTATGGGGATAAAGTCAATCACGTGTGATTGTTTGCAGGTACCATACGAATAAGGACCGGCTAATTCCGTGCCAGCAGCCGCGGTAATACGGAAGGTTCGGGCGTTATCCGGATTTATTGGGTTTAAAGGGAGCGTAGGCCGGAGATTAAGTGTGTTGTGAAATGTAGACGCTCAACGTCTGACTTGCAGCGCATACTGGTTTCCTTGAGTACGCACAACGTTGGCGGAATTCGTCGTGTAGCGGTGAAATGCTTAGATATGACGAAGAACTCCGATTGCGAAGGCAGCTGACGGGAGCGCAACTGACGCTGAAGCTCGAAGGTGCGGGTATCGAACAGGATTAGATACCCTGGTAGTCCGCACAGTAAACGATGGATGCCCGCTGTTGGTACCTAGTATCAGCGGCTAAGCGAAAGCATTAAGCATCCCACCTGGGGAGTACGCCGGCAACGGTGAAACTCAAAGGAATTGACGGGGGCCCGCACAAGCGGAGGAACATGTGGTTTAATTCGATGATACGCGAGGAACCTTACCCGGGCTTGAATTGCAGAGGAAGGATTTAGAGATAATGACGCCCTTCGGGGTCTCTGTGAAGGTGCTGCATGGTTGTCGTCAGCTCGTGCCGTGAGGTGTCGGCTTAAGTGCCATAACGAGCGCAACCCCTCTCTTCAGTTGCCATCAGGTTAAGCTGGGCACTCTGGAGACACTGCCACCGTAAGGTGTGAGGAAGGTGGGGATGACGTCAAATCAGCACGGCCCTTACGTCCGGGGCTACACACGTGTTACAATGGCCGGTACAGAGGGACGGTGTAATGCAAATTGCATCCAATCTTGAAAGCCGGTCCCAGTTCGGACTGGGGTCTGCAACCCGACCCCACGAAGCTGGATTCGCTAGTAATCGCGCATCAGCCATGGCGCGGTGAATACGTTCCCGGGCCTTGTACACACCGCCCGTCAAGCCATGAAAGCCGGGGGTGCCTGAAGTCCGTGACCGGAAGGATCGGCCTAGGGCAAAACTGGTAATTGGGGCTAAGTCGTAACAAGGTAGCCGTACCGGAAGGTGCGGCTGGAACACCTCCTTTCTGGAGAGGATGTTTATCAGTTAATTTGTTGATATGTATTTAAGTATACAAGTTGACAATTTAACGGTAATCAAGATAAGAAAAGAACCTTAGGTTTGTTTTTCTTCTTGTACTCACTGAAACTGTTATTAAGAATAAGAGAAAAGGAAGTCAGGTAGAAAACACCATAAGCTTTCTTCCAACTCAGTCCTATAGCTCAGTTGGTTAGAGCGCCACACTGATAATGTGGAGGTCGGCAGTTCAAGTCTGCCTGGGACTACTTCTTTTATTATTGAATGTAGAGTTTCTAAATTAAAACTTCTAATTCAATACTCTAAAATTCCCTTGGGGGATTAGCTCAGTTGGCTAGAGCACCTGCTTTGCAAGCAGGGGGTCAACGGTTCGAATCCGTTATTCTCCACTTTGCTGTTAAGCACAGCATCGATCTTTGACATATTGACACAAGCAAGACTGTAAAGTAGAACTAGATCATTTAATAAATAGATTTAGTATTCTAATAGAGGTTAAACTTCAAAATTAGAATCACACAACAGCTGAAAGTATGAGCTACATTCTTTGTAAGAACTTACAAAGAAGGCGAAGAAAGTAAGAAAGGGCGCATGGCGGATGCCTTGGCTCACGGAGGCGATGAAGGACGTGATAAGCTGCGATAAGCCTTGGGTAGGTGCAAATAACCTTTGATCCAAGGATTTCCGAATGGGACAACCCATCAGGTTGAAGACCTGATATCACTACAGACGTAGTGAGGCAAACGGAGGGAACTGAAACATCTTAGTACCTCTAGGAAGAGAAAATAAACTAATGATTCCCCTAGTAGTGGCGAGCGAACGGGGAATAGCCCAAACCAGTGACGTAGCAATGCGCTGCTGGGGTTGTAGGACCACGCTGTCGTACTTAGATTGTGAGAAGAATGTTCTGGAAAGAACAATCATAGAGGGTGATAATCCCGTATTCGAAGCATGATGAGACGTAGTGGTATCCTGAGTAACGCGGAACACGTGAAATTCTGCGCGAATCTGCCGGGACCATCCGGTAAGGCTAAATACTCCCGTGAGACCGATAGTGAACGAGTACTGTGAAGGAAAGGTGAAAAGCACTCCGATTAGGAGAGTGAAATAGTTCCTGAAACCATGCGCTTACAAGCGGTCGGAGCTGTTAAATCAGTGACGGCGTGCCTTTTGCATAATGAACCTACGAGTTACCATGTCTGGCAAGGATAAGTAACAAGAGTTACGTATCCGTAGTGAAAGCGAGCCTGAATAGGGCGTCAAGTCAGATGGGGTAGACGCGAAACCAAGTGATCTACACTTGCCCAGGTTGAAGTTCGGGTAACACCGAATGGAGGACCGCACGGATAAGCGTTGAAAAGCTTCCCGATGAGGTGAGTGTAGGAGTGAAAGGCCAATCAAACTTGGAGATAGCTCGTACTCCCCGAAAGGCATTTAGGTGCCGCGTGCATCGATCTCCATAAGAGGTAGAGCGACCGATAGGTCAAGAGGGCTTCACCGCCTATCGAGACCTGACGAACTCCGAATGCTTATGGACAGCAGATGTGCAGTAAGGGGGCGGGTGCTAGGTCCGTCCCCGAGAGGAGAAGAATCCAGACCGCCGTCTAAGGTCCCGAAATTCTGTCTAAGTTAGTCTAACGAAGTCTGGTCCCCGTGACAGCTAGGATGTTGGCTTGGAAGCAGCCATTCATTCAAAGAGTGCGTAACAGCTCACTAGTCGAGGGTCCGGGCATGGATAATAATCGGGTATAAGTCAGATACCGAAGGCGCGGGATAGTAATGTATATTAAAAGTATCGGTAGGGGAGCATTCCATCGACGTCGAATGGTGAAGGTAACTGATCCTGGAGTTTATGGAAAAGCAAATGTAGGTATAAGTAACGATAAAAAGGGTGAGATTCCCTTTCGCCGAAAGACCGAGGTTTCCCGGGCGATGCCAATCAGCCCGGGGTTAGTCGGGTCCTAAGTCTCAGCCGAACGGCGAAGGCGATGGCAGATGCGGTTAATATTCCGCAACTCGCAGTATCAGTGATGTGGAGACGGAGCAGTGACACTGCCGCGCCCTGACGGAATAGGGCGTTTAAGTGCTTAGGTTATGAGAGTGGCAGGCAAATCCACCATTCGAGCTGAAACACGAAAGTACAGCACTTCCTTCGGGAAGCGTTGAGTGCAGGTAATCATACTTCCGAGAAAATCCGCTAAACTTAATGTTACTGCGACCCGTACCGCAAACGGACACACGTGGTCGGGTAGAATATACTAAGGCGTTGAGAGATTCATGGTTAAGGAACTAGGCAAATTGACCCCTGTAACTTCGGGATAAAGGGGTCCCTCATAGCAATATGAGGCGCAGAGAATAGGTCCAGGCAACTGTTTAACAAAAACACAGGGCTGTGCAAACTCGAAAGATGAGGTATACAGCCTGACACCTGCCCGGTGCTGGAAGGTTAAGAGGAGATGTCACTAGCAATAGGAAGCATTGAATTGAAGCCCCAGTAAACGGCGGCCGTAACTATAACGGTCCTAAGGTAGCGAAATTCCTTGTCGGGTAAGTTCCGACCTGCACGAATGGTGTAATGATCCGGACGCTGTCTCAACCATGATCTCAGTGAAATTGTAGTATCGGTGAAGATGCCGATTACCCGCGATGGGACGAAAAGACCCCGTGAACCTTTACTACAGCTTAGCATTGACCTTGGTCATCCGATGTGTAGGATAGGCCGGAGGCTTCGAAGCGGGTGCGCCAGCATTCGTGGAGCCATCCTTGAAATACGGCCCTTTGGCTGTCTGAGGTCTAACGCGCTTGAAGTGCGGACACTGCTTGGTGGGTAGTTTGACTGGGGTGGTCGCCTCCAAAAGCGTAACGGAGGCTTCCAAAGGTGCCCTCGGACCGATTGGTAACCGGTCTCATAGAGTGCAATGGCATAAGGGCGCTTGACTGGGAGGCAGACATGCCGAGCAGGCAGGAAACTGGGGCATAGTGATCCGGCGGATGTGTATGGAAACTCCGTCGCTCAAAGGATAAAAGGTACTCCGGGGATAACAGGCTGATCCCCCCCAAGAGCTCATATCGACGGGGTGGTTTGGCACCTCGATGTCGGCTCGTCACATCCTGGGGCTGGAGAAGGTCCCAAGGGTTGGGCTGTTCGCCCATTAAAGTGGCACGCGAGCTGGGTTCAGAACGTCGTGAGACAGTTCGGTCTCTATCTATCGTGGGCGTTGGAGTTTTGCGTGGTGCTGACACTAGTACGAGAGGACCGTGTTGGACAGACCTCCGGTTTACCAGTTGTGCCGCCAGGTGCACCGCTGGGTATCTGAGTCTGGTATGGATAAGCGCTGAAAGCATCTAAGTGCGAAGCCTTCCACAAGATGAGAACTCCTCATAAGGGTCGTCATAGACGATGACGTTGATAGGGTGTAGGTGTAAAGACGGTGACGTCAAAGCCGAGCACTACTAATTGCCCAAAACTTTCTTCGGGTCTAGCACTATCCAAGTCGATAGTGCAGACCAGTGACTCTGACTTTGAGCTGTGTAATCTTTAAAATGAAGTAATCAGTTCTAACAAACGAGTCTTTGCTTGTGAAAATACGTCACCTTATACGGCTGACAAGTTAGTAGATGAGTTTACGATAAGACAAGTTAACAAGAAAACAAGTTAAAAGTTTACAAGTAAACGAGTTATTAGTCCGAGAGACTAATAAAAAACGATGAAGATTCTACTGATAAGAAAAGAAGAAATGATAGAAGACAGAAGAAATAACTGGTCAACTTATCAACTTCATAACTAGTCAACCGAACAAAATATTAGGTGGTTATTGCGTCGGGGTTCCACCTCTTCCCATTCCGAACAGAGAAGTTAAGCCCGTCTGCGCCGATGGTACTGCAATGCAATGCGGGAGAGTAGGTGGCCGCCTTCTTTAATATGAGAGAGCTTCGAAGAGAAATCTTTGAAGCTCTCTTTTTTTGTTCCCTTTTTGTTGCTCCACTCTCAATTCCATCACCTTATAACTCCTCAACCTCCTCTCCTAAATCCTCTCTCCCGCCTTCTCCAAACGAACCTCCACCATCCGCAGGAAAGTAATGTAGATAGAGAGACATTACTGAAATACTATAGACAAGCCTCAAGATAGTTTATCGACTTGCTTCAATCGTACCTCCATTTTTGATAAAACGTACCTCCATTTTTGATAAAATGTACCTCCGTTTTTGATAAAACGTACCTCCGTTTTTAGTGAAACGATAGTACTTTTTGTTTAAAACGATAGTACCTTTTATCTAGTACCAATTAACTTATAGGCTACAGGCGCATGATTCGTAGAGTATGAATTATATTTCTGTTCTCCGTATAGTACATTTCGGCAATGTTACTAATGTGGATTTTTCTCTGATAATCTTGTACTCATAGAGCTTTATGATAGGAAAAAAGTATAAGTATTTCTATGACATACTGATTTTGTTTGTAATTAAATTGGGAAGAATTTGCGACATTTTTTTTGAGTGTCTTGTAGATTGTAAAAGGTGGAAATATTAGTTTCCTAGAGAGCTTAGAATTGAATTGTATATATGTTATAGCCTTTATTTATAAATTTTATTTGTGGAAGGACTTTAGACGTAAGATGGTTCGTGCATTTTATGGAAAAGAAGTAAGTAAACATTTGTAAGATTTCTAGTTAATCCTTACATTTGTATCAAAGTTGTTCTATAGTCAGAAGTGGTATCTTTAGATGGAAAACCTAGTGTTGGATTTAGTTATGGAGTTTAAAGCAATGAAATGGAGATCGAGTATGTCTTTAATTTTATTACTTGCTGCAATGTTGTTTAGTAGCGGTATACCTAAACAGGAGGTAATGGTTAGGAGAACTACCCCAAAGTCCCTAATAGTATCGAAAGATATACTTCAAATGTATGACAAGCAAATCAGGTCTTATTATTTGGATTTGAAGGAAGTGTCAGATGGTGGGATTCTCTCTTTTCCGAATAAAGCTCAAGTTGAATATACTGATGTTGCTGTTGAATTGCTGAACGCTGCACTTCGCAAGAGAGGCTTCTGCCCAGTTGATGATGAGTCAGCGCGAAAAGCAATCTTAAAGTATTTCAATATTGATGTAACCCAGAGTAATTTTTCTTTAGGAAAGTTGCAGTTTAGAAAGTTTATCTTTAAGGGTGGTAACTATGCAGAGCGTATGTTACAAGCTAAGAGTATGCAATGTGACTTCTTTGATCAGCCTAATTACTTTTGGAAGTGCCTTATTTATATTCCAAAGTATAACTATCTTATGAGTGTGTCTCCTGTGATTGAAGATGCAGTCCGTATCGAAGGGGTGACAGATGAAGGCTCTGATAAGTTATATAAAGCGAAAGTGAGGCATGGGAAATTAGTTCTTAATCTCGTAGATGATAAGTATTTCTATGAGAATGAGTTTATCTTTCACGATAATAAGATTGCTTTTCAATGGTTAAAGAAACATGATGTAGAGTTTCTCACGAATTTATTTTATAATTATGGATACGATAAGAATGAGGATATTAACAGACTTGTAATGAATGAAATGTTATCGAAATACAAAGAGGAAAAGGAAGTCTATATGTTTGAAAATACCTTTGCTTGTAAGAATACGAAACATTCATCTGTTGGGATTCGAGAAGGATTGTTGAAAACTATCCTCAACCAACCTGTTAATGATGCACGTTATTTTGTGTGGGGAAATCTTCTTCAGTCATATTTATCCCAATTCGTGTTGATGACTGAAGACGAACAACCTGAGTGGGTGAGTGCTTTCACGAAGCAAGAACGATTTCAAATAGTAGCTTATATCAGTTATTATCTTTATCAGTTAGGCGCTAAAGGCAGACAAGATTGGACATCGATATTGGGTCATGAGCTTTATTATGAAGGCGCTTTTAGGTCTTATCTTGAGGAGAACAATTACTTAAATCTTCCAGACTATAAGAAGTTATGTGAGAGAGTTTATCATGAGTATGAAACAATGGTAAAATCGGGTGATAACTTAGAAGATGAGTAGTTATCTTATAAATCCAGCATATTTAGATATACCCAAACTCGTTACTTTGAAAAAGATATGGAAAGTGGAGTTTGCTGGTTGGGATTAAATGGAGAGAAGAAAATGATACTCAACGAATCTTATCGTTTCAATTTGATCCTTTTTCATGAGCTTTTGGAAGTAATAATTATGAGATCTTCTCGTTATTAAAGTATGCAATGGACAGATAGGATCAGACAGGTAAAGATATTATTAGTTTTGGCAGCAATTTTTATTGCTGTTGCCTCTTTGCTTATCTCACATTCTTTGATACGTGATTTGGCGCAACAAGAAAGAAGTAAGATGGAGGTTTGGGCTGAAGCTATGAGGACATTGAGTGAAGCCGATGATAGTGCTGACCTGAGTTTAGTATTAAAAGTTTTAGATGAGAATAATACGATACCTGTGGTTGTTCTTGGCAAGGATGGTATGGTCACGGAGTATCGAAATGTGAAAATCAGTGCTAGTAATAAATCTGATAGTGTGAAATATGTAAATAAAGTAGCACAGCAGATGAAGGCCGCGGGGCAAGTTATTCGAATACCATTGGCAAATAATCATAATGATTATATAGAAGTTTGCTATGATGAATCACTCATGTTGAGACGAATAGCTATTTATCCTTATATTCAGTTAGGTGTTGTAATGCTTTTTGTTGTTGTTGCTATATTCGCATTATTGACATCTAAAAGGGCGGAACAGAATAAGGTTTGGGTAGGTTTAAGTAAGGAAACAGCCCATCAGTTGGGTACTCCTATATCCTCTTTAATGGCGTGGTTAGCTATTTTGAAGGAATCATATCCTAATGATAAATTACTCCCAGAATTAGATAAGGACGTGCAGAGATTACAGCTTGTTGCAGATCGCTTTCTAAGATAGGTTCTATTCCAGAACCTGTCCCAGCTAGTATGAATGAGGTCTTAGACCATGTAGTTGACTATATGGATCGTCGCACTTCTAAGAAAATACAGATGATAGCAGATTTACCTGACGAAGACATTATAATAAAAATGAATGCTTCGTTATTTGAATGGGTCATAGAGAATCTTTGTAAGAATGCTGTGGATGCGATGGGAGGAGAATGTGGACAAATAGTCCTTCATCTTGAACAACTTGAGAATAAAGTTGTTGTTGAAATATCTGATACAGGTAAAGGTATAAAGAAAAAGAATATTAAGAATGTATTCCGTCCAGGTTTTACAACAAAACAGCGCGGTTGGGGACTTGGATTAAGTCTTGCTAAACGTATAGTTGAAGATTATCATCATGGTAAGATCTTTGTGAAAAGCTCGGAGTTAGGGAAAGGTACTACGTTTAGAATTGAATTGAAGAAGGATTAGGAAATCCTCTTTTAATATTTAGATGTGTGACTTCTATAATGCTATTATTGCTAGATATTAGCGATAAAGTCTATATCCTTTCTATGAAGTGTTAGTCTTATATACGTTTACTTTTTTACTTATAATTTGCTTATAATCAGAAAAATATTCGTAACTTTGCAACCCGATTATGGACTTAGAAACCCTTAAAATCGACTTGAAAGGTCTTAATGAAGGTGCTAATCACCTTGAGTTTGACCTTGATGACACTTACTTTAAGGCAGTTGAAGCTCCTGAAGTGAGTCAGGGGAAAGTGCGTGTTTTATTGGATATTATGCGTACAGGAAATGATTTCTTTACCCTGGACTTCCATGAGACAGGCGTGGTAATGGTTCCATGTGATATCTGTCTTGACTTAATGGAGCAGCCCATAGAGACAACACAACGTCTCGAAGTGAAATTAGGAACAGAAAACTCAGAAGAGGAAGACCTTGTAATGGTGGCCGAGGACGAAGGAATACTCGATATTACATGGTACCTCTACGAATTCATAGCTCTCGCAATCCCTATCAGGCATGTGCATGCACCTGGAAAATGCAACCCTGCCATGATACGTACTCTTGAAGAGTACTCTGCCACCCGAAGTGGTCAGGAGGAAGACGACACACCAATGGATCCGCGCTGGGAAGCTCTATTAAAATTGAAAGAATAATATATTAAACGTTTAAAGAATTATGGCACATCCAAAAAGAAGACAGTCAAAGACTCGTACACTCAAGAGAAGAACTCACGATAAGGCAGTAGCTCCTACATTGGCAGTATGCCTAATTGTGGTGCTTATTATGTTTACCACACAGTTTGCCCTACTTGTGGTTACTATCGTGGTAAAGTTGCTGTCGTAAAGGAAACAGCTGAATAAATATGAGTAAAATCAATGCGATCATAACGGGTGTCGCAGGTTACGTGCCAGACTATGTCCTCAACAATGAGGAATTGTCGCGCATGGTAGATACCAATGATGAGTGGATTACCACACGTACTGGTATTAAGGAGCGCAGAATCCTGACAGAGGAGGGACTTGGTACTTCTTATATGGCTCGAAAGGCTGCTAAGCTTCTGATGAAGAAGACTGGTGCAGATCCAGACAGCATTGATGCTGTTATTGTAGCCACTACGACCCCTGATTATCCTCATCCTTCTACAGCATCAATTGTATTAGGAAAGTTAGGTTTGAAGAATGCTTTCGCATTTGACTTTGCTGCAGCTTGCTGTGGTTTCATGTATGCATTTGATGTAGCCTGCAACATGATTCAAAGCGGTCGCCATAAGCGTATTATCGTTATTGGTGCAGATAAGATGTCGTCAATTACTGATTATCGTGATCGTGCGACATGTCCGCTTTTCGGTGATGGTGCGGGTGCTGTTATGGTTGAAGGAACAGAAGAGGAGGGAATCGGTTTGATAGATTCTTATCATCGCACAGATGGTAAGGGACTTCCTTTCTTGCATGTTAAGGCAGGCGGTTCTGTATGTCCTTCATCTCGTTTTACGGTAGACCATCGTTTGCATTATACCTATCAAGAAGGTCGCACAGTTTTCCGCTATGCTGTAACAGCAATGGGTGATGATTGTGCAGCATTGCTTGAGCGTAATGGTTTGACACAGAATGACGTTGATTACGTTGTTTGTCATCAAGCTAACTTACGAATCATAGAAGCAGTCGCAAAGCGTATTGGCGTTCCAATGGAGAAGGTATTGGTAAATATCCAGCGATATGGTAATACCAGTGCGGCCTGCATGCCTCTCGTTCTTTGGGATTTTGAGTCACAGCTAAAGAAAGGTGATAACATCATCTTTACGGCATTCGGAGCTGGTTTCGTTAATGGTGCTTCTTATTATAAGTGGGCATACGACGGAAATTCAGCAGCGGTTAAGAAATAAGACTCTAAGTTATCATATAATAAAAACGCATCTTTCTTTTCCTATAAGATTGATGCGTTTTTTTAGGAGTTAATGGGCTTAAGGAGTGAAGAGCGTTAATCCTAATACACTCTCTACTTTTAAAAGCCTTGCATATTAATGAAATATTTCGCAACTATCCCATAGAAAGGAGGTAGATATCAATTATGCACAAAGCAGGATTCGTAAACATTGTTGGCAACCCGAACGTTGGTAAGAGCACACTAATGAATCAGCTCGTTGGTGAGAAACTTAGTATTGCTACCTTTAAGGCACAGACAACACGTCACCGCATTATGGGAATTGTTAATACGGATGATTCTCAGATTGTGTTCTCTGATACGCCAGGTGTATTGAAGCCTAATTATAAGATGCAGGAGATGATGCTTCAGTTTTCTGAATCAGCCTTAGCTGACGCTGACATCCTACTCTATGTGACAGATGTTGTTGAAGACCCAGAGAAGAATATGGACTTCCTGGAGAAAGTCTCAAAGATGACAATCCCTGTCATTCTGCTTATTAACAAGATCGATGAGAGCGACCAGAAGAAACTTGGCGACCTCGTGGGGCGGTGGCATAAGTTACTCCCGAATGCTGAAATACTCCCTATCTCTGCAAAGAATAAGTTTGGTACAGACATCTTAATGAAGCGTATTCATGAGTTGTTACCAGATAGTCCTGCGTTCTTTGACAAAGACCAATTAACGGACAAGCCAGCCCGATTCTTTGTGTCGGAGATTATCCGTGAGAAGATACTCCGTTACTATGATAAGGAGGTACCTTACTCTGTTGAGGTTGTTGTTGAGCGTTTTAAGGAAGACGATCGACAGATTCATATCAATGCTATCATTTATGTGGAACGTAGCAGTCAGAAGGGTATAATCATCGGTCATCAGGGTATGGCACTGAAGAAAGTCTCAACAGAAGCACGAAAGAGTCTCGAGCGTTTCTTTGATAAGAAAGTATTCCTAGAAACCTTTGTTAAGGTTGATAAGGATTGGCGTAACTCTCAGAAGGAATTGAATAACTTTGGTTATAATCCAGAGTAAAAGCCCCTCTAACTCCTGTGGAAGGGGGAGAGATGGGGGAATAAGGTTATTGGGCTAATCAGTCTAATAAGGCTAATAGCCCCAATTAGGCTAATAGGCTCAATTAGGCTAATAGTCCCCCTTGATAATAAGAAGACAATCGCCCTAACTGCTTAGTAGGGTTTACTCTCACATACTGTGAGGGCTGGGGAATGGTCATCCTCGGCAAATATTCATCGGATGCCTGACCACATCCGGCGCCTTTTCATAATTTATTTATCAGTGTTAGAGCTGAGTTATGAGGAGGGAAAAGACCAATATAAATGGCAAATTTAGTAGCTATTGTGGGACGCCCTAACGTTGGTAAGTCCACTCTTTTTAATCGTTTGACTCAAACTCGTCATGCTATTGTGAGCGACACGGCAGGCACAACACGCGATCGTCAGTATGGTAAATGTCAGTGGAATGGACGAGAGTTTTCCGTTGTTGATACGGGCGGATGGGTTGTTAAATCGGATGATGTATTTGAGGATGCAATCCGTAAGCAAGTACTCGTTGCTACGGAAGAGGCCGATCTCGTCCTGTTCTTAGTGGATACTGAGACGGGTGTTACTGATTGGGATGAAGATGTTGCAATGATTCTTCGTCGCACGAAACTTCCCGTATTGCTCGTTGCTAATAAGGTGGATAATAGCGGCGAATATTACCAGGCTGCTGAGTTTTACAAGCTCGGTCTAGGTGATCCTATATGTATTAGTGCCGCAACAGGTGGCGGTACAGGCGACTTGCTGGACACACTTCTTGAGAAGTTGAAAGACGCACCTGACGAGACAATCGATCAGGACATCCCACGCTTTCGCCGTCGTTGGTCGACCTAATGCAGGCAAGTCAAGTATCATCAATGCCTTCATTGGTGAGGATCGTAACATTGTGACAGAGATAGCAGGAACCACACGTGATAGTATTTATACACGCTATACAAAGTTCGGTTTCGACTTCTATCTTGTAGATACTGCGGGTATCCGTCGTAAGAATAAGGTAACGGAAGACCTAGAGTTCTATAGCGTAATGCGTTCCATCCGAAGCATTGAGAATGCCGATGTATGTATTCTTATGTTGGATGCCACACGTGGTATTGAGTCGCAAGACATGAATATCTTCCAACTGATCCAGCGTAATAATAAGAGTTTGGTTGTTGTGGTCAATAAGTGGGACTTGGTGCCAGATAAGAACCAAAAGGTTATCGACACCTTCGTCAATGCAATCCGTAGTCGTATGGCACCATTCGTTGACTTCCCAATTATCTTCGCATCGGCTCTCACCAAGCAGCGCATCTTTAAGGTGTTAGAGACCGCTAAGGAGGTGTATCAGAATCGTAAGGCTCACATAGGTACAACCAAATTGAATGAGGTCATGTTGCCTATCATTGAGGCTACCCCACCGCAGTCAGTCAAGGGTAAGTATATCAAGATAAAGTATTGTTCACAACTACCGAACACGCAGATTCCATCCTTTGTCTTCTATGCGAACCTCCCACAATATGTTAAGGAGCAGTATCGTCGATTCTTAGAGAATAAGTTACGTGAGAATTGGAACCTACATGGTTGCCCCATAAATGTATTCATTCGTCAAAAGTAATGATAAGTAGTCTATGTCAATGAAGCAGGTTTTCATCATGTCTTCTCATTGTCGTAACGTTACTATTAGCAGCTTGCGGCGGGAAGAAACAGGATATTGATCAAGGAAAGCTAGCAGCCAAAGCGGCAAAAGACTATTATGAGCAACTCCTAAAAGGCGATTACGAGGCGTTCCTCAATAATGAGAATCGCACCAATAACCTGCCTGATGGCTACAGAAAGCAGCTATTGCTCAATCTTAAGCAGTTTGTGACTCAGCAAGATAGTCTGCATCATGGTATCGATTCCATATCCTTAGGTGCATCCAACTTCTCTGCTAAGGATAACACAGCTAGCGTATTCCTCCTCTTCCATTATGGTGATAAAACCACAGAACAAGTGGTTGTGCCGATGGTGAAAGAGCGTGGGAAATGGATTCTGAGATAATCGTCTTATTATCTTATAAATGAGGATATACTGGCAAGTATATCCTCTTTTTTATGCTCCTTCATACGGGAGGTGACTCCCTAACACACTTGCATCATCCTGATTTTACCCTAGATTTCGCACAGCAATATCCACTTTTTGTCTGCGTTAGACGCCTATGTTCTTGCGATCCTATGCTGATTTCGTATTCAATTCATACGTATCTTATATTATTTGCGTGCGTATCTCGCATTTGTGGAACACGTATGTTTTTATATTATCTAAGTGTGATAAAGTATTATCTAAGTCTGATAATTAATTATCTAAGCGTGATAAAACTTTATCACACTTAGATAATACGGTTAGATACGTTCAAAAACAATGCAGAACACGCAGAAAAACAATGCGGAATAGGCTGGGAACTAATGCGGAATGCGTTAGAAAACAATGTGGGATAGGCTTGTAAGCAATAAGAGATACGCTGGCGAATGATGGCGAATAGGCTAGAGACTAGTGCAAAATACGCCAGGAGACAAACGAAAAACAGGGAAAACGAAAGGCAATACGTGCGTATTTCGTTTTCCCTGCTTATCCTTTCGGATGGGTTATTGATGTTATTTCTTCGTTTAGAAGGCTATGCCCGCCAGCGAATTTTGGGTAGGTGCTGCCCTCCTATATAATCCTATGAAGTGCTATTTACTCTGCGGATAGCTCAATGCTCTTCACCTTCTTGAAGAGATCTGATGCGAAGACAAGGTCGTTCAATTTCTTATTATGTGATGAGATGACAGAATCTTTATCGCCTTGCCACTCCTTCCTACCATCTGCAATGAATACTATATTCTCGCCAATACCCATCACAGAGTTCATATCATGCGTGTTGATGATGGTCGTCATATTAAACTCTCGAGTGATACTCGTCAATAGTTCGTCAATGACAGGGAAGTCTTAGGGTCGAGTCCAGAGTTCGGCTCGTCACAGAAGAGGTATTTCGGGTTCATAACGATGGCTCTTGCTATGGCAACACGCTTCTGCATACCTCCTGAGATTTCACCTGGATACTTCTGTTCTGCGCCTGATAGGTTTACACGATCAAGACATTCCTGTGCTCTTTTGTCGCGTTCAGTAGCCGACATATCCGAGAACATGTCTAGAGGGAAGCGTACATTCTCTAGCACGGTGAGTGAGTCGAAGAGCGCAGCACCCTGAAATATCATACCCATCTCACGTCTCATGAGAATCTTCTCCTTCTTTGTCATATTCACAAAGTTGCGCCCGTCATATAAGACTTCGCCCTTTGTGGGTTCAATGAGTCCCGTCAGAGAACGCATGAGTACGGTCTTTCCCGCACCACTTTGTCCGATGATGAGATTCGTCTTACCATCTTCAAAGACTGTATTAATGTCCTTCAGCACTTCTTTGTCACCGAATGACTTGAATAGATGTTTAACTTCAATCATAGTAGGGGAGCCTCTCCCAGCCCCTCTGAAAGTAGGGGAGCCCATATACTAAGGTTGGGATGTGGGAGAATTGTTAGTTTTCTTATTCTTAATGATACTATATGAAAAGTTTTCCCTGCCGTTTCTAACTAACTTCCGTTAGGCACTCCCCTCCTTGGGAGGGGCTGGGGGGGGGGAGGTTTTATCTAACTCAACATCTGAGTTAGGAACACATCGCTAAAGAGAATCAAAACGCTCGAGCAGACCACAGCATCAGTGGATGCTTTGCCCACTTCGACACTTCCGCCCTTCACGGTATAGCCCATGTAAGACGATACGCTTGAGATGATGAAAGCAAAGAAGAAGCCCTTAATAATACTCATCCACATAAACCACGGATTGAAATCATGCTGCAATCCTGCGGTGAGATCTACTGGTGTGATGATATGTGCGAAGTAGGCTGTGGCATAAGCTCCGATGATACCCGTTGCAGCAGAGAATATTACGAGGAACGGCATGATGGTCATCAAACCGAGAATCTTTGGTAATATCAGATAGCTGGCGGAGTTGATTCCCATAATCTCAAGGGCATCTATTTGCTGAGTCACACGCATGGTGCCAAGCTCTGAGGCTATATTTGAGCCAACCTTACCCGATAATATCAAACACATGATACTACTCGAGAACTCCAAGAGCATAATCTCGCGCGTTACATAACCAGATACCCAATGAGGCATCCAAGCACTTTGTACGTTGAGTTTTATCTGAATACAGATCACAGCTCCTATAAAGAACGAGATGAGCAACACGATTCCTATAGAATCGACACCTAGTTGTGACATCTCTTTAAGATATCTTTTAAAGAACATCCTCATGCGTTCCGGGCGACTTAATGAGCGTCCCATCAGCATAAGATAATTACCGAATGTATTCAGCCACTTAATGATAAGCATGATTCTCTTATTTAGTTTTGTGGCTACAAAAGTAGGCAAATAATCACAGATATAGGCAGGAAAGACATTATTTAATAATCTTTCTTGTGTGGTTCTTGCGAATTATAGCGCATGAATAAAATGTCTGATGAATGGCAAGAGGGAGAGGGTATGCTGACAATAAATAATCTCTATTCAATGTGTTAATGGCTTCGTATATATATAAGAGCAATATTTATTTCCCTTATTTACTATCAGTTTGGCACTATTTTGTTTGCATATTTCAAATAAAATAACGAATATTGCAAAATGATTGCCACATATTCAAAGTGTCATCTATTTGCTTTCTTTATTTATTTAAATAACTCACTAGCGTTCCTTTTACGCTATATTAAAACAAATGTGTATGATGAAACAATTACTTATTTCAGCTTTATTCTTATGCTGTGTGACAATTTCAAGAGCTCAAACTATTCCTAGTGAGAAGGTAGTAATCAGTGTGAAGGCTAATACCGCCTCGGTTTCGTTTGCAGTGCGTACGCTTGCTAATGCTCCCGTCGTCTGTGATTTTGGATCAGATGAAGGCGTTAAATCTTTTCCTTCAAATACTGATGGAACCTTCACAAAGGTAGAGTACCAATTCGTAACTCCCTTCTACTTCCGAGCGTACCTTTACTATTGCTGCCGACAAACTAATGACTTTGCGCATTGTACAGAGGCGTGAAGTAAATGGTGTGGTAGAGGTGAAGTCAAATACTCTTCGTGATTTGAATGTTGATTATGTAGACCTTACTGCGCACGATAAGGTGGATGTATCTTTATGTCCTAACCTTGAAGTATTGACCTTGAGTGCTAGTGGTGTTGGTGAGATAGTACTTCCTAAGAGTGATAACCTTGTGTCGGTGCAGGCATCTCCAACCCTTCTTGGACAAGGATCATTGCGCCAGTTGAATAATCAAGACGCAAAGAATCTAAAGCAGTTAGGTGTTACAGGGGGCTTCTATTAGCAAGCTCGATGTAAGCAATAACCTTAACTTAGAGACCTTGGTATTCGCTAATCCTAAGAAAGTTCTTCGTGAGATTAATGGAGCGAAGGCGCTTCGTAAATTGCAAATGCTTGATGTTCGAGGAAATGCACTAGCTTTTTGATCAAATCCCCGACCGCTATATTCAGGATTCGCCAATCGAGAACTTCCGATACAGTGGACAGACTTCTTACCTTGTTCCTCAAGATAAAGTAAACGGGTTAACAGTAGACCTTTCTTACCTTCTGTCTGCTCGTGGTATCTCAACAGCTGCCGAACGGACGGAGTTCACATGGATGTATAAACGTAATGAAACGGCTGCTTATGAGCCTGTTCCTACTAACAAGTTGACCAATATACTTGGTGTATTTACTTTTGATAAGTCTTTGTCGGAGGATGATATTGTGCGTGTTTATTGCAAGATGTCGAACCCTGGTTTCCCTGGTATCGGTAAGAAGAGCAGCAATACACTTGGGACTTATATGATAAAACTCAAAGCCATCCCTAATGGTATCACTTCTGTTACGGCTTCGGATGCAGCTTTACATGTGATAAAGACCGATGATGGTTGTCGTATAGAGACAGCCACACCACAACAGGTTATGGTTTTTGATGTGAATGGAAAGACTATTTGGACTGGAAGAACACCATCAAATATAGAATTGAAACATGGTGTTTATATTGTTCGTTCAGCGTCTGGTGAGGTTCTGAAACTAGTTAAGTAATACTCAGATGTGACTCTTTGTCTCTTAAAAAACACAAACAACAAGGTGCTATATAGCCTTGTTGTTTGTTGTTTTATTAATATTTTGCTACATTTGCAAACTATAAGGAGAGGCAAGATAACAGCAAACTCGAAAGAAAAGAATAGCTATGTCAGAGACAGATAATATAGTTGTGCGTCCAGAAGAAGAGGGGAGTATCCTGCATACGGACAAGTTGGTGAAGCGGTACGGAAAGCGTACTGTGGCAAACGGTGTGAGTATTAGTGTACGACAAGGAGAGATTGTCGGGTTGCTCGGACCGAATGGTGCAGGAAAAACAACATCTTTCTATATGACAACAGGACTTGTTGTTCCTAACGAAGGTCATGTTTATATTGACGACCAAGAGATTACTAATTATCCTGTTTATAAGCGTGCGCGTGCGGGTATAGGCTATCTTCCACAGGAAGCAAGTGTCTTTCGCAAGATGAGTGTCGAAGACAACATCATGAGTGTATTAGAGATGACGAAGTTAAATAAGCAGGAACGCATTGATAAAATGGAAAGTCTTATCCGTGAGTTCCGCCTTGAGAAGGTGCGTAAAAACCTTGGTGACCGTCTTTCTGGAGGTGAGCGTCGTCGCTGTGAGATAGCTCGTTGTCTGGCTATTGATCCAAAGTTTATCATGCTGGATGAGCCTTTTGCGGGTGTAGACCCTATCGCTGTTGAGGATATTCAGCATATTGTTTGGCGATTGAAGTTCCGTAATATCGGTATTCTCATCACCGATCACAATGTGCATGAGACGTTGAATATCACCGATCGAGCTTATCTCTTGTTTGAAGGACGCATCCTTTTCAAAGGGACGCCAGAAGAGTTAGCCGCCAATAAGATTGTTAAGGAGAAGTATCTGGGTACAGACTTCGTGCTACAAAAGAAGGACTTCCAGCTGTTAGACCAGCGTAAGCGAGCACAGCAAGAGGGTGTTGAACTATAATAGACAATAGGAGTTGAACATTAGATTAGAGCGTACATCATTGTTTTTATTAATTATCAGTTAGAGTGAAATTCACCCTTTGATAATTTGTTGTTTACATCATAAATGCTTACATTTTGCACAGCATTTAGTAAGGAAGTATGGCAGAGTGACCGAATGCGCTGGACTCGAAATCCGGTATACGCCCATAGGTGTATCGGGGGTTTGAATCCCTCTACTTCCGCAAAGCTATTCGGTAAAAGAGTAACGTAATCATATCTTATGTGTATCGCAGGATATGGTTACGTTTTTTTTATTAAAACCTTCTTCTCTCCCTTCTTCCAAATGAATAGAGGATAGAATAGTATTAGTCAAAAACAAAGGGGACGTTTCTTTGATACAAGGAAATGCCCTCTTCGATATGAAGAAGCGCCTTTCTCGAATGGAGAGGGGCGTTTCTTGTGAAACAAACTCTAGATTCGTTTCGTTAAGATAATGGTAGTACTGAAACCATTGGGTGTATTTACTTATCTCAGTACAAGTCTCTTTGGTCAGTTTGTGATGGTATTTGCCTTGGTAAGCGATACTTTCGAAGCAGATAATCAGGGGGATTACTCTTATTAAGTTATTGTAGTGACAATGTGTTTCACTCATTGCTTTGAGTAGTTATAATCGCTATAATATAGAAAGCCCACCTATTGCAAACTCTTTTGAAGAGTAAGCAATAGGTGAGCAGGATAGGTTTAATAAATGAATAACTTATCGCTTCAAGTTTGGATTTTTCTCAACTTCTGTACCTGGATAAGGCAAGTAGTTCATGTTATCATTCCATGTTCCTGTGACCGGAACACTCTCTGTTGCAACGAACCCAGCAGCTACGGTGAGCGGTGTATTCGCCTTGCGATACTCGAAGTTATTACGTAGAATGTTCATACGCAACTCATCACTTCGGCGTGTAGCAAGGGCAACCCAGTTACCAGCAACTTCCCATCCATGCTCTTTGAAGGCAGCTTCTGCAAGCTGGTTAGGGGTCATAGCATCAATAGCAACACCATCAACGATTGTTGCCGCAGCCCCATCAACAGCGCGAGCACGCACTTTCTTCAAACATTCCTTAGCCAGTGCGAGGTTGCCACCACTGCGTGCTGCACTCTCTGCATACCATAGTAATACCTCTGGATAGCGTATGAGTTGATGGCGAGTGTCGGTACACATACCCTTGTAAGGCTTCTTGGTGTAGTCGTAAGGTGCTTTAATCTCCTTGCCATTATCGTCTGCATTGATGGTAAAGATGGAGAACATTGGGTGACGCTCTGCTACAATAGGCTTACCGCTACCATCAAGTGCCCACCAATCAACGAGCGTTCATCCTTTAAACGTATTTGTGGATCATAGACGGCACGCTTACGTGGACCATCAGGGAAGTCTTTCCAGAACTTAATCTCACCCCATGCATCGCCCCATCCACCGAGACTTTCAAAGAAACAACAGCTTGAGAACTCTGAATCAGTCGACCAATTCTTTGTCGGGGAGAAGTTGATTCCAAGTATAGTCTCCTTGTTGTAGTTGTTACCATACGAATAGACGTTACGCCAATCAGCATCCATAGTAGCGTTATACTTGCCGCTGTTCACACCATCAATAACCTCCTTTGCCTTTTCTGCAGCCTTCGCATAATATTCCTGACCCTTGTTTAGAGGATAACCAGCCATTGACATGTAGACTGCAGCTAGTGTTGACTTCACCGCCTGTTGCGTTACATAGACGTCAACACCGAAGAGTTGGGCTGGAGCTGATGTGTAATGTGTTGGCAGATTGACAGCATCAACAGCCTCCAGATCCGATACGATGAGGTCATAGACGCCCTGAACATCAGTTAACTTAGTTGTTCCGTTGTCATCTTCATTATGTAGATTGATGGGAAGAGGACCAAACACACGCACAAGATAATAGTATGCGTATGCACGCCAGAAACGTGCTTGAGCGATGGCAAGGTCGATGTTCTCTTTAGCAACAGGCGTCTTCTCTGCATTGTCAATGATGTAGTTAGCTGCCTGAATGAGATTATAATGCAGTCTCCAAGCATCCCTTACCCCCCTTGTTGTTATCGGACACTTGGAACTTATCTATCTCTGCACAAGCCTGCTTATTAGAGCCTGGATTAGCCGTAATATCGTCACCTTGCCATTGAGGATAGCCTGGATTGGTGTAGTTTTGAGTATGATTCACCTGCTCATAGAGGGCATATAGACTTTCATCAAGGTCGTTTTGTGAAGCGAAGAAATTACCAGGGGTATGCTTACCTTTTGGGTCTTCGTCGAGAATATCACTACATGCTTGTAGCGTAAGGGCTGAAGCAAGGAGCATGCAGCCATAGAATATATTTCTTTTCATATCGTTATTTTGTTAGAAGTTAAAGCGAATGTCGAATGTAAAGGTGCGTGGATTAGGATATGTGCCCATATCAATACCATTGTCCATGTCGACGTTGTTGTTAGAAAAAGACATACCTGCAGGGTCAGCACCCTTGTAGCTTGTGATTGTAAAGAGGTTTTGTATGCTCAATGCTAAGCGTATATCAGCAAAGTGAGTGTGCTTGCGAGCAATATTGTATGCTATGCTTATGTTCTCACAACGGAAGTAGTCTGCATTCTCAATCCACTTGCTTGAGTTGCCAAGGTTATTGTTCCCTACAGCATTAAGAGCAGGCATTGTCTTACCAATCTCACTGATGTAATCGGCTGCAGTAACAAACTTTGAAGCACCTACCATGGAGTTCATTGCGAAACGAACAAGATTCAGTCGTTGTGCTCCAAAGGCACTATTGAAGAAGGCATTGAACTCCCAATTCTTATAGGTAATTGAGTTGTTCCAACCCATTGTGAAGTCAGGATTAGCACAACCGAGTATCTGTCGGTCTGCACTTTGGGGACTTGTGGTGATGCTCCCATCGGCTGCATAGTAGCTGTCGAGACCATTTGCGTTTAGACCTGCCCACTTGTAACCATAGAATGTACCGATAGGTTGCCCTTCCTTAATGATAGTTGAAGGTTCAACTGTGCCTGGCGAAGGTGAGCTACCATAGAGAATTGGATCTTGTGATGTCAACTTTACGACTTTATTCTTTAGATAAGAACCATTGATAGTAGATGTCCATGAAAGTTCTGGAGTATCTATGATGCGTGCTGTAAGTGCAATATCAAGACCTTTGTTGGTAATTTCACCAGCATTAACCCAGTATTGTGTACCACCGAGATAGTATGTACGTGACTTCTTTAATAAGGCATCGGAGGTCTTCTTATTGAAGTAGTCAATGCTCAACTCCAGCCTGTTATTGAGGAAGCTAACATCTAATCCAATGTCAAACTGTTTCGACTTCTCCCATGTTAGGTCAGGGGTTGCAATGTTTTTAGCCCAGTAGCCTGTGTAAGTCGTTGATGTTCCGAAGTCAAAGTTAGTAGCGGTCATGGTGCCTAAAGTTGCATATACGGGTACTCCTTGGTTACCGATAAGACCATAACTAGCACGGATTTTCATGTTACTAATCCATGTGATTGGTTTCATGAATTTCTCATTACTGATGGTCCAAGCCGCAGCGATAGATGGGAAATAGCCCCACTTCTTCTTTGAGAAACGTGAACTACCATCGGCACGGAACGTTCCTGTTAGCATGTAACGGTTATCGTAATTGTACATTACACGACCTACCCATGAGAGAAGTCCCCACTTGCTGTAATCGTTTGAACCACCTCGGTTAGTTGCATTGTTATAATCCCACCATCCAACGGATTCTGTTTGAAGATTGGTACCATTGAGCCCCATCATACGAGTGGTACTCTGTGTAGCCTCGAATACACCTGTTGCTGTGAGGTTATGCTTGTCCCATGCGCCCGTATAAGTAAGGTTGTTGGTAGATTGTAAGGTGGTACGTTGACGATCGTTATTCCCCATACTACTCTTAGGGAATACCCTTGTCGTTGAGAAACTATAGCCTTTGCCATCAAAGTAATCAAATCCGTTGGTACTGGTAAAGGTAAGTCCTGGAAGAATATGGAACTTTAAGTCTGCATGACCAGTGAGTATATCTGTACGAAATTGACTAGCATTTGCAATCAAAATACCATAAGGATTGGCTTGAATTGAGTTATAAGGATCCTTCATAAAATTGCCTTTCTGGTCATACATCTCCATGGTTGGAGAGTAGTTTTGTGCGATCCATAGAGGGTTTTCTTGCGACATATCAAAGCCACCTCCAGTACTCTTTCCATGGCTGTAATCGAGGTCTCCAGTGATTTCAAACCATTTGTAGAGGCGAGAGTGTATGTTGAGTTTAGCTTGATAACGTTCAAATTGAGTATTCTCAACGACACCTTTGTTCTTTAGGTAGCTGCCACTCATGTAGTATTGGGTGTCGGCATTACCTTTAGATATCGTAAGTTTATAGTTCTGAATAGTTCCTGTGCGGAGAATCTTATCCATCCAATCAATGCCAGGCTTCGTACCATCGAGGTAAGGTTGTAGCTCTGCTTGGTTTGTAATCTTACCTCCATCAAGTAAAGCCTGTGCATATTGCTTTGTGTTCATCACCTTAGGCATGTTGTAAGCGTTGGCAATTCCGAGGCTAGCATCAAACATGATACTCTGTTGACCTTGTTTTTCCTTGCTTGGTCTGAACGAGTACAACGCCATTTGAACCACGGCTACCATAGATGGCAGTAGACGATGCATCCTTCAAAACTTGTATGCTTTTGGATATCTTCAGTATTGATACCATCGAGTCCATTCTCACGTACAATACCATCAACAACATATAGTGGGATCGTTGTTACGATGGATAGAACTCGTACCACGCACACGGATCTTTACGCCACCACCAGGTACGCCACTTTGGACAACATTAACACCTGTTACACGTCCTTGGAAGGCTTCACTAACGTTCTTAATAGGCTGATCTCTGAAGGCTTTGTCGTTCATTACCGCTACAGAACCAGCCAAATCGGCTTTGCGAACACTACCATAACCAATGACAACAACCTGATCCATGGTTTGTGTACTTTCTTTTAAGGTAACGTTAAGTGAGCCTCCTCTCCATATAATCTCGTTCTTTTCATAACCAACATAGCTGACAATAATGATTGTACCAGCCTTTACGTTAGATAGAGAAAACTTACCATCAAGATCGGTAATGGTACCATGTGTAGTTCCTTTTGCCATGATTGTTGCTCCGACGATAGGGTCACCATTAGCATCGACAACCTGTCCTGTGCAAGTGTTATTGTCCTGTTGCATGACAGGCAAACTTGTCATAGGTTGCATAGCAGACTTTCCTGCATAGGCAGATCCTGTAGAAATGGCAGCTGCAACTGCAAACATTCCCAGCTTCCTAAATTGCTGTTTCATATTAAGTATTGTGTCTTAGATGAATAATATCGACCTGGTAAACTTGATTTAGGTTTCTTGTTCGTTTAGGTCGGTTAGTATTTATGTCTGTTTAGGTTTATTGTATTATTTGTGACAAATGTAATTCTTTTTGTGAAAAGAATCTTACTTTAATACTAAAATTAACATTTAATAAGAGAAAAGAGAAGCCTGATTGTTATAAGAACTCTTGCTAATTGGATTCTTAAAGGATCCCTTTTCTGGAGGAAAAGGGTCGGGATTTGAGTTTTGAAGAGTGCTGATAATCTCGTTTTTAACCATTACTACCTAGGTTAAAAAAACAAATTTCCCTCTATATATGATAAGGTTGTGCGAAAAATTAAGTATCTTTGCACACCAAATACCCTATGAAGTGCAATACTCTTAGCGTGTATGTAAACATTTGATAAATAATAATTAAACATAAATTCAATAATATCAAGATGAAGATTTCATTTGAAAATCCAGACAAAGTAAATGGTTTGATGACCATTACAGTAGAAGAGTCTGACTACAAGAATGAGGTTGAGAAGACCCTCAAGGATTATCGTAAGCGTGCTAATGTACCAGGTTTCCGCCAGGGGGCAAGTACCAATGGGCATGATTAAACGTCAGTATGGTCCACAGGTGAAGATGGATGTTATCAATAAGATCCTAGGCGAGAATCTACAGAAATATATTACTGATAATAAGATTCAGATGTTGGGTCAGCCAATGTCATCAGAGGCTCAAAAGCCTGTAGAGTTGGAGCAACCTGCACCTTATGAGTTTAAGTTTGATATTGCTGTTGCACCAGAGTTTAAGATTGAATTAAATGGTAAGAACAAGATTGACTTCTATGAGATTGAGGTTGATGACAAGTTGATTGATCAGCAAGTTGAGATGTTCCAGAGCCGTGCAGGTCACTATGATAAGGCAGAGACTTTCGATCCAGAACAGCGTGACTTATTGAAGGGTGACCTTCGTGAGTTGGATGAGAATGGTAATACTCTTGAAGGTGGTATTACAGTAGAGGGTGCTTCTTTGATGCCACAATATATAAAGGTTGAGGATCAGAAGAAGCTCTTTGATGGTGCAAAGGTTGGTGATATTATCACTTTCAATCCTACTGCAGCTTACCCAGATAACGATATCGAGGTGTCTTCTCTATTGAAGATCAAGAAGGAAGAAGTTGCTGAACATAAGGGTAATTTCTCGTATCAGATCACTGAAATTTCACGCTTCGTAAAGGCCGAGAATAATGCTGAGTTATGGAAAAGCGTATATGGTGAAGATACCGAGATAAAGGATGAGGCTGCATTCCGCAAGGCTATCGCTGATGGTTTGAAAGAGCAGTTGAAGGGTGATTCTGACTATAAGTTCGTTCAGGATCTCCGTGCTTATTGTGAGAAGAAAGTGGGCGATCTTACTTTCCCAGATGCTCTCTTGAAGCGCATTATGTTGGCTAACAACCAGGATAAGGGTGAAGAGTTTGTAGAGAAGAACTATGAGCAGAGCGTCAAAGAACTCACATGGCACTTAATCAAGGAACAGCTAGCACAAGCTAATGATATTAAGGTCGATGATAATGATGTACGTGAGAGTGCACGCCAGATGGCACGTGCGCAGTTCGCTCAATATGGTATGACTAATGTTCCAGAGGACTACTTGAACGGTTATGCTGATGAGATGTTAAAGAAGCGCGAGAACATCGATTCTTTCGTAGAAGCAGCATTGGATCGTAAGCTCGCTGCCGCTATTAAGAAGGTAGTGAAGCTAAATACTAAGACTGTAACTCTCGATGAGTTCAATAAACTTGTAAGCGAGTAACAATTTTAAGAAATCTTCTTTTATATATAGAGGTTATCGGTTTTTTTCCTTATCTTTGCTTATAGTAAGCGAGAAGATGCCTGTTTTATGGCATACTCTTTGTGAATATGGCAATAATAAGGGAGGTCGATAACCTCTATTTTTGTCACATTATTATATAAGAAAGGATTACAATGAATGATTTTAGGCGATTTGCCACAGGACACCTAGGGATGAATGGTATGGTGCTAGACGATGTTGTTAAGGCACAAGCACAATACTTAAACCCTTATATACTTGAGGAACGTCAGTTGAATGTCACCCAAATGGATGTTTTCTCACGCTTGATGATGGAGCGTATCATCTTTCTTGGTACACAAGTAGATGATTATACTGCTAATACAATACAAGCTCAACTTCTTTACTTGGACTCTGTTGACCCTGGTAAAGACATCTCTATTTATATCAATTCACCAGGTGGAAGCGTGACAGCAGGCTTGGGTATCTATGATACCATGCAATTTATTTCTAGTGATGTCGCAACCCTCTGTACTGGTATGGCTGCATCTATGGCAGCAGTATTATTGGTTGCAGGAAAAGAAGGGAAGCGATCTGCACTAAAGCATAGTCGTGTTATGATCCATCAACCATTGGGTGGGGTACAAGGTCAGGCATCCGACATTGAGATAGAGGCAAAAGAGATTATGAAGTTCAAGAAAGAGCTTTATACCATCATTAGTGACCATTCTCATCAGAGCTTCGAGAAGGTTTGGAATGATAGTGATCGTAACTATTGGATGAACGCTGAAGAGGCTAAAGCATATGGAATGATAGATGATGTACTTGTTAAGAAGTCTTCCCATAATGTCCTCAATACGTCTGATGACAATACTGAATCAAATAAGTAAAGGAGTAAATAATGCCCCAGAAGAAATGTAGTTTTTGTGGTCGCAGTGAGAAGGAAGTAAAGCTTCTCATCACAGGGTTGGATGGTTACATCTGTGAAGATTGTGCACAGCAGGCTTACAAGATAGTTACACAGACAGGCGCATTGGCTGATGATGAGAATACTGGTAGTGTTGCTTTTAAGGTAAAGGAGGTTCCTAAGCCCAAAGAAATTAAGCAGTATCTTGACGAATATATCATTGGACAGGATGAAGCTAAACGCTATCTTTCAGTTGCAGTGTATAACCATTACAAGCGACTTCAGCAACCGAAGAACGAAGATGGTGTAGAAATAGAGAAGAGCAACATCATTATGGTGGGTTCAACTGGTACTGGTAAGACCTTATTGGCACGTACTATTGCGAAACTTCTCGATGTTCCTTTCACCATTGTCGATGCAACAGTATTCACCGAAGCAGGTTATGTTGGTGAGGATGTGGAGAGTATTCTCTCACGCTTGTTACAGGTAGCTAACTTCGATGTAGCAGCCGCTGAACGTGGTATAGTATTTATCGATGAGATTGATAAAATTGCCCGTAAGAGTGATAATCCAAGTATTACACGTGATGTAAGTGGTGAGGGTGTTCAGCAAGGATTGCTGAAGTTATTGGAAGGAACAATGGTTAACGTCCCACCAAAGGGTGGTCGTAAGCATCCTGATCAGGACTATATCCATGTGGATACCCGCAATATCTTATTTATTTGTGGTGGTGCTTTCGATGGCATTGAACGTAAGATTGCACAGCGACTCAATACACATGTGATTGGTTATAACTCTGTTCAGAATGTTGCAAAGATAGATAAAAAGGACTTAATGAAGTATGTTTTACCACAAGACTTGAAGTCCTTTGGTCTCATACCAGAGATAATTGGTCGTTTGCCAGTGCTTACCTATCTTAGTCCACTCGATCGAGACGCTTTGCGCAACATCCTTATTGAACCAAAGAATTCCATTGTTAAGCAGTATATCAAGCTGTTTGAAATGGACGATATAAAGCTCACTTTCACAGAGGCAGCTCTTGATAGTATTGTAGACAAGGCTGTTGAATATAAGTTAGGAGCCCGTGGACTACGTTCAATCGTAGAGTCTGTAATGATGGATGCTATGTTTGAAGTCCCATCAAGAGACGTAAAAGAATTTGAGGTGACGGAACAATATGTTCGTCAACAGCTCGATAAGGCTCATATCCAACAATCGGGTTCAGCCTCATAACATATATGTATAGTCTGCCGATGTCGTGTGTAACGCTGCATCAGCAGACTTTCTTTGTTTCTACCAAAACCATAAACGGATAGGAAATCACCAACTATTAACATGACAAAAGAGCTCAATCTTACCGAAAAACTTAAATATTACTTTGGCTTTGAGAAGTTCAAAGGTGATCAAGAAGCCATTATACGCAATCTTCTTGCAGGACATGATACCTTCGTACTAATGCCTACAGGTGGTGGTAAAAGCCTGTGTTATCAACTTCCATCACTGATAATGGAGGGTACAGCTATTGTTGTTTCGCCTCTTATTGCATTAATGAAAAACCAGGTAGATGTCATCAATGGTATCAGTGAAGAGGATGGTGTAGCGCATTATCTTAACTCTTCTTTAAAGAAGGCTGAGATAGATAAGGTTCGTGCCGATATTGTTTCCGGACGCACAAAGCTACTTTATGTAGCCCCAGAATCTCTCAATAAAGAGGAGAATATGGCGTTTCTAAAGTCGGTGAAGATAAGTTTTTATGCGATTGATGAGGCTCATTGTATATCTGAATGGGGACACGATTTCCGTCCAGAATATCGTAAGATACGTTATGCAATAGATACTATTGGAGCTGCACCAGTCATTGCGCTCACTGCAACTGCAACCGATAAGGTGCGGACGGATATTATTCGTAGTCTTGGAATAGAGGATTGTGCCGAGTTTAAAAGCTCTTTTAATCGTCCTAATCTATACTATGAGGTACGTGCAAAGAGGAGTGATGACGATACAAGCAAGCAAATAATTAAGTTCATTAAGCAGCATACTGGTAAAAGCGGAATCATCTATTGTCTTTCACGTAAGAAGGTGGAAGAGTTGGCAGCCATCCTTCAAGCTAATGATATAAAGGCTGCGCCCTATCATGCAGGGCTTGATTCGGAAACGAGATCGAAGACTCAAGACGACTTCCTTATGGAGGAGTTGGATGTTATCGTGGCTACAATAGCATTCGGAATGGGTATTGATAAGCCTGATGTACGCTTCGTTATCCATTACGATATACCGAAGAGTTTGGAGGGATATTACCAAGAGACAGGACGTGCTGGGACGTGATGGTGAGGAAGGGATCTGCATTGTCTTTCTATTCAAAGAACGACTTGAAGAAACTCGAGAAGTTTATGGAAGGAAAGCCTGTAGCCGAGCAGGACATTGGTAGGCAGTTGTTACAAGAGACTGAGGCTTATGCTGAATCGTCTGTTTGTAGGCGTAAGATGTTACTTCATTACTTTGGTGAAGAATATCCCAAGGATAATTGCTGTATGTGTGATAACTGTCTGCACCCTAAGAAGAAGATTGAGGCAATGAATCAGCTCTTGATAGTTCTCCAAGCAGTGAAGGCTTTGAAAGAAAACTTCCGACAAGAGTATGTCATTGACTTCGTCAAAGGTAGGGCAACAGATGATCAAAAAGATCATAAGCATAACGAGCTTGATGACTTCGGTGCTGGCGAAGATGAAGACCCGAAGATATGGAACCCTGTGGTCAGACAAGCACTCTTGGCTGGTTATCTGAAGAAGGATGTTGAGAACTATGGCATATTGAAGTTGACCGCAGCAGGCAAACGCTTCATGAAGTCGCCAACGTCGTTTATGATAGTAATGGATGCCGAATTTAAGGATGAAGAGGACGATGAAACACCAATGGCGGGCACAGCAGTCCTCGATCCAGAACTTTTCTCCATGCTAAAAAACCTTCGTAAGAAGCTAGCACGTAAGTTAGAAATCCCTCCATATGTCATCTTTCAGGATGTATCCTTAGAGCAGATGGCAATGATGTATCCTATTAATGAAGAGGAACTACAGAACATTCAGGGGGTAGGAGCAGGTAAGGCGAAGCGTTATGGGAAAGAGTTTTGTGAATTGATAAGGCAACATTGCGAAGAAAACCACATCGAACGCCCCGAAGAACTACGTGTGCGAACGGTCGCAAAGAAGTCTATGCAGAAGGTAAAAATCATCCAAAGCATTGACAGACAACTCCCTCTTGATGACATAGCTTCGGCAGAAGGACTTGATTTTGATGATCTTCTCACTAAGATTGAAGAGATTGTCTATAGTGGAACGAAGCTCAATATCGATTACTTCCTAGAGGATGTTTACGATGATGATACAATCAATGACATCTATGACTACTTCATGGACAGTGAGACAGATAGCCTAGATGTGGCAATGGAAGAGTTTGGTGGTGATTATAGTGAGGATGTTATCCGGTTGGTACGTATAAAGTTTCTGTCAGAGATGGCAAACTAATCGCATATAAAAAATATAATTTTGACTTAAAGGAAGTGCTTTTTTCAATTTGAAGAGAGGCTTCCTTTGTTGTGAAGGGAGGCTTTCTTTGATGTGAAGAAGGCGTCTCTTTTTTTTCAATCTCTTGTCTGTTGCTAACGAGGTCGGTTCTCTTTAGTTTGGGAACTACTAGTTAGAAGATGTATGAAATGCACGAATCTTATATCCAGAAGAAGATCAGAACATCCGTTACTATATCTTTTTTCCATGTGATATTACAGATATTCTATTATCGTACTAAGCTGCCGTTAAATAGCTTTAATTCGATTAGAGAAAATGGAGAAAAAGCCTGTCTATTTGATAAATTAATTACTAAATTTGCATGCAATAAATTTCCAAATCATTATGTCATCATTTGTTGCAGAAAAGATCAAGATGGACGGATTGACTTACGATGACGTCCTTTTAATCCCAGCTTATTCGGAAGTATTACCCAAAGAGGTACAGTTGAAAACCAAGTTTTCACGCCACATTGATCTCAATGTGCCCTTTGTTACAGCGGCAATGGACACCGTTACGGAGAGCTCAATGGCGATTGCCATCGCTCGAGAAGGTGGTATTGGTGTGATCCACAAGAACATGACTATTGAGGATCAAGCACATCAAGTTGCAATCGTGAAGAGGGCTGAAAACGGTATGATCTATGACCCTCTGACTATCTTAAAAGGTAGAACTGTGAAGGATGCACTCGCGATGATGGCCGATTACCACATTGGTGGTACCCCGTTGTAGATGAGGATAACCACTTAGTAGGCATTGTTACCAATCGAGACTTGCGTTTTGAACGCCATTTGGATAAGTTGATTGATGACGTGATGACCAAGGAGAACCTTGTTACTACACATCAACAAACCGACCTTACTGCCGCTGCGCAGATTCTTCAAGAGAATAAGATTGAGAAGTTACCAGTAGTCGATAAGGACAATCATCTTGTAGGTCTAATCACTTATAAGGACATCACAAAGGCTAAAGATAAGCCTATGGCAAGCAAGGATGAGAAGGGTCGTTTGCGTGTCGCTGCGGGTGTTGGTGTTACAGGTGATACCATGGAGCGTGCCGAAGCATTGGTTGCTGCAGGTGTAGATGCTATCGTCATCGATACTGCTCATGGACATTCTGCAGGTGTTATTGGTAAGTTGCATGATGTAAAGGCAGCCTTCCCTAACCTTGATGTTGTAGTGGGTAATATTGCGACGGCAGAGGCAGCTAAGTTCCTTGTTGATAATGGTGCGGATGCTGTGAAAGTAGGTATTGGTCCTGGATCTATCTGTACAACACGTGTTGTAGCAGGTGTGGGTGTACCACAGTTGAGTGCTATCTATGATGTTTATAAAGCGTTGGAAGGAACGGGAGTGCCATTGATAGCTGATGGAGGATTGCGCTATTCTGGTGATGTCGTGAAGGCTTTGGCAGCTGGAGGAAGCAGTGTGATGATTGGTTCTTTGGTTGCAGGAACAGAGGAATCTCCTGGTGACACGATTATATTCAATGGTCGTAAGTTTAAGAGTTATCGTGGTATGGGCTCTTTGGAGGCTATGGAGCAGAAGAATGGTTCACGTGATCGTTACTTCCAGAATGATATTCACGATGCAAAGAAACTAGTGCCAGAAGGTATTGCAGGACGCGTTCCTTACAAGGGTACAGTTCAAGAAGTTATCTATCAACTTGTTGGTGGTCTTCGCTCTGGAATGGGCTATTGTGGTGCTGCTTCTATCGAAGATTTGCACAATGCGAAGTTTACTCGTATCACCAACGCAGGCGTTATGGAGAGTCATCCACATGATATTACTATTACGAGTGAAGCACCAAACTACTCTCGTCCAGAGTAATTAAATAACTAGGAATCAACCGCCCTCTTCTCTGTAAAAGCAGTGGAGAGGGTATGTGTGTTTTAAATAATAACAATGAAAGTCAAGGCTCTTTTATTATTATCACTGCTGTCTACTACGATGGTATTTGGGCAGAGTGACCCAACCATAATGACTATCAATGGGCATCCAGTTAGTCGTTCTGAATTTGAGTATTCATATAATAAGAACAATGCTGAAGGAGTCATTGATAAGAAGAGTATAGCCGATTATGTGGATCTGTTCATCAATTATAAGTTGAAGGTGCAAGCGGCTTTGGATGCTCGTTTGGATACGTTGTCTTCCTTCAAGCAGGAGTTCCTTACCTATCGAGATCAGCAGGTTCGTCCATCGTTCCTAACAGACTCAGATATTGAGAAAGCGGCTCGGGATATTTATCAAGAGACGAAGGGGAGTATTGAAGCGAATGGTGGATTGTGGCGTTGTGCACACATTCTTGTAGGAATAAACCAGCGTGCGACAAAAGAAGAAGAATTGAAAGCTAAGGTCTTGGCAGACTCTATCTATAATGCTTTACAGCATGGAGCAAACTTCGGAGAGTTGGCTAGGAAGTATTCTGCTGATCGAGAGTCTGTACAGAATGGAGGCGAGTTGCCTTTACTACAAAAGGGGCAGACTGTACAGGAGTTCGAGCGTGCTATGTTGGCATTGAAGCCTGGTGAAATTAGTAAACCAACGCTTTCTCCTTATGGTTATCACATTATTAAGATGATAGGACATGAGGGATTGGCACCTTATGATTCGTTGCATACACGGATCTTACAGTTTATTGAGATGCGTGGATTGCGTGAGCAGATTGTCGATAAGAAGTTAGATAGCCTTGTTCAGCAGGCGGGTAAGGGTGTAACTCGTGAGCAATTACTTGATAAACAACTTGCGAAACTGGAAGAGAAGGATGCTAATTTGAAGAATCTTATCCGTGAGTATTATGATGGCTTATTGATGGTTGAGATGAGTAATCGTATGGTTTGGGATAAGGCATCAGCAGATGTTACGGGCTTAGAAACTACTTTCACAAACATAGGAAACAATATAAATGGACTGAACCACGCTTTAAAGGCATTGCTTATCATGTAAAGAATCAAGCTGATGTTGAGGCTGTGAAAGATTGTGTGAAGCGACTTCCTTTTGCACAATGGAATGATGCACTGCGTAAGACATTCAATGCTGATAGCACACTCCGCATACGTGTTGAGAAGGGAATCTTCCGTAAGGGTGATAATGATCTTGTCGATAAGCAAGTGTTTGGAATGAGTGCTCCTGTGAAAGAGATGAAGGACTTTCCTATTGGTGCAACCTATGGTAAGAAGTTGAAAGCACCAGAGTCTTTGGATGATGTACGTGCTCTTGTGGTTTCTGACTATCAAAAGGAACTTGAGAAGAAGTGGGTTGATTCATTGCGAAAGAAATATAAAGTTGTGGTTGATAAGGCTGTTCTTTCTACAGTCAATAAGCATTAAGTGATAATAAAGAAATCAGATGAAGATAAATAAATGTAAGACAGGTGCTTTGCTAATAGGCGTTACGCTCGTTGCAATGGGTTTGCATGCAGGTGCCTTTCGTGCCTCGGCACCGTTAGTTCTAACTGATTCGGTAGATACGAACCAGGTTGATAAAGCCAACAATGTTGTCGATGAGGTGATATGGGTTGTGGGTGATGAACCAATCTTAAAGTCCGAAGTCGAGATCATGAAACTACAAGGAGAAGCAGAGGGAATGAAGTGGGATGGAGACCCAGAGTGTGTGCTGCCAGAACAAATAGCTGTGCAGAAACTCTTCCTTCATCAGGCTGCCCTTGATAGTGTAGAGGTGACTGAGTCGGAGATAGCACAGGGAGTTGATCAACAAATCAACTACTGGATTTCCTTGCCACAAATAGGTTCTAAGGAGAAACTAGAGGAGTTCCAACATAAGAGTATAGCACAACTTAGACAAGACTTACACGATGATTATAAGAATCGTCAGTTGGTTCAGAAGATGCAAGAAAGCTTGTTGGTGATGTGAAAGTATCACCAGCAGAGGTGCGAGAATACTTTAAGAAGCTACCAGTGGATAGTATTCCTATGATTCCAACTACCGTGGAAGTAGAGATTTTGACACAAACTCCAAAGGTGGAGACAGAGGAAGTTAATCGTATAAAAAACCAACTACGTGACTATACGGATCGTGTAACAAAGGGAGAAACATCCTTTGCCACTTTAGCACGTTTGTACTCCGAAGACCCTGGATCATCGCGTCAGGGCGGTGAATTAGGTTATATGGGAAGAGGTGTGTTAGACCCTGCTTTCGCAGCAGTAGCATTCAATCTAACTGATCCGAAGAAGGTTTCTAAGATTGTAGAGAGCGAGTTTGGGTATCATATCATTCAGTTGATTGACCGTCGAGGAGATAAGATTAATTGTCGTCATATCCTATTGAAACCTCGTGTATCAATGGCTTCTATTGATGCTGCAAAGGAAAGGTTGGACTCTATTGGGCGCGATATTCGCAAAGAGAAATTCACTTTCGAAGATGCTACCGCATATCTTTCTGATGACAAAGATACGAAGAATAACCATGGTCTCATGGTCAACTCGTCAGATAACTCACGCACTTCACGCTTCAAGATGAAGGACTTGCCAACGGAAGTAGCACGAGTTGTTGACACTATGAAAGTTGGTGAGATCTCTGCTCCTTTTCAGATGGTTAACAATCGAGGGAAGGTTGTTTGTGCTATCGTAAAGCTAAAGAGTCGCACGGACGAACATAGAGCTACGATAACAGAAGACTTCCAAACTATGCGTGATATAGTTATTGCTCATCGTCGTCAAGAGATAATTCATGAATGGGTTGTAAGCAAGATTAAGAATACTTATGTTCGAATGAATCCTCGCTACAAGGATTGTAAGTTCAAGTATGAAGGTTGGATTAAATGACATTAGAAAAGACTTATATATATAAGCTTTGCGGGCATAGAATCATGTTAATCACGATTCTATGCCTGTTTGGGTTATGCTATAACTGCCCTTCTATGGCTCAGAAAGTGACGGAAAAGAAGGGTAGTAAGTTCTATATAGACCATGCTGATAACCTTAGACACAACCAGATGTTGATGCCAGATGTGCAGATTGCAAAGGGTAATGTTCGGTTGCGTTATAAGGGAATGACGCTTAGTTGTGATAGTGCATACTTCAATGACCAATCGAATTGGTTTAAAGCTTTCGGTAAAGTTCATATGACTCGACCAGGTGGAGTGACGCTTGATTGTCGTCGTCTTCACTATGATGGTATGTCTCAGATGGTTCATGTTAGAGAAAAGGTTGTGGTTCGTCAGCCTGGAAAGTCGCTGCGTTGTGATAGCTTAGATTATAACATGACATCGAAAGTTGCTAATTACTTCGGTGGTCGTGGGAACCTTGGTTTACAATGGAAATACCGTTATTGCTGATCAAGGTGATTATAACACAGAGAGCCACGATGCGAACTTCTTTGGTAATGTTGTTATGTTTACTCCTAAGTACAGAATCACAACTCCAGAGGCACATGGTAATACTGAAACAGGCTTTGGTACACGTTGTTGGAAAGTCAGTTATTCGAACAGCAAAGGGCGAAGTCGTGCATACTAGTGATGGAACTTATAATAGTCGAACTGACAACATGGAGCTTAATGGTCATTCAACGATTACATCTCCAAAGCAAGATGTAGAGGGGATAACATCGTTTATAACAGTTCGACAGGTGAAGCCGAAGGGCATGGTAATGTAAAGATAGTCGATAAGGCAAATGACAGAACCATAGTAGGTCAAGACGTATTCTATAATGAGAAGACTGGTCATAGCACTGCTCGTGGTAATGTGAAGATTGATGATCGGCGACAAAAGAGAGTGATTACTGGTGATGAAGTAATCTACAATGCCAAGTCTGGATATAGTGAGGGACATGGTAATGTGAAGATTATTGATAAGCTAAACCAGCGTACAATCACTGGTCGCGATCTTACTTATAATAGCAACACGCACGAAGGTACGGGGGAAGGGAACGTCTATTATATAGATGAGAAACAGAAACATGCCTTCAAAGGAGACTATCTTCACTATACTGACTCGGCGGCTATAGCATTTGGCGGAAAGCCTGGTCCGATTGCAAAGGACTTCTCTCAGGGTGACACACTATTCGTTCATGCCGACACAATTAGTATGAAGGGATTCTACATGAACACGCCTAAGATGTATCGTGAAATCTATGGAGTCAACAACGTGAGGGCGTTCCGCACGGATGTACAAGCCGTATGTGGATTCCTTGTTGCTAATACGAAAGACTCCTGTATGACTATGTATGACTACCCGATAGTGTGGAGTGGTAACCGTCAACTAGTAGGTGATTCGATCAAGGCATACATGAATGACTCCACCATTCGACAGGCTTTTGTCTATGGTAATGCGTTCTCTATTGAGACGCTTCCAGATAAGCAACACTATAATCAAATATCGTCACGTGACATGCGTGTAGACTTTATCAATGGTGCCGTTAGGCGTGTGGACGCATGGGGAAACGTTGAGGTTGTATTCTATCATACCGATAAAGACAGTACGTTGATAGGGCATAATTACACGGAGACAGATACTCTTCGTATGTTCATAACACCCGAACGTAAGTTGAAAAAAATATGGATGTCTAAGGCAGATGGTGTGATTAGTCCAATGACGCAGATTCCCCCTGATCGCCTGACATTGCCTCACTTTGAGCTTTTTGATAATGTTCGTCCAAAGGATAAGAATGATATCTTCCGTCGTGCGGCACGTAAGACGGCAGCTACCAAGCGCAATGCTCAAGTCATCTTGCCACCTCGACAACGTATAGAGTGACCCCTTGTCAACCTATTGTCGTAATCATTTACGACAATAGGTAGAATCATTTCCGACAATAGGTCAACTTCTCTTCACATTATTAACATCATTAACTCCTTTGAAATATGTTCTTCTTTCAATCATCAAAGCCCCGTCGTTTTCATCATGAATACATGTATGTTGATGAACGTAAAGAGTTTCTCTCGGATATAGAGAAGCGTGCGAAAAATGAGTTAGAACAGCAAGATGAGTCAAAGGAGGAGATATCGTGAGGGACTTCAAAGGCGTCTTTCTCATAGCTTGCGACCGCAAGTTTTGACACACAAACACAATCGTTTTCACAGCCATGTGGGTGTCTTTGATACTCTCTGCTGGTGTTATAGCACTGCTTATCTTATTCTTGTTTATTGCTTAAGCATTATTAATCAATGAGTGATATCATACAACTTTTTACCCGATAGTGTAGCCAATCAGATTGCAGCGGGAGAGGTGATTCAACGCCCAGCATCCGTTATCAAGGAGCTAGTAGAGAATGCCATTGACGCTGGAGCAACGTCAATTAATGTCTTAGTAGTTGATGCGGGGCGCACATCTATCCAAGTGATTGATAACGGAAAAGGTATGTCTGAGACTGATGCACGCCTCTCTTTTGAGCGACATGCAACTTCTAAGATACGGAAGGCAGATGATCTTTTCTCACTTCATACCATGGGCTTTCGTGGAGAAGCACTTGCGTCGATTGCAGCGGTGGCGCAGATAGAATTGAAGACACGCATGGCGAGTGATGATCTCGGTACTCATCTGTCTATCTCGGGTAGTCGTTTTACGAATCAAGAACCTTGTTCTTGCCCTGTAGGAAGTAATTTCTTGGTTGAGAATCTCTTTTTCAATGTACCTGCGCGGCGCAAGTTTTTGAAGTCGAACACCACCGAATTGAATAATATCATCAATGCTTTTGAACGCATAGTATTGGTTTATCCGCATATAGCCTTTACCTTATATAGTAATGGAACAGAGCTTTTTAATCTTCGGTCATGCAACTATAGACAGCGAATTGTTGAGGTGTTTGGGAAGAGACTGAACCAAGATCTCTTGTCAATCGACGTTGACACGAGTCTATGTCATATCCATGGCTTTGTCGGGAAACCAGAGTCTGCACGCAAGAAGACGCCCCAGCAGTACTTCTTCGTTAATGAACGTTATATGAAACACCCGTATTTTCATAAGGCGGTCATCACTGCGTTCGATCGACTCATCCCTCAGGGCGAGCAGATTCCTTACTTTCTTTATTTTGAAGTACCGCCTACGAACATTGATGTAAACATTCATCCAACAAAGACGGAGATAAAGTTTGAGAATGAGCAAGCCATCTGGCAGATTCTTTTAGCGGCTGTGAAAGAAGCCGTAGGGCGTTTTAATGATATTCCTTCGATTGACTTTGATACCGAGGGGGAAGCCTGATATTCCTGTATTCGACCCTCATTCAGGAACTAAAGCACCGAAGGTTGAAATCAACCCATCGTTCAATCCTTTTAAACAAACTGCCCAACCGCAGAAGCCGAGTGTGCCAGAGGGTTGGGAGGAGTTGTACTCTGGTTTGGATGGGAATGCAGAGATACGTCAATCGAAACTCTTTGAACAGGATGAATTAGATGTTAATACGACTCCAACTGACGAGAGTTTGATTATTTCATCAGCCTCTACAACCTCTACAAACGAGTCGATGATAGAGGAAAAGTCACCTTCTCACTATCAGTATAAGGGTAGTTATATCATGACAGCGGTGAAGTCTGGCTTGATGATTATCGATCAACACCGTGCTCATATACGCATTTTATTTGAGGAGTACTTGCGGCAGTTGTCATCTCATAAGGCTCATTCGCAAAAGGTTCTATTCCCTGAAGTGGTGCAATTCACCATATCTGACAAGTTAATCATCGATCGCATCCTCCCTGAAATGGCAGAGATGGGCTTCCAATTGGATAGTCTCGGTGGTGATAGTTATGCAGTGAATGGAGTGCCAGCAGGCATCGAAGGGCTCAATGCTGTTAGTCTTATCCAAGATATGGTGGCGTCGGCTGTGGAGAGTGGGGCAAGTGTGAAGGAAGATATCGATCGTACCCTCGCTTTGAGTTTAGCACGTAATGCTGCTATTCCACAGGGTCAGGTATTGACCAATAGTGAGATGGATAACCTTGTGAATGAGCTTTTCACTTGTGAAAATGTCAATTACACGCCATCTGGCGAACCGATTATTGCGGTCATGAAGCAGCTGGACATTGAACATTTGTTTGATAGTTAAAGGAGGAGAAGCGCCTAACGGAAGGTTGTGTACCTGTATTCCTCTGTCATAGAAATATGTCATTAAGACGACTTGTCATTGTGTCTTTAGGTCTAAAAACACGTCTCCTCTATCTTAGAAATATGTCATTACGACAATCTGTCATTGTTTCATTCTGTCTAAACCATGTCAGTAAAGGGTAGGGGAGAGCCTATTGTCAATCTTGTTTTACCCCTCTGCAGCATGATAAGAAGAGCGAACCAGCGGTCCACTCACCACATGCTTGAATCCTTTCTCCAATGCAATGCGCTTGTAATCGGCAAATTGTTCGGGTGTAATATAAGCTGATACGGGAAGATGGTGGGCTGTTGGTTGAAGGTACTGACCCAAGGTTAGACGCTTACAACCCGTTTTGAGAATGTCATCCATCGTCTCTAATATCTCTTCGTGGGTCTCTTCCTAAGCCCAACATAAAGCCTGTTTTGGCTGTAATACCGCACTCCGTAATCTCATGCAACACCTCTAAACTTCTGTCATATCGTGCTACAGAGCGCACGGAAGGCGTCAGTCGGCGCACTGTCTCCATGTTATGACCAGCCACATGAGGCTTTGTTGCCATTACCTGATGTATGAGCTCGGCTTTACCCATAAAGTCAGGGATAAGTAGTTCGACCTTTGTTTCGGGGTTCAAACGCTGTATTTCCTTGATTGTCTGTACCCAATGTGCAGCTCCATAGTCGTCTAAATCGTCACGATCCACCGATGTGATGACGGCATAACGCAGTCCTAAAGCCTTGATGGATTCGGCTACTCTTGTTGGTTCGTTGCTATCTAATGCTCTTGGTCGCCCACTCAAAGTGTTGCAGAAACGACATTTTCGGGTGCAGATATCGCCCCCAATCATCAGAGTTGCTGTGCGTGCCATCCAACATTCAGCCCTGTTTGGACATAACCCACTCGTACAGATGGTGTTCATGTGGTGTTTCGACAAGATTCCTGCGGTCTCTCCTGTAGACTTCTTCGATGTTAGATCAATCTCAACCACTCTGGTTTCATCACGTGTGGTTTGCGTCCAAAGAGCAAGCGGAGCAGTTGCGATACTTGAAAGCCACGTATGATAGTCGACAAATCAGTGTTTTCTAAAATATTTTCAATAGCCTCTCTCGTAAACTCCACGCCCTTCAATGGTTTTAGAAGAGCGTTATCAATATCTCCAAGGAGGAAATAATCTCCCATCAAATTGATGTTTACAATCGTGTTATTCTTTAGTTCTATGTGTGCTTCCAGTGTTCCCACCCCCTCGAAACGATGCTTTTTTACAATAGAATACTTCGGATTTTTACCATAAACAAAGCTGTCGGAGGCTAACTCCTGTTCGATTCTTTCAATTTCCTGCATATCCTCTTCGGTCAATTCTAACACCTCACTATGGCAGAATTGCTGTCGGGCATAGCGCATGAAGTCGGTTATTTCAATGTCAGTATATTGTGACACGTTGTTGACACGTTGCCGAACAGAATCGATACCCTTGCTCTTGAGCTTCGCAAGTGAGGGCGTGAGCGCATTTGAAAGGTGCGATAGTTGCGTGTTGAAAAGCAATGAATTATGCAGAACACAGCGGTTATCAAGTTGGTAAAAAGCACATCCTGAGACCTTTGTGTCATTGATGAGAATATCATTTCGCCCTGATAATTGAGCATTGATACCAATACTTTGTAGCAAATTAGCCATGCGATTCATGTATTGAACGAAGGCTTCATTCGCATTAGAGAGGCGTGAGATATACGAAAACTGTATGCATCCCTTCATCGGCATAGATACATCCTCCACCACTCTTACGCCTGAATATGTCGATAGAATGTGCCTTGCAATAATCAACATTCACCTCATTTTCAATCAGTTGATTGCGCCCTAACATCACAGTAGGGGGTACACGCCATGCCAAGAAATAATCATCATCGGGGTAATGATGGGCTACGTATTCTTCGACAGCAAAATAGAAAGGTAGCTGATGGAGCTTATCTTGTTTAGGTAATAGTATATATTTCATTGTTTGGTATTGATTGATACTGCTTACAAATGTACGAACTTTTAGAAAAAGAGACGAAGTAATATGGGTAAAAAAACAAATGATTTTGTTGTAAATATTAGTGTTCTGTGTTGCTGCTAAGTTCCTTCTATTTTTGAGGAGAAGTCTGTTTATCTGAATACAAATGGTCCACAATGTTTGAGGAGAACTCTTCTTAGGTGAGTTTTTAGTTTATTTTTTCTTCGTTATTTGTTTATTTTCTTATTAAAAATAGACTATTTTTTAGATGAAAACGGCTTTAAATCTAACGTAAAATAATCTATTTTCCCCAATGACAAAAGTCTTTCTCTGATAATGCAGAGCCTCATTTTGCAAATTAAAGGGAGCAGAAAGAAGACTAAAAGAGCTTATGTAACAAGCCTAACGACCTACTACAAATACAACACATAACCGAACAGAAGGATATCAAATAGAAATAAAGAAAGATGTAAATAATAGTACCCTACATTAAAATAATTCCTTAATTGTTTGCCAGAAACAAAAAAAACACTTACCTTTGCACCCGCCTTACAGAAAGTGAGGGGCGTTTAGCTCAGTTGGTTTAGAGCATCTGCCTTACAAGCAGAGGGTCGGCGGTTCGAATCCGTCAACGCCCACAAGGGGTGTTTCCCTGTGATTCTTCGGGGTTGCAGGGATTTTAATTTAGGGCGTTTAGCTCAGTTGGTTTAGAGCATCTGCCTTACAAGCAGAGGGTCGGCGGTTCGAATCCGTCAACGCCCACGAATGGTTATCAACAAAAGAGAAGACTTCGTAACACTTGTTACGAAGTTTTCTCTTTATCTGTATAAAAGGCGTCTTCTTTTTTTGTTTTTATTATTATTTATCCTTGTGAGTTTACCGATTTTATTGCTAAATTTGCACCTATTATTAATCATCCATTGTTATGACTCTCGACACATTAACAGCCGTATCTCCAATTGACGGACGCTACAGAAACAAAACAGAACGTCTAGCTGATTATTTTTCAGAGTATGCTCTTATTCGCTATCGCATACGTGTAGAAATAGAGTATTTCATCACTCTTTGTGAACTACCACTACCTCAGTTGGCAAGTTTCAACCATGATTTATTTGAACAACTACGTGATATTTACCGCAAGTTCGATGAGTCTGGTGCAGCAAGAGTAAAGGAGATTGAGAAGACAACAAACCATGATGTTAAGGCTGTAGAATACTTCATTAAGGAGGAGTTCGATAAGATTGGGGGCTTAGATGAGTATAAGGAATTTATCCATTTCGGCTTAACTTCACAGGACATCAACAATACGAGTGTTCCACTATCTATCAAGGAGGCACTTGAGGAAGTGTATTATCCACAGGTGGAAGAGCTTATTCAGCAGCTAAAAGAGTATGCAGAAGAATGGAAAGAGGTTCCAATGCTAGCAAAGACACATGGGCAGCCAGCTTCTCCTACTCGATTAGGAAAGGAGATAGAGGTATATGCATATCGTCTTAGTGAGCAACTGGAATCCTTACGCAGTTGTAAGTTTACAGCCAAATTTGGTGGTGCAACAGGTAATTTCAATGCGCATCATGTAGCCTATCCAACGTATGACTGGCGTGCTTTGGCAATCTGTTTGTCAGCGAGAAACTAGGTTTGGAACGTGAACAATGGACTACACAGATTAGTAATTACGACCACATGGGTAGTATCTTTGACGCTATTCGTCGTATCAACACCATCATTATAGACCTTGATCGCGACTTCTGGATGTATATATCAATGGAGTATTTCAAGCAGAAGATTAAAGCAGGAGAGGTTGGTTCTAGTGCTATGCCACACAAGGTGAACCCTATTGACTATGAGAATAGCGAAGGTAACTTGGGTGTCGCTAATGCTATTTTGCAGTTCTTAGCACAGAAATTGCCAGTTAGTAGATTACAGCGCGACTTGACAGACTCTACTGTCTTGCGTAATGTAGGTGTACCACTTGGTCACAGCGTTATCGCTATTCAAAGTACGTTGAAAGGTTTACGTAAACTTATTCTCCATGAAGAGAAACTACGTGAAGACCTTGATGATACATGGGCGGTAGTAGCTGAAGCTATTCAAACTATCCTTCGTCGTGAGGCTTATCCACATCCTTATGAGGCATTAAAGGCTCTCACACGTACCAATAACAAGATGACTGAGGAGACAATTCATGAGTTCATACAGACATTGAATGTTAGTGATAGCGTAAAAGCAGAGCTCATGGCAATTACTCCACACAACTATACTGGAATTTAAAACATCCATAAATCATTAAAAGGAAAGATTATTGATAAAACTGAGTAGCTCCTTCTAATAGGAGTTCTAACAAATAATAATTAGAAATAAAAGAATAATAAACTTTATTACTCATTGATCGTGAGGTCAGTAGTTAACATTAAAGCAAACTACAATTATGGCAGAAGAATTCGAGAACAAAGAGGTTCAGTCTGAACAGAATGATAATGGCCGTGAGGGCTATTCTGCAGCTGGACAAGGTGGTTATCAGAGAGAGTACCGTGGCACAGGACGCCCACAACGTCCACGTATTCACACACAGCGTGCTTATAGCAGCGACAAGGCTAATGGCGGAAATGACGAAGGTGGATTCCGTCCTGAGGGCTTTGGCTCAGGCTTGCAAAGCAGTAGCCGCCCACAACAAGGAGGTTATCGCCCACGTCAAAAGCAACTATGGTGGTGGATACAACAATCGTAGTGGCTATCAAAGTCGCCCTCAACAGGGAGGATACCGCCCACGTTACAACAGCAACAATGGCGAAGAAGGAGGATATCAATCACGCCAAGGTGGATACCAGAGTCGTGGTGGTTATCAAAGCAGACCACAGCAAGGTGGCTATCGTCCACGTTATAACAACGAAGAAGGAGGATACCAGTCACAAGGTTATCGCCCTCGTTATAACAATAACACTAACGCAGAAGGAGAAGAGAACAACAATGGTTATCAGGTAAACCAGGGTGGCTATCAGCCACGTCAAAATGGTTACCAAAACCGTGGTGGATATAATAATCGCGGTGGGTATAATAACCGTGGTGGTTATCAGAACCGCAGTAGTTACAATAATCGTAGCGGTTATCAGAGTCGTGGTGGGTATAACAACCGTGGTGGATATAACCAAGGAGGATATCGTCAGCGTACCGCAGATTATGATCCAAATGCAAAGTATTCATTGAAGAAACGCATTGAATATAAGGAAGAGAATTTCGATCCAAACGAGCCAATTCGTTTGAATAAGTATCTAGCTAATGCTGGTGTTTGTTCACGTCGTGAGGCTGATGAGTTCATCCTATCTGGTGCTGTCACCGTAAATGGTGAGGTTGTTAAAGAACTTGGAAGTAAGGTTCTACGCACTGATGTTGTACTCTTCCAAGATAAGACAGTTTCACTAGAAAAGAAGGTTTATGTCCTATTGAATAAGCCTAAGGATTATGTTACAACAAGTGATGACCCACAACAGCGTAAGACTGTAATGGATCTTGTTAAAGGTGCATGCCCAGAGCGTATCTATCCTGTTGGACGCCTAGATCGTAACACAACAGGTGTATTGCTTCTTACAAACGATGGTGACCTCGCTTCTAAACTCACACATCCTAAGTTCTTAAAGAAGAAGGTTTATCACGTATTCCTTGATAAGCCTGTCACAGCAAATGATCTTCAGAAAATCTCTGATGGTATCGAGCTTGAAGACGGAGAGATAAAGGCTGACGCTATTGAATACGCTAGTCCTGACGATTTGGCACAGGTTGGTATTGAGATTCATAGTGGCAAGAATCGTATCGTTCGTCGTATCTTCGAGAGTCTTGGTTATCGTGTTGTTAAGCTCGATCGTGTACAGTTCGCTGGTCTAACGAAGAAGAATGTACGTCGTGGCGATTGGCGTTTCCTCACAGAGAAGGAAGTCGATATGCTGCGCATGGGTGCATTTGAATAAGAAGCCCTCCCCAAGTCCCTCCGAAGGGAGGGGGTGAGAGGATAAACGAGGATAAAGACTTCTACAATAAACTTCTAAGGAAAGAATGTGTAAAGAGATTCCCTCTTTTATTCCTTTTCCTTTTCTTTTGAGCTTGTTGAGAAGTCCTAATTACAATACAAAGATGAAAAGAACAAAAGTCGTCGATGCACTTGCTTGCACCGACTTTGGTAAAGATATTAATGTAAAAGGCTGGGTTCGCTCACATAGGAGTAGCAAGGCTGTTGACTTCATCGCACTGAATGATGGTTCTACTATCAAGAACATTCAGGTGGTTGTTGACCCTACTACAATCGAAGAAGAGAAACTGAAGAGCATTACAACAGGTGCTTGTATCAGCGTTATCGGTACGCTTGTAGAGAGTCAGGGTGCTGGTCAGACGTCGGAGATTCAATGCAAAGAGATTGAGATCTACGGTCTTTGTCCAAGCGACTACCCTATGCAGAAGAAGGGGCAGAGCTTTGAGTACATGCGCAAGTATGGTCACATGCGTCTGCGCACCAATACTTTCGGTGCTGTATTCCGTATTCGCCACAATATGGCAATCGCTATCCACAAGTACTTCCACGACCATGGTTATTATTATTTCCACACTCCATTAATTACTGGTAGTGATGCCGAAGGTGCTGGAAATATGTTCCAAGTAACGACACTCGACCTCGATCGCGTCGCAAAAGGTGGTGAGGTTGATTATAGTGCAGACTTCTTCGGTAAGCGTACGAACCTTACTGTATCTGGTCAGTTGGAGGGTGAGTTAGGTGCTACCGCACTTGGTGCTATCTATACTTTCGGGCCTACTTTCCGTGCAGAGAACTCTAATACGCCTCGTCACTTGGCAGAGTTCTGGATGGTTGAGCCAGAAGTTGCTTTTATTGACAAGGACGAACTAATGGATCTTGAGGAAGACTTCATCAAGTACTGCGTTCGCTGGGCATTGGAGAATTGCAAGGATGATCTTGAATTCCTTAACAAGATGATTGACAAGGGACTGATTGCTCGCCTAGAGGGTGTACTCAAGGAAGACTTTGTTCGCCTAACTTACACAGAAGGTATAGAGATTCTTCAGAAGGCAGTTGCTGATGGTGTGAAGTTTGAGTTCCCAATCACTGGTTGGGGAATGGATCTCAGCAGTGAGCATGAGCGTTATCTCGTTGAGGAATACTTCAAGCGCCCTGTCATCATGACCGACTATCCAAGCGAAATTAAGTCGTTCTATATGAAGAAGAACCCTGATGGCAAGACAATGCAGGGAACAGACGTCCTTTTCCCACATATCGGTGAAATCATTGGTGGCTCTGTCCGTGAAGAGAATTACGACAAGTTGCTTGCAGAGATCGATAACCGCGGTATGAAACGTGAGGTTTACGACTGGTATCTCGATACTCGTAAATATGGAACCTGTCCACATGGTGGTTTCGGACTTGGTTTCGAGCGTCTTATTCTCTTCGTTACTGGTATGCAAAACATCCGTGACGTAATCCCATTCGCACGTACTCCTAAGAACGCAGAGTTCTAAAGATAAGATAATAGAAGGCGACTATCTCAACAGATGGTCGCCTTTTAATCACTAAAATTTATCTTCAGAATTATAAAGCTTAGATTTTACAATTACTATTACAGAGTAAGGAGCATCCGTATAATCTTTTTTTATGCTTACAATTACAAGGGATTCGCTTTCATCAGAATATCGTGTTTTAAAACCATTCTCTTCAATCTTGTATTTATTAAAAGTATGATTACAAAACTTATATTTACATATACTGTCTCTAAACCTTTTTGCTTCATCAGCATCAAAACAACTTTTCCTAAGTAGAATTGCAGACAGATGACTAGTCGTGCTTGTATAAATAAAGTAAAAATAGGAAGAGTCCCATTTTATGTTCGCAAACCAAACACCATCGTATGCTATCCAATCTCTAGACGATTCAGAACAATCTCCCAATTTGTGTTCTAAGCTTCTTTTAGTTTTATCATAAGAATCACCAAAATTCGTATAAAGAATAGATTCATTTAGATCCTGTTCTACATACAGTGGCTTTTCATCTTCATAACAAAGCCAAACACTATACTTCTTTTTGCTATTTTTATTGATGTATATATATAAGTTTACTTCTGAATCATTATTATGAGATTCATAACTCAAAGGGACATTAGCTCTCGTCTTTTCTATCGCAAAATCATAAGATAACTTCTCTTTAAGCTTATAAAGGAATTCTTTAGCACTTTCTAAATATACAAAGTCTCTACTAAGTTCTATCTCAGAAAGGTGACTTTGATCTTGCTTGTCAATTTTAAAATCGAAATTAATGTAATCCCATTTATATCCAGCATAGGACACATCCCAGTACGTAATACTTGTTTCATCTGTATTATCAGTATATCCAAATCTATTTTGAAGCATTTTCTGGACAACCTCTTTTGACATTCCCATCTTTGTATCAGCAATTTGGGAATAACAACAAACTGTATAAAGTAAAAAAACAAGAAAGCAAATAAAAACTTATTCATAAATATATAACTTTTAAATCATTATAAAATAGAGTTTAGAGCTAAAGTATATCCGTTCCATAACTTAAAGTATAAACATCATTTCTTCCAAACAAGAGGCTTATCAACACTAAATTCAAAGATAGGGCGACCAGCCTCATATAGAGGAATCTCTACTTTAATTCTCTTTGCCTTCTTACATCTAGAGATGAAATCATTGTGCTTTCTTATGAAAACATGTGTACTAGAACCATCTGCAGGCTCATCAAACCAGTAACGAATAGGCTTCTCATCATCAAATCGAACCATCACATAATTTTGATTAGAATATTCATTCCCATAGACTTGTCCCTCACTAACATAAATAATGGCATCATATCCCCACTTCTTCATATATCTGATTGTAATCTTTGCTTCAGTAGAATAGTATGGCGCATCAAGATTTACAGAGTTATCACTGACAATTGAAGCCCAAATATTCTTAGTACTTGTCATCTTATCCTGTTCTTCTTTGAAATTCCAAGAACGGATATTTGAAACTGATTTCGACTTAACAGCACTAGAATTAGGTACTATGGCTGTTGAGTCATCCGAGACATTTATAGGAGTAGCACCGGGGTGTGACTCCTTTTCAATGTGGCAAAGAGAAAGGAGGATCATTATGATAGCAATAAAAATAATGCAGCATATTAGAGAGATTACCTTAAAAGATCTCTTATTTTCAGGAGATTCCGTGGGGTGATTCTCACCATTCTTCTTAAAATCAGCCAACTCCTTCTTTATACGTTCTCTTTCAATTTGTTGCTGTTTTTCGCTTTCTATTTTATCTCTACGGATACAATCATTAACAAATCTTTCTGCATCCCCCTTAGCACTTAAAAAGGACTCTAAGTCCTCATCTATCTTAACATAGAAATTACTCATGGATTATATTTAAATAGGTTTTTAAGATTATAATTATACAAAAGCAAATATTTCAATAGCTTTCCCACAGCAAAGTTACTAATATAAATTAATAAAAAAACTAATAATTAAAGGGAATATTCCTAAGTTGGAAAAAAAGCAAACAAATAATCTAATAATAACTAACATCACATAAATATTACTTTTAGGCATGAACAATATAGAAGAACTGTTTAGAAAATATTGCTGTCCAGTAGAGATAAAAATACAAGCAAGGATTCCTGTCCTTAACTTTTTATCTCTGGGAAAGGTTTATCGAATGCTATATTTTTGTAATAAAATACTGCTAATTTGAGGGGGTATTTCTGCGATATTTTTCAAAGAGGAGTGTACTTTGACTCAAATACGCAAAATATGGGGCTGAAAAAGACAATGTTTTATAATATGCTGATATTCAAAGTCTTATATATTTTTATAGTATCATCTTAACAAAATTAATATTCATTATTACTGAAAAAAATAAAGGGAATTTTTTTGTCGAAAAAAACTATATATTTCTCAACAAAAAAACTATATCTTTCTTAGCGAAAAAAACTATATACCTTTTTTTAGCAAAAAACTATATACCTTTTGCACAAAAACTATATAGTTTTCAAGAAAACCCCACTTTTGACTCATTTTTCGACCATAATAATTGATTATTTACTCTAGAATGAGAATTTTGAATGTAAATAACTTTCGGAAACAAATGCTATCATTGTAATAGCTAAAGAAAGATTACTAAATGGGCTAGCATTTATATGTCCTCAGATTTATTCTTCAGAGAAAATACATGACCTATAATCGCGTCTTAGAGAATAAGGCATTCTCTTTCCATAGCCCAACCTTATAAGAATTGTCGGATACTCGTTAGAGATTTGAAGCTGCTTTACCATTTCTATTGTAATGTCATTTTCCTCATTAGGCTGATTGAGATAAGCATTTGCGATACCCATCTGCGTTGAACGCAGTAATATCCGTTCCAAGGTTCTGCCAAGTGCAACCCACTGTTCAACTGTATTATCTTTTTGTTGTGAAAAAGTACAAAAATGAGATGCTGAAGCTATCTTTTTCCTATCACCTTTATTCTGCGTTTTTCGCGTTGATAGCCTTTGACATGATAAATTTTTGCCAAGAATAGAGGAACATTTGGTGCACCAAAAGTAGCATAACTCAATCCATCTCTTGTATTATTCTGATGTTTCTTATTATAACGCATCCATTTTGTCAGCTCTGATTTGAAAGCTTCATTATTCATTTGTAAGCTATTACCAGCATAAACCATATTAGCAATCTTTTCATAATCAATAGTTCCCCTTTTGTAAAAATAAATAAAGATAGAAGGGTCAATAGAAGTGGCTTTAAGTAGATTAATGCTATCTTTAGGAATTTCTTTCCCATCATAAACACTTCTATTTGTTTGTCTTACTGCGATTTGAGAGAACAATGAAGAATCAAATTGCTTTTTCTTATCTTTTGTAAGTAGAACTCGAATAAAGGAGTCCTTAATAACTTTAACTTCAGTCTGATACCCCTTTTCCTGAGCAGCAATACAAAGATTCTCTGTCGCGCACCCCAAGCTAACAAATAACTCTCGATGACTTGGGTCTACGATAGGTAACTCTTTTGACAAATCAGGGTATATATCAATTTCTGACTCTCTGATTTTAAACAACCAAGGCTGTGTGTTATGCCCAGAAGGAGCCTTGCAAGCATTCTCAATCATAAACAGATAGTCTGGGCTCTGTGCCATTATATTATCCATAAATCCCATAAAAATAACAAATACAATAATTAATTTTCTCATTCCTGAATACTTTTTATCCATAAGTCAACTATCATTTCGACCCCTTTCATTATCTCGTCCCAGCCCTTATCAGTTTGCAAAGAAATACCGTTATATGACAAACATTGGTCTTCAATCAAAGCTAAATAGCTGATAGCAGCCGAGAGTATACTGGCTAAAGAGGCAACCTCTGTATTAGGACAACCTGTTAATGTACTTACCAGCTTGATTAGGCTGCATCCATTTTCTTCACGTTTATCTCTAAGCTGCTCAATGCTTGTATTGTTACAGGACAGTTCCCACCTACACAAACGTCGTAGAGTTACATCGCTTCGTAATTGCTCGAGCTGCTTACGGAACATATTCTTTATACTGTCTCCTACAGATTGGGGATTGATAATAACAGTACCAGTATTAGCCCAATAATCCTTCTGCATTATAAACTGTGCAATTAACTCTTCAAGTCCACCAAAATACCTATATATCAGCATCTTCGAAACATTAGCTTTTGAAGCTATTGTATTGATACCAAGCTTCTCGAATCCTTCGCTTTCTACGATACTTGCGACAGCCTCGAGTATTCTACTTTCTGTTTGTTCTCTATTTTTCATTCTATTATGTGGTTATGTTGACATACTTATGTTACCAATTAGTAACCACAAAGATAGGTTACTTATCGGTAACATTTTAATAAAACCCTAGGTTGTTATTGTCTTTTCATGTTATTTAACTAGAGGATTTATAAAATAACAATTTTATAAATCAATGTCGCTATATATTTTTATTAGATGTACAAGGGTATGGATATACGATGAGTGTACAGATTGCTAAAGGTTGAATTTAAAGAAAACGAAGAAAAACGTTCGGTATATATACGATCTTTGTTTTATCCACATTCTTTTACTACCTTTGTCGAAACATATAGATGTTATTAGCAAACCGAAGTATTATTACTAATTTAAAAGATACAATTATGACAGTTACAAAAGCAATTTATCAAGGGAAAGGGCGAGTTGAAGCAACACACGTTAGGTCTGCAGTAACCATAAATACTGATGCTGGTAAGGCTGTAGGAGGATTGGGTGAAAATCAAAATCCTGTTGAGTTATTGGGCAATGCACTGGCTGCATGTGCGCTGACGATGATGGGATTGCAAGCAGAACGGGGTGGCGAAGATTTTTCTGGTTGCTATGCTGAGATAGGTCAGATAGAAGAAGATATGGAGACTTTCGCTGTTTCACGTATTCCAATCACCTTTCATCTGAAAGCTTCATTTGACGAGAAGCAACGTAAGAAGTTTGAGCATATCGCTCTAAAGACTTGCTTTGTAGGTAATACGCTAACTGCAAAGAAAGACTTCATATTCGTTTATGAGTAATCTCATGGTATAATTTGACATAAAACACAACAAAAACAAAGAGCATTTGGAGATTGCAACATCACCAAATGCCCTTTTATTTTCTTAAGTAGTCTTAGGATTATGTCTTTCTAACGATGACAGAAAAACTTATATCCCCTTAATATATACAATATAAATACATTACTTTTCTGCAGCAGCCTTCTCTGCTTTGATTCGTTTATGCTCTTCCAACATCTTTGCTGCACGCTCACGTGCGATGCGAGCAGGTTCACTTGTAGCCTCATCTTCAGGGCGGATGCGCATAGTGTGGGCAAGATTGACAAGATCTTTCACAGCTTCTCCACCAGCAATTAGCCCTGCAGTGGCTGGAACCCACGCATTAGAACTTGGGATAGTATGGCGGTCGGTGCACTTACGCATATCTTTATCAGGGCAGATACAGTGGAAACGACAAGAGATTTCTGGTTGCTCTATACTCTCAAGTGGTTCTTCAGGACTATATACTACCTTTAGATGCTTAATCTTTGTCTTACGAAGTTTCTTGCGAATCACCTTCGCTAATGGGTCGTTGATAGTCTTGAAGATGTCAGTCACACGAAACTGTGTGGCATCGAGCTTATAAGCAGCACCCATGCAAGAGAGCAAAGGAATATTCAACTCATGGCAACGATAGATGAGATCGAGCTTAGCTGTTACAGTATCAATGCAATCAACGACATAATCATAATGTGAAAAGTCGAATTGATTAGCATTGTCGGGTAAATAGAAGGTCTGATATTTCCGAACAATACAACGAGGATTGATGGAGTGAATACGCTCTTCTGCTACATCTACTTTATGTTTTCCCACTGTTCGAGTGGTGGCAAGAAGTTGACGATTGACATTTGTCAGACAAACACGGTCGTCATCAATAACATCAATAGCACCTACGCCACTGCGTGCCAAGACTTCCACAACATATCCACCAACACCTCCAACACCAAAAACAGCCACGCGACTACCATTTAAGGTGTCGATGGCAGGCTTACCAAGAAGAAGTTGGGTTCTTGAAAATTGATTCTGCATTGTATTTTATTATCCTTTATTTGGTCTGCAAAAAAAGCGAGTTAGAAGAATCATTGCTCGCCGACTAAGCGTATAGACAATGGTTCAACTGTGATGAGTCGGCGTTTGTAAAGGTCGCCAATAGCTCGCTTATAAACCTTCTTCGACACTTGGAAACGACGCTTGATATCCTCTGCTTCGCTCTTATCGCCAAGGTCGCAAATGCCATTATGCTCACGGAGATACTGAAGGAGCACCTCAGCAAAGTCTTCTGCATGCTGCTGCCCTGTGGGTTGAAGTGTACAATCAATCTTACCATCACGACGAATAGTTGAGATATAACCCTTCAATCGGTCGCCAGTGTGAACATATTGAAACACCTGATCCTCATAGATAAGACCAGGATACTGGTTATCAACAATCACCTTAAAGCCAAGATCAGTCTTCTGCCATACGAGAAGATTAACCTCCTGCCCATGCTTATAATCACGTGGTCGACGTTCGTCAAGATAATGTTCCACTTTAGCAGATGCCACAAGGCGATAACTATCTTCATCCAAATGGATATGCACAATATATGAATTACCCATTACCATGCGCTTTTTCTGTTCACGGAACGGGCAGAAGAGATCTTTCATCACACCCCACGAAAGGAATGCACCATACTCATTGACCCACGAACACTCCAAGTAAGCAAAGTCGCCCACCTGTGCCAGGGGTTCTTCGGTCGTAGCAATAGGGCGCTCTTCTTGGTCAAGATAGACAAATACTTCTATCTCATCACCTATCTCAGTACCTTCTGGTACATACTTCTGAGGCATGAGAATCTCACCATCTGGTCCTCCATCGAGGAAAAGTCCAAATGGTTCACCATTGCCTTCACGTAAGGCAATCTTTAATACAGTGAGCGTGTTGTATGCTCCGAGCTTTATTTTAGACATAATGCTTTATTTTTAGACAGAATGAACTTTAGACAGAATGACTTATTAGTTAATGACATAGAAAGAATGAAATAGACAGAATGACATAAAGACATATTTTTTAATGACATATTAGTTAATGACACATTCTTTAAATATGCGGAGTATAAACTCTATACTTGCGTTTAATTTCTAATCTCTCTGCAGCACCAAAGTTAATAATTAGTCCATTGTCTATCTCTGCTATGGTAAGATAGTTTACAAGCTGAATCTCATGTGCAGGTAGCAAATGAGCAACAGCCTTTAACTCTATAATAACGCTTCCTTCTACTATTATATCTGCTCTGAAATTGCCTATCACATGTCCTTTATATTGCACAGGCAACTCTACTTCATCCTCTACTTTGAGCCCAGCTTCTCCGAGTTCTAATAACAAAGCCTTCTTATATACACTCTCTATATACCCAGCTACCAAATGGCTCCGAACCTCGTAGGCGGTGTTTATAATTAGTTTTATCAACTGCTCTGTGCCCATCGTATATCAGTTTTAATGAAGATTTAACAGTGCCTTATTCCTTTCACCTCAGAAATATGTCATTAAAAGATATGTCATTAATGAATATGTCTTTATGTCATTCTGTCTCTTGACAAATGTCATTCTGTATCATACCATCTTTGAGATGTATCGTTCTATCTGTTATGTGTGCAAGCCCTTCATCATGTGTAACGATAACGAAAGTCTGACCGAACTTATCGCGGAGATCGAAGAAGAGTTGATGCAACTCTTGTTTGTTCTTTGTGTCCAAACTACCTGAAGGTTCATCGGCAAGGATGACAGCTGGATTGTTTACCAATGCTCGAGCCACTGCCACACGCTGCTTCTCACCACCTGATAGTTCGTTGGGCTTATGACTTGCACGGTCACTCAACCCCATAAACGCTAATAATTCCTCTGCGCGCTGACGTGCTTCCTTCGTCTTTCTGCCTGCAATATAGGCAGGAATTATGATGTTCTCAAGGGCTGTGAACTCTGGTAAGAGCTGATGAAACTGGAAGACAAAACCGAGATGTTGGTTACGGAAGTCGCTCAACTTTCCTGTCGAAAGACTACCAACATCAATGCCATCGACAATGACAGAACCACTATCAGGTTTATCCAGTGTTCCGATTATCTGCAATAAGGTAGTCTTACCAGCACCTGATGGTCCGACAATACTCACCACTTCTCCTTTATTAATATGCAAGTCAATACCCTTCAGCACCTGCAGTGAACCGAAACTCTTGGTTATGTTCTTAATATCTATCATATTCTATTCTTTATTGGGGCTATTGAGCTTTATTAGCCTAATCCCCCTCCTACACCTTATTATGAATCCACTCTCTCACAGCCTCGTAAGCACTGCGTTCCTCCGTGTGTTGTGGTTGAGCGAACGTCATATCGTCCATACGATTGCCATATTGATCAGGGAATATTATCATCAGTGTCTTACCCTTGAAGTAGCGATTCACCTCTTCTGGTAATCGTTCCATCGCACTCTTATAAGAAATTGTACCCTTACGAGCTGTGACGATCACAAATAGCTGATCAGCTTTCACACGTGTTGCCAAATCTGGAAGTTCTTTCCAATGATACATCTCTTCGTACTCGGCACGCACACTAGGGAATCTGTTACGAATGAACTCCGTTATGAGTTGCAAACTCTCGCGGCGACCATGGAATACGATTCGGCACTCCAAATTACTGCCATACGTGCTAATCGCTCTAACCAACGATAGAAACCAGGCTCAAACTCTGCACGAGAAGGCACTGCAACTTGTATTCTTCTTATTGTATTTAGGGGCTGGGTAATACGAGTAACGATAATTTGTCGGCTCAATCCATTATACAAACTGCGTGTGAACTCACCCCAGAAGTTCTTATTTATATCCTTATGGAAGTGCAACCCCATAAGTATCTCCGATGCCTGAAACTCTTTAAAGGCATGTTTAATACCATTGGCAATATTCGCCGCTATGCGCACCTGCGTTGTCATTGGTACATCTGAAGAACTAGCTAACTGATGAATCTGTTCCAACAAACGCTGCCCCTCCGCTTGATTATGCCGCATATTAACATCATCATACACTACATTTAGGGCGACAAGCTCCTTCTTTAGTCGTGGATTGCGCATCATTATAGCCATAGAGACCAAACTCTCAGCGTATTCAGGATACTTCACAGGAATTAGAATCTTCTCGTCGTTAAGCGTCTTCACCATCTCTGGTTCCTCTTTCTCTTGTAAACGAATGCGCTGAGCAGCCCACTCTGTAACCAATGTTGATATGATACAAGTGAAGAGTATCATAATCACAATACCATTCAACACCTCATCTCCAAAGAGGTAAACTCCGGGAGAAATCTCCAAGCGACGCCCCACCATCACCATGGCAATAGCACCTGCGGCGTGCGCACTCGTAAGACCGAACATCATGTGCCCCGACATCTTCGACATCTTAAAGAGTCTTGCTGCAATATATGCTGCCACTGCCTTACCCAATGTTCCAAAGACAACAAGGCAAAAGACCACCCATAAGATGTTGGTGCCAGAGAATAATAAACGAACATTGATCAACATTCCCACACCCAATTAGGAAGTAAGGAATGAACAGCGCATTACCCGTAAACTCAATGCGATTCATCAACGGAGAAACCTTCGGAACATATCTATTTAATATCAAACCAGACAAGAATGCACCAAAGATGCCCTCTAAGCCAACAGCATCAGATAAAGAAGCCGAAAGGAATACAACCGCTAAGATGAAGATAAACTGCATAACAGCATCAGAATAACGGCGCAAGAACCAACGAGCAAGACGGGGTATAAAGAAGATTAGTCCAGCACAATAAACAACAAACTTCACAACGAAGAACAACCAGAAGCCAACTCCCCCACCACCATGAAAGCTATTGACGATTGATGCCATTACAATCAAAGCAATGAAGAGTGCCATCATGGAAGAACCAACACTCAACGTCGAACTAGTGTGCCGTGTCAGTCCATATCTTCCAACAATAGGATAGGCTATCAGCGTGTTCGATGCCATAATAGCAGCAAGTAACAATGCGGCTAATGGCGTATAACTCAACAAGCTAACACCCATCAGATAAGTCATAATAAACGGACAAAGGAAGGTTAATAGTCCGAAGATCATCACCCGATTACGATTCTTCTTCAGTCCCTCCATATCCATCTCAAGCCCCGCTAAGAACATGATATAATACAACCCAACACGCCCAAATAACTCGAATGAAGCGTCACGCTCCAAGATATTCAGTCCGTACTTACCAACGATAACTCCCGCCAACACCATACCAATGATATGGGGTATGCGCAATCGTCCCATGATGATAGGTGAAATAAGTATCATCAAAAGCACTACAAAGAATATCAGTGTCGGGTCAGCTATAGGAAAATATTGTGATAAATGCAACATGAATGTCTATTAACTTGTTGCTTGCAAAGTTACTAAAAAAGTTTGGCAACATTCCATCTTAGCATATATTCATAGATTATATAAGCCAAAAATTAAGTCTGTAGGTCGTGTTCAGCAGACTTACATACGCTCTCCACATTCTTTTCATGCACCTCGCACATTATTTATACGCTGAATCTGTATTTGCGGAATACCTATCTTTTCTTATTATCTAAGTGTGATAAAGTATTATCAGACTTAGATAACTAATTATCACGCTTAGATAATACTATTACTTACGCTTCAAAACAATACAGAACACCGAAGAAACAAAAAGAAAAGCAGCGGAAAAGAAATGCTAAACATATACATTTCGATTCCACTGCTTGTGCTTTACAATAGGTAAAGAGTACTTCCAACTATTAAACAGGTATATTGCTTGAAGAGATGAACCCCATTTTACATCCTTTATATATATGCCAGAGCGTAAATTATCACTACTTATTTTGCCCTTTAAATTGTAAGTAAAACTGCGCTTTCTGTGCTTCTATCTCTGCCTTCAGTTCCTCTTGTGTGGGTAGATAAAGCTTATACTTTGTTGCAAAAAGTTGTTTACTATCGTGGAGTATGGAGTATCGTGCGATGTCTTCATCCGTGTCCGAACATAAAGAATACCTATGGTCGGGTTATCGCCATCCGTCCGCTTGAGTTCGTCAAACATCCTAACATACATATCCATCTGCCCCACATCCTGGTGCGTAACCTTTGATGTCTTTAGATCCATCAATACGAAGCACTTTAAGAAGTAGTTATAAAAGACCAAGTCGATGTAATAATCCTCCTTCTCCGTATGGATATGTTGCTGGCGCCCAATGAATGCGTAGCCTTTTCCTAACTCCATGATGAACTTCTGGAGATTACTGATAATACTGCTCTCTAGGTCTGTTTCCGTAAAAGAAGTATTCGGTGTGAATCCTAAGAACTCTGCAACAACAGGGCTTTTAATGAATTCCAACTTCTCAACAAGTGGACTGCTTTTTTCCAGCATCTCCTCTCTTACCAGCTCCTTATGGTGAGATTGTAATAGGCGATAGTAGTATTGGCTACTCACGTTACGCTGGAGTGTCCTAACGCTCCATCCCTCTGTAACTGCTTCCTGCTCATACCATGCCCTTGCCTCTTCGTCTCGAACCTGTAACAATACGCTATAATGCGTCCAAGTGAGACGAATGGAAGATTTTCCAGTCACCGACTGGAGAATGTCATGCCGAGCCGATTTTCCAGTCGACAACTGGAATATGTCTGGGTAAAGTTGATTAAAGAGTATGTAGTTATAAAGGTTACTCTTAGAGAAACCCTTACCATATCTCTGTACAAGCAGACCGCTTAACTCTTGTATAACTCGCTTGCCATAATCAGCACGGGAATACTTTAATAGCTCCTCATTCAGCCTCTTCCCTAACAGCCAATTACGCTTCAGTAGGGCGATATTCACGGCATGAAACGCCTCATGTTGCGCCTCATCGATGATTAAGCAACTCTCTTCAAACAAATGCTCTTTGCTTGGAAGTTCGGGTTCTTGTGTAGTATTATTCATTGTTATAATTGTTTAGATAGTTCAACTCAAGCCTTCTTACTTCTCTTCTTCTCAAGTGTTTTTAGTTATAGATGTACTCTATTAAATCCGAGGTCAAAGTTACAAAAGAAGTTGAATATAGACAAATATAACCCACCAAAGGCTAAAAAGAAAGACAGATTGTAGCCTATATTGCAATAAAAATAGTACTTTTGCAAGTACAAGTGATTAATTGAAAACAAAAAAGACAAAACATATGAAAGTAGCAATAGTTGGTGCCAGTGGTGCCGTAGGACAAGAACTTCTACGGCTATTAGACGAAAGAAACTTCCCTTTGGACGATCTTGTGTTATTCGGTTCAGTGCGTTCTGCAGGTCGAAAGTACACATTTAAGGGTAAAGAATATGAAGTAAAACAGCTCCAGCATAACGACGATTTCAAGGGTGTTGACATTGCTTTTACTAGTGCGGGAGCAGGAACGTCGGCCGAGTTTGCCGAAACCATCACTCGATATGGTGCTGTAATGATTGATAACTCCAGTCAATTCCGCCAGGATACAGATGTTCCTTTGGTTGTTCCTGAGATTAACGCAGAGGATGCCTTCGTTCGTCCTCGTGGCATTATAGCCAACCCAAATTGTACAACGATTATGATGGTTGTTGTCTTGAACCCTATCAACAAGCTCAGTCATATCAAGAAGGTGCACGTCAGCAGTTACCAAAGCGCATCGGGTGCAGGTGCTGCAGCAATGGAAGAACTCATCCAACAATATAAGGAACTCGTTGAGACTGGCGAGGTAAAGACGATTAAGAAATTCCCACATCAACTTGCTTATAACGTTATTCCACAGATTGATAAGATGATGGAAAACGATTATACGAAGGAAGAAGTGAAGATGTTTAATGAGACACAGAAGATTATGCACTCCGACATACGTACTTCTGCCACCTGTGTTCGCGTCTCTTCACTCCGTAGTCATTCAGAGGCTGTATGGTTCGAGACCGAACGCCCGCTATCTGTTGAGGAGATTCGTGAAGCATTGAAGACGGCTCCTGGCGTAACACTCGTTGATGATCCGCAGCACTATGTGTACCCAATGCCACTCGAGAGTGCTGGTCACGATGATGTCTATGTGGGGCGTATTCGTAAGGATTTAGCTGACGATAATGGTAATACGTTATGGCTTACAGGGGATCAGATACGCAAGGGTGCGGCATTGAATGCTGTACAGATTGCAGAGTATCTGATTAAAGTAGGCGATGTGAAGTAAGGGTAGAGACTATAAAAAAGCCTCGCCCCTTCTCCGAAAGGAGAGGGAGGGAGGCTTTTTTAACGCTCAAACTGTTCTATACTCAAGCCTCCATCCGTCAACTTCTCTATCTCTGGAACAATGCGAGTGAAGTGATCTGAACGGGCATGACGAGCTAAACAAAGCTTATTCTCCCATGTTTCACAGAACATGAAAACACCCGGTTGGGTTGCACTCTCAAACAAATCGTAACCTTTGTTGCCCTCATCTTTGCGAGAGAGTTCCACTAACTCATCTGCAACTGCCTTCACTTGAGCTGTTGTCACACCCTCTTTTACCTTGAAAAAAGCGTTTAATCTAATCATAATTTCTACCTATTGTGTCGAGAGACCCTTACTTATTCTTTTTATAATAAGCCACTGCAGTAGCCACATTAGCCTTTATTGCACGTGAAGAGAATGTAGCACCTGTAGCACCATCAACCTGCTCTGCCTTTGCAGCCTTAGCCACTTTCATTCCTTCAAACTTAGGCAGTAGGGTTTCCTTCACCATGTTGAAGTATCGAGGTGACTCATGATTTGGCAATGGAACAACCTTTACAACCTTGTTATTCTTGATATAAACCTCCACAGGAGTAGCCCCCTTAAATCCCTTTACATTTGGAGTTAGGGTCGTGGTGTTCACTACGTATGTTCCATCTGCTTGTTTATACATCACCTTTCCCTGCTGGACTGCAGCAAAAGCAACGCTACCTGTAATTGCTAAAGCTATGAAGGTAGCTGAAAGAATCTTCTTATTCAACATTATCTTTACCTTTATTTATTGTTATTAGTGTGCTTGCAAATATACGAAAAACTATGTTTCTAACAGACTGTTTTTACTTTTTTAATTCATTCAACAGATTTATCTATCTTCAAATTAACCACTATTTATAGAACAGAAGGGGGCTAACAATAAGGGAAGAGATGATGCCGTATATAAAAAAATAATCTATTTTTTCTTGCAGAAGGTGCCCTTTTTTATTATATTTGCAGCTGACTTGGAAGAAAGGTTGGGCTTTGTTAAGAGATATAAGAAGCACTCCTCCTTTGCAGGTCACCATTGGAAGCAATGTAGCTCTGTCTATTGATAGATTCCAATTGAAGTTGTTTAACCAATAGAGTAACTAGATAAATATAATATTATGTCAATTCAAATCAGATTAGAACAGAGTAAGTTTAAAGATAAAAAGGGTGCTGGGCATTGGTATGCACGAACAGTTAGTGCTGGCGAAGTGTCCACTGAAGAGTTAGCTGATGCTATTCAGGAGAGCACCTCCTTTACTCGTGGTGACGTTCGAGGACTTGTTGTTGCCCTTATTGATGAGATCTCTTATCGTCTTCGACAGGGTGAGACGGTTGTTCTTGATGGCTTAGGTCGTTTTCATCTCAGCGTAGAGAGTGAACCTGTAGAGAATCGAGAAGACTTCAATCTCAAACGAAATATCAAGGGGATAAAGTGCAAGTTTGTTCCTTCTGGTGCTCGTGACGGTAGGAAGGGGAAGAAGATTCAAGATATGGCATCGGGTGCTCGTGTTGTTTGGGCTGATGTTGATGATGAATAGTGAGGGTGATTAATGATAGATTAAGCCATGAGGTCTTAATATTGGCATGAACATGTGGAATAAAAAAGAGCTAATCATCAATGATGCTTAGCTCTTTTTTGTGCGCCTAACAGGACTCGAACCTGCACAACGTAAGTTACTAGATCCTAAGTCTAGCGCGTCTACCAATTCCGCCACAGGCGCATAACGAGTGCAAAGATACATAATGTTTTGGATATAACCAAATGTTTATGAATTTCTTTTCTAATCGCTTTATAATAAAGAACTAATATGTATCCTTGCTTCATTGTGACTGTTGTTTATGTTATATTATAGTTGTTTTGCAACTATAATGTCTGTGTATGAGAAGGTTATGTAGCTGCGAAGTCAATGCTATATACGTTTTACTTGGAAATGACGGAAATTGTTGTTCCTGTCATTTCTGCCATCTTCTCTGAACGAATAAAGTGTTGAAAACTAGATGATTAATGTGAATATTAAATGTGACAGCAACTCAAATTGAAACTAAAACAAGTGTTTCGTAATATTAAGAAAGGGGGTATTCTTTTATAAAACCAAGCCTCCAATCTCTCCTTTCGGGCGGTTGAAGGTTTGGTTCAATTACTTTGCAATGAGTTTACGTGCAAACTCGATAATCGTATCCTTGCCTTTGATGAGGTCCGATTCTGTGATGTCTACTTTGTAATCAGGATCAATACCGAACTCTGTCATTTGCTTATCTCGATCATACATGGGGCATGCGGAGAAACGAACAGACCATCCATTGGGTAGTTCGGAAGAGAAGGGTAGCCCCGCTCCACCACCTGTTTTATCACCAACGATGTGGACGTTTGGGCAACACTTCATATACTTCACGAACTCGTTGGCAGCAGAGAATACACTACGATTAGTCAATACAACGACTGGTTTCTGCCATCGAATACCCTTTCCGGGAGTGAGGTATTCGGGTTGAAGTGGTGAGAAGTCGTTATGACCGGAACCTGTTTATGTTGGATATAACCAACAAGCTCCTCTTTATTCGTGAACCTTGCTGCCAGTTCTTCAGCATTACTTAACTGTCCACCTCCATTGTTCCTTACATCGATAATAAGCCCATTGCAAGGTTGAAGATGCAGTAGGATGTCATCTAAATTACCAGCCCCAATAGGATTTTGGAAACTCTCGCAGCGTATATAACCAATGTTGTCATCAAAGACAGTATAGTCTAATCCGCTTGCAATGAGATAATCACTCTTCAGGTATTTACGCTCTAGCGAGTCAGAATAATTCTTTGGATAGTTGTCTCTCCACGCCCAATAACGTCCGATATTAAAAGAGGTGTAAAGATTGACATGCCCATCTTTGAGTTCTGAAAGCATATTTGTTAAAACTTCAAACTGCTGTTTCTCATTCATGGATGCGTCGAACTGTTTGGCATAACGTTGATGAACTTCTTGCCAATCTATTCCCTTTTGTGAGAAAAAACAATAATGTTCATCCATGATCTTCCATAATGCTTCAAAGTTTCCATGTGGATTGTTGGCATACTCTTCATTATCAATGCAGCTCGTAACAGAGCATAACAAGATAATTAGAAGGAGGCTCGTTGTGATATAGCTGATGGTAGATTGGATTCTTCTCATGGCAATATTTTATTGATAGAAAATGTTCTTACGATACCCAATACAAATAGATTGCTCCACGTGTGTTGGCGTAATCCGTTCATCTTAGCCTGTTGGTAATCGCCAAGATAGCCAAGACGGAGGGTGGTGTGATGCAATGTAAAATCAATTGTAACCATCTGTCGGAGTGAAGGAGCATTGATGGGAGTTGTGAAAACGAGGTTATGATCGTAATTACCTTTCGTGAATATCTCATAATAACTTTGCCCATAATTAGGTGAGAAATCTAATCCAATGAGTGGTATTTGTAATTCATAACGGAGACAGAAAGGCTTGTTCCAGAGGTGAAACCGATAATCAGCTGTAACATTAGGAGCGATGTTTAGTTGCCCATAAGCTTGTGCTGGATTATTGGCATTACTTGTGTTATAAAGGAAACCAAGTCTTGTATCAATTCCTCCACCAGCTTTCAAGCGTAAGTCTCCATTGCCGATAGTCCATTTGTTGATGATATATTGCCAGTTATATTGGAAGTTGTAATAGCCTCCTAATTCGTTATTATTGTCTCGTCGATTGTGTGCATAGAGTAATTGAGCTTGATGTATCAGTTCTCGTGACACCCTGCTACCATTCTCACGCACTGTATGTGAGATGTATCTAAGCTCTGTTCCGTTGTATTTCTCTTGTGATAAGTAAGTGTCGAGGACGTTAGCTGTACCGATACCCAACATTTGTGCATTGCTTATCACCTTATTATTATATAAGGTGTCCTGGGCTTGTAAGGTTGCTGAAGAGAGTAAGAGAAACGTTATAAAGAAGTTTGTTTTACGTAAAAAGAGAGTCTTTAGTTTCATAGGCATAAGTTCCGTTAATGAGAAAATCCCACCTATAGAAACATTCACATCAAGTCTCTATAAGTGGGAATATCATGTTATTCATCTGTAAACAAGTTGAGTTGCCCAGTTATCTCATCAATCACTTGTTGTTGAGATTTACCTGCATCAGGGTCGAGATTCTCCTCTATTGGAGTTGTTGTAGGCTCTTCTTGAGTATCATCTCCATTATCTCCCTCATCGTTATTATCCTTCTTCTCTTCTTCTGGGAAGCGTGTTGGCTCAAGTTCCTCAATCTTATCTACTTTCCAAGTGGTAAGTCGTTTACCCTTAGCTTTGAATCCTTTGACACCAACAAATTGCTCTGCATCAAACTCTTCAGTACCTCTTGAAGCATCCACCCCGCCGTATGTCACTTGAATGCGAGGGTAAGCAACGTCCGTCAAGAGTACCATTTGTGAGTTAGGATTATCTCCTATGAAGTTCTGATGACGCTTTGTTGCCTCCATTTGGAAGCGTTTCAGGTAAGGATAACCTTGATTGTCTGCATCATAGATCACGGCTGTCCATGGTTTATCTGCAATGAATTTCTCTATGCGAAGGATGTTATCTTCGTAGTGATTGCTTGCATCGAAGTTCGTAATATAGAACTCTCCATTCTTCAAAACGACGAGTATATTGTCTTGATCAGCGAACTCCCCGAGGAAACGACCATGCTCTTCGTAATTGATTCGGTTGATATCTGGATCAAACCAAACCTTTCGTCCACCCAGTGTTGAGTGTCCGTGACTCTTCAGTGAGATGCGATGAACGTTCTTCTTTGTGAGTAGCTTGCCCTTAGCCGTGCGTCCTTTGATAAGCACAGACGCAAAGTCATACTCAACGAAGATGTTTTGTTTGGGCTTGTTAGGGTTCGGATCAAGGGTAATCTTTATCAATTCCGCCTCACCATTAGGGTTAGCTGTGAAGTAGAAGATCCTTGAGCCATCTGTACCAGAGGTTAAGTCATACTCTTTGTCACGTGTAATGGAGGTGACATTAAAGCGTTTGATGTAGTAAGGACCAGTCTTTCCATCACGATAAACAACGTTATAGATGGTGCGTTTATCATTCTTCTTGAATACCTGAAGATGTATAACTCCTTTACCCACAAACACCTTGTCGGCAATACGAATCACCTTATACTTACCATCGCGATAGAAGATAATGACGTCATCAAGGTCTGAACAGTTTTGAACAAACTCTGCCTTCTTGAGTCCAGTACCAATGAATCCTGCCTTACTATCTATATATAACTTCTCGTTAGCATCAACTACTTTCGCTGCAACGATGGTATCGAAGTTCTTTATCTCTGTGTGGCGAGGGTGATCCTTACCATATTTCTCCTTCAAATGAGTGAACCATTCGATGGTAACGCGTACCATCTCGCTAAGATCCTTATCTATTTCTGCAATCTCAGCCTTTATCTTCTGAATGAGTTCGTCAGCCTTATCTTTATTAAATTTCAGTATTCGCTGCATCTTAATCTCCAGTAGGCGGAGGATGTCCTCACGGGTGACTTCGCGAATAAAGGTCTTCTTATAAGGTTCTAACTTAGTATCAACAAAGGCTACAACTTCGTCTAAGTTCTTTGCTGTCTCAAACTTCTTCTCTTTATAAATACGCTCTTCAATGAAGATACGCTCCAATGAGTTATAGAAGAGTTGCTCCTCCAGTTCGTGTTTGCGAATCTCCAGCTCCATCTTCAACAACGCCTTTGTATGTTCTACGGAATTGCGAAGAACGTCGGAGATAGTCAAGAACTTAGGTTTATTGTCTTCAATGACACAACAATTAGGAGATATGTTTATTTCGCAATCAGTGAAGGCATAAAGGGCATCAATGGTCTTGTCACTGGATGTGCCTGGGGTGAGGTGGAGTTGAATCTCAACTTCAGAGGCGGTCATATCCTCCACTTTGCGAACCTTAATCTTACCTTTCTCTACTGCTTTTGTGATAGACTCTTGAAGTGAGTTAGCCGTCTTGGTGAAAGGAACCTCACGTATGACGAGGGTCTTGTTATCAAGTTTCTCTATCTTGGCACGCACCTTTAATACACCACCACGCTGTCCGTCATTATACTTCGCAGCGTCAATACTTCCGCCAGTAGGGAAGTCTGGATAGAGATGAAAGTCCTCATTCCGTAAGTATTGCACTGCTGCTTCACAGATATCATTGAGGTTATGTGGAAGAATCTTTGATGATAAACCAACGGCGATACCCTCCGCTCCTTGTGCAAGAAGTAATGGGAACTTCACAGGAAGTGTGATAGGCTCTTTGTTACGACCATCGTATGAGAGTTGCCATTCGGTTGTCTTAGGATTAAAAACGGTTTCCAAGGCAAACTTGGATAGGCGAGCTTCGATGTAACGAGGCGCAGCTGCACGGTCACCAGTAAGTATATTGCCCCAATTCCCTTGTGTGTCAATGAGCAAATCCTTCTGTCCTAACTGCACCAAAGCGTCTCCGATGGATGCATCGCCGTGTGGATGGAACTGCATGGTATGCCCAACAATGTTCGCAACCTTATTGTATCGCCCATCATCCATGCGCTTCATCGAATGGAGAATACGGCGTTGAACAGGCTTCAAACCATCTTCGATATGTGGAACGGCACGTTCAAGGATTACATAACTGGCGTAATCTAAAAACCAATTCTTATACATACCAGAGAGGTGATGCACTGCAGCAGCGTCAAACCTGTCGGCAGGCTTGTAGTCAGAATGAGTTTCCTTTCCTTGCACCTCATCGGCAGGAGCAAGCTCGTCCATGTCTTTTATTTCGTCATCCATATTGTCGTTGTTGTTGTGTAGCTAAGACATCCCTAGCTTCGTGTGACTGCAAATGTACGAAAAAAAAAGATATTAACATCCTATTTAAACGATTTATTCCCGCTTCAGGACATAGTAGCTGCTTTAAAAGACATAGAAAGTGGACAAGTCAACGAGTGGACGAGTGAACAAGTTGCTTGCAAAGAAAGACAGGGTAACATAGTAAGTTGACAAGTCAACGAGTTGCTTGCGAAGATAGACAAAGTAACGTAAAAACATGTTTTAAGTGAACGAGTAGAAACGAGATCTTTATTTTCTGTATAATATATATAGGTACCTGATTTACTTGCCATTCTTAATAAATGTTCACCCAGATATCCATATACCCCTGTTGGCTTTATCCGTTCCATTTGTTTATCTATTTAATTGCCTGAAATCTATTATTTTTAAACACAGTTTTCAGCACCTCATATCCATTGCTATACACCTCCCATAGTTCTGCACCTTCGTCTATGATTGCATACTATGAGGTTATTGTTCCTTCGGTTCTTTCAACCACACCCCATCTTTCTTAATATAAACGATTGGCTCTACATCAAATTTATAACCCTCAATGGGGGTATGTTCTTCCCAAACGTCGATTACTTCTTCTGTGCTTATTTCAAATCTTGGATCCCTTGAATCATACCAACCCTTATGCCAAATTCTCCTTGGATAAACTTTAAAAAAAGAATCTTCATTCAAAGGAGCGACTAAAAGCATCTTCTCATCACAATTCTCTATGTATAAGTCAAATCCTTGATACTTGGCAAAAGAGCGAATCTTAAAAGCCCTTATTCCTGTATTTCTTGGAGCTTCTAATTCATAAAAAATATTTTTCAAAAGAGGTTCTCTTATTGCTTTAAACTTATATTCCTCTATAAGATCTTTATTTTCTGTATAATATATATAGGTACCTGATTTACTTGCCATTCTTAATAAATGTTCACCCAGATATCCATATACTCCTGTTGGTTTTATTCGTTCCATTTGTTTATTTATTTAATTGCCTGAAATTTATTGTTTTTAAACACAGCTCTCAGCACCTTGTGTCCATTGCTATACACCTCCCATAGTTCTGCACCTTCGTCTATGATTGCATACCATGAGGTTATTGTTCGTTCGGTTCCACCAACCATACGCCACCTTTCTTAAGATAAACAATTGGCTCTACATCAAATTTGAAACCCTCAATGGGGGTACGTTCCTCCCAAATGTCAGTTACTTCATTCACAAAAAGTTCATAAGGTAAATGAATTCTTCTATCATCATAAAAATGTAATCCTATTTTTTTCTTTGTCTCTAATTCAGGAGATAATATAATGTCATTATTTTTTAAAATGATATTTTCTAAATAATACTTTCCATCCTGATAGTTACAATAATTCTCCCTCTGAAAAGCACTTTGTATCTGTTCAGCGGATAGAGTTATGAAAACTTTATCTGATAAAAAAACTCATTTGTTTTGCAATTTTCATATCTTTTTGAATCCAATACTCAATAGACTTTCTTTAAAAAGAGGTTTGAAGACGATATAAGTTTTCTTCTACTTTCCAAAAATCGACATTCTATACCTTTAAAAAAAGCATAGTCATCATTTTTTTATTTTTCAACATAACACATCATCATTTTATGATAATAAGATTTTCATCTTCTTTACTGTTGATTGCCCTTAAAATTTCTTTGCTATCATTAGACACCTCCCATATTTCATCACCTTCATTGAATTTTACTCTTTGTAGCAAATTCCATTCAGGAACTCCTAACCTGCCCCTATTTCCAGAGGTAAAACCTGTTGCTGTAAAAGGATAATCCCAATCATCAAAAGTACCACCTTTGGGAATAACAATATTTTCAGGAATATCTTTTGATTTGAACCTTATAACCACACAACTATTTTTGAAAGATGCAACTTAATTTCCTTGTTTTACTCCTCCACCAACCACACCCCATCTTTCTTAAGATAAACGATTGGCTCTACATCAAATTTGAAACCCTCAATGGGGGTACGTTCCTCCCAAATGTCAGAAATTTCCTCTTCTGTCGCCTCATATATGGGGTCATATCCGTGTCTTGGAAAATCTTTGAAATATTTCATTGCTTCTTCTAATGGACGAAGTATAAATTTGCCTTCTGAAGAATTTTCTACAAAGAAATTAAATCCCATATATTTAACAAAGGTTTTTTTGTATTAAAGGCACTTGAAATCTCTTTTTTTGAAACATATTTATAGCTTATTATATTATTTTGTTGCAAGAAACCTATTTTTGCTCAACTTTTTCATATTGGCACTTTCTATCTATTAATTCAAACATATCAGGATTATCTGTTTTATAAAAATAATACTCTTGTGATAGATAGATAGCAAAAATTTCCTCGTTTGTATGTTCTCATAAAATTACTTTATAGATATAAATTTATTTTTCTTTCTCGCTAAATATTGCTTTTTAATATCTCTCTGCCATCGCTAAAAACTTCGTATAACTCTACTCCGTCGTATAGTTCGGCATAAAATTGGTTTCTAAATTTTAATTTGGCAAAGTCAAGTACCAAGTGCGAATTTACTTAATCTTTTTGTTAAAAACAAATTCTGGGGGGCTACATTTCAATTTTTATCTTTATCATCTTATTTCGATACTTCAATTGGTAACATGGTAAGTGGACAAGTAAACGAGTTGCTTGTATCAAAGACAAAGTAACTTTAAGTTTCTTCCTGCAAACTTAGAGTTACTATGTCTCCTCAAATCATGTCATTGAAAAACTATGCTTTCTGTCTAAAACCATGTTACTATACCCTATGTTCCTCTGTTCCTCTGTTTTCAAATCCCATGTTCCTCTGCCTTACACAAAAGCCCCACCCCGTTAGGTTGGGGTGGGGCTATGCCACGAGAGCGAGAGAACCAAATTAATACACTAGTTTTGAAAGACATTAATTTCACAATTAATATAATCGAGTTGTCTTATTACAGAACGATTGATATCCTGAATCAATCTAATAAAATGCTCCCGTGGTATAAAAAGAAAGCCGACCCTCAAAAAGCCTCCCCAAGCCCCTCCAAAGGAGGGGATGTCCTTATTGCATACAGTTTGAAATAGCCAAATATATATGAGTGGACTTAGGGACATCCCCTCTTTTGGAGGGGCTTGAGAGGCTTTCTGAGTGAGGGGCATTACCCTACCTGTGGTCCAGGGCGCTCTTCACTCCCCTCTCCACTCGGAGAGGGGGCGGGGGTGAGGCTTTCTTTCCACTCTTCCCAATGAATGTTATCCGAAACCAACGATCGAGTAGCAACCTTATTGCTCTGTGTGCGCGAAGTCTCGGGAATGAAGCGGACACGGACATTCTTTATCTGCTTTGCCGTTACCTCTTCCGGCTTTGCAATACCCTTGTCGGCATTGATGGTGTAGTAAAACGTACCCACGCCTTCCAGTTTCACCGTGCGACCTTCAGCCATAAAAGATGCCATCACTTCGCCTAAGTCCTTCAACACAGCATACGTGTCACCACGACTCACAGTCGAAATCAATGCCAATCGGTCAGCTACTTGGTTCGTCGTTACGGGCTTCCCAACGGTTATCGCTTCCGGATACCATAGCCCCGTCAACTTCTTCTTTACTTTCTTAAAAAATGCCATAATCTCAATGTTTTAAATTTGGTAAATATAATATGTAAATTATTTTCTCATTCGAGCCCCCCTCGGTATGGGACTGAGGGTACCTAAGTATCATACTTAGGGTACCTGAGTATCATACTTAGACCCCCTAAGTATCATACTTTGATGCCATATTTATAAGGCCTTGATTATCAGCCACTTATAAAGGGGCGTTTTTACCCCTTTTTGTCATGTTTTTTTCGCATTAATTATCCCCGAAATCCGAGAAATTCTGTCCCCTATACCCGTCATAACGATAGGTTTGTGATATCTGAATGGTTGAGGTTAAAATTCTTAAATAGTATGCACGATCGCTGTACAATGCACTAGACGACCAATAGAGACCATATGCACCAATGTTATAGTATAAACTTCCTCCGAAATATCCTCCTTTATATGCTCCCAAAGAGGGTAAAAAGAAGTATTTATCTATATCTGCTGCTGCTGGAAGAGAAACAGGTATACTCCATACCTCATCTTTTTCGTTTGTTCTCCAATCTATTCCGTCAGGGCCACTATTATCATTAAATCCGTTTATATAGCTTTTTTTCTTAAGCCATACTCCACTTTTATATAAATGTCCCATGGTTGTCCATAATTCATCCTTATCACCATGAGGATCACCTTTCAGGACATACCAAACTAGTTCATTGACATTAGGGAGCTAGTGCACATGATTTTGTAGCACTTAAAGGACCATTTCCCTCGTGGTACCAACGGTGGTTGGTATCGCTGCTGCTTTTGGGGTAGTCATTGCTTCTCTGTCCATTATGGATAGGCTGACTACCACCTTGATTCCATTCGTACCCTTCCCAAAACTGCTTTTCAGCATCCCACATGTAATAATGGTCGCCATTGTAATTTTTAACTTGTAGATCAGCTTCCATGTTGACATATTCATTCTTTGCAAAGGTGTGAGAAGGAATGATCTTGGTAATTGTTCCCTCTATGTTCGTTGCAACGTCCTGTACCCAGTAGCGAATCCGTAAAGTGTGTGTGCCAGGCTTGATAACCATGTAAGCACCATTGGTTGTTAAGCTAGCAGAAGTGTTTGTCAAAGGGAAGCCATTAGCATAAGCACCACTACCCTTGGTTTCAAGCACAATCTGCTTTCCGTTACCTGTTCCCGTTAATGCGCCTGCACCAGTATCTGCAGTTGGATCAAGTGTATAGGTAGATGTAGATGCGATGTCATTATCTGATGTCACTTCTATCTTCGTAAGATAGCAATACTTTAGTACATCATTGCTTGTATAAGGCTTAAAAACAAGGTAAGCAGCCTTGTGGTCGAGTGCGAACTCAAACTCGTGGCTTGTAGCATTGCGTGTTGCCTTGGCTATACCACAATCACCTGAAGCACCAAAGTGAGTAGTGGTGTTGGGCTCTGTTTGCGTCTGATTCGCAGAGATGGTTACTTGGTCTTGATTACCATTCTTGCCAGGGTAATAAACCTCGTATGAAGATTTGGCGGTGTATTTACCAGGCATTAAGAACTTGAAAGAGGCTGTTTTGCCTGTTGGCGAGTTGGTGCTTTGCTTCCAATTGCCACTATCATCCTTTACCCAGATCTTATCGCCTGCTTCCCAATAGAATTTACCATCTGCCTCCATGGTTGTGCGTGTTGCAGGTTCGCCAGTGCTGAATGCAGTTAAGCCTTTATCGTCAGTGGAGGTCTTGCCGTTCTGTGCCAAATCATCGTTCGCACAAGAGGCAAAGGCTAGTGTTAAACCACACACGACAGCCAAAGACGCTAGTCGTGATATGAATGAATGTCGTTTCATCGTTTTCTTCATTTTTACTTAGTTCTCTTTGTTAATAACTCTCTGTTAGTCTTCCCAAGCGGAAAAATCGTCTTCGTTCTCATTGTCAGCTCCCTGCCATGCTGGTGCTTGCTTAGCACTACTGATGGTTCCTCCAGGTGTTGCTGGGTTATGCTGACCACTAAAAGGAGATCCCGCCATTAAATTAGTGGTTTCGTTTACCTGAACTATTACGCAATTAGGTGCAGAATAATTCTTCTTTTGTTTCTTTTTCTCCATTGTTTTATTGATTAAAAATAGTTGTTATTTCGTGCTTAATTTCTCTATATTTCGGTTTAGGTACGGACACAAAAAAAGAACAAAGGAAACTCCTAGAAGTCCTTTGTTTACGGGGGTTACGGCACGCTTCGCGCGCGCGTACGCGAGAAGAAAAAAATGTGTAATTTACGTCTGCTCTACTAGAGAGAGAGAGAGAGTATACAAATATTTGGAACTACCAAATTATTTGCTATCTTTTTCTCAATTATTTTTCTCTTATCGTTCAATGACTCAAATACAGAAGCACAACAAGCAACACCTTTATTATATAAGGCGTTGTTCGTTGTGGCTTGAATATTTAATGCTTGAATCATTATTGGGTTTATTTCTTTCGGCTGCAAAAGTAATAAAAGATATTAAAACGGCAAAGGAAACCAAAGAAAAAAAGACAGATTCAACTTAATTTCTCTAGAAAGAGACAGAATAAGGCTTTAAAGACAGAGGAACAGATTGGTTTAGTAACAGATAAATGATTCTAAGACACAATGACAGAGAGACAGATTGGTTTAGTAACAGATAAATGATTTTAAGACACAATGACAGAGAGACAGATTGGTTTAGTAACAGACAAAATGATTCTAAGACATAATGACAAAAAGACATATTTTTTTAATGACATATCATCCGTCGTTGACGAATCTAGTTTCCCTTCTACATGTAATATGTTACTATCGTCTTATATTCCCCTGCTTTCTGTCTTAATATGTCATTAAAGAATCTGTCTTTCTGTCATTGTGTCTACAAAATATATTATTGTTCCTTTGTCTTTAAGAATATGTCTCTTTGTCTGTGCAATGTAATCTGTACTCTTGTCTTGATTTATAAAGTTTCACGCTATTAATGAACTTATTCGACTAAAAAGATGTAACTTTGCGACAAATTTATAAGGAATAAAAAGATAATTATGGCACAAGAGGACGTTTTTAAGAAGATAGTAAGTCACTGTAAAGAGTATGGTTTTGTATTCCCCAGTAGTGATATCTATGATGGTTTAGCAGCCGTATATGACTATGGTCAGAATGGTGTTGAGCTTAAGAACAATATAAAACAGTACTGGTGGCAATCAATGGTATTGCTTCACAGCAATATTGTTGGTATTGATGCTTCTATCTTTATGCACCCAACTGTATGGAAAGCAAGTGGTCACGTTGATGCCTTCAACGACCCTTTGATTGATAACCGAGACTCTAAGAAGCGTTATCGTGCAGATAACCTTATCGAGGATCAGATAGCTAAATACGAAGAGAAGATAGATAAGGAAGTAACAAAGGCAGCGAAGAAGTTCGGTGCAGACTTTGATGAAGTTAAGTTCCGCGAAACCAATCCTCGCGTCTTAGAACATCAAAAGAAACGTGACGAATTGCACGCTCGTTACACCGAAGCAATGCAAGGTCCTGATCTCGAAGCATTGAAGCAAATCATCCTTGATGAGGGTATTGTTGATCCAATCAGTGGTACAAAGAATTGGACAGATGTGCGTCAGTTCAACCTTATGTTCTCAACAGAAATGGGCGCATCAGCCGATGCAACCAATAAATCTACCTACGTCCAGAGACAGCACAGGGTATCTTTGTAAACTTCCTCAACGTTCAGAAGACGGGTCGTATGAAGCTTCCTTTCGGTATCTGTCAGATAGGTAAGGCCTTTCGTAATGAGATTGTAGCACGTCAATTCGTGTTCCGTATGCGTGAATTTGAGCAGATGGAGATGCAGTTCTTCTGCCAACCTGGAACAGAGATGAAGTGGTTTGAGTATTGGAAGAAGCACCGTTTGGCATGGCATGAGGCTTTAGGTATGGGCGACGATAACTATCGTTTCCATGATCACGAGAAGTTAGCTCACTATGCCAATGCGGCTACTGACATTGAATTCCGTATGCCATTCGGCTTCAAGGAGGTTGAAGGTATTCACTCACGTACCAACTTTGACCTTTCACAACACGAGAAGTTCTCGGGAAGACAGATAAAGTATTTCGATCCAGAGCGCAATGAGAACTATGTTCCTTACGATGTTGAGACATCTATCGGAGTAGATCGTATGTTCTTATCAGTGATGTGTCATAGTTATACAGAGGAACCATTGGAGAACGGATCAAGCCGTATTGTATTGAAACTCCCCGAGCCTTTAGCACCAGTTAAGTGTGCTGTTCTACCATTGGTAAACAAAGATGGGCTTCCTGAGAAGGCTCAAGAGATTGTTAACCAACTGAAGTTCCACTTCAATACACACATGGAGGCGAAGGACTCAATAGGTAAGCGTTATCGTCGCCAAGACGCTATTGGTACTCCATTCTGCGTGACTGTCGATGGTGATTCATTAAATGATAACACCGTTACTCTGCGTTATCGCGACTCAATGAAACAGGAACGTGTACCAGTTGAGAAGCTCCGTGAGATAATAGAAGACCGTGTTTCAATCACTTCTCTATTGAAGAAGATTGATATTGATTAATAAGAGATAGGTTAGTAGAACTTACTTGTTTAACATCTTATCAATGGATGTATCAGTAAGTGCTACTAACCTTTTTTGATATAAAAAGGTTATGACTAAAACGATAAAAACATTCTTTCGCCATGTTGTAAGTATGCTTTGCTTAGGCGGATTGCTGCTTACTTCAATGAGCATTGTGTCTTGTTCCGAGGATAAAGACGATGTTGATGAGTTTGCCAATTGGAAGGCTACGAACGAGAACTATTGGAATAAGCTCTATACAACTACTGCACAGAAGATAAAGGGAGGTGACACTTCTTGGAAGATTATCAAGAATTACACCTTAGCCGGGCAGCATGCTGTTGGTAATGCGCAGCTGAGCTATAAGCCAGAGAATCATATCATTGTACATGTATTAGAGTCTGGTTCGGAGACAAAAAGCCCTCTTCTCACCGATTATGTATCGGTTCACTATATGGGACGTTTGATACCATCAACAACCTATACAGCTGGTTTAATCTTCGACAAATCATGGTCGTCTAACACCTTTAATGCCACAACATCTCGTCCAACACACTTTGAAGTAAGAGGTGTCGTAGACGGTTTCGCCACAGCCTTACAGCAGATGCATAGAGGCGACCATTGGGTTATTTACATCCCTTATCAGTTGGGTTATGGTGCCGTAAGGCAGGTGGTGGTACGATTCCAGCCTATTCTACGCTTATATTCGATGTACGATTAGTAGACTTTGCACATGTTGAGAAGAATCTAAAAGATAAATAAGAGTAGGACAACTAACTGTTTTTTGTCGGTTGAATAACCGAACCTTATACTTGTAAGTAGGGACACACGTCATCATAAGTACTTCTTTTCATGTGTGATAAAGGGGCTTATGAGGCGCATGTCCCTATGTCTTTCTACTTCAAATTATTGATTAATTCGTATCCCATTGCGTATCTCTTTTAATAAAAACATAGCCGATGCCCTCCTTTCAAAGATTCGAGAAGGAGAAGAGATGACGACGAGTGAGAAGTTTAATCTTATCATTCAGTTGAGTATTCCGTCGATTCTTGCACAGATAACAACCGTCCTGATGTTCTATATTGACGCTGGAATGGTTGGCTCATTGGGTGCAGAACCAGCAGCGGCAATCGGTCTTGTAGAACCCGCAACATGGCTTTTCTTTTCTTTAATAGGTGCTGTTACAATGGGATTCTCTGTACAGGCAGCTCACTTCATAGGTGCTAAAGACTTCTCAAAAGCACGCTCTGTAATGCGTCACGGATATGCCTTTGGACTCTGTTTTGCATTATGTTTTCTGCTTGTTACAGTGCTTATTGCACCCTATCTCCCTATATGGTTAAGGGGCGGAAAGGATATTCAGCACGATGCGTCTACTTACTTTCTTATCTTCTCTTTCATCATTCCTTTCCACCTTCTGGAGGTAATGTCAGCCTCCATGCTGAAGGTTTCTGGCGATATGCGACGCCCCAGTTTAATGGCGATACTGATGTGTGTCTTGGATGTAATCTTCAATTACTTCTTCATCTTCCCAACGCATGACATCACCCTACTTGGGCTACAAGTAACAGTGCCAGGATGGGGTGCTGGCGTTGCAGGAGCAGCCTTCGGAAGTCTCTTAGCATTTATTGCTGTTGCATTACCATTGGCTTATTACGCCATATTCCGTAGTCCAATCCTTGCGTGGAAGTTGGATGTTGAACGCTTTGTGTGGCGTTGGCAATACATTTGGAATGCGATGAAGATAGGTAGTCCTATGGCTTTGCAATATCTCTTGATGAATGGTGCTCAACTCGTATCAACGATGATTGTCGCTCCATTGGGTAATGTCTCGATAGCCGCCCATTCGTTTGCAATCACAGCCGAAAGTCTTTGTTATATGCCAGGCTATGGTATTAGTGAGGCTGCAACCACTCTCGTTGGACAGAGCGTAGGGGCGGGCAGGCGTGATCTGCATCGTAGTTTCGCATGGATGACCATACTCTTAGGAATGCTCGTGATGGCATTCATGGGCGTAATCATGTATATTTTCGCTCCCGAAATGATAAGTTTATTATCGCCAGTCGCCGATATACAAGCTCTGGGAACATCCGTTCTTCGGATTGAAGCGTTCGCTGAACCCTTCTTTGCAGCAGCCATCGTCGCCTATAGCGTGTGCGTAGGAGCAGGCGACACATTGAAACCCTCCTTCATAAACTTAGGTTGTATGTGGCTCGTCCGATTGACTCTTGCCTATGCGCTAGCCAGTGAGTACGGATTGAAAGGCGTATGGTTTGCTATGGCTGTTGAGCTTTCTTTCCGTGGAATCCTGTTCTTGCTCTATCTCTTTATGCACCTTCGTGGAAAAGCGAAAACGGTTAGTACATTAAGTCGTTAGTACGTTATCATGGTTTATCCAATATTCTTCTCAAAACGAAGAGACGCCCTCTTTGAATCAAGGAGACGCCTTTTTTGAATGGAAGAAAGGCTTTCCTTATATCAAGGAAACGCCCTCTTCAAATGAAGATGATGTTTTGCTCTCTGCGTCTCATCGAATGAAAAGAGGGGGAAATAGTGTTTTTAACAACTTAAACATGGGTCTAATGACGTGTAAATTAATCCTCTTATAGTTTCAGTCAACCACTAGTTTACATCTAATTTATTTGGCTTTTTAGGCTATTTAGCGTATCTTTGCAACGCTATTCACATTATTATATAATGTTAAACGATAATAGATTCGACCTTTTAAAGACGATACAGTCCCCCGCAGACTTACGTAAACTTAGCTTAGAGCAGTTGCCTAAGTTATGTCAACAACTGCGTGAAGACATCATAGAAGAAGTAGCTGTTAACCCTGGACACTTGGCTTCGAGCCTTGGTGCAACAGAGATAACTGTGGCTTGTCACTATGTCTTTAATACTCCAGAAGACCGCATTGTTTGGGACGTTGGGCATCAGGCTTATGGGCATAAGATACTGACTGGTAGGCGTGAAAACTTCTGCAATAATCGTAAACTAGGTGGGTTAATGCCTTTCCCGTCGCCTTATGAGAGTGAATATGATACATTCACTTGTGGGCACGCATCCAACTCTATATCTGCAGCTTTGGGTATGGCGGTAGCCTCGAAACTGACTAAGCAGCATCGACATGTTGTAGCCATTATAGGTGACGGAGCGATGAGTGGCGGTCTAGCCTACGAGGGTTTGAATAATGTTTCGAGCCAACCTAATGACCTATTGATTATCCTCAACGATAACGACATGTCGATTGATAGGGCAGTAGGAGGTATGGAGCAATACCTATTAAACCTAGATACCAACGAGACTTATAACCGTCTTCGCTTTAAGGCGTCACAGTGGTTACATGCCAAAGGACTATTGAATGAGGATCGGAGAAAAGGCTTACTTCGATTGAACAATGCCCTTAAATCGGCTCTTGCACATCAACAGAATATATTCGAAGGGATGAATATTCGGTACTTCGGACCATTTGATGGTAATGATGTAGGAGAGCTTGTTCGCATCCTAAGACAACTAAAGGATATGAAGGGACCTAAGCTCCTTCACTTACATACGAAGAAGGGTAAAGGATACGAACCAGCCGAGAAGAGTGCTGTAGTATGGCATGCCCCAGGTAAGTTCGACCCAAAGACTGGCAAGCGAATCATACATGAATCGCATAACGAACCACCCAAGTTTCAAGACGTATTCGGTAATACTCTCTTAGAGTTAGCACGCAAGAATCCACGCATTGTAGGCGTTACGCCAGCCATGCCAACAGGTTGTTCGATGAATATCATGATGAAGGATATGCCCGAAGAACATTCGATGTAGGTATTGCCGAGGCGCATGCTGTAACCTTCTCTGCTGGTATGGCGAAGGATGGGTTACAACCTTTTTGCAATATTTATAGTGCTTTCTCTCAACGAGCTTACGATAGTATTATCCACGATATGGCAATTCTCAATCTGCCAGTTGTGCTCTGTTTGGATAGAGCCGGACTAGTGGGTGAGGATGGTGCGACGCATCATGGTGCCTTTGATATGGCTTTCTTGCGCCCTATCCCCAACCTAACTATTTCCTCACCAATGGATGAACACGAGTTAAGAAAGCTGATGTACACAGCCCAACTACCAGGTAAAGGCTCTTTTGTGATACGTTATCCACGAGGAAAAGGTGTGCTTACGGATTGGGAATGTCCGTTGACTGAAATAAAAGTAGGTACGGGTAGGCGTCTGCACGATGGTTGGGATGTAGCCGTGTTGAGCATTGGTCCGATTGGAAATGACGTAGAAAAGGCTATAAACATCATCGAGTCAGCCAACTCACCATCGACTCAAGAGCATTGTCCTAGTATTGCCCATTATGATATGAGATTCTTGAAACCATTGGATGAGACCATTCTCCAAGAGGTTGCCGAACGCTTTTCTCGTATTATAACTATCGAAGATGGGGTGCGTGACGGAGGCTTAGGTACTGCTGTAACAGAATGGATGAGCGATCATGGATATACACCTCATATAACCCGAATGGGTATGCCCGACCACTTTGTAGAGCAGGGAACAGTTGAACAGTTACGTGCTCTTTGCGGTATAGATATTGATGGAATAAAGAAACAACTGACTTCCGTTGAGGCATAGTGAACCCTTATCTGTATAAGAGAAGGTGGTTAAAAGACTTACAAAGACAGACAAGTTAAAGCATAAAACATGAAGATTATCATATCAGGAGCATATACTATTGGCTCTTATCTAGCTAGACTCCTCTCACGTAACAAGCAAGACATTGTGCTCATGGATGAGTGCTCGGAGAACCTAGAGAAGATTAGTAACGAGGCTGATCTACTAACGATGGAAGGCTCAACAACCAGTATCAAGAATCTTAAAGAGGCTGGGGCTGAAGATGCCGACTTGTTTATTGCGGTTACGCCAGACGAGTCGAAGAATATTGCGGCATGCGTTCTTGCACATCAATTAGGGACTAAGAAGACCGTTGCTCGTGTAGATAATCCAGAGTATGTAGAGCCTTCTAATCAAGAACTCTTCCATCAGATGGGAGTAAGCAGCATAATTTATCCAGAGCTTCTAGCCGCTAAAGACATCATCAATGGATTGAAGATGTCATGGGTACGTCAGCGTTGGGATGTGCATGATGGAGCGTTGGTCATGTTAGGTATTAAGCTGCGGGAGAGTTGTGAAATACTTGATCGTCCATTGAAGGAGATTAGTGGTCCGGATGATCCTTACCATGTAGTTGCTATCAAGCACAACGATGAGACGATTATACCAGGTGGTAATGATACCTTACAACTATATGACCTTGCTTACTTCATGACCACTAAGCAATATATACCATACGTGCGCAAGATAGTGGGAAAGGAGCATTATGTTGACGTGCAAAACGTTATCTTCATGGGAGGAGGTAAGACGGCTGCACGTGCAGTGAGGATGTTGCCAGAGTATATGCACGCCAAGATCATAGAGCAAGACCCAACGCGTTGCGAAGAGTTAAACAATATCTTGGATGAAGACACGCTCGTTATCAATGGTGACGGACGTGATATTGGATTGCTGCAAGAGGAGGGTATCCGTAACACACAAGCCTTGTTTCATTGACATCGAACGCTGAAACGAATATTCTTGCTTGTCTAACTGCAAAGCGAATGGGCGTTCGCAAGACTGTAGCTGCCGTCGAGAACTTTGATTATGTGGGTACTGCTGAAAGCCTAGATATTGGTACTATCATCAATAAAAAGGCTGTTGCAGCCAGTCATATATACCAGATGATGTTGGATGCAAACGTTGAGAACATCCGATTCCTTATGTCTGTTAATGCCGATGTGGCCGAGTTTGTACCCAGCCCAGACGCTAAGATCACACGAAAAGTAGTCCGCGAACTCAATTTACCACGTGGAGTAACCATCGGCGGATTGGTTAGGAATGGAGAAGGAATGCTCGTTTCGGGTAACACGCAGATTGAAGCTGGTGACTCAGTAGTGGTCTTCTGTTACAATGTAGATATGAAGAAGGTAGAGAAACTATTTATGTGATTATGTTGAATCTGAAACTTATATCCAAGATTCTGGGGCTCTCTCTTGTGGATAGAGGGAGTGTTGTTGCTGTGTTGCCTCTTTGTTTCTATATGGTATCAGGGCGATGATATACTACCATTTGTGTGGAGTATCTTAATCACAGTAGGCTCTGGATTCATCTTCCGAATCCTTGGGCGCAATGCAGATAACCTATTAGGACGTCGCGATGCTTACTTTGTTGTGACCATATCATGGATACTTTTCACCCTCTATGGTACACTTCCTTCCATGATTAGTGGCTATATTCCTAGTTTTACTGACGCTTTCTTTGAGGCTATATCAGGCTTCACAACCACTGGAGCAACTATCCTCGACTTCCCCGAGAAACTACCAAAAGGACTGCTCTTCTGGCGTTCGTTGACACAATGGATAGGTGGTTTAGGTATCGTGTTCTTTACTGTTGCCATCCTTCCTTCTCTAGTGGGTGGGTCGGTAAAGGTGTTTGCTGCAGAGGCAACAGGACCTATTAAGAGTAAGTTACATCCGCGTATCAGCACCAGTGCTAAGTGGATTTGGATGGTCTATTTAGTGTTAACTGTCGCCTGCATCCTTAGTTATAAGGTTTGTGGAATGGGCTGGTTTGATGCCTTCAACTATTCTATGACGAGTACAGCAACAGGTGGTTTCGCTACGGAGAGTGGCTCAATTATGACCTTCCACTCGCCTGCGGAGGAATATGTCAGTGCATTGTTTTGTTTCCTTTCAGGCGTAAACTTCACCTTATTATATGCATCAGTTATAGGGATGGATATTAAGAAACTCTTTAAGAATAGTGAGTTCCGTTTCTATACTATCATGGTTCTTTCCTTTACAATCTTCATCACTTTCGAACTCGTTTGGCGTAATCACTACGAGATAGAACACGCTTTCCGCAGTGCCATCTTCCAAGTTGTTTCGTTCATCACAACGACTGGTCTCTTTAGTGATGACGCTGGTAAGTGGCCTCATGTGACGTGGGTTGTACTCGCAGCGTGTATGTTCTTCGGTGGATGTTCAGGTTCGACGAGTGGCGGACTGAAGAGTATTCGAGGTGTGATGTTGCTTAAAGTAGTTCGAAATGAGTTCCGTCAGATCCTCCATCCGAATGCTGTTCTACCCATGAAGATCGATGGTGTCAATATCTCGCAATCGAAACGTGTAACCTTACTAGGCTTTGTTGGGCTCTATCTCATCCTAACTCTTTTCTGTGCATTCACGATGATTGCCCTAGGAATTGACAATACTAACGCTATCACCATCACGTTAAGTAGTCTTGGAAATGTCGGTCCGACGCTAGGTATGGAGATTGGTCCTACGATGTCATGGGCGCAACTTCCAGACTTTGCAAAGTGGATTTGTTCGTTCTTAATGCTTGTTGGTCGACTGGAGTTATTCACTGTTCTCGTCCTCTTCACACCTGCTTTTTGGAAGAAGAATTAGTGCTTTTATCCTCCTCTTAGCCTCTTTTAAGAGAAGAACCTCCTAACGGGAAATAATCAGGAAACGCCCTTTTCCATTTCAAGAAGGCGTTTCTTAGATACGAAGAAAGCCTCTCTTTGATAAGAAGAGAGGCTCTCTTCAAATACAGAGAAGCCTCTTCTTTATCCTAACCAACCCAAACCTATTATTAATAAAGAGCACGGACGCCTATAAAAACAAGAATCCCATCATGCTGAGCATATCTCAATTCATGATGGGAATAATCATTAGCTTTATTGAACAAGTAGACTTTCTAATTTATTCGCAACCTTTGTTGAGTAAGCATTAAAGATATTATAAGCAAAGAATATCTGTCACCTTGTTCTCACGAACATATTTTTTCATATTCTTTGCGAAGTAACGACTATCCACAACAAATATCTGTTCGAAGCTATAAAACAGATAACCAGGGAGTGCATTACCGAAACTATCCTTCAGAATTAACAATCTCCTTCCATTATGCGTGGACGTTGTAATGGTCGTAATCTTCGCATCTCCACCCATAAACGTGCAATAAGCCCCACTGCTACCATCCCTATAATGGACGAAGAATTGCCCTTCGAAACTCCGACCTTCACCCTGAATATTATAGTCCTTATCGAGTTTATACTCTTGATAAATGGTGGTATACTTCACATCCTTAGGCACATAAAAGACGAAATCTTCCGGTGCATTCTTTAACGAAATATCATGTGCATAACCATACATACTCCCCACATAACCATGCACAACACGCTTTTCATAGCTGCTAAGTGTGCGGAACGGCACCTTTGCCACACGTGCAAACTCCTGTGCAGCATAGTATGCTCCAAGTGGTGCCCAATGGTGATCTGTACGCAAATAGATTGGCTCTTTTGCATGTTTCCCTATAGGAGTATATACGTTAACAGCCTGCACATCCTTTGCTAAATGGTGATAAATGTTCGTGATAGTGGCACTCTGACTATGTGTACAACTCTTTGCCTGTTCCGGACAATAGAACTCTATAGCAGTTGGAATGACCATACTATACACATTCACTTTCGATCCAAAGGCTTTCTTATAAGTATTAGCAGCCTCAGCATAAGCCACTCCTCCTTCTGCACCACCACCATACGCCATTAGTGCACGCACCTCTTTTCCACTGCCAACGATGACGATTCCGAGGTTAGCAATCTTAGCATTTTCATTGGCTGTAGACGTATTCTTGTACCCTTCTATCTCTCTTCCATTATCTCCACTCTCATCCATTGGATTATTCGTAGCCTTCCCTGTGGCAACAGAAGCATGAAACTTCACCTTCTCTTCACCCATCTTTGTGATTCCAAGAAGATCCTTCTGTTTCATACTCACCTGCATGAAGAAGTCACGATAAGGCTCACTATCGCTAAACCAGGAATTAATATTCTTTGTAAAGTCACCCGATTTCACATCCTCCAAGGAGTAAGTAGGAAACTGTTTAAGGTCACGCTTTTCCAGAGCAGAGTATGTGCTACGTGGTAGAAAATTGAAGATACAGGTCAGAACAAAGAATGCGATAGATATTACAACGATATAGATATTGTCTTGTTTCATAATCAGTCTTTATGTGTTGTTGGGCGTTCTAACATCTCAACTAACGAACGCGCAGTGGTTCGTGTATAAGCATGTTGAATATTATTCACGATGAGTAAGTCCGTTATCTGGTGTTCACGAATATACTCTAAAATGTTTTCTTGGAAATAACGAAAGTCTACAACGTATAGATCTTCAAATGAATAGAAGAGGTAACCAGGGATTGCATTACCAAAGCTATCCTTTATAACAAGTAGTCGTCGACCATTCTTTACTCCCGTGGCAACATGTGTTGTACGAATATCTCCCCCCATGAAAGTGCAATAAGCATTGCCGTTTCCATCGCCATAAGCAAAGAAGAACTTTCCTTCATAAGCTGGTTTTACACCAACAACCTGCTTGTTTTGTAATATATGTTCGACGTATGTGGTTGTATAAGAACTATCGGTTGGAGTATAGAATACAAAGTCTTCAGGCGATTGACGCAACTGAGCAATCCCAGAGAAGCGTGCCATACTCCCAACAAAACGATGAATAACATGCTTGTCATAGGCAGATAGTAGGCGGAAAGGAACTTTGGCTACCTGCGCAAAGAGTTCAGCTGCATAATAAGCCCCCAATGGCAACCAATGATGATCCGTTCTTGCATAGATGTTCTCAGCCTTATGACGTTCTAACAAGTCCCATAAATCAATCTTTTTAATCCTATTATTCATCTTGTCATACATATTTTGAATGACTGGACGTTGTGGTAAATTGGCAACTCCTTGATAGTTTTCTGGCCAATAATAAGCCGTAGAAGTGGGTACTATCATGCTATAAACTTGTACATTATCTCCCAATGCTTCTTGATAAGCGTTGACTGCCTCTGAATACCAACTACCTCCAGTTGCTGGACTAGTAAAGGCTGTCATGGCACGAAGTAGAGAGTCTTTCTTTACAACAATATTACCATTGCGCCCTTTAAGAACCTGTTGTGCATGCAGAAAAGAGCATGAGAGCGTAATCAAACTAATGACTAAAAGAATATATCTCTTCATATTTTCAATCAATTAAAAGCGTGTATAAATAAATGCGTTATTGGTTGCACCAACCAAGAGAGCCACACTTAGGAAGAGTAGACATAATGATATCACCAATCGGGTGGCTGTTGCTAAATTATATTGGGTAGTGGTTGAACCTATAGAAGCAAATCGTTTAGAAAGAAAATCATATACTGGTAGACAGAAGACAAGACCAGCTATCCACAACCAAAAGTTGTTGAACAAGGCTGTTTGGGCTGAGAAATCAGAAGTAACCGCCCTTTGTCCAAAGAGAGAAAGGAAAAATCTCTGCATGTGAGTGAAGTCTGTAAAATAGAAGATGCCCCATCCTATTATAATTAACAACAAACTATATAAATGCAAAACGACACGAGGAATATATCGAATCACCTTTAATAAGGTGTATTTCTCTAGCGTAACTATAATGCCAAAATACACACCCCAGATGATAAAGTTCCAACTAGCTCCATGCCACATACCCGTCAGAAACCATACAACAAAGATATTTAAGGCTTGATGACGGCGATTACCTCCAAGTGGAATATAGACATAATCACGGAAAAAACTACCTAGTGACATGTGCCACTTACGCCAGAATTCGGTAATAGAACGGCTACAATAGGGATGATCAAAGTTCTCAGCAAAGTGGAAACCAAGACAACGTCCTAAGCCAATAGCCATATCGCTATATCCACTAAAGTCAAAAAAGATTTGCAAAGTGAAGGCTATTATCCCCACCCAAGCGCCTTGCATAGTTAAACCAGATAGTTCGCCTTGAAGGAACTGATTGGCTATTTCAGAGAATTGATTGGCTAGGATGACCTTTTTACCTAATCCGATAAAGAAACGATAACTACCTTCTACAACGTCATGACGGGTTATATGGCGATCATTGATTTCCTTTGCCACAAGGTCATAACGCACAATTGGACCAGCGATAAGCTGTGGGAACATGGAAACATAGAGTAGAAGATCAACAAAACGACGTTGACTAGAAGCTTGCCGGCGGTAGACGTCGATTAGATAAGATATGCTTTGAAAGGTGTAAAAGCTAATTCCAATAGGCAAAGAGATTCTTGGAATAGGAACTGATAGACCAACAGAACATAAGACCTCTGCAAAGAATCCAGCATACTTGAAGGTTCCAAGGATTAGAAGATTACATATTAATCCTATGATAAGCGCAAACTTGCGATGTTTTTCCTGACGTTCAATGCCTATTCCTACGAGGTAGTTTATAAAGACACTGATTATCATCAAGAATACATACATGGGCTCTCCCCAAGCATAGAATATCAATGAGAAAACGACAAGAGTTGCATTTCTTACAGCTGTTTTGTTGGTAGAATTTGGCCGTAATTGCTTGTCACATACATTGGAAAGCATATAACAAAGCATGAAAAGAGGTAAGAATACAAATAAAAAGAATAAATCAGAAAAGACCATAAATATGATTTAAATAAATATTACGAGATGATTTTTACTTCTTTATGAGTATGAACTTAAATTGAGAAACTATATACCTTCCTATTTTTCTCAGCACCACGCACATTGGTGTGAGTACCATCGATGGTATTTTGCTTTTGTTTTCTTTCTTGTAGAGGATTGATGAGTGAGGGTATATCAAGGCGAATAACTGGAGCATTCAATCGTTTTCCGCAATCTGCAATGACATTAGAAATGTTACTCACCCTATCCTTTGAGGCACGAATTGTTAACATGGGAGTAACAAGAATGACCTTACTCTGGGGTAATCGAGTATGTAGGAGTTCGCAATTATAACGCACAGCTGCAGCCAGCGATAGCATTGGTTTCGTTTCAACAAGTGGTTTTGAAAAAACATCATGCACATTTTCTTTTAAGAGAGAAGGACGTTGCTGATGAAACCAGGCATCATTTGTACCAGCCATAATAAAGATGTATTGAGGTGCTACAAACTTCTTGCTTTCAACGTCATTGATAAGTCGCAAAACTTGATTCCATATCACATTCTCATCTGAGAGTACCTCACTATAATTATTAACATCTCCCTTTGTACGTTCAGTATTTGACCATGTAGCACCGCTTCGGGCATAACTACGACAAGTCTCAGGCTGCAGAATGTTCTTAAACCAATAGCTCCAACTACGAGAATTAGTACAATCGTCACCCCCACTCCATAAATTAGAATCACCCAAAAAGACAACACTCTTCACATGCTCTTGTGTATTACTCGTTTTAGAGAATGGGCTTAGAGCATGAACCAAACATAAGTTGGCAAATGCTAACAAAAGGGTTATTAAAACTTTTTTCATTCAATAAATAGCTTTATATAATATGGCTTGATTACCTTAAAAAGTAAATATCCTATCTGATAATAAACTTATAGATTCCATTCTGACGAGACCCAACAACAGCTGTATTGCCTATTGCTATAGGCGAAGACTCAAAGTTGCTTGCTACATGATGCTTAAAGAGTAGTTCGCCATTCTTTGCCCTTATAAGATAGACTGTACCACCAGAATCTCCAGTAAAGATGAACTGCTCGTTCTTTTCATTCATATATCCAATAGGTGACGACCATGCAAATTGATTCAGACGGGTTGTATAAGCAATCTTGCCATCGGTGGTATTAAAGGCTACTAACTGCCCTGATGACTTACCCTTCCCATCGGCTCCATTACGGCAGATATTGGCAAAAATCAAGCCTTTCGCATCTCCTCTGCCTAACAAAGGGGTGCAATACATTCCACCATCAAGCACTTTCTCTCCTATTTGTATTCGATTACAAGGAATCGTCTGCACCCATACTTGCTCGCCTGTCAAGCCATTGAGCTTCACGAAATAACAATTTCCATTCATTCCTTGTTTATCTACTTCGCAGCCACAATATATATAAGGTGTATTGTTCTCAACCTCACAGACGATTGTACCATCAATGTCATCATGGTTATCATAATACCAAACTGGCTTCATGGTGTTAAGGTTTACGCAGATAATACTACCATGATTATCGCCAAACCAACCATAATTACGATAGGCACAAAGGCTGTTTTCAATACCTGGGGCAGAACCATTGATGGTGTAACGCAATGCGCTGACAAGTTTCAAGTGCCCTTGCTTACGGCTATACTTGTATAAACTGCCATCTTCACCAGGCCAGAAAAGATAGCCACCAACCTCGACTGGTGATGCATCTGATGCATACCAATGGCGTAGAGCACGTGGGTCACGATCAATAAATTGCGATACTCTTGTCTTATTCAAATCAATTACTAATCGTCCAATAGGTAGATGATTAGGAATGCCCTGACCTACGTATAAGTTCTTGAAAAAAGGGTCAATAGAGGATGTCCCTTTGATGGTGTTATGCACATCTACAGATGGTCTTGATGCCTTACCAGTAGTAAAGTCAATGAAATAAGTGCGACTACAAAGAGATGAAAGGATGATTTCATTACTCTTATTAAGATACAATGGCTGTCCTGTCCAGCCACTTCCACCACCCCAAACACCAAAATGTGTGTGTTCTCGGTTATAGTAGGTATCAAATTTCCAAGCTATTTCTACAGTATCAGGAGTTCCCTTCACCATGCCACCAAAGTCCGCATTGCGCATTGGATTCTTACGGAATGTGAGAATATCTGCGCTTTCGTAATCAGAAATCTTTCCTTTCAACAGACTCTCCGAATTGCCCTCTACATCTATAGACAACTTCACTTTATTGGCAGAAGCATACATAGTGTCGGGCAAATAATGGTCTTCTATATTTGATTCAACAGCAACGGAATCTGTAAGTGGACTTTGAGTTTCAACCTTCTTAGCATCGTGACAAGATAAGGCTGTCACCAGTAAGGATACAGCCAACACCGTTTGATAGTAATTGCGAAGCTTCACGTTATATTATTTTAGGATTTTAATCATCGATATCAATTAATCATTATCATACATCTGGGGCAAGTTCTTTAGGTTTTGATAGGTTGACTTTATGTCGTCCCAAGTGATATCGAAATCTTTATCTATCGTTTTTGGTTTGTCATTCAGAGAGTGGGTTATTAGCCAATCATAGGTTTTTGAAGATAAAAAATTCGTGCTAAAACTCCGTGACTACCACCTTGTAACCAATCATAACGCAATAACTGGTCAAGATGATTAGCTTGTAAATAATTGACAACACGCTTTGATTCGTTTATAGAGATGGCTCTATCTGCCGTTCCGTGCATAATCCAAAGAGGCACTTCACCAAGCCCACTCATATTCTTTAACGTCGTTCCACCACACAAAGCCATACCAGCTGCTATCTTATCGGGATAGGTTCCGACGAAATCCATTGTGCCATAACCACCAAGACTCATACCGAGAACATACACACGACTTGCATCTATGGAATAGTGAGTCTTCATCCACTCCAATATATTATTTAGTTTTCTCGGACTCCATGGACCACCTGGATTCTGAGGAGCTACCACGAACATGGGAATAATCTTACCCTTGTCAATCGCATCCAAGACTCCATAACGTCTTACCTTATTTAAGTCATTCCCACAAAGACTAGCCCCATGTAGAAAGATGATAAGCGGTAAAGGATGTTTATTCTCCTTGTATTCATCAGGCGTATATATCCAAAGTTATAGCCATCGGGAACGGCATTGTATTTCGTTTCAAACTGACCTTCTGGACGAATCTGAGCCGATATATGCAATGTAAAAAATAGTATTATTATAGAAAAAATGTACTTCATCCTATATCATTCTATAATCTTATACAAACGCTTAAATTAATTAGTAAGTACCAGCAATACCTCTATTTAGTCTATTGCCAACAAAGTTACAAAGAAAAATTAACTTATAAATGACTTTTAAAAGGAAACTAATAGAAAAAAAGTAGGGATAAACCTCTATATGGTTTATCCCTACCTAATATTATTATCTAACATTAGCTACAAAAGAGCTAATCTATCAGCTTGATTACTTAACGTAAACAACAGCCAAACGGTTAGATGTTACGCCCTGTACGCCTTGACCCTTAGCCTCGTCAACAACAACACCACGACCCTGGAGATACTTAGCTACAACGTTTGCACGATTCTGAGAGAGACGATCGTTAAGATCCTTTGGACCCTCTGGAGAAGCTGTACCAATGATCTGTACGTGACGACCAGACTTAACAGCATCAAGTGCATTCTTTGCCTCATTTGTGAGGTCGTACTTACCTTGAGCGAATGTTACAAATACCAAGTTGTCAATGCAAAGAGTCTGATTAGCCTGAGTTGGAACCTCCTTAACAACTTCCTTAATAACCTCCTTAACAACCTCCTTAGGCTTAGCATTCAACTGGTCACGGAGAGAGTTAATTTCATCGTTCAACTCACCAACATTCCAAACCTTGAAGTTGTGAGTACCATTAGAAGTCTTGAACTTATAGTTCAAACCAACGAAAGACCAAGCTGAGCAGCCTGACGACCGAACTGGATAGCATCACCAGGACCATGTGTAAGGTTCCAGAGAACAGCTGGCTCTACATAAAGCTGCCAAGCTCTCTTCTCACCGAGGTTGTAAGCGAAAGTAAGACCAGTCTTAGCTGTCAACTCTGTATCATCACCACCATTGGCAACACCAATAAGTTTCTTGTCACCGAAAGTAATCCAGTAACCTACACCTGCTTCTGCACCAACCTCGAAACGACGATCTGGATTGTACTCACAGAACAAGTTTGTGAAATTGATAGTACCATTCAAACCGAGGTTCACACCACGAACGATTGTGTGGCTATTAGCAAAACCTAAAGAACCTGTCTGCCAACGGTTATCACCGAAGAAAGCAAGACCTTCGAGGTTAGCACCATAAACTGGGCTAAATTGCTTACCTAACTTCAAACCTGCTGCAGCGTTAAGAGGAGCAAAGTGCTCGAAACTCATTGGACCCATTACACCGCCTTCAACACCGAGATAGACGTTATCAAATGCCTTAGCCTTCTCATAAGCTACTTGAGCCTGCGTACTACTAATGCCCATTGCGAGCATTGAAAGTGCAATCAAAAACTTTTTCATAAAATGCTTAATATTAAAATGTATTGCTTTTAGCGACCTTTAATTCTAGGGTGCAAAGGTAGTACTTTTTTTGAATAGACCATATCTTTTTCTGAAAAATTATTGTTTTTCTCTAAAATATAGGCAGTTAATTTTATTTTTAGGTTGTATCACATTATATATAATCACGTCTAACAAAGATTCTTCCTTTTAAATTTATCATTCAATATTGAAACTTTTTTTGAGATTATTCTCTACCAATTACAGCACTCTTTAGTTTTAGACCTTGATTTTATACCTTATAATATATAGATTCCGTCTTCTAAACCACTTATTTTAATATTTATTCGCTTATTCTTTCGTTATTTCAAAGTTTCTTCTTACCTTTGCGCCCGTTGAGTGAGAATTAACCCAATTAATAATGATGTTACAAACAACGAATTTCAATCAAGCTAACGTTTGCGCCTTATATAATAAAGGTGTAAGCCGTATTGTTGCGTTGGATTCTTTAACATCTCAAGACGAGAAAAAGATAGCAAATAATTTGGTAGTTCCAAATATTTGTATACTCTCTCTCTCTCTCTCTCTCTCTCTAGTAGAGCAGACGTAAATTACACATTTTTTCTTCTCGCATACGCGCGCGCGAAGCGTGCCGTAACCCCTGTAAACAAAGGACTTCTAGGAGTTTCCTTTGTTCTTTTTTTGTGTCCTTACCTAAACCGAAATATAGAAAAATTAAGAACGAAATAACAACTATTTTTAATTAATAAAAGCAATGAGAAAAAAGAAACAGAAAAGAGACTATGAATGTCCCGAGTGCAACGTGCATGAACTTCAATTCGAAAAATTTATTTGTGCTTCCGTAACGCTAGATCCACAAGGTTCAAGTGAAGAGAATTGGAACAATGATAAGGAGATAAATGCCGATCACGAAGAATGGGTAGGATCGTCTACTGAAGTTGCTCCATAGAAGATCGATATTTGGTGTATAAATTTATAAGAATAATTAATTCATGACAGAAATGAAAAACTTTTTTTCTATTATATGTATGTTAGCTGCTATGCTAACAATATCTTGTAGTAATGATGATGTAGTTAATAATACTGCAAACAAGGTAAATGCTGCAAAAGATATTAAATTTGAGATTTCATTCAGTGACTATAACACAGATGATACCATTAGTCATGGTACGCGTGCGGCTATTGATCCACAAGTACAGAAAACTCAAATTGTTCCTATGGGTGAAATGATGTATGCTGAAGTTAGTTTACAGCGTGATACTACTAAGACAATTAACAAAGTAGGGAAAGCAAAGACACGTGCTTTAACCGATGGTACTTATACTATTTATGCTTATCAGGGAACAAGTCTTAAAGGTACTTTAAAAGGAACTGTTACAAGTAATGTATTTACCCCTACAAGTAGCAATGAAGAGATTGGTCTTGAACCAGGTACATACACCTTTGTTTGCTGCAATGAAAAAGTACAGGTTAATGGAGAAACTTGGAGTATTGATCGTAGTGATGTCGAGAATGCACGTATAGGTATAGCCAAGAACATTGTAATTACCCCAACACCAAGGAAACAAAAAGTTGCTTTCCAGATGAAGCATGTTGGAAGCCGAGTTAAAGTTGTTATGCAAGCAGATGGTTTTCCTCCACGTGATGTGACAGGTAATTTCTCTTCTACACTTAATATACCTTCAAAAATCAACTTTAATACATCCACTCAAACTTATGCTGTAGCAGGAACCGTTCCATTTACAGACAATATTACTTTTGCTTATACAACAGGGGTTGCTTGGACTAATGCCCCAACAGCTCCAGAAGGTTGGAATGATTATTATTATTTTCTTCCAAAGACAAATGGAGCTAATCTAAAATTTACAATAACTGGTGGAACAGCCTATCGGTTACCAATTACAGGTCGTTCTGTAACATTTCCTGCGCTAGCCTCAATGTCCTCGAATGATTCATATCGCTTAGTGATGAAAGTTCACTATAATTACATATACCTTTTCAGTGATGGAACTACCGGACAGAAGACTGATGCAAACTTCAGTTCTAAAACACCTATAGCAGTGGTGGTGAGCCGCTCTAAACGTATTGCAGCAGCAATAAAAGATATTGATCCTAGTGCGATAAGTAATTTTAAATGGGGAAAAGATAATGTAGTTACAACAAATACTGCCAGTGCGACTCTAAGTGACCACCTTTCTGATTTAAAAGGTTATGATTATACTTATTCAACAACTTATAGTACTGATGGTATTATAAAAGGAAATGATGCAATAAACTATCCAGCCTTTTTATGCTGCAGCCCATTATGACGCTGGTGTCCCTATAACTGGAGCTAACATTGGAAAATGGTATTTACCATCTATTGGAGAATGGAATCTTTATTTTAAAAACCTTGTACATTTTAGTAATGAAGATATTGATTATTTGCCAAATCCATCAGGAGGTTTGAATGAAATGTATTATCCTGACACGTATGCTTTAAAGTTTACTAGCCAACGATCCAAAGGTGCAGGAAAAAGTCTTTATGCCTCATCTTCAGAGCTTTCTACATCACAATATTATGCTTATTGTTATGAAAATTTTAAAAACGAATATATGGGTGGATGGTCGATGTTGCATATGTTTGAAAGAAATTATGTGGTTCAAGGGAATAAGAGTAATGACAGTCGTATGTTTGTCCGTCCTTTTGTTCATTATTGATGTATGACAATTCCATAAATAATTAAAAGCAACAACGCTCCGTGGGCAAAAAGTTTTCGAGCCTGCGGAGTTATCATAAAGAGAGAACGTCTTAATGATAATATGGCTAACTTATCCGAAAGAATAAATAATGAAAACTCTGTAGATGTTCGAGTTAGTCATTGGAGTTAAAATTCCAACGTGTTTCCCGTAAATTTCTAACGTGTTTGCAATTTGTGGGGAACGTGTTAGCAAGAAATTTCTAACGTGTTTGCGGTTTACGGGGAACGTGTTAGAAATTTATGGGGAACAGGTTGGAAAATTATCGCAAAGCTGATGGAAATAGAACGCAATCGTGATGCCTTCAGAATTGGAGGCTGTTTGGGCTAAAGGTTGGGGCAGAAGAGCGTTTATTTCCATCGGTTTTAAAACAGTGAAAAACAAAAGTGCTGCAAGGTGCAGCACATTAATAACAACTAAAAATAAAATAAGTCATGAAAATTAAACTAGTAAAAAGAAGTAAGCCAGGCGCAAAGGATGATGCCGGTAAGTTTTACGCAAATCCAGTGAATGTTGGTAAGAAAACGATGCACGATATAGCGAAGGATATTGCTGGGCGTTCGTCGTTGACACGTGGTGACATTGAGAACGTGCTTTTCAACTTCATAGACCAATTACCTAGTTATCTACGTGATGGCTTTAGCGTGCAGTTGGGTGAGTTCGGAACGATGCGTTTAACCTTATCTAGTGAGGGTGCTTTGAATGAAAAAGCCTTTAAAACTGAGACGATCAAACCTCGAGTAACATTTACGCCAGGCGTGGAGTTGAAAGCAGCTTTACGCGATAACTCATACGAGACGCCGAAGAAGAAGAAAGAAAGCCCCGAACCCGAACCGAAAGAAAAGGAGAATAAAGAAGAGAGTGGACCACAGGCAGGGTAAAAGCCCCCTCCAACTCCCCCGAAAGGGGGAGAGTGCCTAACGGAAGCTAGTTAGGATATGTGCCACAAAAGAAGCCTCCCCAAGCCCCTCCAAAGGAGGGGATGTCTTTATTGGATATAGTTTGAATAGTCCGAAAGCATGTAAGTAGGGTTAGGGACATCCCCTCCTTTGGAGGGGCTTGGGGAGGCTTCTAGATAAACGTGCCACGGGAGCATTTTAAAAGATTGATTCAGGGTATCAATCGTTCTGTAATAAGACAACTCGATTATATTAATTGTGAAATTAATGTCTTTCAAAACTAGTGTATTAATTTGGTTCTCTCGCTCCCGTGGTCACGTATCCTCTCTCACCCCATCTCCAAACCAACTATTACCCACCAACTGGAAGTAATGAAGATGGTAATATAGGGAAGAGATGTGACGCAGCAGAAGCTGTTTTGGCAAGGATAAAGATGTAGAAATAAAATAGGGACAGACAAGAGAGTCTGTCCCTATTTGCTTGATAAAGCTTTATCAGAATTGAATAATGACTTGTTTTTAAAGAAAAATTTTACTCACTAAGTGTTCTTATGTTGTGCTGTCTCTTTCTTACAAGGGATATTCCTCAAAAGCATACAATACCGTTGAGAGATAACGCTCACCCGTATCTGGGAGTAAAGTAACGATTCGTTTACCTTTATTCTCGGGGCGTTTTGCAAGCTCACTAGCCGCAAAGACTGCTGCACCTGATGATATACCAACGAGTAAACCTTCGCTCTGTGCCAACTGACGACTCGTGAGTATCGCTTGGTCATTATCGACTTGGAAGATTTCATCAACGTACTTGCTGTTGTATGTAGAAGGTATAAAACCAGCGCCAATGCCCTGTATCTTGTGCGGACCACTTTGTCCGCCGCTTAGTACGGGGGATGTTGTTGGCTCCACAGCAACGACCTTTACATTCGGATTCTGCTCCTTCAAATACTTGCCAACACCACTTATTGTACCACCAGTTCCTACACCGGCAACGAAGATATCGACCGCTCCCTCCGTATCACGCCATATCTCTTTACCAGTTGTCGCATAGTGTTTCTGCGGATTAGCTTGGTTCTCGAACTGCTGAAGAATAATGCTTCCTGGAATCGAATCGCGCAATTCCTCCGCAGCTTTGATAGCCCCTTTCATACCCTCTTTACCGCTCGTCAACTTCACAGTAGCACCATAAGCCTTCACAAGGTTACGGCGTTCTATGCTCATTGTTTCTGGCATCGTAAGGATGAGTTTATAGCCCTTCACTGCTGCTACTAATGCCAAACCAACTCCCGTGTTACCACTCGTTGGCTCAATGATAGTGGCTCCTGGCTTCAGAAGTCCTTTATCTTCTGCATCCTCAATCATCGCTAGTGCAACACGATCTTTGACGCTTCCACCAGGGTTAAACGATTCTATCTTTGCTATAATTGGCTGCTCAAGTCCTTTCAAAGAAGAGAACTTATTTAATTCCAACAAGGGTGTATTCCCAATCAGTTCAGTGAGTTTCTTTGCAATCTTTGTCATATCCGTTACCTTTAATTATTCGTTTCATCAACCAATCAAAACACTTATCACCGCAAGTTCTAAGTGTTTTGTTTCTTTTTCACAGGTGCAAAGTTACGGAGAAACATTGGTCTTTAAAATACTAACTTTATGTTATTTCGCATACCACAATTATGGTATTTACGTTAAAAAGAGCCTTTTCTATCGTCAAACAGATAAAAAGCACTATATTTGCGATAGTGTTATAATACTACAAGAAAGCCTTATGCAGAAATATGCCAATTATATAGAAGAGATTGAAATCGACTCCCTTTGGAGTGGAAAGAAGCACATTCGATGGACATTAGATCGGCAAGTTAATATCTTAAGTGGTATCAATGGCGTTGGAAAGAGTACCATTATAAATAAAGTGGTACGCTCTTTTTCACAAGGCGGAGAGTTTCCCAGTCATCTACTAAAGGGCGTTCGGTTGAAAGTGAACCCTTCCGATGCCAAATGGATACGCTATGATATTATCCGTTCGTTCGATCGCCCGCTGTTAAATTCGGATAGTGTTAGTAAGATGGATGGCAATCTTTCCACTGAATTAGACTGGCAGCTCTTCAGTTGCAACGCAAGTATCTGGATTACCAAGTGAACATTGGCAACCGAATCATTGCTACTCTACAGAGTGGAGAACCTCATGCTGCGGAAGAGGCACAGCGTATCTCCCTACCCAAAAAGCGATTCCAAGATATGATAGACGACCTCTTCACCGAAACAGGAAAGACTATCATTCGCACGGAGAATGAGATTCGTTTCTCACAGATAGGCGAAACGCTCTATCCTTATCAGCTCTCAAGCGGAGAGAAACAGATATTGGTTATCCTCTTGACAGTGCTCGTTGAGGATAATAAACCATACGTTCTCTTTATGGACGAACCTGAAGTTAGCCTGCACGTAGACTGGCAGAAACGACTAATTGACCTCATTCTCGAACTGAATCCCAATGTTCAAATCATCCTAAGTACGCATAGTCCGGCTGTGATAATGAATGGTTGGATAGACCGAGTAACGGAAGTTTCTGATATTACTGACAAATAATAGCAAGGGAAGGAGGCACTATGAGCAGACGACTCCGCGACAATCTATCATCGGCATACATCAATGCTGCCAATCAACTTAATGGTAAGCATGCACGCAGAAAGATTATTGCATACGTCGAGGCATACGATGATATCTTCTTTTGGAGGACGGTGTTAAGTGGCTTCGAAAGCAATGATCGCTTCTTTGAAGTTATGCTTCCGTCACGCTTGAACCTAACGAAAGGGAAGAAGTCGGTGCTTATGAACCTTATTTCAAATCAAATGGGAGAGAACATGATAGCGTGCGTTGATGCGGATTATGACTATCTTTTACAAGGCGAAACAGCTACTTCTACACAAGTCATCACTAACCCTTACGTCTTTCATACCTATGCTTATGCCATTGAAAACCTACAGTGTTACGCCCAAAGTCTGCATGATGTGAGCGTAGCTGTAGCCCTTAACGACCACGCCATATTTGACTTTGAATCCTTCCTAAGCCAATATAGCGAGATAATCTATCCTCTCTTTGTTTGGAATATATGGACTTATAGACACCAAATACCGCCAATTCACTATAACCGACTTCAATAGAGTTATCGAAATAGGGCGCTTTTCTATCTATAATGCTGCTGAATCCTTACAAAGACTGCATTATAAGGTACAAAGGAAGATACGCCAATTACAAAAGGAGTACCCTTATGCAAAGGAGGATTACCTACAACTAAAGAGAGAGCTAAACACACTTGGCGTTACACCTACTACCACCTATTTATATATACAAGGGCATCATCTCTTCGACAATGTTATTGTTCCCATCCTTAAACGTGTCTGCGACCAACTCATCAGAGAGCGAGAAGAGGAGATAAATCGCAATGCGGTGCATGATACGCAGCGTCGGAATGAGTTATCAAGTTACAGTCATAGCATCGAAGCTATCGTTTCCATGTTGAGAAGGAACGTAGGTTACAGAAATGCAGAACCTTTCAGAAAACTGCAAGAAGATGTGAGATTGTTCTTAGAAAGACAGTCAACACAAGAAGAAATAACCAACAATTAAGGCGGTTGTATCATCCTTGACACAACCGCCTTACACTTATCTAATACCTAAAAAATACTTCTCTGTATCAGTTTGTATGTAAGATATAAATGTTACCAGTACGATAAACATCATCTTTCAGTACTTTATCAACATAGATACCATTCTCTATCAAGCGAATACCCATACGCTTTGTCGAAGGATCAAACTTACCTATTGTCGACTCATTCCATATAAATCTCACTCCTATCTGATGGCTTGCTCCATCATAAGTAAGGTTTCCTAAATCAGCAAGGAGTGGTACAATGTAAAAGCCCGTAGCTGATGGTCGTGCCTGTCGAATACTTATCTTAAAGTTTAAGTCTTGTGCAGGTAAGGCCTCAATAGCCTGCTTTAAGCTCACATTCGTAACACTCTTAGCAAGGAACTTAGTAGGGAAATGCTTTATAAGTAGGGTTGTATCTGATGTTATCTCCCAGTTAGAAGCGATTGAATCATCCTTCTTCCAACCACCATATTGTTCATCAAAAGCATAGCAAATGAGCTTTCCTTGATAGTTACCTTTCATAACATTAAAGGCTGCATCTATCTCAGCCTGTGTTGGAAGTTGGCGTCTCACACTATCTTCACCATCGCCAAGACAAGATGTTAAAGACACTGCCGTAAGGAGCACAAATAGTAACAGTAATAGTTTATTCTTCTTCATTGTATTACGTTTAATTAGTTTTTTCATATCAAAAATACCGCTGACAAATTTACACATTCATTATCGATTACAGCACAAAATACTGTTAAATTAAATGCAAAAGATTATTTCCTTTTCCTACAAAAAGCCTCAACCATACACGAAATAAACATGAGTAGCAATAGACACACGTAAGTTCTGAAAACAAAGAGAGCCTCTCTTTACATAGAGGAAGACCTTTCTTGTATTGAAGAAAGCCTTCCGTAGAATCCACCTATTATTTACTTCAATTGGATGTCATGTTTTGTTAACTTGTCAACTAGTCTGCTCGTGACTTAAACGAATCTAATTTTAAAATTACATCCAATTCTTTTCTCTTTTTCTGCCAATATGTCAGTTGTATGCCATTGGCACATCCTTTGTCTAATAGTAGGCGTATGACGCTGTGAAAGCTAGCTAATCTAGCCCAGCGAGATAGCTTTGGCTGTCTTGAAGAACAGCGTGTTATAGTATTTAAATAGTAAATAATAATAAAAGAATATACAATTATGGGAAAGATTATTGGAATTGACTTAGGAACAACAAACTCTTGTGTTGCTGTATTTGAAGGTAACGAGCCAGTAGTAATTGCTAACAGCGAAGGTAAGCGTACAACACCTTCTGTTGTAGGCTTCGTTGAGGGTGGCGAACGTAAGGTAGGTGACCCTGCTAAGCGTCAGGCTATCACAAACCCAGAGAAGACCATCTACTCTATTAAGCGTTTTATGGGTGAGACCTACGACCAGTGTAAGAAAGAGGCTGAGCGTGTTCCATTCAAGGTTGTTAATGAAGGTGGTTATCCACGTGTACAGATTGACGACCGTAAATATACTCCACAGGAGATTTCTGCAATGATTCTGCAGAAGATGAAGAAGACAGCTGAGGACTACCTCGGCCAAGAAGTAACTGATGCAGTTATCACCGTACCTGCTTACTTCTCTGACTCACAGCGTCAGGCTACCAAGGAAGCTGGTCAGATTGCTGGTCTTAACGTACAGCGTATTGTGAACGAGCCTACTGCTGCAGCACTTGCTTATGGTGTTGATAAGGCTAATAAGGACATGAAGATTGCCGTATTCGACCTTGGTGGTGGTACGTTCGATATCTCAATCCTTGAGTTCGGTGGCGGTGTATTCGAGGTGCTCTCTACTAATGGTGATACTCACCTTGGTGGTGATGACTTCGACCAAGTAATCATCGATTGGTTAGTTAATGGCTTTAAGGCTGAAGAAGGTGTTGACCTCACAAAGGATCCAATGGCAATGCAGCGTTTGAAGGAAGCTGCTGAGAAGGCTAAGATTGAACTTTCAAGCTCTTCTTCTACTGAGATTAACTTGCCTTACATCACTGCAGAAGGTGGCGTTCCAAAGCACTTGGTAAAGACTTTGACTCGCTCACAGTTTGAGCAGTTGGCACATAGCCTTATCCAAGCTTGTCTCGTTCCATGCCAGAATGCTATCCGCGACGCTAAGTTGCAGACATCAGATATCGATGAGGTTATCCTCGTAGGTGGTTCAAGCCGTATTCCTGCAGTGCAGACATTGGTTAAGAACTACTTCGGTAAGGAGCCTTCAAAGGGTGTTAACCCTGACGAGGTGGTTGCTGTTGGTGCAGCTATTCAGGGTGCTATCCTTAATAAGGAGAGCGGTGTAGGCGACATCGTATTGCTCGATGTTACTCCATTGACCCTCGGTATCGAAACTATGGGTGGTGTGATGACAAAGCTCATCGATGCTAACTCTACTATCCCTTGCAAGAAGAGTGAGGTGTTCTCTACTGCAGCCGATAACCAGACAGAGGTTACTATCCACGTTCTTCAAGGTGAGCGTCCAATGGCAGCACAGAACAAGTCAATCGGTCAGTTCAACCTGACAGGTATTGCTCCAGCTCGTCGTGGTGTTCCACAGATTGAGGTAACATTCGACATCGATGCTAACGGTATCCTTAACGTATCAGCTAAGGACAAGGCAACAGGTAAGGAGCAGAGCATCCGCATCGAGGCTTCAAGTGGCTTAAGCGAGGACGAAATCAACCGTATGAAGGCTGAGGCTGAGCAGAATGCAGCAGCCGACAAGGCAGAGCGTGAGAAGATTGACAAGCTGAATCAGGCTGACTCAATGATCTTCACCACCGAGAACTTCTTGAAGGACAACGGCGACAAGATTCCAGCCGACCAGAAGTCAGGTGTCGAGTCTGCTCTCCAGCAGCTCCGTGACGCTCACAAGTCAGCTGACGTTGCAGCCATCGACACTGCCATCAACAACCTCAACACTGTAATGCAGGCAGCATCACAGCAGATGTACAGCCAAGCAGGCGGTCAGCAGGCAGGCCCCCAGCCAGGCGCAGACGCTGGTCAGCAGGAGCAGCCAAAGCAGGATGACACCATCCAAGATGCAGACTTTGAGGAAGTGAAGTAAAATAACAACTAATATAATCGCAGTAATCCGATAGTGGGTTACTGCGATTTTTTTGTTTTTAGGATTAAAGTAATATGAAAGAACATATCGTTGTCAAATACCGACATACACTACTCTTCTATCTCTTGGCAACCCTTATCCCATGGATATTCTGGTTTGCTGCCAGTTATGTAAGTCATCATGTAGTTTATTCGAAAAGTACATGGACAGCCCCATTGTTGGGACTGGCTGGACTTTGTTTCCCAATGATTCTAACCATTATGTTAGTCTCTCGACATCAAGACCTTCGTAAGGATTTCCTTGGACGATTCCTAAATCTGTCGTTCGATAAGTGGCAATATTATCTCACAGCCTGTCTACTGATGCCTGCAAGCATCTTGTGTGCTATGGCAATATCTCTGTTGTTCAGCTACAGTCCATCACAATTCGTTATTACAGGTCATTACACCTTCACTTCGGGTGTCTTTCCTGTATGGTTTCTCCTTATCCTTGCACCTATACTTGAGGAGCTTGCGTGGCATGGCTATGGAACAGACTGCCTCCGTTCTCGAATGAGTCTCTTCAAAACATCTATGCTGTTTGCAGCTTATTGGGCAGTCTGGCATTTCCCCCTTGCAGGTATTAAGGGTTATTATCACGCAAACGTAGTGAGTGATGGATGGCTTTATAGTCTGAACTTCATCGTTAGTATCTTCCCTTTTGTCTTTTTGATGAATTGGCTTTATTATAAACCAACCGAAATATCCTTGTTGCTATTATCTTTCACATTACAGCAGGTTATTTCAATGAAATATTTGCAACTCACCCTGATAGCAAGTGTATACAAACAATATTATTACTTATCGTATCTATCATTGTTGTACTAAAAGACCGCCAACTCTTCTTTAAGAGGACATTGGCATAATATCATTTATCCACAACACCTATCCTATGACCATTGAACAATACAACCAATTACCCTACGACTATGCGCACTGTGCTGGCACTCATTGCGAGAAAGCCAGCCAGTGCTTACACCACACCGCCTACACGATGCTCGAAACGGGTGGACGGGAGCAGTATATGATGGTGAACACGAATGTGATTGCGGACAAGCAGCCTTGTCCGTTCTTCGATTCCAACCGCAAGGAACGTTTTGCATGGGGAATATCACGAATATATGACAATGTGCGGGTGGCTGATTTAAGTGATATCCGACAAAATCTCATCTACACCTTTGGGCGCACAGCCTATTATCGAATTAAACGAAAAGAACGTGTACTGACTGAAAGTGAGCAAAAGGAGATAAGAGATATCTTCACAGACATGGGTTACGACGGCTCTGCAATTGAGTTCGACAGCTATGAAGAACAATACCCTACACTTATGCATACCTACAAGCGTGTATAAAACAAAATATCTTCTCGGTACTAAGCAAAAGTTTCAACATTTTGAAACTCTAATTTCATCAGTATGAAACTTCAGTTTCATCATGTTGAAACTCTAGTTTCATTCTTATGAAAATAATTAGTTTATAAAGAGCAAAACAAAGCTATAGCTATTAAATATACTCAACTATAGTTCGCACCTTATGTTTCTAACAAATATTTACTCAGACTTTGTGAATATATAGAGTTGTACTCCGCTAAGCTTCCCTTATCACACGTTGAACCAATTAATATCAAAGGTTTAGTTGCCTTAGACCTGTTTCATTTTGGTTGGAATATATGGAACCATTTTAGAGTTGGCAAACAAGATGAAATTTCGCAGTTCCTCAAACAGGTTTTTGCCATCACATTCAAAGATGTGGAAGTTGGAAGTATAAAAAGCCATCTCCGTGATGATGAGAAGAAAGGCACTATACCTATTGTACAAAGCCTTTCAGACCACCAAATAACAGAATAACACACAAACCTATTGTGTTTTTATAGTGTTTCCTCTGTGTCTTAGGACACAGAGGAAACACTTTTTTCATTTGCACCGTAAAAACTAATAACAAGTATTATGGTACAAAATGAAATCACTTTTGAGAACTTGCCAAAGGCAGTTGCTCACTTAGTCAGCGAAGTTGCTGAAATCAAGAATTTAGTATGTAAAGGACAAAAACCTATTGTCCCTCCCAAACGTATTCCTATTGGAATAGATGATGCGTGTAAACTAATAGGGAAAGCCAAGCCAACAGTTTACACCTTAGTACGAAAACGCTTACTACCTTGTTATAAGAATGGTAAGCATCTCTATTTTTTTGAAGATGAGTTGTTGGCATGGATTGAAGGAGGTAAGAAAAAGACTGTTGCCGAAATCAACGAGGAGGCAAAAACTTTTATCTCTGAGAAACATTCTGATTCTTCCCTTTTATAAATTAAATATATGTATTATGGAAAAGGAAAGAGCTGAAGGGCGAGCCAAGCAATCTAAGAATGAACGCATAGAGCAATTCTTGAAAGAGCATTATGCTTTTCGTTTTAATACAGTTAAAAGTAGAACAGAGTTTCGAGAACAAGATTCTAATACTTCATTCCATCCTCTTACTAAGTATGATATTAATTCTATGCGTCGGCTGGTAGATGGGACTTTGGGAATATATACTCCAGCAGATAATATTCGAGCAATATTGGAGAGCGATTTGCAATAAAGTTAACCCGATTCGCGAGTATTTGTTGAATCTTCCAAAACCTAAAGGTGAAGATGAATCTGAAATCATAAGGTTGGCAAATTGTGTTGTGGTTAGAAATCCTGATAAATGGCAGAATTATTTTGTAAAATGGCTTGTTGCTGTCGTAGCCAATGCTATGGATGATTTACAGTGTCGTAATCATACATGTTTAGTTCTTACAGGTGAACAAGGGAAATTCAAAACAACTTTCCTTGATTTACTCTGTCCAGAAGAACTGAAGAGTTATCTTTTCACAGGAAAGATTGACCCACAAGGAAAAGATGTACAAACACTGATTGCGGAATATCTTTTTATCAATATTGACGACCAGCTAAAGGCACTCAATAAGAGAGATGAAAATGAATTGAAGAATCTGATAACGACACCAAGAGTAAAATATCGTAGACCATACGACACTTACATTGAGGAGTATCCTCACTTAGCAAGCTTTATGGCATCTGTTAATGGTAATGATTTTCTAACAGATCCGACAGGCAGTCGTCGCTTTCTACCTTTTGAAGTTGAACACATTGATATTGACGCAGCTAAAGGGATTAATATCAACAAGGTGTACTCTGAGGCAGTTGAATTGTGGAGAGTTGACTATCATTACTGGTTCAATGAAGAGGAAATAGCTGAACTGCATCAAGAGAGCGAAGGGTTTCAAGTGCAGACTGTTGAGTATGAAATGCTTCTTAAAGGCATGGAAAAGCCAGCAGCAACCGAAGAGAGTTATATGACTACTTCTGAAATCCTAAACTATTTGCGTGGATATACAACGCTTAACCTAAGTGAAAGGAGAATGGGAGAAGCCTTGAAAAAGGCTGGTTTCTTGCGGAAATCCAAAAGGATAAGTGGCAATCCAATGTATGTCTATCATATACGCAAGATTGTTCCAAATCCCTTTATTCAAAGTTACAATACTAATTATTAATACTACTTTACTACAAAGAGAGATAAAGCATTGAAAGAAAAAAGGTTAGACCGTAGTAAATAATGATATAAGGTATTACTACCTCATTACTACCAACCAACCATATACATGTGCAATGATTACTACAAAGATAGTTAGTACTACATATTTTTCTTTCATTGCCAATGACTTACAAGAATATCACATTGTAGTAAGTACTAAACTTAAAAGTTATAAGTATGACAATAGATGAAATTAAAGCAATATCAATTAAAGATTACTTAGGTAGTATGTCTATATACCCTATAAAAAATTATGGCTATTACGGAATGTATAAAAGTCCATTCCGAAATGAACATACTCCAAGTTTCAAAGTTGATTATAACCAAAATCTATGGTATGACTTTGCACTTGATGAAGGTGGGAGTCTTATAGATTTAGTTATGAAATTACATAATTTCAGTTTAATACAAGCTATAGAGTTGTTTAATGGCAAACAAAATATCCTGCCAAAATTATCCATAGCTAATAGCGAAACAAATTCTCCAAGCCAATCACGTATAGAGATTATCGGCTCTATCTTCTTATGTCATCCGAATCTCATAGAATATTTCACACATAGAGGAATCAATCTGAACATTGCGAAAAAATATTGCAAGGAAATTCATTATAGAGTTGGTGATAAGAAATATTACGCAATTGGCTTTTCAAACAATTCTTATGGGTATGTGTTGCGCAATCCATACTTCAAAGGGTGTTTGCCACCTTCCGATGTGTCGTATGTTCCCAATCCTTCAGAACAAATCAATCTATTTGAAGGTTTTATGGATTATCTTAGTCTGCTTACGATGAGTCCAGATGAAGAGAAGAAAGCTGCACTGATACTTAACTCGATTAATAATATCAAAAAGTCAAGATTTTTCCTTTCAAAGCACAAGCTCATCTGTTCATATTTAGATAATGATGAAGGAGGAAAGCGAACTTTAGAACAACTTAAAAGAGATGGTTTTACTGTCCAAGACTGCTCTTCTGTCTTCCAGAATTATAAAGACCTAAATGAGTATTTATGTGCTGAATTCAAGCATTCAGAGAAAGCAGAAAACAAAAAAATCAAAGGGATTAAGCTATGATTACAGGAATATGCTCCGCATGATCTGTTTTCGTGGAGCAAGTTTATGTTTTGGGCATACCAAAACCACTTGCTCCACCTCCTGACAGTCGTTGCAGAGGATTATCCCGCTGGTCTCCATCAAATCAAATTAAAGAAACAAGTATGATAAAAACAGAATATAAAAAAGGTGGTCGTCCAACCAAGGGCGTAACCGAAAAGAAGAAATACCGTATCACGGTGAAACTGAATACGCAGGATTACTATACGCTCAAAGGCAAAGCCAAAAGCGCAGGAGTAACCATGAGTGAGTTTGTAAGGAAAGTTCTTGAGAAAGGAAATGTCATTGAACGGCTGACCATAGAACAAGCAGACTTCATCCGTAAGCTATGTGGCATGGCAAACAATCTCAACCAGTTGGCACATTGTGCCAACGCGGAAGGGTTTCATGCCGTTGCTCCTTTTTACAAAATCATCATAGGAAAGATTGACGAAATCCTAAATCTGATACGAAGATGATAGCCAAGATAATGAAAGGTTCGGGCTTCAAGAGTGTCATCAATTACATCCTTGACCCGAAGAAAGGAACGGAGCTTATAGACAGTTTAGGTGTGCGAACAGATGGTATCAACCATATTGTCCAAAGTTTCATCGACCAGACGGAATTGAATCCACGAGTAAGTAAGGTTGTCGGACATATCTCCCTGAGTTTCTCCGTACAGGACTCTCCCAAACTCAACAATGAGTGGATGGCACAGATAGCTCGTGAATACATGGAGAAGATGGGAATAAAAGATACTCAGTACATCATCGGTCGTCATTTCGACAAGGAACATCCGCATATCCATATCGCCTTCAATCGGATAGACAATAACGGTAAACCATTTCTGACCGTAACGACAGATTCAGAAGCGAGAAGATTTGTAAGGAACTGACCGTGAAACACGGTTTGTACTTCGCTGATGGCAAGGAGAAAGTCAAGGAGTATCGCCTGAAAGAACCTGATAAAACCAAATATGAAATCTATCAGGCGTTGAAAGTAGAGATTGCTCAGTGCAGGAATTGGAAAGACCTTCTTGCTCACTTGAAAAAGCAAGATATTGATGTCCGTTTCAAGTACAAAGGCAACTCACAAGCAGTGCAGGGTATCATCTTTGAAAAGAACGGTTATCTTTTCAACGGTTCAAAGGTGGACAGGAGTTTCAGCTATTCCAAGATAGACTTTGCCCTGCAACAGAATAACAGAGAACACGGACAGCAGATGCAAGGAACGATAAATCTTATATCTAATGTTGCAGATGTTACAAGCGAAATAGCCAACGACCTCATCGAAGGAGGATTGGGATTGTTCCAGACTCATGGCACTGTCCCAGCGGAAGTTTACAACACACTCGATAAAAAGAAGAAAAAGAAAAAACGTAAAATACATTTATAACTATGGCAGATAATAATACATTTATTCTCTTTGAGGAAATCAAAAACAAGCTGGAGACAATTTACAGGGAACTAAAAGAGTTGAAAGAAAAGGAGAACGGTTCTGTTTCCCTCCCTGTTCAATCTACACTAGCACAAAGTGATGAGCAGAAAGAACAGGAAATGCTCAATCAGTATGAACAGCGAACAAAAGAAGTGATTAACAAGTATATTGGTGTGCAAGTGCGCATCAAGGACGAGGAGGCTAAATCCATAGACAAATTGGTAGCAAGCGTCTTAACCATGTTGCACGAATGGCAGGAGAAGAAAGAGCATCCAATACCGCAGGAACATATTCACAGGCACAGCTTTGACATCAAATCCTCGAAAATCTTTACTACTGTGGTGACAGTGTCTATCATCTGTTTTATTTCTTTGGTCAGTAACTACTTCTTGTGGCAAAGCAAACAGCAATACAAAGACGATGCCTTGAAATTTCGTATCATCAGAGTATGGAGAGGATGTAGTCCCAAGGAAATCCTATGGCTCAATGATGTGTTTGACATTCATCGCAATGAAAAGATTATCAAACTAATCAAGGAAAAAGCAGATGATTACGACATGGAATTGAAGCAAAAGGCAGATAGTTTGATGCAGAATAACCTGCAAAATAAGAAAAATAAATAGTGTTGAACACATAAACTTTAATAAGAGGGGAAAATTCCCCTCTTATTGAGTATTTTATACAAGAAAATTTACTATATTTGCAAACAATCATATAATATTTATGGAAAGTCCAACTAATAGAATTAAAGAGGTGCTTATCGAGAAAGGGATTAAGCAAACATGGCTTGCAGAGAAACTCGGTAAGAGTTTCACTATTGTCAACTCATACGTTTGCAATCGTCGACAGCCAAGCCTAGAATTGCTATTTCAGATAGCAGAGATTTTGCAGGTTAATCCAAAGGAATTGATTAACACCCCAGATGAGTAACTTTATTATGGTAGAACATAAAAAATCAATTCGTTTTTTCAACGACCATGAAGTTAGGGCGGTATGGGATGACGAACGCAATAAGTGGTGGTTCTCTGTGCTGGACATCATTGCTGCGATTAACGAGCAAGACGATTATCAAAAGACAAGGAACTATTGGAAATATCTCAAAACTAAGTTGAAGAAGGTTAATAGTGAACTGGTTAGTACCACTAACCAGTTGAAGTTGCAAGCTCCAGATGGGAAACAACGATTAACCGATATGTTAGATGGCGAAGGTGTTGTTTTGTTGGCAAAAGCAATACCCAATGTCAAGGCAATGGGATTTCTTGACTGGTTCCTCTATAGTGATAATACTATTGACGGACAGAGCAAGAAAAAGGCTTATCAACTCTTTGAAAGTGGTATCTTAAAGGCTGTAGACCCAGGTACTATCAAATGTCTGCAACAGATACACGCTTACCTTTTTGGAGGATTGTACGACTTTGCTGGACAAATCCGTACGAAGAATATTTCAAAAGGAGGTTTTACCTTTGCTAATTGCATGCATTTCCCCGAAACTCTGCAAACTATAGAGCGAATGCCCGAAACAACCTTTGATGAGATTATGGATAAGTATGTAGAGATGAACGTAGTCCATCCTTTTATGGAGGGTAATGGTCGCAGCACCCGTATTTGGCTTGATCTAATGTTTAAGCGTTCTCTCAAGCGATGTGTGGATTGGAGCCAAATAGACAAAAACGAATATCTGACCGCAATGCGCGAGAGTGTGTCTGATAGTACACACATCAAAGCTTTGGTACAGCCTGCACTCACCACCAAGATTGATGACAGAGAAATGTTTATGAAAGGTATTGACTATTCGTATTATTACGAACAAAATGATTAAATTTTATGGCTATATTAAGAAAATGCTTTCCCGTTAATGTTATCGAGATGATTGCGAATATACTTGGTGATACAGATAAAGGGCTTAACAGGTTCAGAAATACACCGATTACTATTGCAGGCTAATATTGAGGATAAAACCCAAGAAGGTGTAATGGTTGCCAAAAGAAAGAATTTATTTAACTCTTTAGCCAGTGAGCAGAATAAGAATAAATGCTCTAATAATATATTACGTTTTATAGGTTATGCTCTTGCTCCAAGCCGATATATCAAGAATGAAGAAGAGTTTGAAAGAATTAGAAGTGAGGTGAATCAACAATTGGCATTCGTTGGATATGAACTTGCCGAGTCAGGGAAGTTTAGAGAAATTGCAGTTGCAAGTACTATTTCTGATGTACAAATCAAGGCAAACAATCTAAAAACAAGAAGTAGAACAAAAGAAAGGGGCATAGCGAAATTATAAAATACTGTAAAGCTGAATTGTTAGTAAATAATTACTTCCATGCTGTTTTAGAGGCAAACAAAGGATTGTTCCAGCGTATAAGAGATTTATCGGGAATGAAAACGGATGGGAATAAACTTATAGAGGAAGTGTTTAGCAAGAATCCCATATTAATTATAAATAATTTTCAAACAAGTTCAGAAAAGAATGAGCATGAAGGTTTCTGTAGTTTACTTAAAAGGTTTATGCAGTATGTTTAGAAATCCAACTGCACATGAACCCAAAGTTGACTGGGAGATTTCAGAACAAGATGCACTTGAGATACTTGGAATAATTTCTTATTGCCATAGAAGATTGGATAATTACCAAAAAAATCAGATAATTCTATGCTTCATTTTTTTATATTATTATGTACCAAATGATTAAAATAACAATTAATGAAATAAATAATTAGATACAATATAATGTTCTATAATATCATACAAAGGAAAAGGAATGAGTGGTTAAGTCGTATAGATTGCCCTGTCAAGTCTTTGCTTTCATACATTGAAAGTAAAGGAATGATGCGTGATGCACAAATAGAGGCTATAAAGACTTACTTGTTCTTGAAGATAGAATGTGGCAATAAACCTTTGTGGAGGCTTTTCACGGAGGGCGATTTCTTGTCTCTCAATCTTGATAATATAAGTCTTACTGCTAAGGCGAGGACTATTCTTGAAACTGATAAAGCAGCAGCTTCACTTTATGAATATGCTTGTCAGCGTGATGAACAAGGGAATGTTTCAGCACCAGCATTAAAGAAATATATTGAAGAGAACCCTGATACAATAGATTATGTAGCTGTCTTTAAGAAGTTTTTTTATGATGTAGACTATCCCGACTATATTTTTAGCTTGCCAATGGGAGCCGGTAAGACATATTTGATGGCTGCGTTTATCTATCTTGACTTATATTTTTCATTAAATGAGCCAGATAACCTCTCATTTGCACATAACTTTATGATCTTGGTTCCATCAGGCTTGAAGGCTTCTATTATCCCAAGTATAAAGAATATACAAGACTTTGACCCTACGTGGATTCTTCCAAACCCTACAGCATCTCAAATAAAGAATGAGATTCAGTTTGAGGTACTTGATGCTCAGAAGACTGCACAAAAAAGCAATCTTGTTAAGAACCCAAATGCACAAAAGATAAATAGTCATCTGACGTCAAATGAAGTTCGTAGTCTGGTGGCAGTAACCAATGCTGAGAAAGTAATTCTTGATAAATTAGATAAAGATAAAAGCCCATCACTTCTTAGCGATAAGGAAAAGAAAGAGTTTGAGATATCTAATGAGCTTCGTTCTATTGTAGGAAAGATTCCCCATCTTTCTATTTTCATTGACGAGGTGCACCATGCTTCAGACGGAGACATAAAACTTCGTCAAGTTGTTAATAAATGGACAGAAACAGAAACCTTTAATTCTGTTTTAGGTTTCTCGGGAACTCCTTATCTTTCCACTGCCGAGTCGATGAAGGTAGGATTAGACTTGTCATTGAAAAACAAGAATCTTTCAAATGTTGTTTATTATTATCCGCTGATAGAAGGTGTGGGTAATTTCTTGAAGTCTCCTACAATAAAAAGTATCAGATGGTGGTTATGAAAACTATTATCCGCAAAGGTGTGTCAGAGTTTCTTGATACCTATGGCAATTTGAATTATTCTAATGGTACATGTGCAAAACTTGCCATCTATTGTGGGCGTATAGACAATTTGGAGGAGAATATCTATCCTATTGTTGCTGAACTTATCAGCAAGTTCGGCTTGAATCCTGCTGATACTATTCTTAAATATCATGGAGGAAACAAGGAGTATTCTGTGTCTGAGAGTGCGGCTACTGAATTTGCTTCATTAGACACCAGTCTCTCAAAGATAAAGATTGTTTTGTTAGCACAAATTGGCAAAGAGGGCTGGGATTGCAAAAGTCTTACCAGTGTTATCTTGCCTCAAAAAGGCGCATGTCCCCAAAATATGGTTTTGCAAACTTCTTGTCGTTGCTTACGTCAGGTTGTAAAAAATAATAAGGAAACAGCTTTGATTTGGCTTAACGATGATAATGCGAAAACGCTAAATAAGGAGTTGGATAAGCAGCAGCACACTTCTATTGAAGAACTTAACAAAGGTGGTAGTGCTAAACAGTACACCTTGCAGCGTTTCTCACGTATGGAAAAATTGCGTGTGCCTCCGATTGACTTCTTTCAGTTGAAGGTGTCTTACCTGACATTAGTGTTAGAAGATGAGTTGAATACAGCAAAAGAACTGCAAAGAAATGAATTATATGCTACCAGCGACTTACAACTAATCCGACAACAAAACTTAAAAGGAGAGGTTGAAGATAAGGCTACAGAACAGTTGCAGGATGATGAACACGATAAGCCAATAACATTCAACAGTTGGCTACATCTTATTTGTAAAGAGAGCTTCCGCACTTTGCATATTGCTCAATTAAAGAAATATACCACGGCTTTGCAAGCTATCTTTAATACGATTACAGATATTCGTGGTGGTATACACTTTCTTAAGGGAGAATACAACCAAATACAGGTACGTGCCAATGTACGAAAAGCCTTTATTCCTCATCGTTCTATTGAGGTGAAAGAGGAAGTGATACCAGAGACTGCTGAACTTCTTCAGATTAAGAACTTCCAATCAGTAATAGAAGTGAATGATACTTCTAAATATTTCCCAAACCAAGAGCTGGTATTAAAGATAGTTGATGCAGATAAAGGTGAGAAAACTCTAAAGGCAGAAATACAAACAACCATTGATACGCTTAAAACATTAAGCAATCAAGACCAAACCATACAAGCACTATTGAATAGTCCCGATAGTTACGAGCCAACGGAAAGCAACATCAATGATAAGACTTATCATTATCTGCCTTACAGGTTCGACAGTAGTTTTGAGATAAGTTATTTCTCAAAATCTCTCCAAGCTATCATACGGGATAAGCAACTCGAGTTTTTATTTCAATGGCGATGACAACCTGACCGATTTCAAAAATACGTTGTTATAAAAAGAATGGTAAGGACTGGAGTCTGCTCGGCAATTACACGCCCGATTTCTTAGTGATTAGCAGAGATGAACAAGGGGCAATCAAACAAATACTTATTATTGAGACGAAAGGCGAAGGCTTTGCTGCCAAGTTTGCTGAACGCAGGCAGTTTATGGAAGAAGAGTTTGTGAAACTCAATAACGAGCGTTTCGGTTACAATCGTTTCAGTTTCTTGTATATCGAAGATACGATGACACCAACCGAGCAAGATAAAAAGACCATTACAGCAATCAATCAATTTTTTTCAAATAATAGAATTCATTATGGCAATCAAATATATTTCTTACGATCCTAATGTTCTCGAAGGACAAGCTATACTCGATAACTTTGTGCGCACGCAGCGTATTCTTCGCTATCGTGATAATGGTAAAGTGTTTGAACGTATTCAGCGTGGTATGCCACTCTACGAAGTAGAAAGCCGAGAAGTGGTGGGCAAGAATCCTAATCATAACCTCGTGCTACGTGGTGAGTGTCTTTCTGCTTGTGCTTATCTTAAAGAGAAAGGGGTAAAAGTAGACCTTGTTTACATCGACCCACCTTTTGCCAGTGGTGCCGATTATGCCAAGAAGGTTTATATTCGTCGTAACCCAAAGGTGGCAGAAGCTATTAAGCAAGCTGAGACTGAGATTGATAGCGAAGAACTGCGTAACTTTGAAGAAAAGATGTATGGTGATGTGTGGGATAAGGAACGCTATCTCAATTGGATGTATGAGAATCTTGTTGCAATCAAAGCTGTTATGAGCGACACGGCTTCTATCTATGTGCATTTGGATTGGCATATAGGACATTATGTGAAAATTCTGATGGACGAGGTGTTTGGAGAGGATAAGTTTAGAAATGAGGTTATTTGGTATTATTACAACAAAATGCAAGGTAACGTATATCGTTTCGCTTCAAATCATGATTCACTTTTTTATTATAGTAAGTCTGATGAATTTACTTATAATCAGGTTAAGGAAAAACGTGCAGAAACTATCAAGCAAATAAAACGAATTTGGGATAAAGAAACTCAAAAAAATTGGTTAATGCAAAAAGATAATCAGGGAAAAGTAATTTATGTAGATTCTGACGAATTTACTATTGATGATGTTTGGAGGATGTCGATGTTACAGCCTGCTGACAAAAATGAACCCGTAGGTTATGCGACACAAAAGCCTGAAGCGTTATTGGAGCGCATCATCAAAGCCAGCAGCAATGAGGATATGCTTGTGGCAGATTTTTTTGGTGGTAGTGGTGTAACTGCTGCTGTTGCTAATAGATTAGGTCGCAGGTTTATCCATTGCGATATTGGCATTAACAGCATTGAAACCACGCGCGACCGCTTGGTGAAAGCGGGTGCTGAGTTTGAGGTGTTGGAAATAAAAGACGGTGTTTCGCTCTATCGTAATCCCGTGCAGACGATGGATAGATTGAAGAGCCTGATTCCTGGACTTCGTAATGAAGATGCGCTCGATAAGTTTTGGGAAGGAAGTATTCACGACACAAAAGATGGTATGCTACCTGTTTATCTTCCAAACTTAATGGATAGTAGCACCCGTATGTTAGACACAGCACTGATGAATCGAATCCTGAAAGAAGCTATGCCCGACCTGCCTGACGGAACTAAAAAAGTAGTTGTATATTATATTGACATCACAGATATAAAAAGAAATTAAACAATTCATTAAAAGAGCAGAACGACACGTTGATAGAAGTTGAACTGAGAGACCTAAAGAATGTGCTTGACAACGTTGTTGTAGAAGATGATGCCGAATTTGAAGTGAAGGAAGTACAACCAGAAGGTGATGCTTTTAAAGTGTGGCAAGTAAGAATCAATCGTTTCTTTAGCGACCGAGTGAACAAAAAGATAGCCGACTTTAATCTCAAAGGACAGCAGCAGGCACTTAAAGGCAAGAAAACCTTCACCCCTATCACCCTAAGCGAAGGAGGATTGGAAACCATTGAGTTCCTAAGCCTCGATTGCACTTCCCCCGAATTCTCCGCCCCATGGCACAGCGCTGCTGAAATCCTCATCGACAAACTCGGCTATGTTCGGAAAAATGGTATCGATACCAAAGAAGTGTGGGATGGTACAATTACTTCCACTGAGAAACCATTAAGGCTGAAGATACGCAATATTTGCGGGGATGAAACTGTGTATGAAATAGTTTAATTAATTGTAATTATATGTGGGCAGATAACGAAACAACACAAGATTTGCTTGGATATCAAGTCCATGCAGATTTATTAAAAATCATTTTAGCAGATGAAATGTTGCCAATTTCCATAGGGGTGTTTGGAAATTGGGGGTCAGGTAAAAAGCAGTTTAATGCTCTTGTTGCATGATGGTATTAAAGAGTGGAAGGAAGCTAATCCTGCTTGTAATATTCTTCAGATTCAGTTCAATAGCTGGCAGTTTGAAGATTTTGATTCTACAAAATTGACAGTAGTAGAAACTATACTTGACTCATTGAAAAGAGATATTGCTAATCGTACTGATTTGGGTGAAAAAAATAGATCTTTTTCAAAAAAATAGATTTTTTTAAAAGCTGGAGTATTTGTACTCAAGAAAGCATTTGAGAATCTTACTCCAAATAGAATAAAAAAATGGCTACCTAGTAAAGACGACATAGACAAAAATTACTGGAGATAAGGAATATAACGAGTTATTTAATGAAGTAAGTAGTGGTAACTCTTCTAAATTCATTGCCAAATTTCGTCTCATTTTTGAAAAAGTTAATAGAAGAGACAGAATATAAGGCTATAATTGTGTATATTGATGACTTGGATCGATGTGCACCAGAGCGAATTATTGATTGTTTAGAGGCGGTAAAGCTATTTGTAAATGTAAAGAATACTGCATTTGTTATTGGAGCTGATGAAAGAATTATTGAATATGCAATAAAAAAACTCACTATCCAATTGAACAAGAAAAAGAAGAAATTTCAAGTCCTTTTTTTCAGATTATCTCGAAAAAAATTAATTCAACTACCATATAAAAATACCTAGACTTTCTGACAATGAACAAGAAACATATATAACACTATTATTGTGCAAAAAAATACATTGGATAAAAATGCATTTGATAATGTTCATAAAAAAATATGTAGAATTTAGAAGAAGAGACAAACATTCAAAAATATAATATTGAAAACATAAAATCAAATAATACTGGTATAGATTTTAGTAGCGTTGAATATATGCTAACCATTGTTCCAATAATGAAACAATTTTTTTAAATGGAAACCCTAGACAATTAAAACGCTTTTTTTGAACACTCTGTATGTTCGAAAAGAACTAGCTAATGTGGCAGGATTTGATAATATACAACCCGATATTTTGGTTAAACTAATGGTTCTGGAGTATAATACTAAATATGCTACACGCTTTGAAGATTTATATAAAATACAGCGAGATAATGATGGCATTTTACCAATAACAGAAGCTGAAGAAGAAGCAAAAATCAGAAGGTGGCATCCAAGATGCAAGATGGAAAGATAATTGGTCTTCTGAATATTTAACAAAATGGATTGCATCAAAACCGTCGCTTGTTGATGTTAATTTACAAGACTATTTCTGGGTTGCAAGGGATGCTTTAAAAAATGAAAAGCCTATTGCTTCATTTGTTACTAATAAGGTTTGTCTCATTTTTAAAAATCTATGTTCTATACAATCAGATAGAGTAATGAAAAGACAACTACCTGCAATTTTTAAATAGCCTAGATGAAGAAGAACTTAACATGTTGTTACACTTGTTAAATGATAGATTACGTAAAAATCCTGATTCTCAAATATGTTGGAGAATTCTGAATTGTGATGAAAAATAACATTCTTATTAGTAATAACCTCGAATGTATTAAGCAACTATTTGCAGGGGTCGACACATACCATATTGATCCGCAAGCAAGTACAACTTTTAGTCGATTATTAAATATTAAGGGTGAAATACATGATTATGTCGAAGGAATAAAAAAATCTACGGCACTAATTAATACATTAAAAAGAAAAAAATAAATAAGATGGGAACTTCACAATCACATAAATTAAAAACAGGTCCTAATTGGGCAGAAGCGAAACGTTCGATTACTAGTGTTGCTAATGAACGGGGAAATAATGATGAGAATTGCAAAAAATTTGCATATAGTTTTTCAAATGCTCTAGGTGATGATGTATATCGAAATAATAGACGACGTAGTGGGCGTTCGTTATTTGGAAATGCTGGTGCACGAATGTCCAATAATTTAGTTTCGTTTATAGAAGACGTTCGTTCTAATGGTTTAGCAGGAGTACTACAAATAGGTGGATTGCCTGCAGACCAGCAACCTGCAGAAAAAAAAGTTTTTATTGAAAAAATATTGTCCTATTTGTCTGGGGAACACGATTCCTCAATGGATGATGTTGCTGCAATATATGCAATGGATAAACTTTTAGATGATATTTTTAGCAGATTGTGAAACACAAGAAGAAATAGAGCAAAAATCAAGAATGCTACTGAAGAAGATTTGGTTAATTGGATTGTTAGCTTTGAAATAGAATACATTCTAGAATATTCGGCAGAATTATTTCAGAGTCATATATTTAGTAAATGTGATAATCCAGAAAGAGTTCTTAGCCATATAAGAAATTGGTTACACAGAGAATTAGACGAAAAGTTAACAGATAATTTTAAAAGAGGTCAATCTTGACTCCCAAGAAGGAAAAATATTAGATAATCTAACAGCAGAAATTTTTAGAAATATGGAAACAAGAATAAATATAAACTATACCCCTTCAATGAGCCCCGAATTTCTTGGCGATTTTTGAACTTTCTTTTATGAATTATGATAATAATCCAAATTCTGTAAAAGTTGAAGTTTGATATTAAACAATTATGGAGTTTTTCTAGAGATACAACTTCGGCTGCTTTTGATTTTTTTGATACTTGCATTCATCGTTTATAATGTAGACCGAGCCCTAAATCGGCAAAAAAATATTCTGTGGATGGCTGGAGAAGACAAATAAAATTGTGCAATGTTCCTGTTAATAATTTGGATTCTATGAATCAAGGACGTGAAGTGTTTAATAGAGCAATCAGTTTTTTTAACAGGAGATAATTGGAATATTAATTTTTGTGCAAGGTCAAGGTTATGATTATAATCCAACAAGGAAGATTGATGGATTATGATTATCAAGATTATGAAAAAGTTGCTCTGTTTTCGGGTGGACTTGATTCTTTAATAGGTTTTATAGATGAAGCTTCGACTTTAAGCGCGGGAAAGAAGGTTCTTTTAATATCGCATAAAGAACTAGGAAAAGAAGGACATGACCAAGACAATATTCTGGATTATTGTATGAATAATCGGATATTTGAAGGCAAATATGATAGATTACTCTTAAATGCTGGATTACGTCCTGGGACATGGCAAATCAGTGGTAGTCCTGCTGAAGCTACATTTAGATCCCGTTCTTTATTATTTTTTTGCAGCAGGAATTTATTCCGCTTATCATATTGGTGAACAAGTGAATCTTATAGTACCAGAAAATGGTACAATTTCAATAAATATTCCTTTAGATAAAGGGCGAAGAAGTGCATGTAGCACGAGAACAACGCATCCAACTTTTATTAAAAAAACTTGAAGAAGCACTTTTTTATTAATAGGTATAAATAATAAGTTTGAAAAATCCTTATAAATATCTATCAAAAAGCCGATATGATGAATAATTGTTATGAGGATAATTCGAAGAGGGATATATTGATAAATTTAGCCAATTTGTCATGTTCTTGTGCTAAACGAGGACATAATCACTACTGGGATAAAAGACTCGAAATAATTAAACAAACACATATAAATCATTGTGGTATGTGTTTACCTTGTCTGTATAGGCGAGTTTCGCTTGATGCTGTTGGATTGGACAATACAGATTTAATTGGAACGGATGTATTTCATGGAGTGAAATATAATCTCTCAAATCGTGAACAAAAAGAGTACGAGAGATTTTAAAAGCCTTATTGTTCTTTTTTAAAAAAATAGATTTAATGAACATATTATACGGAGAGAGTTATTGATGAATGGAATTACTGATTCTGATGAATTAAATAATTATGTGAGATTAGGTATGCATTCTTATGAACAAGTCAAAGATTGGATAGCAACAAGAGCACCTCATGAAATCAAACAGATGGCTGGAATAGAATAATTATGATAATTGATACACATTGTCATTATGACATGATGCCTAATCCTGAAGTTTATATCAAAAATGTTGAGCGAAAAAGGCGATATAGCTATAGGGATGACTAATCTACCTAGTCATTTCCAAATGGGGTATCCATTCATAAAGCTATTACATAATGTGCGACTATCTTTGGGGTTCCATCCTTTACTTATATCTGATAACCAAAATGAACTTAAACTTTTTGGTAAGATGTTAGATAAAACTTCTTATATTGGGGAAATTGGACTTGACTTTTTCGAAGGAAGGTTATAGTACAAAGGGATATTCAGATAGATGTACTTTCTCAACTTTTGATTATGCTCAAAGGTAAGAATAAAATTTTTAAGTGTTCATTCACGAAGAGCAGAAAAGACTTTATTAGAACTTTTGAAAAAGTATGAAATAAAGAATGTTATATTTCACTGGTACTCAGGTCCAGTAAATATTATCAAGGAGATTGTTGATCAAGGTTATTATTTTTTTCTATAAATGAAGCCATGACTTTATCTGAAAATGGGAGAAAGATTATAGCCGCTATACCAAGAGAAAGAATTTTGACAGAAACTGACGCTCCTTATAACAGTTACTGTTCGATACGAAATGTACTTGAATATGTTCACCTATCTGAGAGGGATATACATGAAAAATTTCATGAAATTAATAAATAGATTAAAATATTTAAAATGACAAAACTTACAGTCGTGCAGTAAATGGTGATAACATTCAAGATGTTTTCTAATCAATACTACTCAAATTGAGGAAACATTTTTTTGTACCATACAAATGTAAATCATTGGTAATCAGTATTGAATATATTTGAGGAAGTGAAGTAAATAATAATACTAATATAATCGCAGTAATCCAGTAGTGGGTTGCTGCGATTTGTTTTTATATAGTACTATGAAATTAGGAGGATTAAAGTGTTGAAGTGTTCCTAAAAAGAAGTATCTTTTGTACTATGATAGAGTCACTTAGAGTAGGTTTATAGAGATTTTGTTACATATAAACTCAATTTTAGTAATGTTAGTCAACCAAGAAAAAGACATCGTACAATGTGCAGCAGCTTTAGCTTGTCAGCTACATAGAGGACAGGTAGATAAAGCTGGAGTTGATTACTTCACAGGTCATCTTACAACTGTTGCCAAAATGGGAAGCACTTGGAAAGAGCAGGTTGTTGGTTATCTGCACGATGCAAGTGAAGATACTCGAATTCTGTTGAGCAAGTGCTTAACTTGTTAGATGAGAAATTAGAAACTCCACTATCAGATATCGATAGGGAAGAGTTAGCTATAGCTTTACGATTGCTAAATCATCACCTTGCGCCTGATAGGGAAACATATATTCAACGTATTAAAAGCAATGCTCTTGCAAAAGTAGTAAAGATGCACGACCTTACTCACAATATGGATCTTTCCCGTCTTACTAATCCAGTAGTGAAAGATCTCGAAAGAGTTGCACGATACAAGAAGGAATATGATTATTTGAGTGGACTATTGATAATAGATGATTAAGTTCCTTGAAGAATACAACCAATCTTCCCACGACTACGCACACTGTGCTGGCACTCATTGCGAGAATAATCAGCCAGTGCTTGCACCATAGAGCCTGCACACTACTCGAAATAAGTACGAAGGAGCATTATATAGTTTAGAATCTGTGATGCATAGTTTCACTGTTCGTAATAGCTATAGCTTTGATGAAATGATTAGGTGAAAGATTTTTATTATGCCTGTTCTCAATTTTACTCAACATGGGATAATCTAAATCAAAAAAATATATCAGACATAGAGTATTTTAAGTGTTTCATTTTGGCTCTTTGCGATGTAGGAAGTATATTTGTGACGATTTTGTAATACATTGGTTATTACTGTTCATGTACGTCTTGTTATTTACGTAGTCTGTGATTATTGATAGTATCAAAGCAATATGAAAGAAAACATCGTCATCAAGTATCGCCATACGGTACTTTTTTATCTCTTGGCAACCCTTATCCCATGGATATTCTGGTTTGCTGCAAGTTATGTAAGTCATCATGTAGTTTTATTCGGAAAGCACATGGGTAGCTCCATTGTTGGGATTGGCAGGACTTTTCTTCCCAATGTTTCTGACCATTATTTTGGTTTTTCAGCGTCAGGAACTGCGGAAAGACTTTCTTGGAAGATTCCTAAACTTGTCTTCCGATAAGTGGCAATATTATCTCACAGCCTGCCTACTGATGCCAGCAAGTATCTTGTGTGCTATGGCAGTATCTCTGTTGTTCGGTTACAGTCCATCGCAATTCATTATTACAGGTCATTACACCTTCACTTCGGGTGTCTTCCCTGTATGGTTCCTCCTTATACTTGCACCTACACTTGAGGAACTTGCGTGGCATGGTTATGGAACAGACTGTCTCCGTTCTCGAATGAGTCTCTTCAAAAACATCTATGCTGTTTGCAGCTTATTGGGCAGTCTGGCATTTCCCCCTTGCAGGTATTAAGGGTTATTATCACGCAAACGTAGTGAGTGAGGGCTGGCTTTATAGTCTGAACTTCATCGTTAGTATTTTTCCCTTTTTGTTATCTTGATGAATTGGCTTTTATTATAAAAACCAACCGAAATATCCTCGTAGCTATTATCTTTCACATTACGGCAGGTTATTTCAATGAAATATTTGCAACTCACCCCGATAGCAAGTGTATACAGACGGTATTATTGCTCATCGTGTCTGTTATCATTGTGGTTAAAGAACGTCGACTGTTCTTTAACCGAGCATTGGAGTAGTTGGTACTCACCATTTAAATCTTAGTTCCAAGAAGAACATAATCATTTAGGTATTAACCGTGCACTGGCTGGCACTCACAGAGGGTCAGCCAGTTTTCTATGTTCAACCTGTATGATACTTGATGTAATCGTGAAAATGCTTATTTACTCTTTTCTGTAAATCTCTTATCTACTACACTAAGTTTGAAAAACTGTTTGCTGTCATTTTTTTAACATTAGCGGTATTTTGTTGATTTATAAAGTGTTATAAGTCGTGAGTGGATGATAGGAGTGACAGCAAAATAAAAATAATCAGTGAAAAACTTGACAAAGGGTATCTCTGTGTTGTATCTTTGCAAGCAGAAATAAGGAAGAACAACGAAACGCTAAGCGTGATTTCCTACAAACTAATCGCATCTTCCTTTTTTGAATTTATTTTTCTTAAATCATTCTATTTATGTGTACAGATTTTTCTAACATGCCCAAAGACTGGGCAGTGTGCTTTATGCACGATTGTATTCTCAAGAGCAGTGCCTACGCTATTATACAGCTAAGACACTCTCTATTAGCCAACATTCGGCATTGACCGTTCTTCCCTCTGCTCGTTCTGGCAATAGCTGTAAGGCGTTTTACGCTATGAAGACAGAACGATTGGCGTGGGGATTCTCGCATCTTTTTGATGATGTGAAGCACAGTGACTACCGCTCTCTGCGTGGTACTATGGAGAGTCATTTCGAAGTCGCTTTGTTTATTATCGTTACCATCGAGGAATTAATAAACTGAGTGAGGGCGAACAGAAATGGGTTGACGAACTCTTCCAGCGTTATGGCTATGCTGCCCTCACGTGTTTATGATAACTACCAGACGTGCTGGAAATAATAGTAGTGCTTTCGGGAAAGAGTTAAGGAGTGAAAAGGGAGTAATAGGAGTTAAGACATTAGCACGTTTTTATAAGAGAAAGAAAAAGGTAACCTTTGCGTTACGGAGTTGAGTAAGTAAACTGTTATTGAGGTCTTGTTTCTGTGGTGCTAACGCTCCGCACATCATGTGTTGATGCTCCGCACGTGTGGTGCTGGTGGACAGGATAATAAAAGACATAGTAACATGTTAACTTATTCTGTAGTGAGACTTAATGACAGCCATAATGACATAAGGTCAGACGAGAAAATACATAATAACAGATTAACTTATTCGTATGTCTCAGTAGCCATAATGACATAAGGTCAGATGAGAAATGACATAAGATTTGTCTATATCTCTGTTTACTCCTTAAACCTTTAGGTTTCTCTGTACTGGTCCTATCCTCCGTTCCTCCGTGTTCTCTGTGTGAGAACTTCGGCTTAACCTTTTCACTCTTTCTCCTTCTTCGCAAGCAACTTGTTAACTCGTTAACTCGTTAACTTTAAAACTTTCAACTTATGCAATACAAGAATCTTAAGAATATTAAAGCTGAAAATCAGCGTAATCGACAGTCGGAAAGACTTAAAAATGATATTACTCGTCGTCTGCTTAACTATCTTGAGCGGAAGTATGAAATGAGATATAACACCGCCTTAGGGTGTACGGAAATCCGTAAGGCAGGGTGATGAACCTTTTATGCCTGCGGATGAACGGATGCGCAACACAATCGCTATTAAAGGCGCGTCTTGATGGGATTGATGCGTGGGACAAAGATATCCGACGATATACGGAGTCGGGCTTTGTCACGGTTTTTAATCCTGTGGACGACTTCCTCAAAAAGCCTGCGAGGACGGTGGGACAGGGAAGGACCATATCAAAGCTTTGGCTGACTGTGTACCTAATGAGAATGCACGGTGGGCGGAATGGTTCCACACGTGGTTTCTTGCGATGGTGGCACAATGGATGGGCTTGGATAATGCACATGGTAACAGTGTGGCTCCGCTACTCATCTCCCGACAGGGCTATCGGAAGTCTACCTTCTGTAAACGTTTGCTGCCCGAAGTGTTGCAGTGGGGATATAACGATAATCTTATTATGAGTGAGAAACAGAATACGCTGCGGGCAATGACACAGTCATTGCTGATAAACATTGATGAGTTTAATGCCCTGTCGGCAAAGACGCAAGACGGTTTTTTGAAGAATGTAATGCAGCTTGCAAGTATCAAACTCCGTCAGCCTTATCGTCAGCAGCAGCTTACGTTGCCACGTGTTGCCTCTTTCATTGCTACGGCAAACGTCTCGGATGTCTTTAGCGATCCCAGTGGCTGTCGCCGTTTTATAGCGGTTACTCTGACTGGTTCAATCCGTCTGCCCGACCGCATAGACTACGAGCAGCTTTATGCGCAGGCAGTTGCCGAACTTGAGGCTGGTAGGCGATACTGGTTTGATGAGGCTGACACCCAAGAGATTATGGCAAACAACGTGCAATATCAGCAGCGCACCCCTGCTGAGGCTCTTTTCTTCGAGTGCTTTTCCATCCCTAAGGACTTGACCAAGGGTGCCTATATGACAGCCGCCTCCATCTTCAGCCTACTTCGTCAGCGGTATGGCAGTCAACTGAACCTGACAAGCCTTTCCCATTTCGGTCGTGTCCTTGCCAATATCCCGAACCTCCATAGTAAACATTCTTCGCATGGCACAGAGTATTTGGTGGCAGTACGTAGTAGCCTTGGTCAGTCTGCTTCTCCTATCTTGAATCGTTAGTTACTGTCCGAATAAACTTTCAAAGTTGCTGTCACTACTGTCACTCCTTGATGCGTTATAAGTGGTTTTATAATCTGTTCGTTGCGTGAAGTGTTAAAAGTGACAGTAACTTAAAAATAAAAACTATATTAGGTCTGTTGATGTCTAAAACATAAATCGTTTTTCTTAATAAAAAAAGCCTTGTCCTTATCCTTTATAAGATTTTTTTGCTACCTTTGTATGACACTATCTAAGAAGTGGTGACTAAGAACCTGTTTATGGAAGAACATAAAGAGTACAGTAAGAAATCAATTCGATTTTTAATTCATAAATAGTATGATAACCGACTTTGAAGAGTATATCCGACAGAGCGAGCCGCATAAACGTGAGAAAGGTTATGCGTGGCAGACAGCTATTGGCTTGCAGGCTGTTGATGGCTTGAAGACTTCTGATTATCTGCGTGAAACTGCTCGCCTGCATATTGAGGGTGACATCACGATTGAGGAGGTGAAGCAGCTCGTCAATAGCTATTATGAGTCAAAAAGTCTGCTCGTAAGGGGGCGGGAATAGAACGGAAGAGGCTGATAAAAGTTTTCGGCTCGTATTACAGAATTGCTATCTGAACAGAGCTTTACATTCTCGCCATTGGAATATATTTCAATTCATCGTCGTTTGTTTGAAGGCATCTATGAGCATGCAGGAAAGATAAGAGATACAACATTACGAAAAAAAGGAATGGGTGTTGAATGGAGAAACGGTACTATATGCTGGTGCTGATAGTATCCGTGAAACAGCTGGATTACGACTTTGCCCGTGAAAAAGAATACGATTATAAGCATCATGATATAGAAGAAGCTGTGAGCCATATCTCACAATTTGTTTCTGACCTTTGGCAAATTCATCCGTTCGGGAGGGTAACACTCGTACAACGGCAGTTTTTACCATTAAATATCTGTGTACATTTGGTTTCGACATCAGTAACGAAACCTTTGCTAACTATTCGTGGTATTTTTCGTAACGCACTGGTTCGAGCCAACTACAACAATATGCCTAAAGGCGTCTTTGCTACAACGCAATACCTTGAAGCATTCTTTTCGCAATTTGATATTAGGTGAGCAGAATGAACTAAAGAACAGACTTCTACATATAGAAGCACCAAAGCATTTGGTTCAAAAGTGCCAGTTTGGAAATTCAAAGAGCCATAATGACACTGGATTGCACTTTGGAAGAAGTTGCACTTGTAAAGTTTGTCAAGGAGAAACCACAAGCAACACAAAAAGGAAATTGCTGTGCATATAGGTAAGTCTGAGCGAACCATAAAACGTATGACAACGCGTTTGTCAGAACGTGGCATTATTGAACGCAAAAATGGTAAGCGCAATGGCTATTGGGAGATAAAAAATAATAAAACGAACAACTAAATTCCCATTTATGGAAGCGCGTAAAGAACAACATAAAAAATCTATTCGTTTTTTCAACGACCGTGAAGTGAGGGCGGTGTGGGACGACGAACACAGTAAGTGGTGGTTCTCTGTGCTGGACATCATTGCTGCGATTAACGAGCAAGATGATTACCAAAAGACGAGGAATTATTGGAAGTATCTCAAAACCAAACTAAGAAAAGAAAACAGTCAGTTGGTTAGTGCTACTAACCAACTGAAGCTAAAAGCCTCTGACGGGAAGTCTTATAAGACAGATACGTTTGATGCAGAGGGTGTAACCCTTTTTGGCAAAAAAGCATATCAACAATACCAAGGCAACAAGCTTTCTTGACTGGTTCCTCTATAGTGATAACACTATTGACGGACAGAGCAAGAAAAAGGCTTATCAGCTTTTTGAAAGTGGCATCTTGCAAACGGCAGAACCGAGAAGTGTAAAGTGTCTGCAACAAATACACGCTTATCTCTTTGGAGGACTGTATGACTTTGCTGGACAAATCCGAACTAAGAATATATCCAAAGGAGGTTTTTACTTTCGCTAATTATATGCACTTCCCTGCAACGCTGCAAACAATAGAACGAATGCCAGAAACAACTTTTTGATGAGATGTGGACAAATATGTGGAAATGAAAATTCGTGCCAATGAGCACCATGTGAACTCGTTCACAAATGGTCGAGTGCAGCCAATTTATGCAACGTAGCCCATCCTTTTTATGGAGGGTAATGGTCGCAGCACTCGCATTTGGCTAGACCTCATGCTGAAACGTTCTCTCAAACGATGTGTAGATTGGAGCCAAATAAACAAAAACGACTATTTGGCAGCTATGCGTGAGAGCGTGTCAGACAATACACACATCAAGGCATTAGTAAAGCCCGCATTAACCGCTAAGATTGATGACCGAGAAATGTTTATGAAATGTATAGATTATTCATATTGTTACGAACAAAAATGATTAAATTCTATATCAATGATTATCCTTTCATATTACTAGAAACATACAAACTTTTTGGAGTAAAAATTCTTTATCAAGTATGTAAAACTATTTTAGATTATAAATATTGATATTCCCATTATGATAAAAAGTATAAAAATTAAAGAAAGAAAAATCATGCTATAAAAGGCGAAAACTATATTGGACACAAACAATAAGAATGTAGTTCTTATATACGGTCTAAATGGAACTGGTAAAAAGTACTATTGCTTCCCTATTTACATTCGTTTCCAGAATGTTCTAATTTTAGTGATTGCTCTATAAATCCTAATTTAGATATGCAGATAGAGGAAATTCTTGTATACAATAAGCAATTTATTGAAGAAACCTTTTACACTGAGAACAATATTAAAAGGTATCTTTACCTTATCCAAAAGAAAATAAAGAGGCTAAAACTAAGATTGATTCTGCAAATAAATTTTTAGAACAACTATATAAACAGCAAAAAGGAAGCTGAAGAAAAAGAAAAAGAAGACGAACAATGGAACAAAAAAAGTAGAAGGTTTTCAAAATAAAATCTGGGAAATCAAAAGACAATATTCTGGAGGAGATAGAGTTCTACAATATTGTCTTCAAGGGGTCCAAAGTAGCAAAGAGAATCTATTTAATCATCTATTGAATATGAAAAAGCCTACGATAGAACCGACAAAGACCATTGAAGAACTAAAGAATGAAGTAAACAATTTAAATAAACAAGATGCTGTAGAAATTCCAAGAATTCCTTTAATGGTTTTCAATGGTGAACCAATAGAGAAATATACAATATTTGGAGAAGTTATTACAGGAAATAAGGGAAGCAAAGTATCTGAGTTAATTGATAACTTAGCTAATGCAGATTGGGTGAAAGATGGATTATCATATTTAAATTTAAATACAAATCAATGCCCCTTTTGCCAACAAGGAATAACAAGTAAGATTATAGAAGACCTAAAAGGTTACTTTGATAAAAACATACAATGACATATTACAAAATCTAACAGATTTAAAAAAGATAAGTATAAGGAAGAGGTTGAAAAACACTCAGAAGATTGATACTTTTGATAACATTTCTATCCTCAATCGTTTTAAGAAAGACTATGAAATTGCATTTAATAAATTTATGAATGTGATTAGAAATAACCTTTTGAGGATGGAAGAAAAATGTAAATCTCCTGGAACAAAAAGTTGTAATTGAATCTCATCAAGAACTATTAGACAGGCTAAATGAGATCAGTATCTAATGCAAAATAAGATTATAGAAGAATATAATACAAAATTACAGAATAAGCAACAAGAGATAGACCATATCAAGGATACTTTCTGGGAGATACAAAGATTCAAATATGATCAGACTGTTTCTTTGTACACCACCACTTTGAATTCTCATAAACAAGCGATTAATGAAATCGAACATGAGTATAAAGAATATACTACTCAAATACAGGAGCAAAAGGAATAATTACTTCTGAGCAGAAAAATGTAATCAATATTGATGAAGCAATAGAGAATATAAATGCTCTTTTTGCTAGACTTAGGAATTACCGATTTTAAGATTATCAAACACGAAGAAGAAGGATTATATCGCATAACGAGAGGAGATCGAAACAGAAGAGGAGATTTTTAAATCCCTAAGTGAAGGAGAAAAATGATAATAAGCTTTCTTTATTTTACCGAACAATGTAAGGTCGTAAAATTAGCTAATGACGCTATAAAAAAACGGATTATTGTAATACCTCAATTCCACAACATTATTCCTTGTGAGGTACTTTTTTTATATTGAAGTGACATTTTTGGGCTTTTATCCATTGATTTGGGAATTTTTCCGAGTTCTTGGTTCTTGCATAGGCATAAAATCCCCCACCCAAACCAATGGGGAAGTATGATAACTACAAAGAAATACAGTTTATTCTATGAAGATTTCAGCGTAGTAGGTTTTATTTGTATATAGGTTCAGAACGTTCTGTCTTCCAGTTCGCACCCATTTTGCTGGCACGCTGACAAAATGTAGGGATAAAGGCTTTTCAGCCTGCTTGTCTTTTCAACGGCTTGACCTTTTCGCTGATATGACGGACGAGATAGAGATAGAAGTTCTTCAGCATGGCGGTAACCATCATGAAAACCATGTTCTCAGCCATAAAGGAAAAGGGCAGATGTGCCCAGCCGAAATCATTGTTCTGTATGTCGAAGTTCTTTTCGCTTGCTCCACGCTCATTATAAAAATGTAATGATGTCTTTCTCAGTAGATGTCCAGTTATTGGTGAGGATACAGCGGTATGTGTATATTACTCCGAACATATCCGTCTGTTGCTTGCCATCCTTGTCTTTCAAGGGACTACGCTGTACGACAAGCCTGTATGACCTTCCTTCTATTAAGTTGTCCATATTGATGGATGTGACATCGCATTTCTCATAGCCAAGCTCAACGCTCTTCCATTCTTTTTAACTGTCGGAAGTTCTCATAGCGACTGCCACAGTTGGTAGCACGTATATAGAACGTGTTGCAGCGCTGCTCTACGGTTTTGGATGATTTCCTTTGAGAACGACCCGCAGTCAGCACGGAAACGCTCTATCACCACACCAAGTTCAGAGGTCACACGGTCCATAGTGCGACGGAGCGTATCCTCCTGATGGAATTTTACATTGGTATTCCCATCACGGTTCTCACCTCCGACTATGATTCCCCCAATGGAAGCCCATCCTGGGAAATAACCATGATCCTGCTTGTAAGAATACTTTGCATCGAACTTGTGGGCCGGAATAAACTGGTGGTCAAAGTCCAAGTCAACATGGCTACCCACCTTTATAAGCCCCATCCTCCGTATCATTCGTAAAAGTAAGGTATTCAACTTTTCTGCCGTATTGAAACTATACGACTTGTCGGAGGTCTCGCTCTTATAGACAATATTTTTCTCGGCAAGCTCCTTTAGTCCGCGCCCCACAGTGTCGGCACTGGGTAATAGCGTATTAGGTCTCTGCTTGAACTGTCCAATAAGCGCATTGATGTCCTCAAGGCATTCTCCACCACAAAGGTAGCTGAAGAAGAGAGAGCCGAAAAATACTTCCATGGCTGAATGCTTTTGCCACTACGTCCACGTTTGCCCAATACTGATTCGGTAAGTTTTTCAAAGCCCAACTTTGAGAAAACGTCCATAATGTGATAAATCCCACCGAAAGAAGTGATATTCTCGTTTTTAATTGCTACCTTTGTCATGTCAGTTTTTTGCTTACTTGTTATGTTTGCAGCACCAAGATAGGTGAAATTTCTGACATATCCAAGTGTTTTGAGAACTTTATTTCTCAGACACTTGGAGTTCTTACAAGAATTTATGCTACGGAATTAAGGTAATAGATGATCCTGTTTCTAGTCTTTCTCATATCCATGTCTTTAATGTAGGAAGACTTATTAAAGAAAGATTTTATCCAACTTTTCAAAGGAACAATGATGGGGGATTAGATATTAGAACCCGTTGCGAACAGGTGTTTATATTAACACATAGCCTTTACTTCTTCTATGAAATGACGGAAATGAATAGAGAGAAGAGACATGCTTCCCAAACTTTAATAAGGTTATATAAAGATCGTCAAGGAAGCCATATAAAATCGATGAGCTACGAAGAAATTCAAAGTGACTATCAGGCATATTGGTCTATCATCAAGAATAGAGATTCTGCACCTGCTCTTATTGCAAATTGCATGAGAAATATTATTGAGTATTTTTTTAATTTCGTTGAGAAGAGAGATCAAAATAATACATTCAATTCAGAAAAAAATTAAAAAGATATTAGATTTCAAGCTTTTTAATCGATATATAAATAGAGAATCTCATTCTCTTGGACAGAATATATATGACTTTAAGGAATTTAATTATGATAATTTTCTAGAAGCATTTAGGCTATTATTTGAAATAGAAGGATATGAAACGCATTATAAGAAAATGATGAAATAAAAAAAGTTAGAAGTAACATTTAAGATGGTTTCTAATCGATATTACTTAAATTGAGGAATCTTATTTGTATCGTGTAAATATAAGTTATTGATAATCAATAGCAAATACTTTTTGAGGAAGAAAGCTATTCATACATATAAAGAAAACCCACAGTAACCAAACGGTTACTGCAGGTTGTTTTTTAAAGATGTTAGCTTATGAAAGCCTATCTTACAACGTCAACTCAACGATATAATCAATGTCAGTGGGGACGGTGTCGAAGTTGAGGGTGATACCATTACCAGTCTTTGTGAAGTTGACACGCTTGTTGGTACCAAAGACGGTGGCGGACTTGATTTTGTGGTTGCCAGTAGGGATGAAGAGGCTGGAGTCCATACAGTTTAGGATGTGGATGTAGAGTTTGTTACCACGCTGTGTACTTACGCCCCATTCGTGTGGACCAACGATGCCGCCACGAGTGCCGTAGATGGTTTCACCATATTTGTTCAGCCATTCACCGATAGCCTGAAGACGGTCGAGGGCAAGAGTAGGAGTGCACCACCTGGTTCTGGACCGATGTTGAGGAGGAGGTTGGCATTCTTTCCTGCAGCACGAACAAGCATCTGAATCAACTCTTTTTGGTGATTTGTAGAGGGTGTCAGTGATGTTGTAACCCCAATGCTCATTGATAGTCTGGCATGATTCTAAGGGTAGGCGACCGATGCTCTGACCAGAGAGACCAGCCTTGTTTTCACCCGGTAAGTCACGTTCAAAGATTTGGATATCCTCGCCAGGGAAAGGAGTATGGTGATGATTGTTAGCAATGAGGCACTGTGGCTGCAGTTTGTGAATCAAAGCATACTGCTCCTCCAACTGCCAGTCGAAAGGCTTAGCGTCACTGTCATGATCCCACCAACCATCAAACCAGATTGCCCCCACCTTTCCATAGTTGGTGAGTAATTCCGTCAACTGCGTGTTCATAAACTTATAGTAGCTTGCCCAGTTAGCCTTCTCTTTTGGTCTACCAGTGCCAGTTCCTGTTCTTCCCACTGGATAGTCTTCGCGTCCCCAGTCGAGGTGAGAATAGTAAAGATGCAACTTGATACCATTACGTTGACAAGCATCAGCCATTTCTTTTATGATGTCACGTTTGAAAGGAGTACCCTCAACGGAATTATACGAGCTGGTAGCTGTCTTAAAGAGTGAGAATCCATCATGGTGGCGTGTCGTAATGGTGATATACTTTGCACCAGCAGCCTTGATAGCTTTTACCCAAGCGTCCGCATCAAACTCTGAAGGATAGAACGTCTTTGCCAATTTAGGATATTCCTTATAGTTGATATCCCTGTTGGTCATAATCCATTCGGTAGTACCCATCATTGAGTAGAGTCCCCAATGCAGAAAGATGCCAAACTTCTCGTCTTGGAACTGTTCGCGTGCTTTGAGATTCTCTGCCGTTGGATGGTAAGTCTCTTGTGCCATACCGACATAACTCGCCAGTAGTGTTGCGATAAAAAGTAGAGTCTTCTTCATGTAAGAATTTTATTGTTTAGATTTTGAGTACAAAGATAATAAAACTACAGCAGATAACACCCCACTTCGTAAGAAAGTGTAGGTAGAACCGATGTCATGAAAGAAAACTTAGTCTGTTGGTTGTTGTGTCGGTGGATTCAAGAATGTATAAATATCTTCTTTCAATCTTAGGAATGGTTCAGCGTTGGTATAACCAACATTACGACGGAGCATAGGGATAATCGCCTCCGTACTATGACCATAACTTGATAGTTCGTTTCGACGTTGCGTATCATGTACTGCATTACGATTAATCTCGTCTTCACGTTCACGCACAAGAAGGTCGCATACCCGCTTCAAGACCGGTACGATGATATTATCAAAGAGATGATGACCTTGTATATATAAGTAGGTTGTTGAAGGTGTAACACCTAAGGAACGCAGTTCGTCTTTTAGTTTTAGATAGCTATCCTTTGCGTTCGGATTCTCCTTTTGCAGTTGTCGTACACGCATCTGCACCTTATGACGCAGCCGTTGAATACTTTCTATTGCCCCTTGTAGAGAGAAATTACCATTCTCCACAACTCGATTAAAGTCGGAGATGGTAAAACGTCGATGAATACCTTGGCGATAATGCCAAATACTCCAGACAAAGAGGGGATGTATACTCTCACTGTATAGCTTTAGGAACTCTTCGAAGTTAAAGATAGAATGGTCGTTGAGCGTTACTGCTACAGTCACATCATGTAGGCTCGGTGCGTAGCATTGTAGATTTTCAATAGCATAAGCATACGTATGAAAAACGTATGGGTTGTTGATTACTTCATCGGATAGTGGGGTAGTTCCTTGTAGCAGATAGTCATAATCAGCATCAACACAAGCAATCATGTTCTCACCAATATTCTGTGAAACGAGGTTCATCAATACCGACCGTTTGCCCTTGGTAAGGTTTAATCGCGATGGCAACATCACTTCAAAGTAACGCTCCTCGTTCTCAAAACTGCTTAAGACAGTGCGCCAAAAGAAGATATCGTCATACGCTTCTACGTATGCGATAATCTTTCTCCGTGCCCGCTTACCATTCAATCGGTTCGCTGCATCAATATAAGCCGATGACAGGTTGTCGCTCAGTCTTTTTCCCATTGCTCCCTCCTTCAGACAATCATTTATCGGTTATGTCTGTAACCTCTGTCACACGGTCAATCCATCCGTTCATGATGACAGCTGGACTGTGGGTCGTGAGGATAATCTGAACATTCGGATTCAGTTCTAAGATGAGGTCGATTAAGCGTTTCTGCCACTCTATATGCAGACTCACCTCTGGCTCGTCCATAAAGAGAACGTAATGTTCATTGTCTTCTACCAATACAGTCAGCAGGATAACCAAAATCTGCTTCTCGCCACTTGACAGCTGATAAGGAGCCAGTACTTCACCGAGTGATGAGAACTTTATCTCATTCTCCGAGCGAATAATCTTCTTACCAGTCTCGGTGAAGAGGTCGTCTAAGATGTCTTGAAAGCGTTTCTTAGGTTGAGAAATCTGCTGCGCTTTCTCTGCAGCATCTGCCTCACCACTTTGTAAGGTCTCGATAATGCGGTTGCCGATGTTTACCTGATAGTCAAGATACTTACGTTGAAGCTGGAAAAGCTGCCAATCAAGTTCTGTAACAAGATCGACGTTAATCTTGCTAATGCTATCCGAGTTCATCAGTGGACGGTCAAACGAGCGGATGATATCATAACGTATCCACCGCGCATCATTAGGACTTACCTTCAGTCGGACACCCTTCAGTGAATGGCTGGGGATTCACCACCTTGCGACAGACTGCGTACCACCTTATTAAGTATGGTACTCTTTCCGACACCATTGATACCACTTAGGATATTCACCTGTCGGTCCAGTGTCCAACGGATATGTTTCTTCCCGCTCCAAAGCGAGTCAATCTCAATCTCTTCTATGTAATCTGCGTATTTCTGCATACTCGTAGATATTGTGACAATCGTAGTGCAAATATAAGGAATTTTGCGTTAATGGCAATAAGAATGCTTTATTTTAATACAAATACCACGTTTGTGGTATGCTAAATAACATAAAGAGAGTATTTCACATGTTGGTAAATGTCCGTACCTTTGCATCCGTAAACAATTAGTAAGAAATCAAAACTCAAAAGAATATGGCAAAGGTAGTAAACAAACTCACAGAACTTATCGGTAATACACCACTGTTAGCACTTAATAAATTCTCTGCAGAAAGAGGACTCAAGACTCCTGTTCTTGCAAAGGTTGAGTATTTCAATCCTGGTGGTAGTGTGAAGGATCGTATAGCACTGGCTATGATAGAGGATGCTGAGGCTAAGGGACTCTTGAAGCCAGGAGCTACAATCATTGAGCCAACCAGTGGAAATACAGGCGTTGGCTTGGCTTTGGTGTCAGCAGTGAAGGGTTATAAGCTTATTCTCACCATGCCAGAGACCATGAGTGTGGAGCGTCGCAACCTTGTAAAGGCTTATGGTGCTACCGTGAAGTTGACAAGTGGAAAGGATGGTATGAAGGGTGCTATCAAGGCTGCGGAGGAGTTGAGAGATTCTATTCCAGGTAGTATTATCCTTCAGCAGTTCGAGAATCAGGCTAATCCAGAACGTCACTATCTTACTACTGGCCCTGAGATTTGGCGCGATACAGATGGTAAGGTTGATGTGTTTGTTGCTGGTGTAGGTACTGGCGGTACAGTGAGTGGTATCGGTCGCTACCTCAAGGAGCAGAATCCTGATGTGAAGGTTATTGCTGTTGAGCCAACTTCATCTCCTGTATTGAGCGGTGGCGAGAGTGGACCACATAAGATTCAGGGAATTGGTGCTGGCTTTGTGCCAAACACTTACAATAATAAGTATGTTGATGAGATATTTCAAGTAGAGAATGATCAAGCTATCCTTGCTGGTCGTCAGTTGGCGCAACAAGAAGGTTTGTTGGTTGGTATTTCTTCTGGTGCTGCAGCTTTTGCAGCTACTGAGATTGCTAAGCGTCCTGAGAATGCAGGTAAGACCATCGTAACCTTGTTGCCAGATACAGGTGAGCGTTACCTCTCAACAGTGCTTTATGCCTTTGACGAGTATCCTCTTTAATAGTTTTCAAATTCCAAAATACTTTCCCAACAGACTGCTTATGTCCTTAAGACACGGCAGTCTGTTTTTGTCTTTAGGTAGGAAGATAATGCTTTTATAGTTTGATAAATGTTATTTTGGGATGCGAAAAGGTTTTACATAAATGGGACTTTATCTCCTATTGATACTGTAAAATAATGCTTTAGCTCTCCTCTCCATAACCTTCAGATTATCAAATGATTGCAAACTCGTAAAAGAAAAGGTACTTAATTGGCTTCTTAAAGGGCGTTAGTTACACCTCAAAAGGGCCTCTTTTGCAAGCCAAAAGGGCGTTAATTCGAATGTAGAAGATACTTGATTAAAAACGAGGAGTGGAAAAGTTATTACATTTTAAACTGATTTCTTCTCCATTCTCTCCTTTTGGAGAGAGTGGGGAAGAACTTTCTTTATTATTTTTGTAAGAGGAAGGTTTGTGTCTGTCAAGTGTTCTGAACGCTCCACATTTCCTTTGATGCTGCTTCAAGATACCATCGCATAGCAGTCTCGTCGTCTATGCGTAGGACCTTGAAAATATGCGTCCAAGTAAGATTTGGAAATCGCGATTTCCAAATTTCATAGTCATCAATAAGAAGATAAAACCAACGAAAGGAACGAAGGTACCTTGAACTAAAGCCTTTACCATAGGTATGGGTTAACTGTGTTGAGAGATTGTTGATAATTTCTTCGCCATATTCAGCACGCTCTTTACCACTTTGTTCTTCTTCAACAATACGTTTCCCTATGTTCCAATAGGTTTCTATCATTGATTTGTTGACAGCGGCATAAGCCTGTTGACGCCCTTGCTCGATGATGCCACAGACATCACTGAATAAGTTTGGTGATGTTAGTTTATTGTTCATGTTTAGTCATTTATTATGTTGTTCTTAATAGATTTTGCAGGTTTTATTGGTTTTAAGGAAAAGAAGCTAATTCAACTTCTTTTCCAAATGTTGTATTTTTCCTTTCAGAACGTTACCCTTACCTTGTCAGACTAAGTCTTAGGCTCACACCAAAGTCGTGGGTGGTTGTAGGGTAACTACCTGATGATAGGAGTGGAGTATTAATCTGTAAGTCGTAGTAGAGACTGGCAGTAACCAAGCGGCTCAAGGTGTAGTCGCTCAAGAAAGAGAACTTGAAAGCAGTATTACCACTTGAAGCTGCTGAGGTGAGCGAAGCAATGTCACGAGTAAGTGAGGCTTGCTGACGATAGCTCATGTCAAGACGTAGGTTGAGGTCACGGTTCAGTCCGCTGCTTTGACGAGACGAACTGTTGTCTTGCTGTGAGGAGTCTGATGTCTTTTTCTTCTTACCCTTTGCCACACGTCGTGTACCATTGTTGAATAGGTTGAAGTCGTTGATTCTATAACCAATACCGATAACCCAGTCTTTTGATGAGGCTTCATTCAACTGTACACTCGTCATCGAGAGTGATAACACACGTGTTTGGCGATATTCCAAGCGTGCAGTAAGGTTGTTCTGAAGAGTTACATCAACACCTAACAGAGGCGAGAAAGCCTCGTTGATACTCACCTGTGAGATGTTATACATCGAACTTGGGATAGGGTTACCCGTAGTTGCATCAGTAATGAAACCGAGTCCGTTCATGTATTCCTGCCATGTACTATAACTCTGATAAGAACCGATAGCAAAAATACTGCGGTAAGCATGATTGATGTTAACACTCTTGAAGAACTGTTCAAAGAATGGCAAGCGTGAAAGACCACTGTAACGGATAGACCAGTTAGGTAATAAACTGCGCAGAGAAGGGAAGATGTTGAGTCCGTTTCCACTCATGCTGGTGTATGCATTGAGGAAAGCTGGAACCATAACATCTGCACTATACTTATTAACAGAACCTACTGCAGGAGTGAAGTGTCCGCCACCAAACGAAGCAGGGTAGGTTGCATTGTTATATTGTGCCTCGACACGATTTCGATAGGTATCGAGTGATTGTACGAAACGATTAAACGTTGGACTATGATAGCCGTTGTTGGCATTGCCCTGACTTTCGAATGCAGTACCTAATGATAGGGTTGTCATCGTGAGTGAACCGCTCTGTGTTGTAGGCGTACCCGTGTACATATATTGGATGCTTCGTGAGGTAGTCTGCATACGACTGGCAGTAAGGTCAATCTTAAAGTCCTTAAATGGTTCAAGTGTCATACGAATCTGCAAGTCTTCGGTGCGATTCGTTACAGCAGGTGTAGCCACACTGTCGTTCATAAGCAACCAATGGTTGTCACGTGCCTTACCGATATAGTCATCATCAATAAGACCGAAAGCGAAGTCAAGACCGGGCGATAAGGCACCTGTTCCACGCGTCTGTCCAAAGGCATCACCTACCGTTGGCATAAAGCCAGGCAGTGCCATTGCATATTGGTCACGATAAGAAATACTTGCCGAACGTACCATCATCAGCGCACGTGCCACACATTGTGCGGTCTTATACCAACCCTTATTATCGAGTGGCTCCTTAGGTGTGACGGTAAGTTTCATGCGGATGGCAGAGTCAGTACGATTAAAGACTTTCAACTGCGTATCACCTACCTTACGATACTTAATCTTGATAGCCTTCCTCTTTCGTCTTTAGCAGAGACGATAAGGCGTTTTGTGTTCTTACCATGTGAAACAAGGATAGCAGAATCGGCATTGATAACGATTTCCTTTTCAAAGCTCTTCTGGTTCTTTGGCAGTGCTTTCTTCTTGTCGTCGTCTTTATCTTTCTCCTTCCTTTCTTTTTCTTTCTTTTCTCTCTCCGCCTTCTTCTGTTCTGCTGTCAGCTTAGGACGAGTTGGGCGAGTACGGTTGAAGCGTTCGTTAGTCTTCTTTAAGAAAGGAATATGATTATAGAGTCGTTCAAAGTTGAAAGTACTATTGATGTTCAAAGCACGGTTACTTGTGATGGTATTACCGAGTGAAGTACCATTATCAAGACTCGTTCCACGCACCCAAGTATAAGATGCAGTATAATTCGCATCAGCATTTACCCAATCAAAGATAGGTAGCAGATTGAGTGGAAGCTGATAAGAAAGCGTGAAATTCTGTTGGTAGTCGAGTGGAGTACCGAAGTGTTTAATACTTGTCCATACGGAGTCTTTCCATGCCTGATAACGGTCGGCATAGAGGTCTTTATTGATAGGTGTGTAAGGTTCTTCAATCTCAGCATGTGTCGCACTTTGGAAGTTCATGTGAAGATTGCGTGTCAAGTCCCAACGTAGAGCGAAGTCACGATTCCAAAGGAACTGCTCGCTGAAGGTAAGAGGCAACAGACTGTTCTCAGTTGATTCCATATCACGCTCCTGCAACTCGTAGTAGTTGCGCACCATTTCAGTGTTGAAGGTTACGTTCTGTGGAAGCCAGTTCAGTCCGAAGCGTTTGAGGATTTCAAACCATTTCGACCTACTCTTAATAAGACGCTTGAAAGGTTCCCAAGACTTATATACTGGTGTCCAGTTATAGTTCAATGCTCCACGCCAGTTGTCTTCATTTTCATAAACCGTTGTCTCACCCGATGTGTGAGAGTGAGAGTGGCTATAAGAGAATGAGAAGTTGGCAGGGTCGTATGGCATAGGGTGGTTCTTCGTCTGAATACCAACACGTACATTAGACAAAGAGAAGTTCGTTGTCAGTCGTTTTGTAACGGCAATAGACTCAATAGAATCACGCTCTTGACGGTTTGCGGTACCATCAAGGGCATCCTTCAATTCCATATCCGTGTCGAGTGGATTATACTTAGGACGACTCTCGCTCTTGGTTACGCTGTAATATAATGGTGCTGAGACCTTTGCTTTGTCAGGGAAGAACTTTCCTAACTCAAGGCTTGTGGTAACAGAAACATCCGTCTTAGACTCCTGCTGTCGTTCGTTAACGCCCTGTTCCAAACCACCGAAGCCGTCAGTGCTATGACTGGCATTGACATCCACAGTACCGAAGTCAGACAGCTGTAGGTTGAGCTGACCTCTTGCTGCCCATCCACCTTCGTTGTTAAACTCTCGTAGACGTAGCTCATTCACCCACACCTCTCCACTCTTCTGACTGCTGGAAAGGTTGCGAACACCAATAATCATCGTCTTTACTTCACCAAGAGTTGGGTTACCCATCACCGTTACTTTGTTAGCAGGATGATTGGTGTCGTATACAGAGAAAGCACGGTTATAGCTTGCTGTTCCTGAACCACGTGCCTGATTACGTTGCTTCTTCACGGAGGTGAGGAGCTTTAATGGTATGTCGAGCATGTTCTCCTCTGGCCATACAATACGTCTATCCTGACCAGTGTACATGTCATAATGACCTGGAGCTGACAGCTTCAAAGGAATCTCATACTCGTAGTAGTTGTTCTTGTAATCAGAACCCAAACGGATGAACACTGCCAACTGGTTATCCGTAAGGTTGGTTGTATTCTGTTCAAAGGCATTCGCATGTACGAACATCTGCAGACGCTTGTACTGGCGAAGGTCGAGGGTTGTATTCTTATAGACAGCCTTTGACTCGCCAGTTCCAAGATTGTTGACAACCATAGAGAGTGCTTGCTCATTCTCCTCAACCAATTGTGGCTGGTTAGGGTCTTGTCCACGACGAATACCAGGAGGTAATACATAGTTAACAGGAACCTTGTCGTTATTCTCTTCAAGGCTCACAGCACTCACTGACATCGTACCCGAATTACTTGCAGAGTTGGTAAGATTCTGTTGATACTGGCGCCACTTACCACTTACAAGGTCGAAGGTACCAAAGCGGAGTACGATAGGCTTGGCAAAACCTGTGAGGAACATACGCATAAAGCGGATGCTGGTAAAGTCGCTGATATTACCCACACGCTTCTGGAACTCCTCTAAAGGAATACGGAACTGATACCATGTGACAGGTTCAGAGCCACCCTTACGCAGTGAGGCTGAGGCTACACGCTTATCAACAATGAAGTTCTGACCTACGACAAGGTCTTGTGGACGAATACTAATATGATACTGGTAGTATTTCTCATATTCGTTCAGCGTGTAATCCTGATTGATATCCTCTACATCAGGTGTTGTTTTATACGAGGTATCGTAACGCTCGTTGTTGTTGTCATTGTCTGGTGAGTTACCCTGTGGGTTGTTGATGCGCTTATATCGTTCAAGGATAGAAGCCTTCTTTGCATCCCAATCAGAACCACGGAAGTAGTGGTAGTCATCATTGGCAGGGTCTGCCCATATCGAGTCGAAGACTGCCTGATTGGTATTAGCACGAGCAGCTGTAAGGAAGTTCTGATAAGAAGCAAACTGCTGTTCTTCTTCATCAGTCAATCCATTAAGCCGACATCTTGTTTCGCACGACTACCCTTTGAGGTTGCGAAGGCGTAAGTAATCGTACTTTGGGTTGGTATTTTACCCCATTGTGTGGTTGTCCATGAGTGACTGCCATCTACTGGCATACCACTCTCGTAGAATTTCTTACCATCTTTCAGTACGTCTTCAGACACCTCTCCAAGGTTGATGTAAGAAGTCACCACCATACTGGTTCGCATTTGGTAGTCGGTTGGAGTAGATGAATGGGTCGAGCATCCAGAACTCTATATATTCGATGTTAGCTGTCTGGAAGTCATTTGTATCCAACTTACGCATCATACCTCCCCATGTTCCAGTAGGATTCGTGAGGTGTCCGTTAACGTCAATATTCGGATTGAAGTTATAAGGTCCACGCTCAGAAGGGTAGTAGGCGAGGTTCAGAATATTTAATGTAGAGGTAGAACCACTGTAATTTCGGTCCCGAATTGGGAACAATTCGGTAACTGGAATCTCACGTACATAATGGTTAGAGAGTTGCTCGAGGTCACTCTTAATGTGTCCAGGAGTCAAAGAACTACTACGACGAGTGAAGAGTGGATCGATAGTGTACCATGCCAACAGACTTCGGTTGAAGCCACTGCGAAGGGTTGTCTTGTCTGAATATTCAGGGAAGTCTGATGGTACACTTGAGATAATCCAAGAGGTTGGCTGACTTACATCGATAGTTGTCTTCGATCCCTCAAAGTCATCGAGATAAGAAGCATTGTCCTGTGTTCCCTTGCTCTGACCAGCCAATAACTGTGCAAACTCAGCTGAGAAGGTGATGTAAGAAGGCTGGGTTACGTGCAGGAATGGAATTCTGTTGAGCATATTTGTAAGCCACTGACTCTCTTTCTTCCAGTTGATGTTCAATCCCCAAATGGTGTTGTTGAGCGGTTCAGAACCCATATTCACCTTAGTCGTCAATGGTTGTTCAGAGAGGTGCATGAAGGTACCACCAATCTGGAAGTCCTTCGAGAAGTCGTACTCCCAGTTTACACCAATCATCGTCTTACGCTCCTGTTGATAAGCACTCTGGCTTTCCAATGATACATTGACTGCCGTACCTGCATCGATAATACTCTGATTAAGGATAGTCACCTCACCAGCACTATAATCAACGCTATAGTCAGAACCCTCATTCAAGGTCACACCACCCGCAGTTACTATTACCGAACCCTGTGGAACATTATAGGCTCCAAGGGAGATAACGTTGGCAGCTGAACCACGATACTGTCCAACAAGGACGAACTTATCTTTCTCGGCAATCTGTTTAGCGATAGTCTTCGTAGAATCGTAAAGTTGTTCGAAAACGTACTTATTCGCAATAGCTGTAGTAACACCCTTATCCGTCAATGCTTTCCGAAGTCCGTTACCGAAAGGCTCAGCCATAGGGAAGAACACACGTCCGTTGCTGACAGTATAGCCCTCAACGTAATCAAAATAACCATTGGAATGTGGATTGTTATTATTATCCAGTCGGTCAGCATTGAGAAGTTTGATGAGCGTTTGGTTCTTTACTTGTGGCTCTGGGATGTATGAAATGTATACACCTGTCGTATCACTCTGATACTTCACATCAAGGCGGAACTTATCGCGCTCAATGTTAGAAGCCAGATAATAAACGTTTTTCATCATCAAGTCCCAGTTTCCTTGCTTAGGATTGTTACTGGTGTTCTTCAATGACTTGACGAAGAGTGCCTCATTGATATTGGTATGGTCGCTGGCAAACTCACCCACCTGATAGGTTACACCTCCGTATGTATATTCGTAGGCAATCGCCAATACTTGATCAGTCTGTAGTCCGCTTTTCAGTGAGATATAACCCAAGGCATTGTTGACCGTGTATTCAGAACTATTGAGCAGTCGGGCATTTGCCAACTTCTCGTAGTCGTTACCACCCACAAGACCTGCACCATCAAGAATACTCGTCACTTGGTCTATGTTACGAGCGGCAGGGTAGGTCTGTGTAATAGTGGTGTATTCTGTATTGGCATTGTTCGTTGGTACGGGTCCGTTACCAGTTCCCCACAAATCAGTACGGCTGATCTTCTTATTCTCACCGAGGTCGGTCAGTGCAACGATGTTACGGGTGTTACTGGTTGTTCCAGTCTTATTTGTTACCCACACCTCCACACGATTAATCGTCACACCTGTTTTGAGGTTAGGCAATGACTTCATCGCTGCATCATAGTTGTCGCGGAAATATTGTGAGAGGAAGAAGTGGTGATTCTCTTCATAGTCGGCAGCATCAATCTCAAATGGTGTGAGCTGTTTGCCACCACGTGAACTAACGCTCTTGTTAGAACTCTTCTTTTGTGATAAAACGGTCTGTAACTTTAGTTTACCAAACTGCATATCGGTACGAATACCAAAGAGGGCAGATGCTCCTTGTACGAGAGAGTTGTTTGAAGGGAAGGTAACATTACCACCCTCAACGAGTTTGATAATCTCGTCTTCCTTACCTTCATATCTTAGTTTGAAGTTCTGTGTATCAAAGTCGAAGGTTGCATCGGTATTGTAGTTAAGGTTCATGTTCACCTTATCACCCACCTTACCATTCACGTTGACATTGATTTTTCTCATCAAAGTCCATTGCCGTTGTCTTACGATTACGGATAGGAAGTGATGGGTTATCAATGTTCTTGATGTTTGCACCGAACTTCAGTTCAGCCGAACCCTGTGTCTTAATACGTACACCACCAGGACCGAATATCTTTTCAGCAGGACCCAATGAGAAGTGCATATCAGTAAAGTCGAACTTATCCTTACCTTTCTCCCTTAGTATCTCTTGGTTCTTTGAACGGTAGTAATCGCTAAAGCTACGCTTCTCCGTCCACTTCCGATACTCCTCTGGCGTCATCATGATTGGAGCCATCACGTAGGTCTTACCAATCTTATAACCAATGATATAGCGGTCGAGCGAGTCGTTATACTCCACAGTCTGTCGCATATTCTCTGGTCGGATAAGGTCGGTAGAGTTCTCCTTGAGGTCGTCGTAAGTGATAGGGGTTGTGCGCTGCACCTTCCAACGAGGGTGTAGCAAAGAGTCAGGAATAGTCTCCTCATCAATCTCCACTTCAATAGGCTTCGCTTTCTTAACCGTATCTGGTGGTGCCACCCTATAGACGAGTTTAGCAATCGGTGCAAAACCAAGTGCCGAGCGTCCCCAGCTCAACAGTCCGATACTGCCGAGAAGTGTGATAATAAGGATGGATATGTAATACTTTCTTTTCAAGAAGATAAGTGGTTCTATACCTCCCCAAGCCCCTCCAAAGGAGGGGATATGTTGGAGTAAGTGGATAGTTCTAACCAATGGTAAGCCTTAGCATACAGCAAGGTGCAGTTGTAGGCGGTAATCACTCTCCCCCTCTCTTTTGGAGAGGGGTCGGGGGTGAGGTTTTACTTAATCATCTTCAACGCTAACTTAACAACCTGTTCCACTGGTAGGTCTGGTTGTTCAGCGAGGATGCTTACAACAACCTTTGCAGATGGGGCAGGAGAGAAGCCTAACATCGTCAATGCACTGACGGCTTCGTCCTTGATAGCAGCGTTGACAGCTGGTGTGTTAGGCTGGCTACTAACGTGTAGTTCGTCAGCAATACCGCTCTGCATAATCTTGTCCTTCAAGTCAACGATGATACGTTGTGCTGTACGGAGTCCGATTCCTTTCACCGTCTTCAACATCTTCTCGTCACCATTGGCAATGACATTGCAAAGTTCTGCAGGTGTCAGTGATGAGAGAATCATACGAGCGGTATTAGCACCGACCCCCGAAACGGTAATCAATAATCGATAGAGCGAGCGTTCCTGCTTATTGGCAAAGCCATAGAGCGTATAGTTATCGTCGCGTCCACCTGTCATAATAGCCTCGTGCACATAGAGTTTCACAGCTGTCTTACCCTGTATGGCACTATAAGTATTGAGCGAAATGTTCAGTGCATAACCCACACCATGTGCCTCGACAACAGCCAAAGCAGGTGTCAGGTCAGCTAATTCGCCCCTGATGTATTCAATCATAATCTAATAAAATAATCCTTACCGTGGTAAGGGGTTTTGTATATACAGAATTAATAACGTAACAAATAAAAGTTTATTGCGTATGATGTATAAAAAGCAGCCTCACTTTCAACCCCTCTCCGAAAGGAGAGGGGAGTAAAATGTACTATATGCTTGTTGATTGCTTGCGAGAAGAGGAGTTATCCAAGTTGCTCAATATTGTGAAATAAACTAAGAATAAGGCGAATGATACGAATGAAAATAAAAGAAAGCGTGAAATACGTAAATAGTGGGAACAAATCTATTTACTCGTAAATTAGCGCATTTGTAAGCCGATTGTAAGGGTTATTTCAGTGTTTACTCCCCTCTCCTTTCGGAGAGGGGTCGGGGGTGAGGCTGCTACATAATGTATGTTAAAACACTTTTTTTGCGATACTTTCTTTAAATAAAACGTTACTTTTGCAGGAGATAACGAGAACTAAACTGTTAAAGGTAAAGAATATGAAAAAGATTAGAGCAGCCATCGTAGGCTATGGTAACATTGGTGTTTACAGTGTTCAGGCACTTGAAGCAGCAAAGGATTTTGAGATTGCAGGTATCGTTCGCCGTCAGGGTGACAAGGATAAACCATTGGAACTGACCCCATACGAGGTTGTTGATGATATAACAAAGTTGAAAGATGTTGATGTGGCTATCCTCGCTGCACCAACTCGTAGCTGTCCAGAATATGCTGAGAAGATTTCTGCATTGGGTATCAATACTGTAGATTCTTTTGATATTCACGGTTCAATCCTTGACTATCGTACTAAGCAAATGGAGAACAACAAGCGCACCAATACCGTTAGTGTTATTGCTGCTGGTTGGGATCCAGGATCTGATTCAGTTGTTCGTATCTTGTTAGAGAGCCTCGCACCAGAAGGTCTTTCTTATACCAACTTTGGTCCAGGTCGTTCAATGGGTCACTCTGTTGTGGCTCGTAGCAAGAAGGGCGTTAAGGAAGCTTTGTCAATGACTATTCCTCTCGGTGAGGGAATTCATCGCCGTATGGTTTATGTTGAGTTAGAAGAGGGTGCCAACCTTGAGGATGTAACAAAGGAACTTAAGGCTGACGACTACTTTGCACACGACGAGCTACACGTGTTCGCAGTACCAAGCGTTGCAGCTTTGAACGATGTTGGTCATGGCGTTCACATGACTCGTAAGGGTGTGAGTGGTAAGACCCACAACCAGCACTTCTCTTTCGACATGTCTATCAATAACCCTGCACTCACAGCACAGGTACTTGTTAACGTGGCACGTGCAAGTATGCGCCTTGCTCCGGGTTGCTATACAATGCCTGAGATTCCTGTTATTGATATGCTCCCAGGCAACCGCGAGGATATTATTGCAACTTTGGTTTAAGGCTATTAGTCTTATTAGCCTTATTAGTCCAATTAGGCTAACAAGCCCAATAACCTCCCCCCTAATAATGGCAACCACTCGTTGGTTGCCATTATCTTTTTATGTAATATATTGACGTACAAAGGCTTTTTTTTGTACTTTTGCAGTTAATATGAGAACTTTCCAACATAAAGTGACGATAAATGACATGGGAGCCATCGTGGTTTTTGCCCTTGTTGCCTTCTTCTGTCTTTGGCATCGTACGAATAGTCTGATGGTTGTATTAGGCTTCTTGCTTATTGTTGTGACGATAAGAGCCGTTGATCGTGCCATTCATACTAAATATGTATTGACTGATGATGGTGTTCTGTTGGTGAAGACAGGAAGAGTTGGACTGACAAAGCGTGTTTTGCTCAGTGATGTGAAGACTATTGAGAAACGGCCGTTTGCCTTTCGTCTCGGTTATTATGCATTGTTAGAGATGATGAATGGCAGTGTTGTCAGCGTACAGCCTGATAATGTTGATAACTTTTTATCAGCACTGAAAAAACGATTAGAAAAGAAAGATAACGAGGTATGAGATTAAAATACTTATCGGCACTAATCTTCGGTGTCGTATTGAGTTTACCTGTACAAGCGCAGGTATATTTAGATAGTACGGAGGTTGCGAATGTCCTTCATCCGAAAGCAGTTGCAGCTGTTCAACCTAAGGTGACTTCTGCTACTAATGATGTTAGCGAGGAAGAGGAAGATACTGATAGTATTATCCCTGCTTTTACCACGGATAGCCATCTTAGTTGGAAGGAGAATATCACTGCTCGATTGGATGGTATACTCCGAAGTCCGCTTTTAGAGACCGTACAAACAAGTGTGATGGTATGGGATTTGACGGATGATGTACCTGTCTATCAGTTCCGTGAACGTCTTCACATGCGCCCTGCTTCTACGATGAAGTGTGTTACTGCTATTGCAACATTGGATAAACTTGGGGCTGATTATGACTTTAAGACAAACCTTTACTATACGGGTGTGATTGACGACTCTACGCAAGTATTGCGTGGCGACCTCTATTGTGTTGGTGGTATGGACCCAATGCTCTCTTCTTCGGATTTGACAGAGATGGCACGTGCCGTACGAGACTTAGGTATCAAGACGATAGAAGGCAGTGTCTATGCCGACCTCTCTTTTAAAGATCGTGACCGTTTGGGCGAGGGTTGGTGTTGGGATGATAAGAATCCTACGCTCTCTCCTTTGCTCGTTGATGGTAAGGACGAATTCACCTATCGTTTCTCCCGTAAGTTAGAAGATATGGGTGTGACACTGAATGGTTCTACTGGCGAACGTCAGCTACCAACTGATGCACAGTTGCTAACGACACGTACACATTCTATTCGTCAGGTTCTCCATCGTATGATGAAGGTGAGTGACAACCTCTATGCTGAGTCTATGTTCTATCAGTTGGCTGCTAATGGTGGCACACGATGGGCAGGTGCAAAGACCGCACGCCAGTATGAGAACGCCCTCTTCAGCCGTATCGGACTGAATCCTCGTGATTATAATGTTGCTGATGGCTCTGGCTTGTCTCTGTATAACTATGTAAGTGCCGAACTCGAAACAAAACTCTTGCGCTATGCTTATCAGCGTTCAGATATCTATGGTGCCTATCTTGAAGCACAGCCGATAGCTGGCGTAGACGGAACTTTGAAGAGCCGTATGCGTGGTACGGCGGCAGCTGGCAACGTACGTGCAAAGACTGGTACGGTGAAGGGTGTCAGCTCACTTGCGGGTTATCTCACTGCTTCTAATGGTCATCTGCTTTGTTTCTCTATTATTAATAATGGTGGACTCAGCAATGGACCAATGCGCAATTTCCAAAAACAAGATTTGTGTGGCGTTGTGTCAATAAGGCTTATTAGCCCAATTAGCCTAATAAGCCCAATAACCCTTTAAAAAGAAAAAGAATTTATGATACCAAAACTTCCCCATAATCTCCTTGAAGATGTCCTTGAAGAGATAAGAATCTTCGTCGAGAATATCATTGAGTCAGTCGGTGTACATGGTCATACCGTTCCTGTATTGCGTCATGTCTTATTGACATTAGTAGCAATCTTGTTGGCTTTCATTGCCGAACGAATCTGTAAATACTTATTCGTTCCCCTTGTTCTTCGTCTGGTAAAGCGTACGCAAGCTCGATGGGACGATGTAGTCCTTGACCATCAAGTGCTGCGCACAGCCTGCCACATTGTCCCTGCCTTGGTGATATGGCAGTTGATGCCGCTTGTCTTCTATCAGTACCATGTCGTACAGGTGGCTTTGACACGGCTAACTGCTGTCTATCTTACCGTAGCAACAACGCGTCTTGTGACGAAACTCATCGACCGTCTTCGCTATCTCAACACAAAACCTGGTGATTCGACAAGTCTTTATCTTAAGTCTTTCTGTGGCGTGTTGAAGATTCTTGCTATCTTTATCGCTGTGATTGTGGTAGTTGGAATCCTTATTAATCGTAGTCCGATGACGCTGTTAGCAGGATTAGGAGCTACCTCTGCCATTCTTATGTTAGTCTTTAAAGACACGATTGATGGTCTTGTTGCTGGTGTTCGTCTGACGAGTAATGAGATGATTCATATTGGTGATCATATTGCTTTGCCTGGAGGCTTCGTAGATGGAACGGTTATTGATATCACACTCACAACTGTAAAGATTCGTCAATCAGATAATACGATTACCACCGTACCGCCTCTTACATTAGTTAGTGGAATGTTCCAAAACTGGAAAGGATTGGAGGATGTAGAGGGACAAAGGGTCAAGAAGATGATTTATTTTGATGTTCGCAGCATTCGTATTGCTGACGATGGACTCAAACAACAGCTAATTGATAAGGGACTTGCTAAGGCGGACGACCTAAAGGGTGAGGTTGTGACGACTGCTCTCTTCCGTCGTTACATGGAGCATTACCTTGCCAAGCGTGAGGATGTCAATACGAAGATGCCTCTCCTCGTACGTCAATTGGAGGCAACACAGGCGGGTATCCCTATGGAACTTTACTTCTTCCTACGTCAGAAAGACTGGATTCCTTACGAGCATGCCATGGCTGACATCCTCGAACATGTCTATGCCTATGCCAACGAGTTCGGCTTGAAGGTCTATGCACAAGCCCCTGTGCAGTAAAAGAGTTGGTAGAGGAGTTTCATTTAAACCCTCAACACAATATGTGCGGAGCATCAACACGACATGTGCGGAGGCTCCGCACATATCGTGCGAAGGCTTAGTTCCATTCTTTAAGTTGCTTGGCTAAACCCCAAAGAAGTTTGAATACAAGCAGAGGAGTTGGGTCATAATTTATGTGTTTGTAGCTACCTTGTTATGCTGAGGGCAGAAGTTATCTAACAATTGTAGTTTGATAAGACAATTCCGTATCATTAAAACAATAGTAAATCTACCGTCTTGTTAGCCTAACTGACAAACCGTCGTTTGTCCTCTGATTTGTCTTTGGAGGAAAGGAACAGGTGGTGAGTCATAGGATATAATTCCTTAATAAAAGCAGTTTCTTTATCGCTTGCAGACTTATATGCCTTTTCATTATTGCTGACTTCTTTTCTAAAGCGGTTGGTGTTTAAATCTATTTTGTATATATTTACATTGTTAGCTTCTGCACTTTCTTCGTCATAAGTCAGCATAACAGTCCATATCTTGCGTTGGTTAATATTGATGTAATATATCTGTTCATAACAAGAAAGTGTATTGGCATTATTGTAATATTCATAGCACAGAATTGAATCAGACACCAAGTTGTTTACAGAAAGCAGGGCATAGGCTCTTATATGTTCTTCCGTACTACTCTTTTTCTTATAAATTTTGAGTGATAGCTGATGTGTCTTATCTAATTTCAAAACTGAACCCGATTCTTTGGAAAGTGAACTGTAGTAATCTGTTGTCAGTTTTTCAAGTATACACCCTTCCTTTCCCGTTGCACAAGAGGTGTTTACTTGATTGGAAAAAGCACTATTAGCGACAATACTATCACCAAGTAAAAATACATTATTAGAAGATTTAACGATTAAATTCTGACAAGGTTGAGACAGAACTTTCTGCTTACAAGAAATTAATAAAAGTATTAAAATAGACAGAGTGACAATCTTTACAACAGCCTCATTAAAACCAGAATGCAAATGAGAATTATGTAAAGTTCCTTTTTTTTCTTGGATAGCATCGGTAAATACCTTTTTATTTCTACCAGTTACTTGTTTATTGAAACCAAACTTTTTTTCATTGCTGTAATAAATAATTGTTCGTCTTTATCGTTTAAGTAAACTGTATTATAAAAAAACAATAGTAAATCTACCGTCTTGTTTGTCCGAACAATAATACAATCGGGTTTAAAGAGCAAGGAAACATATCAGTATAATGCCAAAAATCTAATACTAAAATAGTTGCATATACTATTCGCAAGAAAGCAGATGATGTATTTTTATATTCATGTTTTAGCAGCAGCCAAGAAAGCACAAACAAGACTATACTTACCAAATAATACAATAAATATTGAATGGAAGATGGATGATAGACTTCTGTATCTCCTCTTTCAATAGACTCCTCTACATCAAACCATACTCCCTGCATAATGCCCAAAGCTGCAAGGATAATAACTGGACTTATTATTGACAGGATTTAGTAGGATGCTTTTCATTATTGTTATTTTATATTTTGGGGTGTAAGTCACCTAATGAGCAGTCCGAAACATTGGTTGAGTAGCTTAACATCATAGCTATGTCCGTTAAGTGTTAGTAGTGCGATTGTAGGCATAGAGTTCTATTTCTTTGTTCTTTGCAAATATAATGTTTTCTTACAGAAATACAAAGAAATGGAGACACAATTTAGGGTCTTCAGATATTTGGAATGATAATGATTCGCCTAAGCTTAGGTCTCTGACGAAATGGCACACGGAGAAAAGGAGAGTACGGAGGATTATTAAAACAACGTAATGGAAGTTACGGAGGCACCGTCGGTGCGTGGAGTGACGGAGATAGTTTGCCAATTCCATTAGCACTTTATACATAAAGCGTTTACCCCAACAGAGTTATCAGGAATCTGTACGCTACGCCTCCGTCGCTCTATGTGCCATCGGCACCTCCGTGTTATTGCCTTTATCTCCGTCCTCTCCGTAACTCTGTGTGCCTTATTATGTAAGCTTTTTAGTTTGTCATTTCATATTTCGGAAGAACAACAATTTGTGTGATAAGTCCTTTCTATCCAAAGGCTACATACTCTTTTGTTTTTTCTTTTATGTCAACCAATCCATATCTCTGCTTTCTTTTGGCAAAGACTAAAGTTCAAAATTCAAAGTTTCAAAGTGAAAGAATTGGAAAATAATTCGTACATTTGTAGTCGTCTTGCTTGGTAGAGGGCAAGCACAATCTATAATCCGTAAACTGATAACGATGATAACTGGCGAGATAAAAACCAAGATTGACCAGATATGGGACACCTTCCACGTCTCTGGTATCACCAATCCTATTACTGTTTTAGAGCAAATGACCTATATCTTCTTTATGAAGATGCTTGACGACAAGCAGCTACAAGAGGAAGCTATGGCACGCGACTTTGATACCGAAGTAAAGAATCCTACCTTCCTTGTTGGGCGGAACTGGTTTAATCCTGTTACCAAACAGAACGTGCCCTACGAGAGTATGCGCTGGTCGGTGTTCCGCCATACGGGTCCTGAAAATATGTTTCAGATGGTTCGTCAGAACGTGTTTGAGTTTATCAAGACCATCGGAACAGGTGAGGAGAGTGCCTACAGTAGGTATATGCAGTCGGCTACCTTCCTTATCTCTGATGCTCGTACACTGACGAAGGTAGTTGATGGGGTCGATGCCCTCGACATGAACAACCGTGATGCGATGGGCGATGTCTATGAGTATATCCTCGGTAAGATGGCTGCTTCGGGCACTAACGGACAGTTTCGTACGCCTCGCCACATCATTCGTATGATTGTCGATATGATGCAGCCGACACCAGCCGACTATATCTGCGACCCTGCGATGGGTAGTGCGGGATTCTTGGTGGAGGCAGTGAAGTATATCAAGGAGCATCACGAGCGGGCACTCTATACGGCTGAATCGGTGAAGCATATCAAGTCTTCGCTCGTCAATGGCTACGATACCGACCCAACGATGTTGCGTATCGGAGCAATGAACCTCCTACTGCATGACATCACAGCACCCGAATTGGCACGTCGTGACTCCCTTTCTGAGCAGAACAATGACGAGTCTTGCTATACTCTCATCCTTGCTAATCCACCCTTTGCGGGCAGTCTTGACAAGGGAAATGTGAACAAGAAGATTCTTGCCTACGCTGACACGAAGAAGACAGAGCTACTCTTTCTTGCCCAGTTTGTACGTTCGTTGGAGGTGGGCGGTCGCTGTGCAAGCATCGTTCCAGACGGTGTTCTCTTCGGAACGTCCAAGGCACACATCGCAATGCGTAAGGAACTTGTCGACAATCAGCAGTTGGTGGCTGTCGTCTCTATGCCGAGTGGTGTCTTCAAACCCTACGCTGGAGTTAGCACGGCAGTACTTGTCTTTACCAAGACCAACAGTGGCGGAACGGATAAGGTGTGGTTCTATGATATGCAGGCGGACGGCTTTTCGCTCGACGACAAGCGTTCGCCAATAGCCGAGAATGACATCCCTGATGTTGTCAACCGCTTTCATCATCTTGCTGATGAGGCTGGTCGAAGCCGAAGAGAACAAAGTTTTATGGTGCCTGTTGCCGAAATTCGTGCGAACGATTACGACCTCTCTATCAATAAGTATAAGGAGGTAGAGCGTGAGAGAGTAACCTACGAACCAGTCCGTGACATCCTTTCTCGTCTGAAAGCTAATGAAACAGCTTATCTAAGTGGCTATAACGAACTCACTGAAATGTTGGAGGAGGGAGTGAATGAATAATCAACTGACATTTACAAGGGTATATTCTCTTGGCTGCGAGGGGGTAGGCAAGGGGATTGCTATGCAGTGGTTTGAACGGAATCAAGCTTTTTTAATGCTGCAAAAGGAGGTGTACGTATGAGAAAGGAATGGGAATTAAAGAAAATAGGAGAATGTTTCTCTTATATTAAGAATGGTGCTAATATAAAACAAACAAAAGGAGCAGGAGGTTATCCAATAACAAGGATTGAAACTCTATCAGGTGGAGTCTTTAATAGAGACAGGTTGGGTTATGCAGATGTTGTTGATCTTGAGCAGTATAAAGATTATATTTTAGAGTCTGGGGATTTACTCGTATCACATATAAACAGTAAGACTTATATAGGTAGAACTGTTGTTTATGAAGGAAAGCAAGGAGAGAATATCATTCATGGAATGAATCTGTTGAGATTAAAACATAATAGGTCTCTCATTAATTCTGCGTTTCTTTGTTATTATACTCAGAGTGTATCTTTTAAATTGGATATTATGCGTATCCGTAAGGATGCTGTAAATCAATCCAGTTTTGCAATTTCAGATTTCAAAAAAATAAGGATACCAGTGCCAGTGTTAGCTACCCAGTTATCCATTGTCTCCGAACTTGATAAGATAAACGAGCTGATACGGATAAAGAAAGAGCAACTTAAAGACTATGACGCACTTGCACAAAGCATCTTCTATGAGATGTTTGGAGACCCTGTGGAGAATGAGAAAGGATGGGAAGTGAAAACGTTTGGTGATTGTTTTAGTATTGGTGCAGGTGGTACTCCTTCAACGAAAGTAAAGGAGTATTGGGATAATGGTACTATACCTTGGATTGGTTCAAATATGTGCCAGAATTGTATTATTACGGGAACGGATGGTAAATTCATTACAGAAGAAGGACTTAACCATTCAAGTACAAAGTTACTGTCACCAGGTACGGTGTTAGTAGCATTGGTGGGAGCCACTATTGGTAAGGTAGGACTTTTGCGAATAGAAACTTGTACAAACCAAAATGTTGCCTTTATAAAGGTTCAAGAGGCAGAAACCTTTACTTCTGAATTCGTTTATTATCATTTGATGGGATTATATGGTGAGTTTATGAAGATTGGTAAAGGTAATTTAAGATGGCGAATCAAGGGTTTATAAAGTTGCTACCAATATCTTGCCCCCCTCTCTCCTTACAGCAATCTTTTGCGCATAAGATAGAACAGATAGAGCGTCAGAAGGCAGAAGTTCAAAAGACGATAACCGACTTAGAGACCCTTCTTGCTGCACGAATGCAATATTGGTTTGACTAAATAAGCAATCATAATACTTGAAATATAAAGACAAAGAAAGACGATATGGCTAAAAACTTTGATTACATACTATTGGTAGCTGACAAAACACGAAGCTTTAAAAGCCTGCATAACTATTGCAGGTTGGCTGAAGAACAACAACCAATCTACCCTGATGCGTCTGCTAATAACGCACGTAAAGCCCTTGAATGGCTGATGAAGCAGATGCTGAAAATAAAAGGTGTGACCGTTGACGAACGTATGACACTCAACGATATGTTACGCCTGCCAGAGACAGATGCCTTTGTCAACCATGACTATGGATTCTCTAAGGACATCTATTTCGTAAAGAAGGTAGGTAATGCTGCCAGCCATGATGGTGGTGAACCTATCACTCGTGCGAGGGCTTTCCGCTGTCTTCGTGCGCTTTATAACGTCGTTGCAGGTTTTATGGGGCGTTGGGATGCTGTGAAGAATATCCCAGCATTTGATGCAACAACTATCTCTGCACCAACTACCACAGTTGCTCTCGTCACGAGTCCAGAACCAAAGGTAGAGATGGAGGTGGTCAACAGCGTACAGAAAGAGTCGCTCGACGACCCACAACCAGTGGTGATACCTCGTGAAAGTCTTGCCAGTGAGGCAATAACAAGGAAGTATATTATCGATGATATGCTCATGGAAGCAGGCTGGAACCTCTTAGAGGAGAAGGGAAAGGTGCAGGGCGGAAAGGCTTGTATAGAGGTGGAAGTGGACGGAATGCCCACTGCTTCGGGGAAAGGCTATGCCGACTATGTCCTCTTTAGTCGTGGGGGTAAACCCTTAGCCGTTATCGAAGCCAAGGCAGCCTGCCGTGCCATAACAGAAGGACGGCACCAAGCAACACTCTATGCAGACTGCTTAGAGAAGCGATATGGTGTGCGCCCTGTCATCTATTACACCAATGGATTCACAACAAAGGTCATTGACGGAATGGGTTATCCAGACCGTGACGTGATCTCCTTCCACTCTATGGACGACCTCGAAAGGCTGATACAGAAGCGGGGTAGGGCGGAGATAAAGGACGTAACGATAAAAGAAGAAATCACGGACCGCCCTTATCAGCAGACCGCTATCAAGCGTATTGTGGAGTGGTTTAATGCCAAGCACCGTCGAGGACTACTCGTCTTAGCGACAGGAACAGGCAAGACGCGTGTGAGTATCTCGCTTTGCGACATCCTTATGCGTAATGATTGGGTGAAGACAGTGCTATTCCTTGCTGACCGCACAGCCTTAGTCGGTCAGGCACATAGTGCATACGAAGCTTTGCTGCCAAGCGTTTCTATGTCGGTGTTGAGCGAAGAGAAGGCACCTGATATGCAGGCACGCATCCTCTTCTCTACCTATCAGACGATGATAAACTATCTCGACAGAGAAGACAAGGCGTTTAGTGTTGGCCGCTTCGACCTTATTATCATCGATGAAGCCCATCGAAGTGTCTTTGGTAGATATGGTGCTATCTTCAGCTATTTCGACTCGTTGCTCATCGGTCTGACAGCCACCCCACGTGACGAGATAGACCGCAATACCTACGACCTTCTACAGTTAGATAATGGTATGCCTAACTATAGTTACGACATTGAAGAGGCTGTCAGGGATGGCTATCTCTGTCCTTATAAGACACTGCAGTATCACTCTAAGATAATGGAACGTGGTGCCAAATGGGACGAGATGTCGAAGGAGGACCGTGAAGAAGCAGAAAGACTAATGGACTATGAGAAGTCTTTAACAGGCTTAGGACCCGACGATGAATATCATCGTGATATCCTCCCGCAAGAGATTTTCAAGTATCTTTTCAACATAGATACCGTTGACAAGGTATTGATGGAGTTGATGGAAAAGGGACTAAAGGTGAAGAGTGGGGAGGAGATAGGTAAGACTATCATCTTTGCCATGAACCATCATCATGCAGAACTCATCGTTGAACGTTTCCGCACGCTCTATCCAGAGAAAGATCCCGACTACTGTCAGCTGATTGATAACTATGTCAACAAGGCGCGTGGTCTTATACTTGACTTCGAACAGATGGATAAGAACCCACAGATAGCTGTCAGTGTCGATATGCTTGACACAGGTGTTGACGTACCATCGGTGCTTAACCTCGTCTTCTTCAAGTGTGTGAAGTCGAAGATTAAGTTTATGCAGATGATAGGACGTGGCACTCGTCTTTGTCCGAAGGTCTTTGGTGATGCTGACAAGAAAGAGTTCTATATCTTCGATTGGTGTAATAACTTCGAGTATTTCTCAGTGAACAGTGATGGTGCAAACCCTGTCGCTGTGAAGTCGTTGACCGAACGTCTCTTTGCGTTGAGGCTTGATATAGCAGCTGCATTACAGACGGCAGAACATCAAGAGAAGGAAGATGACCGTCGACTGCATGATGAGTTGAAGGAAATCCTACATGCACAGGTGAGCCAACTCAGTAGGGCGCGCATTGATGTCAGAGCGCATCTGCAGACGATAGAACCCTATCGTGAGCGGGAGGCATGGGTTTGTCTGAGTGAATTAGACGTTGCCGAACTGAAGGGAATAGCCCATCTGTTGCCCCGTCCGAAGGAGAATGAGGCTGCAAAGAAGTTTGATGTATTGATGCTTTATCTGCAGTTAGAGGCGGTAGACAGTACGGTGAAGGCTGATAACAGTCGTGCGAGTGTGATTAAGATTGCGCAACTGTTAGAGAAGAAAGCCACGATCCCAGCTGTGAGAGAGCGGATGGAAACGATTAAGGAGGTGCAGACTGCCGCCTTCTGGGACCATTGTACGCTGAATAGTCTTGAACGAGTGAGGAAGGAACTACGTGAGTTGGTGCATGTGTTAGCCGAGAGTAGGGACGAGAGAAGATTTGTTATCAACATCGAAGATGCAATCAGTTCGGATGCTGTGGCTGCTCCTGTCACGCTGAAGGCTACCTATCACGACCGTGTGATAGACTATTTGGCAAAGCATACGGACAATGAAGTATTAAGAAAGATACAGAACTTTGAGCAGCTGACGACGGATGATGTCAACGAGTTGCAACGTATCTTCTGGGAAGAATTAGGTACACGTACGGAGTTTGATGAGGCTACGAATGGAAAGAAATATAACCATAATGTGGCTGCGTTTATCCGTGTCATTCAAGGTGTAGACCGCCAGAAAGCGTTAGCCCTCTATACCCGCTTTATCAAAGACGGCAACCTGACAGGTGAGCAAGAACAGTATCTGAAAGAGATACTGAACTATCTCAGCGAGAATGGTGACCTACAAATGAGTGACTTCATGGAGTACCCACTGAACCGAAACAGGTGGCGGGATGTCTTTGGTGAGTATTTTGTGGGACTAAAAGATTTTGTGAATGAGTTGCATAAGGTGATTAGTTGACAAGTAGACGAGTTGCTTGCGATGTTGGCAATCATTTAGATTTTCGAGTTGATAAGTTTACAAGTAGACGAGTAGACGAGTTGACGAGTAGACAAGTTGCTTGCGATGTTGGCAATCATTTAGATTTTCGAGTTGATAAGTTTACAAGTAGACGAGTAGACGAGTTGCTTGAATATTGGTGGGGCAACCTGTTAACTCGTGAACCTATTATCCCATCACCCCATTAATCCATCAACTGAACAATGTTACAAGCAATTTGTCCACTTATAAATTCGTTATTTTTCCAATCCTTGGTAGGATTTGCAGTTGTGCTGTTAGGCATAAAGGCAATGATATACTTGTGCAATTATATTTTCTACCGTTTCTCTCCTGTTCGTTCTTTTCCTGATGTGACAACACTCTCAGGATGGGCAATGGTAGGACTTCTTGTAGCCTTTGTCAGTCCTATCGCCTTTTTTTTCTGCGAATTGGGAGGATTATTTTCTGATCAACTGGTCAGGACGCTACTTCCCATTATAGTAATACTGATGGTAGTCTCGCCAATAGGCATCTTCAAGTATGAGAAAAGGGCTTGGTTGCGCCGTAATCCTAAGCATAGCAGACTGTTTCTGCCAAAATACAATAAAAGAGTCAGAAATTTTGGTGTGTCAATCAGCAAGGTTGATGATATCACTTATGGACGTGGCGTAAGTTTCTCGTGGTTTGATGGATATTTTATCACTGCCGGAAGGCACAGGGTGACATTTCAATTCTATGAATACAGGTTTTTAAAACGCCGCGCTGCTCATAAGGTTATCTATAAGAAAGAAATGGAATTCAATTTCCATCCAGGTACAGTCTATGTGATAGAGGTCTTGCCGGATATACAGACATTCCGTATAGTTGAAGATAAAACACGGTTTGTGTAGGGATAGAACGATAAGGACTGTGGTTAACTGCTTGGGTATTGAAATAACATGATATAGATTTTTTAACATGAGGAAAGTTTCATTCTACAAAATAAAACACTATCTTTACGAAGAATCTTTTGTGTTAACTAACCCTATAAATAGACATACGTATGAAACATTGGAAATCAATTAATTGTCTGGCTATATGCTGCCTATCAGTGTTGATGTTATCTTGTTCAACGGAAAACACTGTTGTTGGTAGTATTGGAGTAAGTGATGTAAAGTCGTCAGGCTGCAAAGCCTCAGCCTCTCTGATGGAGTCTCGTCTTGATTACTATAATCATTTCATAGGGCAGCGGTCTGTGTTGCACCTTTTGCTCGGTAAAGAGAATACTGTCACGGCACGTTTTGCAGACGTCATGGATAACTGTGCAATCGACCTGTTCCATGTAGGAGCAAGCAGCAGTGAGGGTAAGATTGTTCTCATCCTGTATCCCGATAAGGACATGATGACAAACTGCATCTGTCACTATGATGTTGATTTCAAAATGCAGAATATCGTTTCTGGTAATTATCAGCTGGAAGTATATCATACTACCGCTGACAAACAGATTAACAAAGACAACCAGATTTTTAGCGGAACTGTAAACTTAGAGAAAGGGAAGGAACTTATACTGACAATGAGTCGGTAAGGAATAAGTGTGGAGAGTAGGGTTGTGGTGGTTTGGTTATACAAGTGCCTCTACCTTACTTTCTACATCTTTATCGTGGAATGGTTAGCTGTGATGTCAGCTTGAAGTTGCTTTTAAGCTACTGGTTCAATTGTTCTTTGAGGATAAGAAAATCCCTAAAAAATATTTTCTTGTCATATCTGTCATACAAAAGTAGTGCTTAACTTGTTGGTTGATAGCGTAGTTACTTGAAATGTTAAATATGACAGCAACTAAAAACAAAACTATTTTCGTATAATAGGTGTTTTTCTTACTAACGTAAGTAGATTTCATTGCTACCTATTTTGAGGAAACTTATAAAGTAAAAGACAAAAGAATAAAACGGTAAAAGAGTATTTTGCTGTTTTATTCTTTTGTCTTTTTGTTTTCCAGTCTTAATTCGCAGTAAGAAACACATTAGACACAGGTAATCATAATTATGAATTAAAAAGGTTCTCTCACAGAGTTCACAGAGTTACACTGAGGTTTAGACAGCACTTAAGTCCACAGAGTGACCATGCGGTCTGGGGAGTTCACAGAGTTTTTTGCAAGTGAACAAGTTTACAAGCTTACAAGTTCATAAGTAAACGAGTTTGCGGGTTTACAAGTGAACAAGTTACTTGTAGCAATAAACACAGCGTATAGTAGTAATCATAATTATGAATTTTGAATTATGAATTATGAATTCTGGATGAATTAAGCTTGTTCTATTGCAACTGCATGATTCCGTCTTTGTTCACGCTTGTTACGCCTTTCACCTTTCTGAATTCAGCAATGGCTTTATCAACGTCGTGCTTCTCGTCGACCTTGACCGCTACACCACTGAACTCCTTGTATTTGTAGAGTAGGGTACAGCCCTGCTTCTTGATGGCTTTCAGTAGAGGCTTGTTGCCTGTCTTCTTGTCGAAGAAGATAATCAGCGTATGACTGACAGGGTTCTTTTCACTTTCACGTTTAGCCTTTTCCAGACCTTCTCCGCCATCGTCTCCATTCATTATCTGTTCCTTGATTGGGCATTGTGCAGATGCTGTTGTTGACTGGATGAACAATAAGCCCATCAGCAACATACTTGCTTAAAATATTTCTTCATCTTGTTCTCTCCTTTAAATATGGATGACAAAGATAGTTATAAATAAGCAGATAACTACTAATATTTATAATTATTTCAGTTTTTCTTCTCCTTATTTATTGTACTACTTTTGCAGTGTTTTAAGGCAATTAGCTTTAAGATAGGTTGATAATTGCTCTTAGTCTGTTTTGTTCAAGGGTGTTCAGTAGCGAAAAAAGCAACCAAGCGTTGTGCTCGGTTGCTTTTGTATGGTGTTAACCTTAACAAAAAGGATTATGCTTCAGCATTCTCTTCTTCCACAGCCTTGAACTGCTCAAGGTCTTCAGCGTTGAAGGCTTTGATATAAGCAGTGTGACCGATAACTTCTTCCTCTGCCATGCGAACAAAGACATGAGCAGACTTCTTGAAGAGTTCTGGTGCCTTAGAAGCATCTTGAATGAGGAGGAGAGAACCGATGATGTCGGCTGTCATATTGTAAAGACGGCGTGCGAGGAAGTCGTGAACATCCTGGTTTCGCTTGCGTTCACCTTCTCAACAGCCTCTTCGTAGAGCTGAACAAGCTTTGCAACACGGTCACGCAGACCCTTCATGCAGTCGCAAGAGAGTTCGCCCTCAAGCATTTCCTTCATGATAGAAAGGTAAGTACCGTTAGTGATGTAACGCACGGCAGCAACAACCTGCAACTGTGTTGTACCCTCATAGATAGAGAAGATACGTGCATCACGGTACAGACGCTGACACTTGTACTCCATGATGAAACCAGAACCACCATGGATAGAGATAGAGTCGTAGGCAGTCTGGTTAGCATACTCAGAGTTGACACCCTTTGCCAATGGTGTAAAGGCATCAGCAAGGCGGGTATATTTCTTCATCTCCTGACGCTCTTCAGCCGTGAGTTTCTGGTCACGTGCAATATCTTCCAAAGCCTTGTAGATATCAACATAGCGAGCAGTCTGGTATAAGAGAGAACGACCAGCATCGAGTTTTGCCTTCATACGAGAGAGCATATCGTAGACAGCTGGGAAGTTGACAATCTTCTTGCCGAACTGTGCACGATCCTTAGCGTAAGCCAAGCCCTCGTTGTAAGCCTCCTGCTCAAGACCAACAGACTGTGCTGCGATACCAAGGCGAGCACCATTCATCAATGCCATTACGTACTTGATAAGACCCATTCGGCTGCTACCACAGAGCTCTGCCTTTGCATTCTTGTAAACAAGTTCGCAGGTAGGAGAACCGTGGATACCGAGTTTATGCTCAATATGGCGTACGTCAACACCGCCATCACGCTTGTCATAGATGAACATTGAAAGTCCACGACCATCACGTGTGCCCTCTTCTGAACGTGCAAGGACGAGGTGGATGTCTGAGTCGCCATTGGTGATGAATCGCTTCACACCATTCAATCGCCAGCAGTTCTCCTTCTCGTCGAAGGTAGCTTTGAGCATTACACGCTGGAGATCAGAACCTGCATCAGGCTCGGTGAGGTCCATTGACATCATCTCTCCCTCACAGATACGTGGAATAAACTTCTGACGCTGCTCCTCGTCACCAAACTCATAGAGTGTGTCGATACAAGACTGCAACGACCAGATGTTCTGGAAACCAGCATCGGCAGCAGCAATCAACTCAGACATCATAGAGAAGACAACGTTTGGAAGGTTCAGTCCACCATAACGGCGAGGCATAGAAACGCCCCACAAGCCAGCCTGACGAGTCGCCTCAATGTTCTCTAAGGTCTTGCTGGCATAGTGCATACGGTTGTCGATAAGGTGTGGACCTTCGATGTCTACAGCCTCAGAGTTAGGTGCAATAATGTTTGCTGTTATGTCACCAGTGATATCCAAGATGCGCTTGTAGTTCTCGATAGCATCCTCGTAGTTTACTGGTGCGTCAGCATGTGTAGAAGCATCAGCGTAGTTACGCTCTTTCAGTTCTACGATGCGTTTCATCAATGGATGCTCCAAGTGAAACGCTATTTCTGGGTGGTCAGTATAATAATTTGCCATGATAAAAAGGGCCTCACCCCCAACCCCTCTCCGAATGGAGAGGGGAGTGAAATGTTCTGTTGGAGGTTGTTAGGACTTTATTATTTATAATATAATTTCTAAGATAATTCTTCTTTGATAGTTCTTAAAACTACTTTTGGGTTTGATAGTACTTCTTCGTTGGTGAAGCGAATAACTTTATAACCCATAGTAGAGAGTATGTCTGTACGAATTTTATCGTCTTCTTGTTGCTGAGGTTCACTGTGATAAGCCCCATCAACTTCTATTATAAGCTTCTTTTCTATGCAAATAAAATCTACAATATAATCGTATATAGGGTGTTGACGCCTAAATTTATAACTACATGTTGGCTGTCGTATAATATTCCAAAGGGCTTTCTCTGCATCTGTCATGTGACGCCTATTCTCTTTTGCATATTCTTTTAATAGGTTGTATCTGTCTACAGAAGCAGTTTCAAACCATTGTGAATCATCTTTCCCCATATTTGATTCTAATATGCTAACAGCCATCTCCCCCTTAATAACACCAGACAATGGTATTCACTCCCCTCTCCATTCGGAGAGGGGCGGGGGTGAGGCTTTACTTACTATTCTGCTTATAATACTTTATCAACTTCGGAACAACCTCTTCAACGGTGCCATTGATGATATAGTCAGCGATGGCATTGATAGGAGCGTCTGGGTCGTTGTTGATAGAGATGACAATACCACTGTCCTGCATACCAGCAATGTGCTGAATCTGTCCAGAGATACCACAAGCGATGTAAACCTTTGGATGGACGGTGACACCGGTCTGACCAATCTGACGATCATGGTCTACCCAACCTGCATCAACAGCGGCACGGCTGGCACCAACCTCTCCATGAAGCTCTTTAGCCAACTTAAAGAGTAAGTCGAAACCTTCCTTTGAGCCGACACCATAACCACCTGCAATAACGATTGAAGCCTCCTTGAGGTTGTTCTGTGCAGGCTCAACATGACGGTCGATAACCTTTACAACATAGTCAACCTCTGGGACATACTTCGCTACATCTGGATAGACAACCTCGCCCTTTGCCTCACCCTCATAGATAGCCTTCTGCATAACGCCAGAGCGTACGGTAGCCATCTGTGGACGGTGGTCAGGGTTGACGATGGTTGCCACGATGTTACCACCGAAAGCAGGACGAATCTGATAGAGCAAGTTCTCATAACGCTTACCTGCTTTCTTATCTTCGTAGTCACCAATCTCAAGTTGAGTACAATCGGCGGTAAGACCACTTGTCAGGGATGATGACACACGTGGACCGAGGTCACGACCGATAACAGTAGCACCCATCAAACAGATCTGTGGCTTCTCCTCAGTGAAGAGGTTTACAAGAATGTCTGTGTGTGGTGCTGATGTGTAAGGGGAAGAGTCCCTCACCATCAAAGACAAAGAGTTTGTCTACGCCGTATGGTAGGATTTGGTCTTCTACCTTTCCTTTGATGCCACTACCAGCGGCGATGGCATGGAGTTCCACACCTAACTCATTTGCGAGCTTGCGACCCTTGGTCAACAGCTCCTGTGAAACCTCCTGTACGGTGGTTTCCTCTATTTCGCAATATACAAATACGTTGTTCATAGGCCTCACCCCCGCCCCCTCTCCGAATGGAGAGGGGAGTGAAATGTTTCACTTGCTGGGGGATTTTCTTATGTTTATATGATACCTCCCCATAATGTTCTATCTTATGTTTTACAGAACATTCTACGCCTCCTCTCCATTACTTCCCTTCGGTCAGTGACCGTTGGCTCAAAGAGGGGGTGGGGGAGAGGCTTTTAACCAATAATCTTCTCTCCTAACAGTTCTTTGATGAGTCCTTCTACATCCCCATCTGAGCCAGTGAGCGTCTTACTCTCCTTAGCTTGGAAGACGATGTTCTGAACAGACTTCACCTTTGTTGGTGAACCACTCAAACCACACTGCTCCTCATCACCGTTGACATCGGCAACTGACCACTGATTCAGTGTGAGGTAAGGGCGCTCCTCGTAGAGATGTGCCCAAGGCTCATCACCTTTACGCTCCATAGGACAAGTAGCATACTTATACTTCATCACGAGTTTGGCATTGCAAGGACGTGCTGGAGCAGCAGTACCATTCACAGTGATGAGAACTGGTAATGGAGCAACAACAGTCTCTACACCACCATCGATATGACGGCGGATAGTAGCCTTACCATCCTCAATCTTCAGGATTTCCTCTGCGTATGTAACTTGGTTGAGTCCTAACTTCTGTGCAACCTGTGGTCCTACCTGTGCGGTATCACCATCGATAGCCTGTCGTCCACCGATGATAATGTCTACATCACCGATTTTCTGTACAGCTGTCGCTAAAGCATAAGAAGTAGCGAGTGTGTCAGCACCAGCAAACTTACGATCGGTAAGCAACCAGCCAGTATCAGTACCACGATAGAGTCCCTGTCGGATGATTTCTCCGGCGCGTGGAGGACCCATGGTTAAGATTCCTACAGTAGAGCCTGGGTTCTGTTCCTTCAGTCTCAGAGCCTGCTCTAAAGCGTTTAGGTCTTCAGGGTTGAAGATGGCAGGCAGTGCGGCACGGTTTACCGTTCCTTCGGCTGTCATGGCATCTTTTCCCACATTTCTTGTGTCAGGTACCTGCTTAGCAAGTACTACAATTTTCAAACTCATAAATATAATAATGTGTTATTTAATATTCAATTGCTTTGGTTGAGGGCAAAAGTACGTTTTTTTTGCAACATAAACAAAAAAAGTTGCCCAAAAACCACTTAACTGTGTTTAGGTTTGTTAGGAGCTATCCTATGAGCTGTTTTGTTGGAGTTAGAGGAGGTGTTGTAGTTTAAGAGAGTTGTACCCTCATTTGTTTTTGCGGAAGTAAAGCTCTAATAACCGATTTGAACTTAAGTGTATAGCATCGAAATGATGCGGAGGTTGATGGATGATAATATTTCCTTTACTATTTAAAAAAACCCTTAATTTTTAATGGAAAAGCTCTGTCAGAATCCTCTTTTATAGCCTTTTTCAATCTTGTTATATTCGTACTATATAGAATTATTTACGTGAACAGAAAGAATTATTTTCATAAAAAGAAATATTTTTTTGTTCATGAAGATAAATATTTTTTTCATGAAAATAATTCCATGAAGTTGTATGTATCATAATGAAGAAGGGCGTGTATAGTTATGATACAATATGTTTATAAGTACATTATTTACCTAAAATAAGAAGATAATATTGTATGTACTTTTTCTTTTTTTCATACCTTTGCGTAGTGAGTTCTAACCCTTTTGAAGTTTTGATACTTGCAGTTCCTTGAAGATAAAAGAATTTTGCAGATAAATAAACTTAATATAGCAAATGAATAAACGTACTATCGTTAGCATTGTCTTTTTATGTCTTTCTGTGACTTCATTTGCGCAGAAAGGCTTTGTGATATGGGATAAAGTAAATAATATCCCTGTGAGTAGAGCAAGTGTATATACCACCTACATGGGGAAAGTGAGGAGTACGTTTAGCGACCAACAGGGGAGAGTTGTTGTGGATTTTGCTTTTGATAATCTGATGATTTCTCATATAAACTATCAGAAAGAAAGCGTGAAAGTATTGTCTGATACACTGTTTATGGAGCAAAGTATGCAGTTGCTTTCGGAAGTTGTCGTGAGTCCTGCGGGCGAGCCAGCATGGATTAAACCCATGTTGATGAAATTTGTAAAGACGAAAGCAAAGAAGTATAGAAGTAATGGAGTTCTAAGATATGAGTATCAGACACAGAATGTAGGCGATACGGTGTTATATCGCTTTGTAAGTAATGGACTGGTAAGAAAGAAGGAACTCTTTGAAATCTCTCCCTTGGAGAATATTATCACCTTTAAGGATAAGTCAGCTGGTTGTGACTATAGTAACCTTAAAAATACGCTTTACCATGACTTTGTTTCTGATATGGATGAGAAGTTTGTGAAGGAACATCGGTTCTATGTGGATAATGAGTCTGAAAGCTTGGGTGTCAATGTGGTAAGACTCCTATTCAAGTCGAAAAAAGATTGGAAAGATTCGGGTTATTTATGTATAGATACCCTACAAAATGTCATCCTCAGAGCAAAACGTTCTACGGGGTTGGCTTATAATGTGCAGCACCGTACTAATGCACTTGTGCGCTCAACAATCAATGCTATATACGGACATCAATATAAGGACTGGCAGATTGATGTTGAGGCAGAGTATCGCTCATTGGATAACTCCTTTTATCTAAGTAGTTGTCGCTATTCTAATTATATTCAAGAAGAGTTTGACGGAAAGAAGAAAAAAGGAGTTGAAGTTTATAATGTTACCTCTATTTATGAGGCACAACCTTGTCAGAAAAATAAGATGAGTGAAGGAACAGAATTTCTTTTATTGCCTCAACCTTTTGCAATGAAGATTATTATGAGCAAAAAAGAAAGAAGACAAGAGGAATTGCTGCAGGATGTGAAGAAAGAATATAACGTTTATTGAATCCAGTGTGAGAATTTTATCAAATCTTGGTATAGATGTCGACTGTTTATGTCAAGGCTTTCTTGTAGGAGGTATCTATCTTTTTCTTGTTCTAACTTTGCTATCTCATTGGTTTGTGTTATCTTTGTAGCATAATGATAGATAGACCGACTGTAGATAGGATTATGAATGCGTCGAATATCGTTGAGGTAGTCAGCGATTTCGTTTCTTTACGCAAGACGGGAACAAGCTATAAAGGTTTGTGCCCTTTCATGATGACCGTACACCATCGTTCTCCGTTAGTCCTGTGAAAGGTGTTTACAAATGCTTTTCGTGTGGTGCGGCGGGTAATGCTGTGAAGTTTATCATGGAGCATGAGCAGATGACTTATCCTGAAGCCTTGAAGTGGCTTGCGAATAAGTATCATATTGAGGTGCATGAACGAGAACTGACGAATGAGGAAAAGCAGCAGGAGAATGAACGAGAATCAATGTTCTTGGTCAATGAAAGAGCTGCAAAATATTTTGAGAGCTTTCTTCATGAGTATGAAGAAGGTATTGCTATTGGTATGCAATATTTCCGCAGTCGTGGTTTTAGAGATGATATTATTCGGAAGTTCCAGTTGGGTTTCTGTCCATCGAGTCGTCCAGCATTTTCTGATACAGCCTTACTTGAAGGGTATAATAAAGAGTATCTGTTGAAGACTGGACTTTGCTATGAACGTGATAATGGTGATTTGGTTGACCGTTTTTATGGTCGAGTGATGTTCCCGTGGCTCAGTGTGAGCGGTAAGGTGATTGCCTTTGGTGGTCGTTTGTTGGATGAAAGGACGAAAGGGGTAAGCCAGAAGTATGTCAACTCGCCTGATAGTGTTATCTATCATAAGGAGCGAGAACTCTATGGTATTTTTCAAGCAAAGAAAGCAATTACCAAGCACGACCTTGTCTATATGGTGGAGGGATATACGGACGTTGTCTCTATGCACCAGTGTGGTATTGAGAATGTCGTAGCTAATAGTGGTACGGCGTTGTCTGTACATCAGATTCGACTCTTGCGTCGCTTTACTTCCAATATCGTTTTGCTCTATGATGGTGACGAAGCTGGTCAGCATGCCGCCCTTCGCGGTACGGATATGTTGTTGGCAGAGAGTATGAATGTGAAGGTGCTGTTACTTCCTGACGGTAAAGATCCAGATGAGTTCGCACGTAGTTACAGTGCAGAAGATTTCAGAAAATATATTGAAGATAATCAGACAGACTTTATTGTCTTTAAGATTAATGTTCTCTTGAATGGCATTACAGACCCTGTCAAGCGTTCAGAAGCTGTTAGCTCGATAGTTCAAAGTATTTCTGTAATAAAAGACCCAGTACTACGTGATACTTATCTCAGAGAGTGTTCAAATCGTACCAATATGAAGGAACTCACTTTGATGTATCAGATGAACCGTAATATTTATAGCAGTCGGGAACAGTTGAACAGAGAGAGACAACGAATCTCAGATGCACAAGGAGAGCAAAAAGAGGAGGGGCTTGAAGACGTTCATCAAGAACTAACAGTGGAAGATATGCTCGTTCAGGCTGTTATCAAGGATGGCGAGAGGGTTATCTTCCGTGATGTGAAAGATGAGAATAGCGGACAGACATATAATCTGACCGTAGCACAATATATAGCTTACGACCTTAGTAGCGATAATCTTGGTTTCTCAAATGAACTTTATACTAAGATACTGCAGGAGGCTGTAGAGCATTGTGGTGAAGAAGGGTTCAAGGCTGAAGAGTATTTCACACAGCATGCAGATATTAATATCGCATCTGTAGCAGTAAGATTGAGCGTAGACCGTTTCCAACTCTCAGAGAGTCTGCAAGTGAAAGAAACGGAACAAACATTGCGTGATCGTGTTATACATCTTGTTGCTGACTTCCGTTTGGAATATCTTCTTCCTATTTGAAGGAATTGGAGGCACGACTTTCGCAAGAGAAAGATTCAGAAAAGATGAAAGAGATTATGGGAGAAATTATGAGGAAACGTAATCTTCGTAATGAATTGGCAAAGAAAACTGGTACTAATATTCTGGTATGATGAATATGATAAGAAACTTATTCAAACCATCACTTCGTCTCTCAGACCTTGATTTAAGTGAGAATAGAAGGATAGTCTCAAAGGCACTGAAGGCACTCAACTGTACTGGGGAATGGAGAAAAGAAGGCGATGCAGCACTTGTTCGTTATACATTTCAGAGTGGACATTTTGGTATTCGTATTATCGGTAATTGTCCACAGGTGGAATTGTCATACCTTTTCTTTGCTGAGGCTGAGATGAAAGATATAAATATTGTGCGCCATGTGTGCAATCACTTTAATCTTAATTCTACCGGTCCACGGTTTAGCTATAGTATCAATGAGGAAACAAATATCATTGATATGCATATCCTAACACCGCTTCTGTTAGATGACGATCGCGCAAAAGATATTCTTTCTTCGGCTATGGTCGATATGTTTTTATGGCAGAATTCTTTTATTAGAAGTCTGACAGATGTGAAGAAGGAAGCAAAAAGTTCGGCTACGAGTGATTTGGAATGGTCTGAGAAGGAAGTTGCACGTGATTTCTTTCTCCTTCGAGAACAGGAATTAAGACATCAGAAGAAAGGTGCAGAGTGGCGTCAGAATGATAAGGAAGCTGCAACTTTGAAGCAGTGGATGGATAAGGTTTTTGGTTTGGTGGATGTTGTCTTCTCTGAGTTGACGGTGGTGACAGATACCGTAACAGTTATCAACGACCGTGAATCTATAGCATCCTATAATCTGTCCGACATTCTGATAGTAGATGGTGCGTTTGTTAGACAGAAGGCAATGCTCGACCTTGTATTTTTTCTCCCAGCTCATCCGACAACTCGTCGTCGTATGACTTTTAGTATTCAGCAGGCTGATGGTTGTGAAGATGTGCTTTACTATCAGGTAGTTGCTACATTGTTACCATTGCCATCAGGGACTGGTAGACCCCTTCATTCGAAGGAAGTACAGGTGCAGTCGCACTCTGTCTTGTTGGCATACGATCTTCGCTCAACAAAGCAGTTGCAGGATGAGTTCGTTTATATGTGGAAGGAGGCTAAGAGTAAGGTAGCTAATGGTGAGGAGAACCAACTAACCGAAGAGCAACGATTGATTGCCAATGTAGAGAGTGTGGATGCTGCTCGCTTTGTTTATCGTAGTCGGACTCTTCATCGTCAGAAGCGTTACTATGAAGCGATTTCTTGTTTGGAGAACGCTTACCGCCTTTTGAATTCTAATATAGATAAAAAGAGTCTGGAAGAACGGAACCTCTTTTTAGAGGTCTGCTATATGTTAGGCTTCTGCTATAACGAGTTGCAACAGTATGATAGGGCTTATTACTACCTTACGTTTGTAACAGGAGTTAATCGCACTCTTTATGCTGAGGAGTATGTTAACTGTATGATTTATTTGGGTGATTATCGTTCGCTGATGACCATAGACGGAATCTTGGAAGACTTACATAATTCTATTGTTGAAGATGAAGAAGGCGAATTCGAACAATCGGTGCACCCTTTTCTACAGTTTCTTTACCGACGAAAGGCTTATGTCTTGGTAGAGTTGCATAGGTTTGATGAGGCGGAAGAAATGCTTCGTCAGATGATAGATGACCCAGAGTCAGGTGACTTTGCATTAGACGAGTTAGCGTATATTCAGCAGTTACGAGAGAAGGATAAGACTGGCGGAACAGTCGAATCGAATAGTTAGTGGAAAGGAGAATATAGATGATTTATGTTCATTGGGCATTCTTAGCAGTCTACGTTGTTGTCATTATTATTGTAATGGTACGCGTATTGATGGATAACCGACAGCCAGCCAAGACAATGGCGTGGATGTTGGTGCTGACGTTTATCCCAATGTTAGGTATCATTCTTTACTTCTTTTTTGGTCAGACCACACGTAAGGAGCGTAAGATCTGGCAGTATAGTATGGACCAGCTGACCAAGCATTCCATGTTGGAGTTTGTAGAACAAAAGCGTCTTCATCTGCCTAATGAGTATCGAGAACTCATCAAACTCTTCATGAATCAGAACTGGGTCTTACCATTTAAGAACAACGAGACAGAGATTTATACTTCTGGATACGAGTTCTTTCCCTCTTTGTTAATGGAGATTGGTAAGGCTGAACACCATATCCATTTAGATACGTTCATCATCTCCTGCGACCCCTTGGGGCAGATTGTTGCGGATGCTTTAATTGATAAAGCGCGGCAAGGAGTTGAGGTGCGTGTCATCTATGATGATGTGGGGTCTTGGAAAACAAAGAACCGTTTCTTTGATCGTATGCGTGCTGAAGGAATAAAAGTATATGCCTTCATGCCTGTACGCTTCCCAATCTTTACCAGTAAAGTGAACTATCGTAATCATCGTAAGATATGTGTCATTGATGGTGAGGTAGGTTTTATCGGTGGTATGAATGTTGTCAAGCGTTATATAAAGGGAATAAAGAAACTTGCTTGGCGTGATACACATGTTAAGATAACAGGTGCGGCAGTATATGGTTTGCAACGTGCCTTCTTGGTTGATTGGTTCTTTGTGAGTCGTGAGTTGATAACCGACCATGTTTATTATCCAGTCAGTAAGGTTGCTGAGAATGATAGTCTTATTCAGATTGTCACCAGTAGTCCAACAAGTTTATGGCCAGAGATAGAGCAAGGTTATGTAAGGGTACTTACGAGTGCGAAGCAGTATGTCTATATGGAAACACCTTACTTCCTTCCTACTGATCCCATTCTCTTTGCTATGCGTACTGCAGCCTTGTCGGGAGTAGATGTAAGGCTGATGATTCCTTACGAGACAGACACAAAGATTGTGGAATGGGCTTCACGCACTTATGTTTTAGCAACGGTGAAGGCGGGAGTAAAAGTTTATTTATATAAGGCTGGTTTTAATCATTCAAAACTTCTTGTTGCCGATGATAGCATAGCAACGATTGGTTCTACTAATGTTGACTTCCGTAGCTTTGAGAATGACTTTGAAGCAAATGCTTTCTTCTATGATAAGAAAATAGCATTAGAAGTAAAGGATATCTTCTTACAGGACCAAGAAGAGTGTGTTTCCTTAGAAGATGTGCGAAACCTTACGCATCGTTCTTTCCTACAACGATTGTGGGAATCAATGGTAAGGCTCTTGAGTCCACTGTTGTAAAGGTAGGAAGCTAAGAAAGCTTTAACCTAAATCAGACAATATTGTTAACTTTCCGATATAACTCTTTTATAGACAGTTTTACGGATAAAGCTGTGTTTATCTAAACAAAGTGAAGTTCACACTACCATAGCTTCTGTGTTCAATGAAGTGCGGGTGGGCGGAGAAATCATTGTTCTTACCATGTTCAAAGACCAGTAGTCCATCTTCCTTCAATAAGTCATATTGGAAGATGAGGTTGGGAATTGTTTCCAACTCTGGCAATGCGTATGGAGGGTCAGCAAAGATCAGATCAAATTTCTGATGACAACTTTTTAAGAAACGGAATACATCTCCTTTTATCAATATATGCTCGTCTGTGCCAAGTTTCTCCATACATTGGCTGATAAAGCGAGCATGGTCACGGTCTTTCTCTACGCTTATTACCTGTTGGCAACCACGTGATAAGAGTTCTAAGGATATACTACCCGTACCAGCAAAGAGGTCGAGTGCCGTTGTTTCTTCCCAATCCACGTAAGCATTGATAACATTAAAGATATTCTCTTTAGCAAAGTCTGTTGTAGGACGTGCCTTAAAGGTACGCGGAATATCAAAATGTCTGCCTTTATATTTTCCTGTTATGATTCGCATAGTTTCTATTTTTAGGAGATGAAGGAGTTAAGGAGTGAAATAGAGTTAAGGAGTTAAGACATTAGTCTCTATGGGAGATGTGTGAACTTAATTCACTCTACATTTTAATTCCAATCTTCTTCTTTTATTCCAGATAAATTGTTTTCATGTCGTAGGGAATATCTGTACGTTTAGCCAACTGGCTATTATTGAAGTAAACTTCCTGGTTGATAACCCTACAGAACTTCAAATGCTGTTTTACTTTTTCAATGAGCCAGTCTTGGTAATGTATATCACCAACAATATATAACTCATCTTTCTCTACATCCATTCCTGTTAGCTTCCATATATAAAGGAGGTAATACAAAGCATCATGCTCATTAGTTGCTTCGTATGAATTGCTGAAACGGAATCTGTTTTGTTGGAAGCTGAAAACCTCCATACGCTTCTCATGGAAATAAGCATAGAGTTTTCTACGGGGACCAGCGTATGAACGGCGATAGAGATGCGTCCATACCGATTGCATAAGTGGTTGTATACGAATATCCTTGAAATGGTCGTCGATAACGAGCTTGAGGTCTTTGTTAATTGCAAAGACAGCAATCGCATTCAAGTCTGGTAGGATACTCGATAGAATCTCCTCATTACCTTGTCTATGATAAGTGTGATGATAGAGTGTCTCGATATCCTGTGTGCCAAAGTCGTCAATAGGCATAAGCATCACAGGGGTATCAATCTCTGCTAACAAACGTTTGTATCCGCTCTGCAGCAATTCCGAAACCTTGAAGGCTTCACGTAGATTGGCAGCAACAGAGATACCCATATTCATCTCGTAGGGTTCATAAACGAGTATACCATTCTCTTGTGGGTCACCCACAGCAAATGCCATGTTGTTTCTGCTAAATCTGATAGTAAGTCGCAGTTTTTTATCGGAGATATTATTGTCTGTTTCTGTCATTACGAACGTTCTATAGCTTTTTATCACCTGCAAACTTACACATTTTTTTCCGATTTCATTGGTTATCTGCTTGATAAATATCATCGAATGGTATTCTTTAAAGTATTAAAAAAAGGGAAAAATTAGCGTTTGATACTTAAAAAAAGCTATAACTTTGCACTCGCTTATTAAATGCTATAACTATTCAAACGATCATGTTTGATGGTGGTGTTGGATAATAACTTTTTTACATGGCAAGACAGTTCTTTGTTATCTTCGGATGCTTAGCATTGGGAGAGTTTATTGTTTGGGCTACAGGAATAAAACTGCCGTCCAGTATCATTGGTATGCTTCTTCTTACACTTTCTAAAGTTAGGATGGGTGAAGTTAGCTTGGGTGGAGCGATTGTCACAGCTTCTGATAGCAAATCTCGGCTTCTTCTTTGTACCACCTGGGGTGGCTCTTATTCTCTATCTTGATCTTATTAAGGCTCAATGGTTCCCTATTGTTACTGCAACAGTGGTCAGTACTCTTCTCGTTCTTGTTGTTACGGGACAGATGCATCAACTTGTCATAAAGTTTGAACGTCGGTTGATGGCTATGGACTTACTTCATCATCGTGCCCATGCGCAGAAGATGAAGAAGATGCTGGAGGAAACCGAAGAGGTTGAAGCCATGGAAGAAGCTGAAAGAATAGAACTTGACAAAGCGTTACTCGGACAGGATAAGATAACTAAAACGGAGGAAAAATAATGAATTCGTGGGATGAAACAATCGGTCAGACTATTGACCTTATACAGGATGGTAAAGATATCTTTTCCAATCAGTATGTTATTTTGGCATTGACTTTTGCAGCCTTCTTTTACATCAAACGTCTACAGCAGCGTACTGGTTGGATGTTACTCAACCCTATCTTGATAGCCATCGTACTTATTATTGTCTATCTCAAGATAACTGGTGTTTCTTTTGCAGTCTATAAGCAAGGTGCCCAATTGATTGACTTCTGGCTTAAACCAGCAGTTGTAGCCTTAGGCGTACCACTTTATTTACAGCTTGATGCCATAAAGCGTCTGTGGTTACCAATCGTTCTGTCCCAGTTTGTTGGCTGTTTGGTTGGTATTGTGAGTGTTGTTTTCGTAGCACAGCTTTGTGGCGCACCTGATATTATTGTCCTCTCAATGGCAAGTAAATCAGTAACAACACCTATTGCAATGGAGGTGACACAGAGTCTTGGAGGTATTCCTTCTCTTACTGCTGCCGTGGTGGTTGTCACTGGTATTATTGGTGCTTTGGTAGGCTTTAAGATGTTGTCCTATGGTCATGTAAATAGTCCTATCGCACAAGGTCTCTCTATGGGTGCCGCTTCTCATGCCGTTGGTGCATCAACCGCAATGGCATATAGCAGTAAGTATGGTGCTTTTGCGAGTTTAGGTATTACGCTAAATGGTATCTTCACTGCCCTGCTTACACCAACTGTTCTCCGTTTGATGGGGATTATTTAGGGCGTCTTTGTGTAATAGCGTGATAAAGTCTACTAAAAGTAAGTAGAAAATCATACACGCTATTACACGAATAGTTTTAATTTCATTTTGCTGTCACATTTAACATTTCATGTACTCCTACTGTTACATAGTAAGTTAGCTAATGAATTAGGGTGATAGTAGTGATAGCAAAATTGTTTTCACTGTGAAATGCTTTGGTTCTTCCGTTAAATGCATAGATAGGAAACTGAATAAAGGCTTATTGCTTACATGGTATGACTTTCCTGGATCAATGGTCTAACAAAGGGGACATAGTATGTAGGAAAGACAAACACATATTATACCTATCATTACCATATCTCTCCGTATTCTACAAACAACTTATCCCTATACTAACCAATATTACAATACCCTATACTTGGTTATCAATCATTTATAAAGTTGATACTACACAAAGCATCCCGAAAGTTTATGAAAAATATTTTTGCTGGTTAACTTGGGATAATAAGAGGCAAAAGTTACATCTGCGAAAAGCTAACTGCTACATTCACAGAAAACGGAATGTCGCAGTTAATCAAAGGAGTGTTCTACCTAGTAGCAGACTAAATGTTTGAGAAAAGGTTGTAGTGATGCAACCTTTTTGCGTGTTTACTGGGTAAGAAAGACTCTCCAGCTTCCATCTTTCTCACCACGCTCCACATACTTTTTAGAAAGCAGTTTATCCAACAGTTTTTGGATAGCTGACACACTAATACCTGTTTCCTCTTTCATGTCGTTCAGAGTCAATGTAGGCTGTGTGCGCATGGCGTTCAATATTTTGGTGTAGTTAGGTGAGCGGAAAGAAATTCTTTCGCCGTCATACCACCAAATATTTTCATTCTTTTCGCTGATGAAGAGCACATCATTATAAACCTCTGTTGCCACAAGCTCATTGAAATATTTGAGGAATGGACGAATATCGCCAATGTTGGCGTGTGCTCCGTCGCTCGGCACAGGGCCGACTTCAAGGTCAGACTGATGCAACGCTTCCAGATACTCGCTCTTCTTGCGGCTGCGCACAACAATCATCGGATAATTGTGGCGTGTGAGAATGAAGTTGATCATCAAACGGGCGATACGTCCATTGCCATCCTCAAAGGGGTGAATGCGTATATAACGATAGTGGAACAATGCCGCCAGTTCGATAGCTGAAAGTTCCCCTTTCTTCTCGGCTTCATTGTACCAATTCACCAAGTCAAACATCAGCCCCGGCGTTTCTTCGGGCGAAGCGTACTCAAAGTGGTCGCCATACCTTGTTATCACACTATTGGGGCGCGTCTTATACTGACCTGCGTGTATCACATAATTTGTCTGCACACCACCAGGCAGATTGCGGTAAACGGTGTAGTTTTCACGAAGTAATGTTCTGTGCAGTGTGCGGATGAAGTTTTGTGTCAAAGGCTTTTCTTTGACAGCAGCCTCTTCTGTCATCATTTGCAGCCCCACGTTGCTAGCCGTCATCTCGTGCACGTCCCTTATGTCAGCCTCGCCAATCACCTTGCCGAATAGCAGAAGAATCTCGGTCTGACCATAAGTCAGTGTGTTGCCCTCAATGTGGTTGCTATTATAGTTGAAGTCCACGGTGAAGCGGCGGCTGAGCCTATCCCTGTCCTTCTCTGACAATGGCTGAATATCGCGCCAAGCAGCCAATGCCTTCTTTATATTTAGATACTTCATACAGACATATTTATTTAAATACATCGCAAAATTATGAAAAATGTTTGAGAAAAGGTTGTAATGTTACAACCTTTTTGTTGAATTTTGCTGTTCCTACTGTTACATAATAAGTTATCTACTGAATTAGGGTGACAGTAGTGACAGCAAAATTGTTTTCACTGGGTAATGCTTTTTAAACGACACACTGTGTTAGAACATAGAACCATTTAATCGGTAGGCGTCTTTTCAAAGCCAAATGAGTATCAATATGCACTTACTAATTGAATGTGCATCTTCGCTTTTGCCGTAAATTATTATTTTCAAAAGAGTTTGTTTAAGGTCGCTCTTGAAATAGCTTCAGTGATATTCGTCACGCCTAATTTGTCAAAGGCGTGGCGTTTGTAGGTTTTAATAGAATCTAATGAGCGGCACATTATGTCTGCTACTTCTGTCATTGTTAGTCCCGCTGCTGACAATCTAAGCACTTCGAGTTCCTCTTCTTTAGCGAAACTCCTTCACATTCCATCCACCGATGGCTTTCGAAAGAATATTTCCAATAGTTAGGATTACCCTTTTTGTGGAACTCTACATGCCCAACAGTTTTATGTGAAGATAGAGAAACAACACACATACCTATCCATATCTTACCATCGTCAGTTAATAGTATAGGAGTTAGCTGGTGGTTGATCAGTCTGCTCCTTGTTCCACTCTTCAGATGAAAATGATATGACATGGAACATTGGCATTTATCAACATTGTCGAAAGTATCAAAGAACTTAAAACCACTTCTGTTCAACTCAACAAGCATTTTTTGTTCTTCCTCTGGTACATATTTCAAATAAAAACTATATCCCAATTCCTTCACCTCCTTTGCTGTATGACCACAAAGAAACAAAGGGTTATCTGATACATAAAGAAATTCCTGCTTATAATAGTCTATCAAATAAATGCTCTGATAGGTTACACGTGCAAAGGACTCTACTGTATGAATCAATGTGGACAGTACATTAGAATCATAATTTGGTGCATTGCTTACAGTATTCGACGCTATAAAGAATTCTTTTATATCTGTCATATATGTTCAACTTAATAAGGTCCCTCTATTTTTATTTTCTACAAAAGTACATTTTTTTAATGCAGAATATCGCAAGAGAATTACACAAAAAGTGTAAAAAAACAAAGAGAGGAGCAAATTTACACAAAAAGTGTGATAGGTGATCTTTTGGATAAGAAGTATTTTTGCCATATAAATCAAGAAACAAAAGAAATTATGTGAATATTGTTTTTATAAAAGCAACATGATCGCACTTTGATGTTAAATTTAAGCAAACAACTAAGAATTATACTTTTGCGTAGTGAAAATTAAAGAAAAAAATATTACCTTTACAACGTCGAAAGACAAGAAATGCTGTCGGCATCTCATGATGATGACTCCAAAATTATAATAAGACAATACATATAATAAATAAGCTAATTTTATGAAAAAAGAAATTCTTACACTGTTCATGTCTGGCTGTTCTGTTATCCTTGCTGCACAAACTACGGGAACGGTAGTAGATGAAAACAAGCAACCATTACCAGCTGCAACGGTTTCGTTGTTTCGTGAAAGCGAAAATAAGATGATTAGTGGAGTGGTAACTGATATGAATGGCGGCTTTGAACTGAATACGCATGAAGGAGAGAGCTATAGAATAAGGATATCCTTTGTAGGGTATTCTACACAGGAAATTAAATGCCAAAACATTTCTAAGCATCTATCGGTGGGCACAATAGTGTTGGAACCAGAGAGTAAGCAGCTTAATGACGTGACCGTGACAGCCAATAACGTAATACAAAGTTGACCGACAAATTATTATCCCTAATCTGCTTCAGCAAAAAACATCAAGCAATGGTTTAAGTTTGTTGCAGCATCTTCAGCTATCACGCATTTCAGTAAATACTCTCGACAGTAAGGTGACTACCACAATGGGGGATGCAGTAGAGTTGCGTATTAATGGTGTAAAGGCAGAGATACAGGAGGTGAAGGCTCTCTTGCCGGCAGATGTGTTGAAAATAGAATATCATGATAACCCTGGTTTACGATATGGAAATGTAGCTGCCGTAATTGATATTATTTTAAAGGAAAAGAAGAATGGAGGAAGTATCTCTGGAGAGTTGATGAACACTATTAACCCTTTAGGTATAGGAGATTATCAGCTATCGGGTAATTATCATGTAGGTAAGTCAAACTTCAAGACATCTGTAAACTGGAATCGGCGTGATATAAACTGGTTACGTGAAAACATGGAGGCTTTCAATGCAACGACACCCAGTATCAACAACTATGAGATAGGGCAAAAAACAAAGGCACAATATGATAACATCAATCTATCCATAGGATACGATTACATAAATAGCGGAAACATATTGAGTGTTACTTTTCGTGATTTATATAACAATACACCTCATGCGGTATTTGATAGAAATTCCAAACTTATTCAGAATAGCAACACATTCGATATCATGGACCGCACCAAGTCAAGGAGCAACAATCCATCGTTAGATATTTATTATCAACATGAGTTTACCAAGGATAAGCATCTTTTCTTTGACCTGATAGGAACATATATCAATACTAAGAACGACCGTTTATATCGCCAATCTCAGGGCAATTCTGTACAGGAAATATCTTCCCATGTTGATGGTAATAAATATTCCGCTATAGCGGAGGTTATTTACGAGCAGAAAATCAAGGATTCGCGGTTGTCATTCGGTCTGCGACATCAGCAGATGTACACAAAAAATGCGTACGATGGAAACACATCCTCAAGCGTAAAGATGAATACAGGTGAGAGTTATGGTTTTGGAGAATGGGCTTCAAAGTTAGGAAAACTGGATTATATGGTAGGTGTAGGTGCTATGAGAACCTATGTTAGCCAAGGAAATGCCAAACAGGTAAAATATATATTTCGCCCAACTATTCAGCTGGGGTACCGTTTCAACAATTATCTGTCAATACGCTACAAAGCCTACATGGGAGGCTACGCACCCTCACTTGCCGAATTAAGCGATGTTGAACAGCACATAGACATTTACCAAATACGCCGTGGGAAATCCAAATCTACAAGCGGTCAGATTTTTCTCTAATGAACTGTCAATTAGCGTAGGAACAAAGTATATTAGTGCAGAATGGTTTACCCGTTACAGCTATGACGACAAGCCATATATGGAAGAAACGACCTATTCGAATGGCTTCTATGTTAGGAGTTATGCCAATCAAAGAGGCTTCCATCGTCTGAACTCTCAAATAAACCTAAAAGTACAACCTTGGAAGGATTATATGTCTATCCAATTAACCCCATTTGTCAATCGCTATATCAGCAATGGCAATACCTATACGCATACACATACCAACTGGGGTTTGCGTGCCAACTTAATGGGAATGTACAAGAATTGGTATGTAGGCGCCAATCTTGAGACAAGTTTTCATAACCTGTGGGGGGAGACACTTAACAAAGATGAGAAATCACATAGTATAGTCTTTGGGTACAATAGAGAAAAATGGGGTGTAGAACTCCAGTTGCAGAACATCTTCAGTTCACGTTATGAAATGTCTGTAGAAAATCTTTCCCATCTTGCTCCTTATAATCAAATGGTATGGTCGAAAAATCTATGTAAGGTTTTTGGCATAGACTTTCATTTCAACCTTAATTTTGGAAAGCATGGCTCCGAGGTGAACCAACGTATTCATAACTCTGATACTGATGCAGGTATTGTACCAACAACGAAGTAGCAGATAAATATAAATCTACACAGATAAAGAGAAAATCGAAAATCTTTCAAAGTGTAAACGTTATATTAGTAAGGTCAGAGATAAATTCTCTCGAACACCAATAGTAAAGAAGAACAGCCATATCAAAGCACTCCGGCTTCGATATGGCTATTTAAAGTAGGTTTACTTTGTGCAACCTATAATATAGAATGTCTTACATTTCCTTTTCAGACTGCATTGTCACTTCAATACGGCGGTTACTCTTGATAAGGTTGCGGGCAATACGCTGGATGTCGGAAGCAGTGATGTTGCGCACGAGTGCCTTGTAGTCCTTGTCAAAGTCAACTCCGTGGCGCAGCTGGTTGTATATCACGTAGAGCCAGTAGTCATTGGTAACAGAAGACTGGTCATACTGCTTTAAGAGATATTCCTTCACCTTCTGCAAACTAACAGCCTCTGGACCCTTGTTGGCAATATGCTCAATCTGCTTTGTGATGATAGGCATTACCATGTTATACTTGTCTGGGTCGGTATCAAAGGCAATCTTCAACAGAGCGTGAGGATTGCTTGTTGCGTTCAGACTCTGCTGTAGTTTCACACCATATACCCCACCTTTCTCTTCACGGATAGAGTCGGTATAGGCGATAGACAATACACGCTTGAAGACATCGAGTTCCAAATCAGCCTTAGCTGTGTAAGGTTCGTCCCATGTGTAGAAGATAGTTACACGTGCCAATGGGGTCTTCATCTTCTTTTCAAAGCGGTGAGTCTCGTTGCAGTTGCGCACGTCAGGATAGGTCTTCGCAAAGGTTTCCTTTTTGCCTGTTGATGGTAGTGAAGCAATGTATTGTTCCAAGAGAGGGCGCAACTGAGCGATGTCAATGTTACCCATGATAATCATCTTGAAGTTAGAAGCGTTGCTGAAACGCTCCTTGTAAATCTCGAGAACACGGTCATAGCTTACCTTGTCAAGTGATGCAGCCTTGAGTGGTTGTACACGTGGCGAATTACCATAAACGATGGCAGCGATAGAGTCGTTGTAGCTAACGTTAGGACTTGCCTCACGGTTGGTGAGGAAAGAGCGCATACGGTTAACTTCTGACTGGAACGCCTGATCATCACGACGTAAGTTCGTAAAATACAAGTAAGTAAGTTCAAAGAGTGTGCGGATGTCTTTGATAGATGAATTACCGCTGATAGACTGTGTTTCATTGCCTACACCAGCATTGATGCGAACGGTCTTACCTGCTAAGAATTTGTTGAGTTCTGTTGCACTGAAACGGCCAACGCCACCTTCCTTGACGGCAGCTGAAATAAACTGTGTGTTAATCAAGTCCTTGACAGGATAGAGGGATGAACCACCTTCTGCAAAGAAGTTCAGTGTCACAGCATCTTTCTGATAGTCGGTCTTCTTGAAGTAAACTTTCACACCATTGCTCAGTGTGATTTCTGTCGTTCCGTGCAAACCAGCTTTCTCACTCTTGATACGTCCCTTCTTCGGTAACGTCTCTATAAGTTTATCGTCCAACTTCTTCTCGACATACTTAGGATAGGTCTTTGCCTGTGCATCAAGAACCATCTTTTCAAACTGCGCATCTGAGGGAACATTTACGCCTGCTTTGTCTGGAGAATAGACAACAAGCACCTGATTCTTATTCGTGATAGCTTCACGCATAGCAGCATTCACCTCGTCGAGCGTCACCTCGTTAAAGAATTGATCATCCAATTGCTTGTCGTAAGCCTCGGTTGTTATTGGTTCGTTATCGAGAAAGTTCTGCTTAGCGCGACGTACATAGTATGAATTGCGACGGTCGTTGCGCTCATTGTATTGGCGGTCAATCACCTTCTGGCGGAAAGCTTTGGCACGAGCAAGTTCTGACGGAGTAAAACCGTGCTGACGAATCTGCTCTATCGTACCCACTGCAGCATCGAAAGAACCCTTTACATCTTCCTGACGAGCACCAAAGGAAAGGACAAAGGCATCTTTTGTACGACTGATCAAGAACTGACCCATACGTGCAGAAGCACTCAAGCAAGGCTTTGGATTCTTGTCCTGCATCTCGTTAAGGCGTTCGCCAATCATATAAGAGACTAAGTCGTCAACATATCCGTCTCGCTGATACTTTACCGAAGACTTCTCTGAATCAGGTGTCGCCTCACGCTTCATATAAAGTGTAACGAGCATGATAGGTTGTTCTGAATCCTTCAATGATGCTACAATCATCTTGTCGTTGTCATTCACTGGGAAGTAATCGCGATGAGCAGCACTCTCAGGCATTGGGATGGCTGAGAAGACAGACTGTATCTTCTGCTCCATCTTGTCTACGTCAATATCACCCACAACGATGATTGCTTGCAGGTCTGGACGATACCACTTGTGGTAATAGTCGCGAAGTGCCTTGTAAGGAAAGTTGTCAACAATCTCCATCTTACCGATTGGCAGACAGTCTTCATACTTCGTACCACGATAGATAATCGGCAATGCCTCTTCCATCAAGCGTTGTGAAGCCATACCAGCACGACGAGTACGCCACTCTTCGTGGATAACACCACGCTCCTTGTCTATCTCTTTGTCCTCAAGGTCTAAGTAGTGACTCCAATCGTGGAGGATAAGTAGGGTAGAGTCGATGGTAGATTCCTGCTTTACAGGTACGGAACTGACGTTGTAAACGGTCTCGTCAATCGAGGTGTAAGCATTGAGGTTGGTACCGAACTTAATACCATGTGCTTCACACCAATGTACGATACTTGGTGACGAAGCTGTGTTCTTGAAGTTCTTACTACCATTGAAAGCCATGTGCTCAAGGAAGTGAGCCAATCCTCTTTGGTTAGGTTCTTCGAGAATACTTCCCACACGCTGTGCAATGTAGAAGTCGGCTATTCCTTTCTCCTTAGCATTGTGGCGTATGTAATAAGTCATACCGTTCTTCAACTTACCTATGCGGAAGCTGTTGTCGGTACTGACATTCTGCGCCATAGCACCTGTCACGAGGAGCAGGAGTACAAGCGCATTGATAATTCTTTTGTTTATTAACATAATATGTGATTGATTCCTTTTATAATTCTTTATGTCTGTCTGATTTTGATTCTTAGTAGGGTATTGTCTTACTAACGATTATTTGCTTTCGTCTTAATAACATATTGTACTCTATTAAGTGCTCCGCACGAGTGGTGCGAAGGCTCAACACCACTTGTGCGAACGCTTAGCACCACTCGTGCGGACCAATAGTAAAACTGTTAGAAGGTGCAACCAATGGTCAGTCTGCCCGTTGAATAGTTCCTTCCTATGAGATAAGCGTTGCCGTCGTTGGTATGCCGATGAGTGAAGTCGAAGGCAGTGTAGGTCTTCATCTTGGTGCCTGGGAGTACAAAGGCATATTTAAGTCCGAGTTGGAGGGAGTATTGTGGGTCTGTAAGATACTTATACTCACGATACATTAGTACGTCCATCGTAGGGAAACCGTTCTGCTTGTCAGATGGTTTAGCTAATGTTCCATCTTCGAAAGTATCGCCCTTTCCCTTCTTATAGGCAAAGCCCGCCTTTAATGATAATACTCCCTTGCGGAAAAGAAGGTTACGTGTAAGACCTGTGTAAGCCTCCATCGTATGGATATCCTGACGGCGGAAGTAAGGATAGCTGTAGCCAGTCTGCTTACGTTGTGCAATGTTCGCACCTGCTTCTACCGTCCAGAGAGGCAACTCATTTATAACGCCATAATAGCCAGTATAGCCAAGATGCACATCATTCCACGCCTTATTGGCACTCTTTACCGGGTCAAGATACTGATAGAAGTAGGCTCCCTGTTCATTCTTGTTAGAACGATAAGCATTCATCTCGTTGACAAGGTTCTCGCTTGAGAAACTAAAGTCAAGATGATGTATCTGCTTATCGAGGTTCAAAGTTAGGCGTGTTTGGTAGTCATAAATATGGCTGTGATGATTGGTGTGAACAATCGTATAGGGTGACTTCCTACCATAATAACCCTTTCGATAAGCCATATCCAAATGGTTAAACCATGAGAGGTGTGGGAGGATTTCCCAGCCAAGTTGTAGACCTAACCCATGATATTCATTGAGCATAGGTTGCTCCCTATTGCTATCAGTAAAGCCCGAACTACTGAAGGGTTCCGTCTTACCAATCCACGGACCATAGTTGATATAAGACGTAAACTCCTGTGCATTTGAAGCGTAGGTACTAAAGATTACGCTCTCTGTGTTCCGTCGGTAAGTATAATTGAAACCAAGACTAAAAGGCTGTAATGGTATATAGACGCCTGTGGTGAGGGCTAAATCCATCAGCTTTGTCTTATGTCTTAAATCCTTATACTTAGCAACGTTTGCCGCAGTGAAGTCCACCTTTGTACCAATGGCAAGTCCTTTATATATCTCCCAAGACAATGCGCCCATAAGATTATAGGTGTCACGATGCTTTGTGCCAGCATTATTTAGCGAGTCTTCGACAATATCGAACGGCAAACGTTGGGTCTGTATGAACGCTGAACCAGTCATATTACGCCCAGAGAAGTTGTCATAACGCATACTTCCCGACAAGACAATCTTGTCTGTCAAACGATAGAATGAAGACACGTTGGCACCCGCCTGCACGGTACGTGGCGACTCGTCATAGTTAACAAAGCCTCCCTTGCCATATTGTACATACACTTCAGCCAAGGAAATGTTCTTTGTCTTAAATCGTACTAAGGCTGCAGCATTGTCACTTCCCAGCCATGCATCGCTGTTGGCAGCGAAGCTAAAATCACGATGGAGCAGACTATCTTTAGCCTGCTCCTGTGCGTTGAGGCTGGCAGAGAGGGTTACTCCTGCCAGTATAAGTGTCATGAACCTATATCTCATCTTACAGGTTATGTTCTTTTATCATCTATTTTATTAGTCTCTAAGTGAGAACTGTTTGCGCTCGTGGAAGTCAGAAGTAGAGTTGTTTGTGTCCATGTAGACAATCTTTGCTCCATTCTTCATAGATGCTTCAGCGTCAATATGGCTTGGATCTGCGCCATACTGATAGTTATAAACCAATTTAGCAGTATTGCCTTCAATCTTCTTGTCGCTTCAACGTCTACATTACGATATACACTGTGACCAAGTTTGACAGTCTGCATGACGTAGCCAGCATCTACATCAGAGCCGAAACGCTTCTTACTCTTGCTCTCATTAATTTTCTCATAAACCTCAACACCGTCAATAATCCAGTCTGTTGGGACCTTCAATACAGCATTTATTTTGTTCTGAGCTTTGCCTGGTGCGTATGTGATATTACTTGCATCGTTTGCGAAAGCAGCAGGTGTTGTGTTCTTTGTCTGGAAGATAAAGAAGCCAGGAGAAGTTACACTAAGTGGCCAAGCATTAGCCTGTCCATATTCTACTGCCTTAAGGTATTGGCTGGTAGGGATAACGTCTGCTGGTGTTGGATAGTATTTTGGATTCTTAAAACCAGACTCTGGGTCGTACATAGTATAGTAGTCTTTATTGGCATAGTTGATACTCTGTGGGTAGGTCTTAGTATTATCTATTGCGCCCATACAGCTGATAACAACCTGTGAATAAGGCTCGATAATCAATGAATTAGGGAAGTACCATATACCACAAGCTGCTGGAACCCAGCCCTGTGAAACGTAAGAAGGCTCTGTCGCTCCTGTGCTGTACCATGCGTTCGCAACTGATTGTGCATTATAGGGGTCTAATATACCAATAGCTAAGTTGCTGATTACTGCTGTCTTACCACCATTGTTATAGAGGATAAAACCCTTGTCCATCTGGAAGAAATTCTTGGGATCGTTTTCAATTGGTACACCTGTCGTGTACAATTCCTTGATGATAACTTGATCAGCATTCTGATCAGGCAATTGGAAAGTAACGTTCTTTACATCTGAAGCCTTGATGATCTGTACGGTACCATCTTTATGTGTCACAACCATGTTCCATGTTTGTGCATTGATGTTGCCAATGAATGCAAACATGGCAACAAGGAGAAGTAATATTTTCTTCATATCTTTTCTATTTAATTTCTAATGTTATTCTTACTTATTCATAAACTTAAAACTCTTTGTAGGTGTGCGGAGGATGTAGACACCCTTAGGTAAAGACGAGAAATCAAGGGCAACTCGTCCCTCACCATCTGCTGTTACAGAGCTGATTTGTGTACCATTAAGATTGTAAATAGCCACTCTTGCACCTGCTTTTAATCCACTTACTTCTGCATTACTGAATGAGAATTGAGGTGTGTTAGATTCATTCTTTGGGTCATTCGAAGGCACACTACTAATGCTTGTTGTCACCTTCTTCTCAATAAAGTGGTAATCCTGTACGCCTGTCAGGGCTGTTGTTAGTTGATTCCCATTATGGGTAATAACAAGGTTGTTACCCTCTATGGTTATAACAGGAAACGATTCCAAAGCAAATTCTGTCTTTGTACCATTCGTTTCGGTCAAGACAAGGCAGGTTATCATCTTCTCTTGTACTGTCTGTGCAAAGCCACTAAGGGGTATGAACGACAGTGCTAAAGCGATAAGCCCTATAAAACTTATTTTCTTCATAAACATTGTTTTTAATTTATACTATCTTTATCTCTCTTTTAATTCACGATACGTTTCTTCGACATTACTAATGGTAAGGTTACCACGTTAGGAGAGTCTACGGCAACGACTACCTGCGACTTGGTACCATTGAAGAAGTAACGGTAGTCCACAGTTTCCTTTCTTGCTGAGCTGCTGACCTTATACAAACCTGATGGAACACAGAAGTGAGCCACTCCCTCAGCGTCTGTACTGTCAACGAAGGTGCTTGCCACGGCATCTTGTAACTCTACACGTAAGCCTTCATAAGAACCGTCATAAGTGCTGGGGAATTCTAACTTCACATCGAAGTTGACTACCTTAATGCCCTCCTCATAATCAGCACACGAGATTAACATTGTCATCACGCATACTGCAAGTAAACTAAATATCTTTTTCATTATATCTTTAATCTTAATGAAAGTCCATAATAGAAGCTCGGAACATATCCACTACCAAAGAGACTTGTCTCAAGTCCTGTTTGTGATGAGTGTACCTGAGCAAGTGTGTTGAAGAAGTTATTGGCATAAAACGATATAGATACGTGTTTGCCAATTTCCTTTGTTACACTCAAGTTAGCCGACCAGAACGCACTCAACTTATTCGGATTCAACGTGTACGGGTAGTTTGTTCGTACAACCAATTGTGCTAAGTCGTTGTATAACCCTCTGTCGTTCGTTGCTGCCCAACGCAATTTCTCTGCAAAAGGAACCAATGTCTCTGGTGCATCCCATGTGCTGTAATACTCAGGATAGACGATAACCGTCTGATTCTCTGTCTTACCATTGTATGCCTCACCAAAGTATTCATTGCCACTATTCACAACATATCCTCTACTGCTGGTAGCTCTGCTGTAAGTATAGAGTGAACTTTCCAAACGCAAAGCTACGATAAGTCGAATCTTTGGTATGTGTGTCGTTAGTGTGATATTCATATCTACTTGACCACTGACAGAGCCATTTGAGGCAGAAGCATCAGCCGTATAGTTGGTTGATGAGGCTGCACCACCACGGTAATAACCAATATATTGATAGAGTTTACCGTCAGACTGGCGTGTATTCAGACCTACTGGAACATCCGCAAAGAGCGTTTCGTCCTGTGCCTTATAATGATAATACTTACCATCAACACGTACCTGTGTGCGGAGCGCCTTAATCTGTTTGAAGTCTACAATCCATTCTAAGCCATAGCGACTCAATGGGTCAGCATTCACATATTTCGTATTGGTGACGTAGGTGTTACGTTCGTCATAACCGAGAACGACTGGGGCTTTCGCACCACTGGCATCACTTACCGTCACAATACCTGTCTGTGGGTTAATCGCAAAGAGACGATTAGCCGTAGCAATACCGCTCGCTTGAAGTTTAGCAGGTGATGTGTACTTATAGGTGAAAGGTGTGTAAGTGTTTGTTGCCATGTAAGGATTGAAAGTCTTACTATGGAAGAATGAAAGGTTGATGTCTGCTATCTTCGTTCTCATCTCCACACCTAAATCCCACTGGTTGGCATATTGCCATTTCAAGTCAGCATTGTATCGTGCCTTTGAAGGGTGAGTGTAATAGGCATAATAAGAGCGATTATTAGCATCACTGGTAGATGAAAATGCCAACATATCACGATAAGATGGAGAAGGGTAGAGTACTTGGAAACTTGGAAGTTTCACGCTCTTTCCCCATCCTGAGTGCAAGCTAAGACTGTTCACCCAACTTTCTTGTCCGAAACGAAGCATGTAGCGCATATTCAGTCGTGGTGAAAGACTACCCACTGTTCCATATTCTGAGCCTGGAATTGAGGTGATATCCTCACGCACACCTGCTGTCAGTTCAACATTCTGTTTGGTATCGATAGCCATTGAGAGCTTATTCTCGGCATAGAGTGCCATATTGTTAAAGCGGGTAGGACGTCAAAACGATATTCACGCCATGTCGGTGCATAGCGCATATCTTCGTAGTGTGTACCCTTTCCCTTATTCCTACTGCTTGTCCATTCAGCACCAACAAGTAAGCGGTTGCGGAACTTTCCAAATGATTTATTCCAATTAGCCTTTAGCTTCAAACTATAGGTTAACGGCTTGGAATCTCCAAAACCACGCAGATACCAATAGCCTGTAGGACCAAGAATGATATTGGCAGAAGGGTTCTTATCGTAGTCTTCTGCAATGTTATATCCTTCTGTCAAAGTGTGGATATAAGGTTGTGTAGAACTACTACTCTCATTGCTGTAGCTTTCTGAGCGTTTATCAGCGTAGGTGAAGGCTGCTGTAAAATTAAGATTGGTTATCCATGAATTGTTCAATAACCAGTCAAGGCGCACATTACCACCCACATTATTGTCCTTAACCTTATAATAACTGTCCAAGTTGCGGTCTGGATCAGCCTTCGAATCATAGCCTCCCACGCCACCATTCAACCCAATGTCCAAGGTCAGAGGCTGTGTCTTTTTCATAAAGACATTCATATAGTGCAGTGACAGTACATTACGTTGATAAGCGGTATAAGGCGATGCTGCATCCGAGAAAGAGCGTGCATGCTCAAGGGAGAAGTTGATAAGCCCAGCATTCTTGCCTAAGTCTAATCCTTTGTGAAGGGCTATCTGGCGAGTGTGTTGGTTGATACTTCCTTCCAAGATAAAAGGCGAACTACCTCTACGTGTCTTCACTTTTACTACACCATTGGTGAGGTCGCCGTATTCTACAGAGGCAATACCGGGTACGACCTCCACACTTTCAATGTTAGAAGCACTTACCCCCCGTGTACTCACACCAGCCGTTTCACCCATCATAGCATTATTGTTCAGACGAACACCATCCACTTCAATGGCTGTACCAAACGACGCGTTGCCTCGCTCTGATGAACCGCTTCGCAAAGTAAGCTTGCTATCGTTCATCAGAGAAGGGTTCACACTCTTACCGCCCGGCAGGAGTTGGGCAATATCGCCCAAAGTCATTATCTGTTGATTGTCTAATGTCTTACGGTCAATGGTGTAAGAGGTGGTAATCTCATCCTTCTTTCGATGCGCAACAACCTGTACTTCATCGAGTTGAAGGTTGTCTTCGGCAAGGCGCACGTTGAGCGTGGCACCATCATTATTAATGGTGACAACTACTGTTTGTTCTGCGTAACCAAGGCAGGAGATAACTGCAGTACACTTTCCTTTCGGTACGTTTTTTATCGTGAAACAACCTTTTTCGTCAGTAAAAGCGTACAAGCGATTTTCCTTCAATGTGACTGATGCGTAGGCTATAGGCTTACGATCATCCTTCCCCACAACACAACCTGTCAGTGTCTGGGCAATACCATTGATACTTAGTCCGCAAAATACAATAGACGCTATTATCCTTTTTGTGAAGTCCATGAATTGCAAAGGTAGGATGAATCTACTAACTCTACAATACTCAAAAATAGGTATTTATTTGCTTTTCTTTATGAATAGAAATTGATTTTATCATATTAGATAAGCTCCTTCTGATATATGGAATGATAAGGGCAGCCCAATGTGTGAGAAGAAACGATATCTAATACTTTATGAGTAGTATATTTTTTGTAAGGATATAAATTATGAAAAAAATGTTTGAGAAAAAGGTTGTAGTGTTACAACCTTTTTTTGTTGAATTTTACTGTTTTTTTCGTCTTTTTCGTATATAATATAAGCCGTTAGTTTATCGTCTAAATGTTAGGTCGTGTGGAATTTATACACACTATTCCACGAATAATTTTTAAATTCGTTTTGCTGTCACATTTAACATTTCATGTAATCCTACTGTTATATAATAAGTTAAATGATGACTTAGGGTGACAGTAGTGACAGCAAAAATTGTTTTTCACTGGGAAATGCTTTGTAATCGACATTCTGTGTTAGAGCATGCAGAGACCATTTAACCCCAATGCGGTAGGAAACTATACTATAGTAACTAAAGTTTTCCCCCTTACTTCATTCCACTTTTCCAATGCTTCAGCCATTACAAGGATTTTGCTCATCTCTTTGTCGTTGCCACTGATTGTAGCCATAAGGTGTTGGGGCGTCATCCCAAGCACTTCTTCTAAAATGCGAAGAATGCGCTCGATACAGGTAAGAACTCGCTTCCAGCAAAGAGAAAGAATCAATTCCGAAGCTGAAACTTCGTCCTGTTTCTCCAATGACAGCCGAGATAATAGGTGACCGATGCCAAACTTGCCAAAAAGATGAAATAAATCATCACTCATTCGAGTTTTAACACTCAAAAACTGTGACATCTCGCTTAAATTGTCTAATTTTGCATCCATAATAGTTTTGTTGTCTTGTCTTTAAAATCAGTTGTTTAGCGATTACTAATTTACAAAGAAAATTCGACAAACTGTTATTTTTCTATCTATTTATTAGGGGTGGGAAGCTTTAGATGGTAAAATAAAAAAATCCCAACTACCAAATGATAATTGGGAAATATTATTGAAAGGTATTCACTTAACTAAGCATTCTTTTTATAATTACATCACTGATGCCTTTTTTTCCTTCAGCTTTTTCAGAAACAGTTCGTTTGTAATCATTTAATTCTTGATAATGGAATATCATATGCCCCAAATTTTCTATGGCTCTATCTATACGTTTCTGTCCTTGTTCCGTATTCAAGTCAATGTCTGAGAATTTGGAACGCTCTCTGTGAAGGTTAAGGTAATAAATGCCACCGATTATCAGGGATGATATGGCAGATATATCAATACCAGTGTCCTTGAATTTCTCTTCATAGATATTGACAAGAGGTAAAGTGTGCATTTCTCTGAGCATGGCCGTACGGACTGTGGTCTCATTTCCTTCAGCAATCTCCCAGCGTAACAGTTCCAACATCACCGATTTATCTTGAAGTGCTTTCTGTACATCCTTGAAAATACTGATATAGCCCAATTCTGAATCTGTAGGAAATTGAACACCAGTGAGGACATCCTTAAACCAATAGTCATACCTTTTAACGAATTCATCATAAAATTCGCTAAGATTATCATATCTGTTATAGAAAACAAGCGGCTCTATTCTGGCTTTTTTGATGAGTTCTGTCACCAACATTGATGCAAAGCCTTTTTTCTTGATCAGACTTTCTGCTGCCTTGATAATGTCTGCCTGTATATCGACGTTTGTCCTTCTGTATCTTTTGGGTTTATTTTCTTCTTCTGCCATCTAAAAAGGTGTTGATTTTCTAATTTCCACAAGGGCGGTCACCAATTGCTCCAACTGTACTATTTCGTGTGAAGCCAACACACTGACTCTAAGCCATGCTTCCTTGGTTCTTACCGCAGGATATGTGATACCGCTTACAAAGATACATCTTTTTTGTAATTCACGTGCTATTCCATATACTTTTCTATTGTCCCTGACCATAATAGGAATATTGCTGATACCGAACAACCTATATCAAAGCTTTCCTCTGTCAATCATTTACGCAAATAATTGACATTAGTCCACAATTTCTTGCGAATTTCAGGACGTGTCTGTATATGTTCCAAAGCCTTTAATGAAGATGCTACTACCTGTAGAGTTATTGCAGCGGAAAAGACATTACTGTCAGCATAATATCTTAGATACTGAATCAGTTTTTTTGACGCGGCAACAAAACCACCGACACATCCGAAAGACTTACTAAAAGTTCCTGTAATAATATCTACTTGTCCTAAGCAATTATGATATTCGGCTGTTCCTCTGCCATTTTCTCCCATAACTCCAATACCGTGGGCATCATCCATCATAAGAAGACAATAGTGTTTCTTGCAGACTGCAATATACTCTGGAAGTTTTGATAAATCTCCATTTTGAGAATAGACCCCATCAATGATGACCAATCGAGTCTGATATTTTCCCGTTTCCCGTTCAAGAATCATGTAAAGATAGTCAATGTCGTTGTGTCCTATATGCTTTACATTGGTTCCAATTAAACCACTTGTGGCACTGGTATGAATATACGAATCAATGTAAGCTATGTCATTTTTCCCCAGTATGGCACGAAGTAGACCTGCATTAGCGCCAAAGCCAGATGAAAAAAGGATGGCATCTCCTTGTCCTACAAACTTCACTATACCTTCCTCCACTTGTTTATGAATGTCCAAATAGCCTCCTATGGTTTGCGCGGCACTTGCTCCCGTACCATATTTTAAAACGGCATTTATGCCAGCCTCTTTAGTTTCTGGTCTTTGCGACGTACCAAGGTAATCATTGGAAATGTACGCGGAAACTTCACCATCATAGCCCTCTATCTGCATCTTGGCTCCTACTCCCGTTCTTGCCATGACCCAATAACTCATGCAGCCGAACTACTCCATTTGGTCAATATAGCTTTGGAAATTTTGGCTCCGTTCGATTACATTCTCATTTAGAGTAATCTTGAAATCTTTTAATGATTTTTTTATTCATATAAACAATGTGTAGATAGTAAATATATCTACAGGTATAGCAAAACATTAATGAGTTCCATTTTTTTTGGAAAAAAACTTGTTTTTCTTGTTATAAACAATATAGATTTGTATATTTGCATCGTTAAGATTATAATTAGTATCATTATAGAACAGACCTTACTGTACAAAGGGAAGCAATGCTAGAAGCTATAAGAAGGCTGATCCAAACCGAACTGAAATAATTAAAGGAGCGGTAACTGAAAAAGCTACACGAGTAGGTGAAAATAAAATAACAAAAAGATGAATAAAGAAATTATCAAAATGTTACAAAAAAATGAAGCATATTTTTTTATGATGCTCCTATTTCTGATGTTTTTCCAAAGGGGCATACTCTCAAGTGAGTGTAAGAGGAAACATTATTGATGAAAAACGACAAGGAAGTAATTGGATGTTCAGTCAGAATTCTGTCGACAGATTCGACATTCTTGTCTGGCGGCGTAACCAATGATGTGGGTGAATTTCATATTAAAAGTATTCAATCGAATAACTTTATCGTTCATCTGTCATATATAGGCTATGAAGACCAATATATTACCTGTAATAATGCATCGGATGATGTTGATATGGGAAAGATTAAACTGATGGTATTGCCAAAGACTTTAGGAGAGGTAAAAGTTATTGGTAGTAATAAAATTCAGAAAATTGACAGACAGATACTTATTCCTAGTAGTCTGCAACGGAAGGCATCCAGTAATGGACTTTTGTTACTACAGAATTTAAGTCTTCCACGCATTGAGATTAATTCTATTAACAATAGTATAGAGATGACTACAGGAGGGACAGTTGAATTACAAATTAATGGAGTAAAGGCAAAGCTTCCTGAGGTGAAATCTCTAAGACCAGACGATATAGCAAAGGTGGAATACCATGATAATCCGGGATTGCGTTATGGAAATGTGGGAGCTGTCATTAATATTATTCTGAAACAGAGGAACTCAGGTGGAAATTTCTCAGTCGATTTAACCAATGGCATAAATAAAATTGGAACAGGAGATTATAATGTTTCCACTAATTATCATTTTGGAAGATCGTCTTTAAAGTTTATATCTAATTGGGAACGCAGAGATTTGAAATGGATACGCGAGAATGTTGAAACCTTTAATGGAACTGCAACTCCACTATACAATGTGGAAACAGGCTTGCCTACAAAGGTAAAGTATGACAGGATGAATTTCCTATTAGGTTATGACTATAATAAAAATAACCATCTACTCAGTATTAACTATAGACAGTCATATATGGATATGCCTTATTCCATATCAGACAGAGAATCCGAACTTACAAGTGCTGGACAGGAATATAAAATATCCGATCATGAAAAGTCGAGGGAAAATATACCTTCATTAGATATTTATTACCAGACAGAATTGGCTAAAGGAAAGAATTTGTTTATTGATGTGGTAGGAACCTATATAAAAACTAAGAATAATAGGCATTTTGTTCAGAGAGGAGTAAATTCTGTTGAGGAATATGCATCACAGACAAAAGGTGATAAATATTCGCTCATCGCTGAGGCTATTTATGAGCAAAAGATTAAAAATTCCATGTTATCACTTGGCATAAAACATAATCAGGCCTTCGTTTCCAATAATTATGGTGGAACCATCAATGCGAATATAAGCATGCGAACAGCTGAGACCTATGGGTATGTGGAATTTATGTCTAAGGTAGGGAAATTGGTATACACCATGGGTAGTGGTGTAATGAGAACATATAACAGTCAGGGAGATGTAAGCCAGAGTAAGATTATTTTTCGCCCAACACTTAAATTGTCATACAATCTGACCAAGAATTTACTTGTTAGATACACTGGCTATATTTCAGGTTATTCTCCATCATTATCAGATATGAATGATGTGAGTCAGAATATAGATAATTATCAAGTTAGACGAGGAAATCCTAATCTTAAGACAGTAAAATTCGTTTCTAATGATTTGACTATCAACTGGAAGTACAAATGGTTGGATTTGGATTATCTTATCAGATACAGCTTTGATGACAAGCCATTGATGGAGACGACATTGTTCGAGAATAATAAGTATATACGTACAATGGAAAATCAGAGGGGTTTTCATCGATTGCAGAATAATTTAAATCTGAAGCTGACTCCGTTCGGTGAAAATCTTCAGGTTAATATCAGCACATACTTGAACAGATACATAAGTGAGGGAAATAATTATACCCACACCTATTCTGATTTTGGTGTAAATGGTTCTGTTACCTTTTTGAAAGGGAATTGGTTCCTGATGGCCAGTGCCAGTAAAGGGCATAAAATACTATGGGGAGAGACTTTAACCAAGGAGGAGACTCTACATTCAATATCTGTCGGCTATAATAAGGATAACTGGGGCATACAAGCTCAGGTGTTGAATCCTTTCAGTAGCAGGTATAGTCAGTACGTAGAAAATTGGTCGAAGCTGGCTCCTTACAGACAGGATGCTTTTTCGCATGACCTGAACAGAATATTCATGCTTGAAGCATATATCAACGTAGACTTCGGTAAACACAAGAACAATGTAAACAAACGAATAAATAATAGTGATACCAATTCTGGTGTTTTTGTCAGGAAGTAAATAGAAAGTATAGGTATGATTGATTAGATATTTAATTTATGGTCCTTCTGATAATGGAGTGATAAGGATTACTCAAATGTGTGAGAAGAAGTGGTTCAAAAGGTTCAAGAAGAAACGATATCTAACACTTTATGAGTAGTATATTTTTGTAAGGTTATAAACCGCCCAAAAGAGTGGTGTTAAGCCTCCGCACTATTGGTGTTTACCGTCCGCACCATGCGTGCGGAGCCTCCGCACGTTTGATAAGAAATTGCATCTGTTGTGTTGAAGTTCCTCTTGCAGAAGTAAGCTTTATCACTCCATATATCGGATAAAGCTTATAGGATTTTCTAATTTCTCAAGTGATATAACCTATCGCATAGCTCTTGATATTCTCCTAACCCTTTTGGTAGATTCGTAATAATTAGAGGCTCACCACACGCTCTGTTTCAGAGTGCCGATTATATAGTACCTTAAATAAAATAAATTTTGCTGTCATTTCTGTCATCCAATGTTGTGTCCTAACTGATTAGTTTACAGTAGGATTATATGAAATGTTAAAAATGATAGCAACTTAAAATAAAACTATTCTTGTAAGCTGTGTAATCGTTTTAGTCTTGTTGGGGGCTTTGTCACTCGGTAGATTGGAAGGACGCTTTATCTTGAGGTAAGATAGTTCTTTAGCATACTAAAGAATCTCTAAGACCTCTTGTACATCCTTAATATTCTTCATATTTTCAACGATAAACTGTACATCCTTGCGGTCGTGGACTTGCATCTCGATCGTTCCGTCAAAGATTCCATTATCGCTGGAAATTGTTATCTTACGGATATTAATGCCCAACTGGTCGGAGAGAACATCAGAGATGTCGTGCAGCATACCACTACGGTCAATACCACGAATCTCAATCGTTGCATCGAAGAACAATCGACGGTGCATATCCCATTTGGCATCCAAGATTCTACCACCATAGCTTGCTTTCAACTTTGCAGCTACTGGGCAGGCACGCTTATGAATCTCGATATGGTTTTTATTGTCAATATATCCGAGGACATCATCACCTGGGATAGCATGGCAGCAGTGTGGGAAGAGATAGCGATGTATGTTTTCTTCGTTGATGAAGATAGGCTTCTTTCTGTTGAGTTCTTTGGTTACAACGATTAAGCCTTCAGTACATTCTATGTCCTTAGCCTCTACAGACTCTGTTGTCTTCTTGTCATTCGACTTCAAGAAAGGAACGTATCGACGCCAACCACGTGAGGTAACAGTCTTCTCTGACTTTGACTTTCCACGAAGTTCGTTCAAATCAGTGTCGCCAAGGATAACGGTCTTGTCTCCAACGGCAAGGAAAGGCTGTCATGCTTACGAAGGTCGTGTAGTTCGCAAAGCTTATCTAAGGTTGCAGTTGTCATCTCAAGGTCGTGTGCCTTTAGCCACTTAGAAAGCTGCTCTTCACCAGCCTTCTGTAACTCACGGCTCTCACGTCGTAAGATAGCTTGTATCTTTGCCTTAGCCTTCGCTGTAGACACAAAGTTAATCCATGAAGGATTGACGTGTTGCGACATCGAAGTCAGGATTTCTACTTGGTCACCACTATTGAGTTTATGGCTCAATGGGACAAGCTTATGGTTTACCTTTGCACCGATACAATGGCTACCGAGGAAGGTGTGGATTTGGAAAGCAAAGTCGAGTGCCGTACAACCTGCTGGCATCGTTTTAATCTCTCCCTTTGGTGTAAAGACGAAGATTTCAGATGCAAAGAGGTTGAGTTTGATAGCATCGAGGAAGTCCATAGCATCTGGCTGTGGGTCGTCGAGGATTTCCTTTATCGTACTGAGCCACTCGTTCAATTCGCCTTCATCCTCAGTAATCTCACCGCCATCCTTATATTTCCAATGTGCTGCAAATCCCTGTTCAGCTAATTCGTTCATGTGCTCAGAACGTATTTGTACCTCTATCCAACGACCTGTGGAAGACATGAGAGTTACGTGCAATGCCTGATAACCATTAGCCTTAGGATGGTTCACCCAGTCGCGCAGACGGTCAGGATGACTCTTATAAATCTGACTGATAGCCACATAAATTTGGAAACAGTTGTTGATTTCCTCATCAGGTGACTTCGGTTTATAGATGATGCGTACGGCAAGGATATCGTATATTTCTTCAAAAGTGACGTGTTTGTTCTGCATCTTATTCCAAATAGAATAAGGACTCTTTACACGTGCTTTAAGTTCATATTCAAAGCCCATCTTGTCAAGTTCGGCACGGATAGGTGCTGTGAACTGTTCAAAGAGGGTGTCACGCTGCGCCTGTGTTGAAGCGAGTTTCTTCTCAATAGAGGCGTATGCGTCAGGATGTTCGTAGCGGAAACTAAGGTCTTCCAGTTCAGTCTTAATCTTGTTCAGTCCCAGTCGGTTAGCAAGTGGTGCATAGATGTAGAGTGTTTCACCAGCAATCTTATATTGCTTGCTGGCAGGCTGAGAAGCAAGAGTACGCATGTTATGCAGACGGTCGCATATCTTGATAAGAATAACACGAATGTCGTCGCTCATAGTAAGCAAAAGCTTCTTGAAATTCTCAGCTTGTGCTGAAGCCTGTTCGCCAAAGATACCACCAGAAATCTTGGTTAGTCCGTCAACGATTTGTGCAATCTTAGGACCGAAGATATTTTCCATATCTTCCACTGTATAGTCGGTATCTTCTACGACATCATGTAAGAGGGCTGCACAGATACTCGTTGCTCCGAGTCCCATCTCTTCACAAGCAATTTGGGCAACGGCAATAGGGTGCATGATATAAGGTTCGCCCGAGAGTCGGCGCACACCCTTATGCGCTTGTCGTGCGAAGTTGAAAGCCTTGGTAATGATATCAACCTTCTTTCGATGACGTGAAGCAAGATAGGTATCAATGAGATGCTGAAAGGCATCATCTACCATCTTCTCATAGTCAATCTCCTTAACTTCAATATTGTCCTTGTCCATTGTGCATCCTCCCTTTATATATAATAAGGTAAAAGAATCTTGTTAGTATGGCATGGTTCCTTGGCTTGTATTAGTAGCCGCGATAGTCATGCTTGGTTCTTCGTTTGGTGTTTCGTTTTGGTAAATTAGATCTTTGTAACCTTTGAACTTCTCAATCATTTCAGAAGGTAGGCGTAGCTTAGCAACACCATTGGTAGCAAAAGCCTTGATTAAACCCTGTCGATACTGTGGGTTAAGTACTTTCAAATCGTCCACATTCATACCTAATACGTTGGCAATCTTGGCAAGTGTTACGTCCTTCTCTATGACAATCGTGTCGCAGCAGTTAGGCAGACCTGTTGACAGAGGTGTGATGTTGTAATCAGCATAGTAGTTCATCACATAATTTGCTGCGATGAAAGCGGGAACATAACCGCGTGTCTCCTTCGGTAAATGCTGATAGACAGCCCAGAAGTCGGCACCACCACCAGCCTTTGTGATAGCACTGCTAACACGTCCCGGTCCACAGTTATAGGCAGCAAGTGCCAATGTCCAGTCGCCAAATCGTTTGTAAAGGTCGCTCAGCATACGTGCTGCAGCGTAGGAAGACTTCTCTGGGTCGCGGCGTTCATCAATATAACTGTCAATCTGAAGGTCATATTGTTTACCTGTTGTTGCCATGAATTGCCATAGTCCTGCTGCTCCCACACGTGAGGTAGCATTAGGGTTTAAGCCCGACTCTATCACAGGAAGATACTTTAGCTCTAATGGTAAACCATAGGAACGCAGTGCTTCTTCAAAGATAGGGTTGTAATAACGTGCACGTCCTAAGAGATAAGAAGTTGATTGGCGTCCTGCCTTTGTGTAGCGATCGATATATTTCTTAACTTCCTCATTATAGGTCATTGTCATCACATTCGATAGATTGCGCATCTTACGATCAATGACTTCCATACCGTTTTCTGGCTCTGTTGCATTCGTAGAGGGTGTATTCTCGAACCCTGTTTGTATGCCACTATTATAGAACTTATCATCTACATAGTCTACATCAACATATCCTGCCATCGTCTCTGATGCATCAGGAATCATCACATTAACAGCTTTTCCACGATTATCAACGACAGTTTGCTGTTGTGCATAGATTCCACAGGTTGCTCCCATTGTAATAAGGAAGGAAACAATATATCTTTTTCTACTCATTATTTCTTAGTTAGTTAGCGCAAATACAGTGCGCTGCTGCTTAGAATGTCAGACTACATCCAATACCTATTGCCGATGAACGGAAAGGGTTGTTAGGTGTAGCGATACTCTTATTTGATATGACTGTCGGTGCAATATGCAGTGAGAGGTCATCTGATATGTCAAAGTCGGATAAGGAAGCGTCTACGTAAGCATCAATAACTGATAAGGCATAAACCGCAATAGTCGTAAAGATACTTAGGTCACGCCATCTACGGTAGCGATCCTTGCGCTGTTTGAAGATGTTCTTATAACGCTCTTCATTGGCAGAGGTGATGGTAGCTCCAAGGTGTAGGAAGTTATTATAACTCTGCGTTGTTGGGTCATTATCCATGATGTCCATATAAGCCTGCGCATAATCATGGTACATCTGGTTGTTCCATGTCATGGCATAGATACAGCCTACAAAGCCTCCGTAGAAGATTGGTAGTTTCCAGTACTTACGGTTGTAGACCTGTCCAGCACCAGGGATGACGAGTGCAAGCCACAAAGCACGCTTAGGATTAGGGCGCCACTTAGACCAGTCGCGTCCCTGTTTCTTCACCATGGCGACACTATCCTTTCGCAGAACAGAAGTGAGTTTACCCTCATCATCTGGTGTGAGGATTGCCTTCTCTTCAATATATTTATCCTGCGAACTCGGTATCTCAACGACTGCGGAGTCGCCTGGATACATAACCTTTAACGTGTCATGGGGCAGATCTTGTGCCTGCATGACCGTAACACTGGTGAGCATTCCGGCTATCAACAGTCCTTTGAGGATTCTATTCTTCATCTTCATCACTACCCGTTATCTTGCTTAAGTTGCTGGTTTGAAGGTTTGTTACTTATTCTTTGCTTTGTGGTCAGCCATTTGTTGAGGCTTCCTAATGCTTGTGAATAGTTCTTCTAAACCAGAAGACTTGCTTATCTTATACTTACTAATACCTTAATCTTTCCGTGTGAAAGTCTTACTTCATCTTATCCATCACTTCCATGATGTGAAGTAACTCCTCTTCTGATGCAAACGGAATACTGATTTTACCCTTTCCATCAGCGTTACAACTCATCTGTACCTTCGTATCGAAGAATGATGAGAGGCGCTGTTTGAGGATGTTAAACTCCTCAGGAAGGCGAGTTCGAGCGGAAATCTTCTTCTTTGCGCTCTGTATATCTTCTCCATTGTTGAGTTGCTGACAAAGTTCTTCAACCTTGCGAACGCTATATCCGTTCTTTAAAATCTCACGATAGAGTTTCAATTGCAGTGAAGGACTATCCAAAGAAAGCAATGCACGAGCATGTCCCATGTCTATTTCTTTCTTCTGCAGACCCATTTGTACCAATGCAGGAAGCTTCAATAAACGAAGGTAGTTAGCAATAGCTGCACGGCTCTTACCGACACGTTCAGCTACACGCTCCTGAGTCATTCCGCTCTTTCAAGCAGATGTTCGTAAGCCAAAGCAATCTCAATCGCATTCAAGTCCTCACGCTGGATATTCTCAACCAGCGCTAACTCCATTACATTCTCATCCTTAATCGTACGGATATAGGCTGGAACAGCTTTCAAGCCTGCCAACTGACTGGCACGCCAACGGCGCTCACCAGCAATAATCTGGAAACGGTTCTCGTCTACCTGACGTAAGGTAATCGGCTGAACGAGTCCTAACTCACGGATACTATTCGCCAACTCTTCCAACGCAACAGGGTCGAATTCTCGACGAGGTTGGTTAGGATTCGCTTCAATCTGGTCTAAGGCAACCTCGTTGATGGTAGAACTTCCTTGTGTACTGACAGCTTCAGTAGATATTAAGGCATCCAGACCACGGCCGAGGGCATTGGTCTTTGCGTTTCGATTATATTTCTTTTGTACAGCCATAGTCTTTGTTTGGGAGTTAATGGAGTTAAGGAGTTAGGTGGAGTTAGCGGTTGTTTTGCCCGATGCTACGATGCTCTTCGTTTCTTTATTTTCTATATCTAATCTATCTGTGATAGAAACATTAGTTTTACGACCAGAAAACAGTACATCCGTGAGTCTCAAAGCATACCTTTACACTCCGTATCTTTCCCTTTTTTATTTCTTATTCTTTTCAATGATTTCCTTTGCAAGGCTAAGATGATTCTTTGCACCTGTAGAGTCAGCATCATAGAGGATAACTGGTAAACCATGACTCGGACTCTCAGAGAGTTTCACGTTACGCTGGATAACAGCCTTGAAAACTAACTCTTGGAAGTGGCGCTTTACCTCATCGTAAATCTGACGGGCAAGACGCAGACGACTGTCGTACATCGTCAGCAGGAAGCCCTCTATCTCCAACTTCGGATTTAGCTTACTCTTGATAATCTTAATGGTGTTCAACAACTTGCTGATACCCTCCAATGCAAAGTATTCACACTGCACAGGAATGATAACAGAGTCAGCTGCTGTCAATGCATTGACAGTAATCAAACCGAGTGACGGACTACAGTCTATTAGGATGTAATCGTAATCGTCACGGATTGGAGCAAGCAAACTGCTCATAACCTTCTCACGACCATTAAGCTTTAACATCTCTATTTCAGCTCCAACAAGGTCGATATGGCTCGGAACAATGTCCAATCCTTCTATGTCAGTTGTGTAGATAGCGTCTTTTATGTCGGCATGGTCAATGATACATTCGTAAAGCGAACAATCCACCTCTTTGATATCTACGCCCAAACCGCTGGAGGCATTCGCCTGCGGATCGGCATCAATCACCAGTACAGACTTCTCAAGCGTTGCTAAAGAAGCCGCCAAGTTGATGGTGGTAGTCGTCTTTCCGACGCCGCCTTTGGTTGGCAAGTGCGATAATCTTTCCCATTTTTCTATTTAATCCTATACATTTATTAGGCTACAAAGATACATATTTTATATGAGATTGCAGGGCTTTATAAACCTTTTTTCGTACTTTTGCACTGAAATCAAAGTGAAATTTATGAATTCTAAGAAACCACTCATACTTATATCTAACGATGATGGATACCACTCTAATGGTATTCGTACGCTCGTTTCATTCCTTACAGATTTTGCAGATGTTGTTGTCTGTGCTCCAGAAGCAGGACGTTCGGGCTTTTCGTGTGCTTTTTCTGTGGTTGATTATCTATTGTTGAAGAAGCGTCATAATATTCCTGATTGTGAGGTGTGGTCATGTACAGGTACGCCTGTCGACTGTGTGAAGTTGGCGTTAGACCAGATTCTTGTTGACCGAAAACCTGACCTTATCTTGGGAGGTATCAATCATGGAGATAATTCCTCTGTGAATAATCATTACAGTGGTACAATGGGTATAGCGTATGAGGGTTGTATGAAATATATCCCTTCAATCGCTTTTTCAAGTTGTGATTATGATCCTAATGCTGACCTTTCTTACCTACGTGATTACGTAAGACTTATTGTCAAGAAAGTTCTTGCTGATGGTCTGCCAAAAGGTGTCTGCCTAAACGTGAATTTCCCTAAGGTTGAGAAGTTTGCAGGACTGAAGGTTTGCCGTATGGGTTGGGGTAGTTGGACAAGAGAGGTTGAGGCTTGTAAGCATCCTCGTGGCTTTGATTATTATTGGATGACAGGGCATTATCGCAACGATGAGCCCGATGCAACCGATAATGATCAGTGGGCATTGGCGCATGGATATGTAACTGTTACGCCATCAAAGATTGACGTGACAGATTATGAAGTGCTCGACAAGATGAAATCGTGGGAATCCCTTTAATTCTTTGATGTTATGAAGTATTACCTGATAGTTGGTGAAGCATCTGGCGACTTACATACCTCACGCCTTATGCAGTCGTTGATGCAGTATGATCCAGAGGCTGAGTTTCGCTTCTTTGGTGGTGACCTGATGGCGAAAGTGGGGGGTACACGTGTGAAGCATTATCGTGAACTTGCCTATATGGGTTTCGTTCCTGTATTGCTGCATCTGCCCACTATCTTCAAGAATATGAAGATGTGCAAGGAAGACATCATGCGTTGGAAGCCTGATGCGGTCATCCTCGTCGACTATCCAGGATTCAATCTTAGTATTGCAAAGTTTGTAAAGAAGAATACCAATATTCCTGTCTATTACTATATCTCCCCAAAGATATGGGCATGGAAGGAGTGGCGTATCAAAGCTATCAAACGTGATGTAAAAGAAATGTTCTCTATTCTTCCGTTTGAAGTTCCTTTCTATGAGAAGAAACATAATTACAAAATACATTACGTTGGTAACCCTACTGCTGAGGAGGTTGATAATTTCCGTCATGTCTATTCGGAGTCAAAAGACGAGTTCTGTCAGCGTAATGGCTTGTCTTCTAAGCCAATTATTGCCCTTCTTGCTGGTAGTCGTAAGCAGGAGATAAAGGATAATTTGCCTTCAATGTTGGAGGCTGCACGTCATTTTGAGGATTATCAGATGGTGGTTGCTGCAGCTCCTTCTATCACTGAAAGCTATTATAAGAAGTTTTTAGGTGATAGTGAAGCAAATATGGTAAAGACACAGACTTATGAACTTCTTAGTCATGCTACAGTAGCACTCGTTACCAGCGGTACAGCAACGCTTGAGACAGCTTTGCTGAATGTTCCACAGGTTGTCTGCTACGAAACGCCAGTTCCAAGGTTGATTCGCTTTGCTTTTAAGCATATTATTAAGGTGCGTTTTATCTCTCTTGTCAACCTTATTGCTGATAAGGAAATTGTGCAAGAACTTCTTGCTGATCGTTTCTCAATTCGCAATATTGCCAACGAGTTGTATCGGATTCTTCCTGGTCAGCCTTCGCGTGAACGAATGTTAACTGATTATCAATATGTTCGTGACCGATTAGGTAATGAGGTGGCACCTGATAATGCTGCAAGAATTATGGTCGAAAAGCTAACAGGTAGACAGGTTTATGAGTTGTCAAGTGAACCTGAAAACGAGTATGTTAGTGAGCAAACTTATGAATAAATAGATTGCTCGAAACCATATATATTAGTAAAGTTGTACATTTGTTTTAGTCAAATAAGTCTATCTATCTCGAATTCTTTTTCACGAATAAAAATATTTCTTTTCATGAAGAAAAATATTTATTATCGTGTAAATAATTATTTCTTTTCATGAAAATAATTTGTTATGAATAGATAAATAAGAAAGAAGGAGAGCTTTTGGCTCTCCTTCTTTTTTGTATTTAATAGCTTTATAAGCTAATTAATTCAATCACTTTATCCACGGCTGAATGGATGCCATCTGCATTCTTACCACCTGCCTGAGCATAATGTGGCTGACCGCCACCGCCACCCTGGATGAGTTTAGCAGCCTCGCGAATAATCTTACCAGCGTTCAGGTCATGATCTTTCACCATGTCATCACTGAGCATGATTGATAAGAGAGGACGATTCTCGTATACAGAGCCGAGTACGCAAACAAGCTTCTCTGGCAATGCTTCACGTACCTTGAAGACGATGTCCTTGGCAGAAGCAGGGTCGATTGGCAGCACAGCTTTTACGATATGTACACCATTTACAGTCTCAGCATGCTCAACCATGTTCTTTGCAGCACGGCTAACAGCTTGGGCACGGAAACTCTCAAGCTCCTTCTTAATACTGTCGTTCTCTTCAACAAACTTTGTAAGAACAGCTTTGAGGTCCTTAGCATTGTTGAACATTGATTTTAAATCACGCAAAGTATCTTCAAGAGCGTAGATGGCGTTTTCACAAGTTTCACCTGTCATAGCCTCAATACGGCGTACACCAGCTGCTACACTACTCTCACCGACAATCTTAAAGAAGCCGATACGACCTGTTGATGTGGCATGAATACCACCACAGAACTCACAGCTTGGACCGAAGCGAACAACACGAACCTTGTCGCCATACTTCTCACCGAAGAGGGCTACGGCACCCATCTTCTTAGCTTCCTCCATTGGCGTATCACGATGCTCGTCCATTGGATAATCCTTACGAATCATCTCATTGACAAGCTTCTCTACCTGACGAAGTTCTTCATCAGTAATCTTCTGGAAGTGAGAAACGTCAAAACGGAGGGTGTCAGGACTTACGTATGAACCCTTCTGCTCAGCATGCTCACCGAGAACCTGCTTCAAAGCATAGTCGAGAAGGTGGGTTGCAGTATGGTTGGCAGCTGAAGCATCACGCTTTTCAGTGTCTACACAAGCCATGAAATCAGCCTCAAGGTTCTTTGGTAATTCCTTAACAATGTGTACGCTCTGATTGTTCTCACGCTTGGTATCGATGACATTAATAGTTTCGTCCTCGCTAACAAGTACACCTTGGTCACCTACCTGACCACCCATCTCACCATAGAAAGGAGTATAGTCGAGTACAAGTTCATAGAAACTGTTCTTCTTCTGAGTCACCTTGCGGTAACGGAGGATGTGACACTCATATTCTGTGTAGTCGTAACCAACAAACTCCTGCTCGCCTTCACGCAGTACTTCCCAGTCACCATTCTCTACAGCGGCAGCATTGCGGGCACGTGCTTTCTGCTGTTCCATCTCCTCGTTGAACTGCTTCTCGTCAACGGTATATCCGTTCTCTGCGCAGATAAGTTCGGTGAGGTCGAGTGGGAAACCGTAGGTATCGAAGAGGCGGAAAGCCTCCTTACCATCGAGTTGAGTCTGACCATGTGCCTTCAGCTCGTCCATTGCACCGTTAAGGAGCATGATACCCTTTTCCAATGTGCGAAGGAATGAGTCTTCCTCTTCCTTCATCACGCGACCAATCAGCTCACGCTGTGCGGTGAGTTCTGGGTATGCAGTACCCATCTCACGTACCAACACGTTGAGCAACTTATACATGAAAGCTTCCTTCTGACCAAGGAAAGTATAAGCGTAACGAACGGCACGGCGAAGGATTCGACGAATAACGTAACCTGCTTTAGCATTGCTTGGTAACTGACCATCAGCAATAGAGAAGGCAACAGCACGAAGGTGATCGGCTACAACACGCATAGCAATGTCTACCTTCTGCTCTTCATTGATGCCTTCACCATTATCACCCTCAGGGAAGGTGTGGTTATACTTCTTGCCTGAAATCTTCTCAATCTCTGCAATAACTGGTGCAAAGATATCTGTATCGTAGTTAGAGTTCTTGCCCTGCATGAGACGAACGAGACGTTCAAAGCCCATGCCAGTATCGATAACATGCATCTTCAATGGGTCAAGACTGCCGTCAGCCTTACGATTAAACTGCATGAACACGATGTTCCAAATCTCAATAACCTGTGGATGATCCTTGTTTACAAGTTCCTCACCAGGCACCTTTGCCTTCTCTTCCTCTGAACGGAAGTCAATATGAATCTCTGAACAAGGACCACAAGGACCAGTGTCACCCATCTCCCAGAAGTTGTCGTGCTTGTTTCCGTTGACGATATGATTCTTTGGGAAATGCTTCTCCCAGTAGCTTGCTGCCTCATCATCACGTGATATTCCCTCTGCCTTATCACCCTCAAAGACAGTTACGTAGAGGTCTTTTGGATCAAGGTGGAGTACGTCTACAAGGTATTCGTAGGCGTAATCAATTGCTCCTTCTTTAAAATAGTCACCGAAACTCCAGTTACCTAACATCTCAAACATCGTGTGGTGGCTGAGAGCTGCATCACGACCAACCTCTTCCAAGTCATTGTGCTTACCACTAACACGCAGACATTTCTGTGAGTCAGTGCGGCGGCGAGGCTCTGGATCCTTTGTTCCGAGGATAATATCTTTCCACTGGTTCATACCAGCATTAGTGAACATCAGCGTAGGGTCGTCCTTAATAACCATAGGGGCAGACGGTACGATAACGTGTCCCTTCGACTCAAAGAATTTCAAGTAAGAGTCGCGGATTTCGTTTGCTGTCATCATCTTTATTTTTATTTTTAATTCAATTTTTCTACCTAAAAGTGTTGCAAAGATACTGACTTTTGAGTATTTTTGCAAACAATTAGGCTGCTGAATACGTAAAAACTTCTTTTAGAGGTGGACATAGTCTTCCTATTCAGACCTAAGATTGTGTAAATAATTGATATAAAAGTTACTAAGACATGGCAGAGAATCCGCGCAAACTGTATTATTCTATCAAGGAAGTGGCACAGCAGATTAACGTTACGGAGAGTCTGTTGCGATACTGGGAAACTGAGTTTCCACACCTTCGTCCTAAGACGACGGGTAATCGTGTACGCCAATATACGGAGAAGGACATTGAACAGATCAAGGTTATTTACAACCTTGTCAAGGTGCGTGGCTTAAGATTGCTGCAGCTCGCAAGATGTTGCAGGAGAACAGAAGTGGTGCTGACAAGAGTCAGAAGGTAATGGAAACCCTCTTCTCTGTGCGCGACCAACTGAAAGAACTTAAGAAACAGTTAGACGGTTTAGTATAGACGGCATATCAAGGGGAGATTCCTTCGGAGATATGTCGCACCGATTAGCAGTCATAGAGAGGACTTTTGTATTCTTATTCCCCCTATTTTATTTTTATTTTGGTTCTGCGGGATTTAGTGTGAATTAACATGCCGTATCCCGCATTAAGCGGCACGAAATTCGTATCTTTGTAGTCAGTATGAAGAAATCAAGACCATCGGCAGAGGATATGGTACTGCCGAACGCTATCGGATAGCGATTCTATTCTTCTATGGTGGTCTAGACATATGTTAACTCACACTAATTACAGTAGAACCTTTATTTTTAGTTGCTGTCATTTTTAACATTTGCGATAAAGAGCTTATAATAAGTCACTTATAGTGTGGTTTGTTGTGATAGGAGTGACAGCAACTTTCAAACCACCTCCATACAGTTCCCTACTCTATCTTATGTTTTGAGCATGAGCTGCCATTCGTCTTCAGCCTGCCTTATTTCACAAACGGATATGCTATCCAGTACGAAGGAAATTTACTCTGGGATTCGGTTCACAGCTAATAAAATAGCTGAAAAAGATTAGAGGCGTCTACCGCCTGTGTTTATTTTCAGCTTTAATCACCTTCAAGCCACTGCTTCACGTCTCCGTTTTCCTTTGTGTTACAGCCCAACTCAAACCGTGCCAATAGCAAACACGAGGTGTGCTACTGGTAAACACCAAAGAAGAACATCTGCCAACAGACTATTGTATTAATTCCTTATACTGCTCCAAACTCCTTTTACACCTGAATTACCCCTTGTAATAAGCAGAAATAACAATTTCCTCCATAATTATAATGCCATAAATTTAAACTTATCTACAAAAATAAGGCATTTCTTTCTGTGCCCTATTCATCAGTGACGTCGCTCTCAAGTTCGGATAACGATATAAAGTGTTTAACAACCATGCTTCAAAGATGAAACTTGTGGTCATTTCAACACTCCTCTCATAGCCAGAGACCACTATTGCACCTGTCAGTCTCTTGAACTGCTTAATCTCACTATCATTCATCTTAAAAAGTTCTGCAACTTCCAAAATGAACAAACTTTCCTCTAAAAGATTCCTTCATTTTCGTTAGCGAAATCTATCAAACTACATATTGAGCACTTAGCTTGATTATCTGACCCAGCAAATGCAATAATACCCTTTTCGCCATGAAAGCATAAATACACAATAGAAAAATCCTTATATGAAGCCTGCTTTAAATGACTTATATAGTATTTGAAATCTGATGGAGTTGCAACTTGCCTAAAAGAAAAGTTTACACCACAGGAGTTACTTAAAAACTCTAACAGAGGCTTTGCCTGAGAATCATATTTCAAATCATATACACTCTGTTCCCACTCCGTTTCTAAACAAAAACTTTATTTACCATACCTGTTTATTTCGATAGACGAATCTACTATATTTTTTTGTGTCTTCTGCAATATAAGAGATCTACTACTTAATGGCATTACCTCACGCCATCATTCTCATTAAAGCGTCGATGGTATTCCTCACTCTTTTTTCTGTTGTCAGCATGATAGTGTCTTCATCAGCACCCTCAGCACCCATATAAACGGAAGGATTGGAGTAGGTCATACGGCTTGCTTGTGGTTCACGAGCAGAGAAGTGGAAGGCAGGTACGGCTGTTTCTTGGCGTATGCGAGCAATGTTCTTTTCGTTCACACCACAACCCGCCATGATTTTTATACGACCATTTGCCAACTGGTTTAATCGCTGGAGTAGGGGAATACCCTTCTCGGCAGTGGGTTGCTGTCCCGATGTAAGTACTCTCTCAAAGCCGAGTGCAATGAGCTGTTCCAAGGCTTTCTCTGGTTCTCGGCAGCGGTCAAAGGCACGATGGAAGGTCACACTCATCCCTTTTGCATGTGACATTAGATATTCGTTGGCAGTCAAGTCGATATCTCCTTCAGCAGTCAGGCAGCCAAAGACAACACCATCCACACCTAAGTCACGGCAGAGGTCAATGTCCATTGCCATGCGCTGAATTTCCTGTTCGGTATAAAGGAAGTCGCCGCCACGGTTGCGGATGATGACATGTAGACGTGTTTCCTTCAACACTTCTCTCGCCATTTTTATTTCACCATACGATGGAGTGGTGCCACCTTCGGGAATACCCATACAGAGTTCTACACGATTAGCTCCACCTTTCTGTGCTTCTACGCAGCTTTCAACGCTATTAGCACATATCTCTATCTCAAAATCAGTTCGGTTCATGTTGGATTATTTGAGGAGTTTAGGAGTTTAGGAGTGAAAGGGAGTTAAGACAATACTCTTATAGATGTAGTTTATTAGACGATTAACAGTCATACATCACAATAACAAATAGTATTGTCTTAACTCCCTTTCACTCCTTAACTCCTCTCCCTCCTTAATTAAAGTTTACTACTTGTCTTCACGAGCTGCTCACCCAATCCGATTGTATATCCTTGAGAAAGGAAGACAATACGGTTGAAGGTATCAGCGATGATGAATATTGGTAGCTGTTCAGTATTGCGGAGTTTCATCTCTTTCACTATCTCTTGCTGGATGGTTCCATCCTTATCAATACCGAAGATAGTCTTCGCAGGGAGGTTAGGGAACTCACCCTTCTGTGCTTGGAACTTCTTAGCTTCCACCTCGTTCTTGAAGAGTAAGACGAATGGACGACCCCACTTATCGAGTTTATCCTTCATCTTTTCAATATCATGGAGTGCGTGGTTGGTTGGCTCCTGACCAATACCCAATACGCCGAGAACGTAATATCCACGTCCAGTCTGACTTAGGATAGAAACGTTCTGACCGTCTTTGTCAAACAAGTCTTCGCTATTGAGCTACCAATCACCTTCACACCTTCACTTTCTTGACGTACATCGAGTGGGAGAGTGGTTGTCTCGCCTGGTTTAATCTGGAAGAAACGGCTGTGCGCAAGTACACTACCATCCGCCATTCGCTGACCAGTCACGAGGATGTAGGTACCCTCATCGAGTGTAGTCCCATTCTTAAAGGTGTTCGACCAAGTAGCTCCTCCACCCATATCTACCTGTCCTTCGTCAAAGTTCATCAGCCATGTCTGTCCGTAAACAATCTTACTAATGCTGAAATGGCTATAATACTTAGGATCATCGAGGAAGCCATCAGGGGTGAATGTCAGTACTAATTTACCAGTCTTAGCAGTCTGCTGAGCTGCAGCATCAAAGTCAACATCCACCCATTTGCCATCTTGTTTATACTGAATCTTCCATGCCACAGGGTCCATTCGGGCCTCAATACCAAGACTGCGTGCTACATCTACGAAGAAGATATCACGGCTACGGCTATCGGTAATACGGCTCTCCCATACACTTCTTGGGGTCTGTGGGATTCTCATCGCACGACTATCAGGGTTCATACGGATATTTTTTCTAATCCATTCAACCAACAAAGCAGGATTCTTACGGAAACTTGCAGCCTCCTTTGCAAAGGCTTTCTCAAAGAATTGCTTGAACGGTGTGAGAATCATTTCACTCTCAACACGTGGAGAGAGTTGGTTACTCTTTGCCTTCATGTTATCCTCTAAGATAGACATTGGCATGTCACGAAGGTCCTTGTCGCTCAAAGTACTGAGCAACTTTAGTGCACGATCTTGCTGATTAGCATACTTCTCAACAAAAGCCTGAATAGTCTTCCAGTTACCACGTGCCTTTATAATATAAGGTGTGGCTGCAGGATAACGATAATCTTTCATTGATTCTGTAGTAGGGAAGGTGGCAATGTAAGCATGACGGATAGAGTCCTCATAGGTCAAACGACGCGTATTTTCATCCCTCTGTGCCTTGGTAACGGCAGGTAATGTAGTATTTGAAGCAGGCGGAACAATATCGAGGTCTGCTTCCTTTGGCATATTTTGCTCGTTATAGTCCAGTTTGATGGTGATTGACTTATCCTTTCCAAAGGTAGCTTTAGCAAAGCCAAACTGTCCATCCTTTGATGCCCAGACAATCATATCACCCTTACCAGCAGAGAGGAAGGTCGTTCCATCAGTACCAGTGTACTTAGACACAGCTGTATAGAACTCGGCATAATTATAAATCTTGAAGTCTACCTTTGCGTTGTCAACAGGCTTACCATCCTTGTCGACAATCTTAAAATCAATCTTAGACGTACTGCCATAGTTGTCGATGAGATTAATCTCGGTGAAGTTATTGGTACGTAGCATCACCTCCTCTGGACCCTCATAATCACCGAAAGCACGTGTGTGCATGAGCATTGCACGTGATGCAGGCTCGTTAAACCAAGCAAGGTTGAGTACTGGCTCTGGCTCACAAGCACCTAAGAAATACCATTTACCATCCGCCCAAGCTTCTACCCAAGCGTGATTGTCGTCCGTATGTGCCCATCGAGGAGTATATACCTGACGAGCTGGAATACCGATAGAACGTAGGGCTGCTACCGTAAAAGTACTCTCCTCTCCACAACGTCCGCGACCAGTGCGGATAGACTGCAGAGGCGAAGAAGTACGGGCATCAGAAGGTTCATAGGTAACTCGTTCATGACACCAGTGGTTCACTTCAAGGATAGCATCCTTCATAGGAAGTCCTTTTACACGCTCACTCAGTTCACGATAGAAAATAGCACGAGAACTATCAAGTGGTTCATTGTTCACACGCATTGGCAGAACGAAATGTCTGAAAAGCAATTCAGGGACATCCTTTCCCCATGCCATCGACTTTCTTGTTTGCAAAGCGGTGCGTATGTTTTTAAGGTGATAGGCTGTTGGATAGTCTGTTGCATCGGCAATAGGCATATAAGCATACAAGAAATGTAATGCCTCCTCTTCTTCAGGAGATACCCGAAGTCCCTTTGTGTTATAGAACTTCTTGCCAATAACCTTCATCTTGGCTTGGAATGCGTTTTCTACTTTCTGTCTGAAATTAGGGTCTGTAATAAAGTGCTGTGCATAACTTGAAAGGCTGACAGCAGCAAGAAACAGACTCAATAAGATTCTCTTCATAGATTTGTTTTTAGTTTATGCGACTTTCATCAGCCGCTAATTTGCGTATGCAATATTCGTAAAAAAAAACAATATACGCAAATGTTTTACATAGAAAATGCCCGAAAGCATGGTCAAAGTGATAGGATAGGATGTCTTCTTTTCATGTACAGCCTTTTATATTTATGAAATAAACTCTTTTCTCTTCACCAAAAGAAATTGTTAACCTTTTCCCTTTTTAAGTAGAATTTATCAATATCAATGATGATTTTCACACATTATTACAACAACAATGGGAAATAAATAGTATCTTTGTAGAAAATAAGTTTTTAATAACCCTTTACCTTAATATTATTAAGAAAACAATGAGAAAGAAAATGTTTATAGCCTGTGGCTTGCTAAGTTGTGTGCTTACACTTCAGGCACAGACGAAAGATGGTGGTATTGATGCACAGATGTTGCAGCAGATTCAGAAGTCTGGATTGACAACATCTGACCGTGCTTTATCGAATGCAATCGCCACAAATTCTATTGATGACCTTGCTCGTAACTTCCGTAATTCTGGTCCTGTAGACACCTACTTTAGCGTGGAGACACCGAAACAGAATATCCAAGATCAGAAAAGTTCGGGTCGTTGCTGGCTCTTTACAGGACTGAATGTTTTGCGTGCTAACTTTGCACGTCGCCATAAGGATACATTGAGAGTGGAATATTCTCACGTTTATCTCTCTTTCTATGACCAATTAGAGAAGGCTAACTTGATGCTGCAAGGTGTGATAGACAATGCTGGTAAGCCATTAGACGACCCACGTGTGCAGTTCTTCTTTAAGAATCCTATCAGTGATGGTGGTACGTTCTGCGGTGTATCTGACTTGGTTGAGAAGTATGGTGTTGTACCAATGGAAGCTATGCAAGAAACCTATTCAGCTGAAAATACCTCTCGCATGGCAAGGATTGTGTCATCAAAACTACGTGAGTATGGTTTAGAGCTGCGTAAGATGGTAGCTGACAAGAAGTCGAAGGCAGCTATCAAGGCACGCAAGACAGAGATGTTGGGTAATATCTATCATATACTCTCACTCTCTTTGGGTGAGCCAGTGAAGACGTTCACCTTTGCTTTCAAAGATAAGAACGGTAAGCAGATTGGTAAGGCTAAGACCTATACACCACAGGAATTCTATAAGGAAACAGTGGGAGGTCCACTCAATGGAACCTTTATTATGGCTATGAACGACCCTCGTCGTCCTTACTATAAGACCTACGAGATTGAGTATGACCGTCATACCTACGATGGTCATAACTGGAAGTATGTGAACCTTCCAATGGAAGATATTGCGAAGATGGCTATAGCTTCACTGAAAGACTCAACGAAGATGTACACCAGTTATGATGTTGGTAAGCAGCTCGACCGTAAGCGTGGTTATCTTGACTTGGATAACTATGACTATGGAACACTTTTCGGAACAACCTTCCCAATGAACAAGGCAGAGCGTATTGCAACCTTTGACAGTGGGTCTACGCATGCGATGACACTTACAGCAGTAGACTTAGATGAGAATGGTCAGCCAAAGAAATGGAAGGTAGAGAACTCTTGGAGTGCCTCTTATGGTCAGAATGGTTATTTGATTATGAGTAATCCTTGGTTCAATGAATATACCTTCCGTCTGGTTGTTGATAATAAGTACGTACCAGAGAATATCATGAAGGCTGCTCAGCAGAAACCAATTATGGTTGTTCCTGAGGACCCATTGTTCCAAGAGGATATGTAAAGACCTCCCCCAACCCCTCCAAAGGAGGGGAGGGCAGGATAGGATTAGAGAGAAATGAGGATGTGTTAATAGTCACATTCTCATTTCCTTTTATTACCTTAACCTCCGAAACTCATGAAAAATGCTTATCTTTGTAGGATAGGATGAAATCACCCAGTGCGTTCATGGCGTTTTGTTTTCGTCCTTATAAGAATATAAAACAAATTTATTACGATATGAGAAAACAGATTACTTTGCTCTGTATGATGGCTTTCCTGTCTTCGTTACATGTGACAGCACAGTCGTTCAGAAAATATATTGATGCGAAGCCAGAACTATCTGCAAGTAATGGGGTAGCCTATCCTACGCCTTCAGGAAAACTTACGCCACCTCCTGCTGGCTATGTCCCAGTCTATATCTCTCACTATGGACGGCATGGCTCACGTTATCTTTTATCAGGACAAGACTATATTCGACCGTTGCAGGTGCTTGAGCGAGCTGATTCGGCTGGTGTCCTCAGTGAGAAAGGTAGGGAAACAATGGGTAAGATACGTCGTATGTATGCTGAGTCATACAAGCGTTGGGGCGAGTTGACACCATTGGGTGCTGAGCAGCATAAGCAGATTGCACGACGAATGTTTAAACGTTTCCCATCTGTTTTTCGTGATTCTGTTTGGGTGGATGCCAAGTCAACGGTGGTTATCCGTTGTATTCTATCCATGGAGAATGCCCTACAGGAACTCTTGCGACAGAATCCTCATTTGCGAATTCGCCACGATGCGAGTGAACATGATATGTATTACATGAACTTTTCAGACAAGAAACTTGCTCAACAAAAGGAGAGTGAGGAGGTCAAAGAAACTATGAAGGATTGGGAGAAACGCAATATGAATTATCAGCCATTGATGTCCCGCCTTTTCAAAAATGCTGATTATGTTGACAAGAATATCAATGCAGAGCAGCTGATAACCGACCTCTTTAGCCTTGCTGGTTTTGTGCAGAACTCAGAGATACGTCATTCGTTATCGCTATATGATATTTTTACGCCAGATGAACGTTATCGTCTTTGGCAGCGAACCAATGTTTGGTGGTATCTACACTTTGCTGGTGCACCTCAAAGTGGTGCTAAACAACCTTTCTCTCAGCGTAATCTTTTGCGTAATATTATCACTGAAGCAGATTCTTGTCTTACGCTTCCACATCCAGGAGCTACACTTCGTTTCGGGCATGAAACGATGGTTATGCCGTTGGCTTGTCTGCTCGATTTGAATGGTAGTTACGTACAAGTGTTTCAGGTAGACAGTCTTGAAGCAAAGGGTTGGATAGGTTCACGTATCTTCCCGATGGCAGCTAATATTCAGCTTGTGTTCTATAAGAACCCTAAGAACCCAAAGGCAGACGTTCTTGTAAAGGCACTGCTCAATGAGGAAGAAGCGACGCTACCATTGCCTCCGACCTCTAAACCTTATTATTATAAGTGGAGTGATTTCAGACGTTTCTTCTTGAATCTGATTAATAATTATCGTGATTAGTAATCCTTTCAGCAATGATTACAAATTTATTAGCAGATGTTTCCGAAATGTGAAGTGGTAAGCTAAACCCATTGTATAATAAGACACACAGAGCAACTCTAAGTTTCTTGCTGCAAACTTAGAGCCTCGCTGTGTGATATTTCTTAAGATTCTAAACGCAAGATGCAAACCTTATCACTCCAAACTCCTTTAAGTTTGTCCGCTTTTTTCATATATCGATTTTGTAAAGACCACCAAATGGCTTGCAATTAACGCCCAATTGGCTTGCAAAAGATGCCCTTTTGAGGTCTTACTAACGCCCTTTTGGAACCTTACTAAGCACCTTTTAAAAGCCGTTTTTACAACTATTTGATAATAAGCAACTTACGAAGGTGCTAAAATAACTCGCTTTTAAGGCATTTTTCTACCTTTTTCTCGAATATTTTGTCAATATATTTCTTAACCTTACAGCGTTAAACCCCACGTAGAAGCATGGGGTTGACGGAGGTTTTATTTAGCGTTTATAACCTTTATTCTGTTTCAGTTTTTCGTTGAGGTCTAATGCACGTGATGGGATAGGGAAGACGATAGTATGACGGTCGGCTTCTGTTGCGGGTGCAGTACGAAGGTCGTAGGACTGATGGAAACGATTGAAGCGGATGAGGTCATTGCGACGCCAACCCTCCCACATTAGTTCCATCAAGCGTTCAGCAAGAATGTTATCTAATGTAGCAGTTCTATTTCCCATGCCACTACGGCTGCGAACGAGGTTCAGTTCAGTATTACCATTCTCTCCGTTGCGTACAGCAGCTTCAGCCTTCATTAGCAATACATCGGCATAACGGAAGAGAACAATGTCGTTGTCTGGGCTTTTACCATCGTTAAAGGCGTTGCGGTCCACCTCATATTTAGCCATTCTTGCTCCTGCCGTCTTGATATATGGGCTGTTAGTGAGATTTAACTCTACATCAAGTGGCATATAAACAAGTGGTTTGCCATTTTCTAAATATATGATATTTCCATCTACTCGAACAGTGTCAGAGTAGAGGTTATAAGCATATCGCTTGTCAACATTACTGGTACCATAGCCGAAAGTCTTTACTGTTGAAATAGTTGCGCAGGCTCCATTCTCAGAGCTTGTACCGAAGGCACCGCCATGTGAGTAGTGACGAGAGCGGAAGAGATACTGGAATTGGCTCTTGTAAAGGTGTTTGTCGAGTGGGATAGTAAAGATATTCTCTGGTGAATTCTCGTTGTTAACAGAGAAGTTGCTGAGATAATCGGCTGCTAAGGTAAAACCATCAGCAGTCACCTTATCGCAGTAATATTTGCAGGCTTGCCATATATTTATCAGCTGACCATTGATGGTAAAGTAGGTTTGTTTACCATTAGGTTGTTGATTATCTGTCCAATCAGCATCAGAATAAACCTCACCATTCAGCATCAACTTAGCAAGAAGGAAGTTGGCTACAGAACGTGTTACACGTCCATAGTTCTTGCCAAGAAGGTTACTATGACCAGCAGGAAGCAGTGGGGTGACTTCTTGTAGTTCTTTTACAATAAACCGATATACCTCAGGGCGACTTGCTTGTTCTGCGTTTTCAGTACTTTCGCCAGCCGTCGTTACTAATGGTATATTTCCAAACATATCCATAAGGTAATAGTAGTATAAGGCACGGATAGCCCTAACTTCCGCCCTATAAGCCTTGTACTGCTCATCTGTAAGCAGTTGTTTATGTTTGTCGATAGTTGTAAGTGCATCATTACTGAATACAATTACTTATAGAGATACTTCCATGTATCGTAGAGAGGTTTGCTGTCTTCTGCCCAGTTATGTGTATATAAATCAGCCCAAAAGCCCCCATCGTACCAGTCTCCACCACGGACAGGTATGATTGCTTCATCGGTTGTGAACGTATTATAATCATATACACCACGATAAGTACCTTGTAATCCCTCACTGTCTTTATCACTTCCTATGTAGTTATACAAAGTAGCGACGGCATTGACATATACATCTCTATCGGTCGTGTAGGTATGTTGTTCATCGAGGCTGTCTTTACTATTCTCGTCCAGACAACCTGTTAATGTGAGGATAGTTAGAAAAAAGAGTGGGCGAAGTAAGTATTTCATACTTGACAGTTGTTTATGTTGTGTTAAATTGCTTAGAACTTAATACTCACACCGATAGAATAAGTGCGATAAGGAGGATAGGTACGTTTGTCATCAATACCTAAAGTGTTATCTACTACATAACTATTGATAATCGGTGTTAAGCCACTATAACTTGTTATTGTTGCAAGGTTATTGATGCTAAAAGACACACGTAGTGAACTGATATATTTGTTTTTAATAGGCGTATTCCAACCTATCGTAAGATAATCAAAGTTTAGATAATCACCTTTTTCCAACCAATAATCCGTCACATTCTGGTCAACAATATTCCGTGCTGGAGCTTCTGCAAGGACATTATAGTCTGGGAAGTTTGACATGTTCAGGAAAGAAAGAGTTGTTCCGTTAAATATCTTATGTCCGAAAGCACCATTCATCTGTAAGGAAATGTCGAATGCTTTGTATCTGAAACTTATGTTAGAACCTAAGGTCATCTTAGGTGTTGCTTGTCCTGCGATATATCGGTCACCATGGTCGCTGAGGTCGATTACATTGTCATTGTTCAAATCAGCAATGTCGTATTTATTGTGTCCATGTCCGTTGTCTACGATTCCTTTGCAGTGAGGAAGATAGAAAACACCTAAAGGTTGACCTACAATCTGATAGATAATATCATTATATCCACCATGGAAACCTGCGCCATTCATACCACCGATAGGGCGTTATTTCTGACGCTGTCATCTGTCTTCCATTATGTTTACCATTGAGAGAAAGGAGTTTGTTCTTTTGCCATGCCATATTGACATTGACATTGAGTTCCATGTCTTTCTTTGATATAGGAACGACGCCAATACCCAACTCAAAACCACTGTTAGACATAGAACCGATATTTGCCAATAGCTTGTCGAAGGCGAAAGTTGGCACAGGTACGTCATATTCGTAGCATATCGGTAGTCTTGGAATAGTAATACTCTGCTGTAAGGAGCAGACGATTGTTGAACAACCCAAGGTCTGTACCAATATTAAAGGTGCTGCGCGTCTCCCAACGTAGGTCAGGGTTACTATTGCGTAAGGTACCCATAGTGACTGTTGGTGTACCATTGTACGAGATTAAACCTACTGGGATATATTGCCTTAAGGTCAAATAAGAACTGATTCCACCAAGGTTTCCAGACCGACCATAACCGGTTCGAAGGTTCAGAAGACTAATGCTCTTATTGTTGCGTAGGAAACTTTCTTTCTTCATATCCCAAGTTGCTGAGATAGAAGGGAAGATGCCCCATGTATGGTCTTTGCCAACCATTGACGAACCATCTGCACGTGTTGTCAGATTAAGTGTGTATCGGTCGAGCAGTGTGTAGGTAAGTGTACCCATAAAAGAGGTAAGACTTGGGTCAGCATAACTACTACCAGTTCCTCCATAAGGACGGTCAGAAGCAGCCCCAAGATTGTCATAACCAAAGTAATTGTTGGTTAATCCCTTTACTTGTGTCCAAAAAGCTGCTATCTTTTTCTTCTGATATTCAGCAAGAATGGTGGCAGATAAATTGTTAATCCCCCAACGATATTTCCAATCAAGAGAGATGTTACCTAACATATCTTCGGTCTTTCGTTCTCCTCTATATGCTAATCCTTGCGCCCATACCCATGTCGGAGCAAATCGTCCGTTCTCCGTTGAGGTGTAAGAATAGGAACCTAAGGCTGCTAAATGAAGGTTATGTGTTAACTGTAAGGACAACTGTAGATGTGAATTGAACGTAAGATTCTTTTCATCGTTACGCTCAAACAGCAATGGTTCTGTCGGTCCTATCTGTGATGCATTGCCATTCCTCTGCCATCCGTTTCCTGTTTTGTGGAATGGGAGTGTTGGATTCATTGCAGCAGTAGAGTAGGAAAGTGCTTGAATATCAAATATCTTTTCATCTTGTTGAGATGAACCGAAGGCACCAAAGTCTATCTTTAGTCTCTCGTCAAAGGCAAGCTGTGAGATGTCTAACTTAGCCACGAAGTTATTGTAATCCTTGTTTTTAATAACCGTTTGACCGCGTACATAGCCTAATGAGGCACGATAGTTAGACTTCTCACTGCCTCCACTAAAAGCCACGTGGTGTGAGTTTACGAAACCTGTTCGTACTATTTCTTTTTGAAAGTTAGTATCATAGCCCTTATCAACATAGTCTAATCCCAATGCTTTTGCAGCACTAACATACTCCGAAGCATTGAGCATTCTAAGTCGTTTGTATACCACATCGAATCCAGCAGTTCCGTCATAGTAGATTTGGAACTTACTACCATTGCCACGCTTTGTCTTTACTTCGATAACACCCGATGCTCCTCGTGAACCATACTTAGACGTTTCTGAAGCATTCTTGAGGATAGTAAAGCTTTCGATATCAGCAGGATAAATGGTGGATAGGGTAGATAAATCAGAAGAAACACCATCTATAAGGACCAGAGGGTCATTACCACCAGTAAGCGATGTCGTGCCACGAACACGCACACTGGTCAACATTGCCATACGATCCTGCCCATTCGTAACGACATTTACACCAACGGCTTGTCCGGAAAGGGCATTAATGGCTGAGTTTACCAAACCTTTATTCATCTGTTTCTTACCTATCTTTGCCATTGAACCGACGATAGGTAGGGTATCACTCTTGAGGAATAACGGCTGCTTTTGCTTTTTAGTAATGGCTTTATGTCTTCTTTGCGCATTTGCAATATTTGTAGAGCCAATTAGTAAAAGGCAGCAAACAAGTGAATGGGTTAGGAAGTGTTGTCTGGCCATATAAGGAATACAATAAATGTTATTTATACTGTTTATCTAAGCAAATATACATATTTTTCGTGACATAAGTCGATGATTACAGGTTTTTTTGCTAATTTTGTTGTGTTATCCTTTTATATACTCTTGTGTGAGTTAAGGATTTTAAAGAAAGAAACCTAAATTATTATCAATATGGATAAGCTTTTTCTAACGGCTTTATTGATGGGCATGTCTGTGTCTGGTATTCATGCACAGAAAGCCGCTATTGAGCCAACTTTCACTGAATGGCATGACCTTCAGGTGAATGCTGTCAATCGTGTGCAACGCATACAGACTTCTTTGCCTTTGCTCCAAATGAGAATCTGCGTGGAACAAAGTATGATATGAAGAAGTCGGCTAACTATCTTTCCCTTGATGGAGACTGGAAGTTCAATTGGGTTGAGAATGCAGATCAACGTCCAACAGATTTCTTCCGTACCGACTTCAATGACTCACAGTGGAAGACATTCCCTGTTCCTGGTATCTGGGAGGTGAATGGCTATGGCGACCCAGTCTATGTGAACATTGGTTTTGCATGGCGTGGTAACTTCAAGAACAATCCTCCAGAGGTTCCAATTAAGGAGAACCATGTTGGTTCTTATCGTCGTACTATTCGCATACCAGACAACTGGGATGGTAAACAAGTAATCGCTCATTTTGGCTCTGTGACATCTTGTGTATATCTGTGGGTGAATGGTAAGTTCGTTGGCTACAGTGAAGACTCTAAGATTGGACCAGAATTTGACGTAACGAAGTATCTCAAGAAGGGCGATAACCAAATTGCTTTCCAAGTATTCCGTTGGTCAGATGGCAGTTATTGTGAGGATCAGGACTTCTGGCGTCTCAGTGGTGTTGCTCGTGAAAGTTATCTCTATGCCCGTGATGCAAAGCAGCATTTGAAAGACATTCGTGTTACTCCTGATCTCGTAAATGACTACAAAGATGGTACGCTCAGTATCAACCTTCAGTTGGCTGGTAACACAAAGGCTTTCTTGGTGTTAGAAGATGCGGATAATAATCTTGCTGCCAAGGATGTTGTTACACCTGATAAGGCAGGACAGGCAAAGGCTTTTATGATACTCAGAAACCCAGAGAAGTGGACAGCAGAGACCCCTTACCTCTATAATCTCTATGTGAATGTTGAGGATGCCAAGACTGGTAAGGCTATTGAGACAATCCCTCTCAAAGTTGGTTTCCGCAAGGTTGAAATCAAAAACTCGCAAGTGTTGGTCAATGGTCAGCCTGTTCTCTTCAAGGGAGCTAACCGTCATGAGATGGATCCAGATGGTGGTTACGTTGTGACACGTGAGCGTATGATTCAGGATATCAAACTGATGAAACGCTTGAATGTCAACGCAGTGCGTACTTGTCACTATCCAGACGATCCTATTTGGTATGACCTATGCGACGAGTATGGACTCTACGTGGTTGCTGAGGCTAATCAAGAGAGCCACGGTTTTGGCTATAATAAGGATGCAGTATCGGGTAGTCCGCTCTTTGCTAAGCAGATTATGGAGCGTAATCAGCATAATGTCGGAACGAAGTTCAATCATCCAAGTGTTATTTTCTGGAGTCTTGGTAACGAGACTTGCTACAGCAAGAACTTCGATGATGCATATGATTGGATTAAGTCGCAAGACCAGAGCCGTCCTGTACAGTATGAGCGTGCAGAGTTGAATGGCTATGCTACGGATATTTTCTGCCCAATGTACTATTCTCCAAAAGCATGTGAGGATTACTCAAAGAATGCTCAATACACTCGTCCACTTATCCAGTGCGAGTATAACCATACGATGGGTAACTCTGGTGGTAACTTGAAGGAGTACTGGGATCTCGTTCGTAAGTATCCTAAGTTCCAAGGTGGATTTGATTGGGACTTCGTAGATCAAGGCTTACACCGCAATCCTAAGTTTGATGCTTCTCGTAGGTTGGAAGATTATGAGCGTACTGCTGATGCGGTTGATGTGAAGACGGAATACACATACGGTGGTGACTATAATAAGACTGACCCATCAGACAACAACTTCAACTGCAATGGTATGATTGGTCCTGACCGTCAGTTGAATCCACATGCTTATGAGGTTGCCTACGAATATCAGAATATCTGGGCTCGACCAGTTGACCTCAAGCAGGGCAAGATAGCTGTTCACAACGAATACTTCTTCCGTGATCTAAGCAATTATCGTATGGAATGGAGCCTTGTTAATGAGGGTAAGGTTGTTGAGAAGGGCGCGATTGAAGAACTGAATGTTGCACCACAGCAGACAGTTGAATACACTTTGCCAATAGTTGGTAAGGAGTTTGATGGTGAAGTACTCTTGAATATCGACTTTAAGTTGAAGACTGCTGAACCACTGATGGCAGCTGGACAGACTGTAGCAGAAATGCAGATGGAGGTACAGCCTTGGCAGCCAATGCCAAAGATGGAGCCTGTTGTAAAGAATAAGGTGAAGGTAACTGACAATGTAAAGAAGGAGTTGTACGCTTTGCAGGCAACAACTTCGACCTCGTATTCGATCGCAAGACAGGTTTCCTCAGTAGTTATCAGGTTGATGGTCGTAACTTCTTGGGTGAAGGTGGTAGCTTGAAGCCTAACTTCTGGCGTGCTATGACAGACAATGATATGGGTACTAACTTCCAAAATCGCTTGTCTGTATGGAAGAATCCTACCATGACACTGAAGTCATTAGAGGTTGATAAAAAGATGAATAGCCTCACAGCAGAATATGATTTACCACAGGTAGGTGGGCAGTTGTGCCTTGTTTACCATGTTGCAAACGATGGTGCGCTCCATGTAAGTATGGATATGGAAATGAAGGAGGGCAGCAAGGCTCCTCAACTTCCACGCTTTGGAATGTTGATGCAGTTGCCTTATAATATGGATAAGTCAGTGTTCTACGGTCGTGGACCTATCGAGAACTATGCCGATCGTAAGCTTTCACAGCGCATCGGACGTTATGAGCAGACTGCCGACAAGCAGTTCTTCCCTTACATTCGTCCACAGGAAACAGGCACGAAGAGCGACGTTCGCTGGTGGCAGCAGACTGACAACAGCGGTCGTGGATTCCGAGTATTGTTTGATGAGGCAGCTTTCTCTGCCAGCGCATTGCACTATAACATCTCCGACCTTGATGAGGGAAGTGAGAAGCATCAGCGTCATAGCTATCAGGTTCCATTATCTAAGTACACTAACCTCACGTTGGATGCTGCAATGATGGGTGTAGGTGGTATTGATAGTTGGGGTTCAGAACCTCTGAAGAAGTATCAGTTGCCAGCTGAAAACCGAGCTATGCACTTCTGGATTGTCCCAGTGTTCTAAGCTTATAGTGACAAACTATAAAATAAAAAACGCCTTTGCAGAACTCCTGCAAAGGCATTTTTTGTGATTCTTCCGTTAATTTTGTGGATGCTTTCTGTATAGTTTTAGCGGAAGAACCAAAGGCTTTCTGATACATAAAACCTTTTCTTTCTAATACTTCAAATATTTATAAGGTCTTGAAAAATCATTACATAATGTCGGCTAAAAGCTCTATGAATAACGGTAAAACCACGTAGGAAAAGTAGGTTTGTAACCAACAGGAAATCAGTTGGTCATAAAGAGGTGAAGTAAAAGGTGCTTAATTGGACTTCAAAAGGGCGTTAGTAAGGGGCTTAAAGGGCACCTTTTGCAAGTCAATTAGGCGTCTTTTAGAAGCTAAAAGAGCATGTATTGGTTTTGAGTCACACGAAAATAGTTTACAAATACATCTTCGTCTGTTTCTTATCTTAGGAGTTTCATCTTCTGAATCATCGTTGTGTAGACCTCTTTAGACACTTGTCTGCCACGCAAAGAGCGAACTCGTGGCATGCTATGGAAGTATTCATCTTGTGAATGATACCATGCGTAATGAGCAATCTCTCGGGTGCGAGCAAGGGAGATTGCCAATTTCCCAGCGGCAGAGGGATTGACAGAAGAAAGGAAATACTTACCATCTTTCATTTCTAAAGCTAATATGAGATAATCTTTAGGCTGTTGTGTCGTACGAGGTTGGAGATTACGTGTGCGTACGGAGATTGTGATGTGTCTGCCAAAGGTACGGTTAATCTTGTCCATCATACCACGAAATACAATGCCATGTGATGATGTATCTTTCAGTCCTGTATAGGCAATGGAGTAGTGTATCATCTCATGAATGAGCACATCGTCTATCTGTTCTGTTGTCAGTTTATAATAGTTAGAAACAGAAATACTAAAGTCATAAAACTTTGTACGTCCCCAACTCATCTTTCTTTTACATGCCATCTGTCCTAAACGAGTCTTAGCACGCGACCACTTCAGCTTTGGTACGGGTAGTTTACCGTCAAAGATGAGGCCGTTGTAATGCTCAAAAGCTTGTCGAAGATAATCTACTGTGAGTTCTGCGTTCATTGTCGGAATAGGGCAGGATTATAAACAATATAGGGACAGACGGTTCCGTCTGTCCCTACACGTCTGTTATTTCTTTTTTTATTATAGTTTAATAGAAGAATGTCAATGTATAGAGATACACGACAGCAGCTGGTATTGCTAAGAGTGATGAGTCAAAGCGGTCGAGCATACCACCATGTCCTGGCAGTATATTGCCGCTATCCTTGACACCGAGTGTACGCTTGAGAAGACTCTCAACAAGGTCGCCCCATGTTCCGAAGACCACTACGACGAGTCCGAGACCTACCCATGCAGGAATACTCAACATGTGAGGTGTAGCACCGATGTTTGCAAAGTAGCCGATAACACCAGCCACAATCAGAACAAGAATACCGCCACCAATGCTTCCTTCCCAACTCTTCTTAGGACTGATACGTGGGAAGAGTTTGTGCTTGCCGAAGAGCGAACCGCAGAGATAAGCACCTGTATCATTTGTCCAAAGGAAGATGAAGATACTCAATGGAAGGAGGAAATCGAAGGTTACCTGTCCCATCTGACCCTGCTGGAAAGCTAATACGTTAATCATAGAGAAAGGCATTGCGATATACATTTGTCCCAACATTGTATATGCCCAGCTGTTGATAGGGTTCTCATTCTTCAGATATAGTTCTGAAATTAATAGGTAGAGAATTGACAGAATGTAGGGTACAAAGACCACGAAACCCTCAACTGGTGTCAGACGCAGACCTGCAACCGCCAAGAAGAAATAAACTCCTATGATGGTTGAGATGAAGCGATTTACCTTTACTCCCTTGATGTTGTTCACCAATCCAGTGTATTCCCAAATGGAAAGACCCGTGATGAGTGCGAAAAGTGCAATCAGCGCGTGAGGATGAAGGATGCCCAACACCATCACGGTGACGAAGAATACGCCTGTAACAGCTCTGACAATCAGGTTCTTTAGTTTATCACTCATAACTGTATGTTTGTTTATAAATCACTTGCGTTGTCGTTACCTTCTTTTGCGATTCTTGCTTCGTGCTCTGCTTGTGCCTGCTTAACCTCCTCTGGCATGTCTTCTAATTTAGGCTGAGACTTATCTTCCTGCTCAAGCAATTCTTGTGTACGGCTTACCCAAGGACGCTTTCCGAAGATTTCCTCAACGTCTTCTGCCATGATTACCTCACGTTCAATGAGAATCTGTGCCAAACGGTTATGACCCTCTTTGTGCTCTGTCAGAATCTGTTTTGCACGCTCATACTGTCCGTTTATCATGTTCAGAACTTCCTCGTCGATAGTCTTAGCTGTTGTATCAGAGTATGGCTTCTGGAAGTTATATTCATCATTGTTATAATAACAGATGTTTGGCAACTTGTCACTCATACCTGCATAGGCTATCATACCGTATGCACTCTTGGTCGCACGTTCGAGATCATTCATTGCACCTGTTGAGATATGACCAGTGAAGAGTTCCTCTGCAGCGCGTCCACCGAGCAATGAACACATCTCGTCAAGCATCTGTTCCTTTGTTGTGATAGGACGCTCTTCTGGCAGATACCATGCTGCACCGAGTGCCTGACCACGTGGTACGATGCTCACCTTTACCAATGGGTTGGCATGCTCACAGAACCAACTGATAGTTGCGTGACCTGCTTCGTGAAGGGCAATAGTGCGCTTCTCGTCAGCTGTCATAATCTTTGTCTTCTTCTCTAAGCCGCCGATGATACGGTCTACAGCGTCTAAGAAGTCTTGCTTTGTTACCTCTGTGCTGTCGTGACGGGCTGCAATCAGGGCAGCTTCGTTACATACATTGGCAATATCTGCACCTGAGAAACCTGGCGTCTGACGTGCAAGGAGGTCGATATCAAGATTCTTCTCTAACTTCAAATTGCGCATATGAACGAGGAAGATTTCCTTACGTTCTGGCAAGTCTGGTAGGTCAACGTGTATCTGACGGTCGAATCGTCCGGCACGAAGGAGTGCCTTATCGAGCATGTCAACACGGTTAGTTGCAGCAAGAACGATAACGCCTGAGTTCGTTCCGAAGCCGTCCATCTCGGTCAGAAGGGCGTTGAGCGTATTCTCACGTTCATCGTTTCCGCCCATAGCTGGGTTCTTTGAGCGAGCACGTCCAACGGCATCAATCTCGTCAATAAAGATGATACAAGGTGACTTCTCCTTAGCCTGATGGAATACATCACGTACTCGGCTCGCACCAACTCCGACGAACATTTCAACGAAGTCAGAGCCACTCATAGAGAAGAATGGTACACCAGCCTCGCCTGCAACAGCCTTAGCCAAAAGGGTTTTACCGGTTCCCGGAGGACCAACAAGCAATGCACCCTTAGGGATTTTACCTCCTAAATCGGTATATTTCTTAGGATTCTTCAAGAACTCAACAATCTCTTGTACCTCCTGTTTTGCACCTGTCTGACCAGCAACATCCTTGAAGGTGATACCCATTTCGTTGGCTTTCTCATAGAGTTTTGCCTTAGATTTTCCAACGCTGAATACTCCACCACCTCCGCTGGCACCTCCACCCATACGGCGCATGAGGAAGTACCAGATGCCAAAGAAGAATATCCATGGTGCAATAGAGCCAAGAATATCGAGAATCGTGTTGCTTGTTTTGTTCTCATAACTATAGCTTACGATTTTCTTCTGGGCTACAGCTTGATCGAGGAAGGTCTCTACCTTATCAACTGAACCAATCTCCACGGTAACATAAGGGGCTGTACCCACTTCTTGTGTACCCTTCTTGAAGATGTCGCGGATATGGTTTGGGCTTACATACATGCGTAGGGTATTGTCATTCCGATTGACAATCACCTTTGTGGCATAGCCTTTAGCAACGTATTGTTTGAACGTGGTATAGTCCTTGTCTATACCTGCACTTGACGGAAAAAGCCCATTCCCCCCAGCAAAGAATACTACTCCGAGGGCAATAATAACGAATATGTAGAGCCAATTCATATTGAATTTAGGCATATTCGGCTTGTTCTTAGGATTTGAATTGTCCATTTTGAAGTCTGATTTTTTTATAAAAAGGCGATTACCAGGTTACTTTATCAGTCTAAATCTGGCAGAGTGGTCAACTTGGCGTCCTCCCAAAGGTGTTCTATGTCATAGAATTCACGTGTCTCTGGGGTGAAGATGTGGACGATAACGTCCGCATAATCAATTGCCACCCACTGTGCATTACCAAGTCCTACGCAGTTGATAGGCTTCTCACCAATCATTTCGCGAACATAATCGCTCACTGATCCGGCAATAGCTTCTACCTGTTGTGTCGAGTTACCCTGGCATATAACGAAATAGCGGCAGATAGTACCATCGATCTCTGATAGGTCTGCAATAACTATGCCATGTCCCTTTTTATCTTGAATTCCCTTTGTAATTAATTCTACTAAATTCTTTGTCTTATCCATTAAATCACATTATAATATACGAGATGCAAAGGTAGCGCAAAAGGAATGAAGCACAAAATAAATTTCATTTTATTTAGCAATTTGTTCCTGTTGGGCTTATTTGGGCTATTTTATAACGAAAAACTGCCTTTGAGAATATTTTTATCTCTTTTCATGAAAAAAGTTGGTAGAAGTTTTGGTAGTTCAAGAAAAAGTGCTAACTTTGCACTCGCAATTCGGAAATGAGTTGTAAAGTCAATGGGATATGGTGTAATGGTAACACTACAGATTCTGGTCCTGTCATTCCTGGTTCGAGTCCGGGTATCCCAACAAAGTGAGAGAGTTGAGTTTTCAACTCTCTTTTTTTGTTTCATTCAATAGCTTAAATATTTACCTGATAGAGTATGAAGAAGTTATTTACAGCCATTTTGGCAGCATTGGGAATAGGTATGGGTGCATGTGCGCAGAATCCTTATACGGATGTAGATGTTAATCGTTTTGAGCAGATTATTAAGTCTGACTCTGTTCAGTTGGTGGATGTTCGTAAACTTGATGAGTTTACAGAAGGGCATATTCCAGGTGCAATACATATTGATGTGTTGACGCCTTCTTTCCTTTCTAATGCTCTTGCCAAGCTTGATAAGAAACGTCCTTGTGCCGTTTATTGTCGTTCTGGTAAGCGTTCTGCTATGGCAGCGACTCTTCTTGCCAAAGAAGGATACACCGTTACCAACCTTTTAGGTGGTATCATTGCATGGACTGAGGCAAAGAAGAAGACTGTAAAAGAATAAATAAGTTCGTTTTTAGGTTCTGCTGTTAAATGCGCAAACTCTAAATAGAACAAAGGCTTATACACTTGCATGGTATGGCTATTCCAAACGAGATGGTTTTATAGAGCGGGATAAGTTACAAGATAAAATGAAAATAGATACGATGTCTGTCCGACCTCGACTAATCACCTATTCCTATATTATATATATTTGTAAACTATTTTCGTGTGTGTCGAAAGCTATTCATGGTCTTTTGGCTTCTAAAAGACGCCTAATTGACTTGTAAAAGGTGCTCTTTAGGAGGCTAACTAACGCCCTTTTGAAGTCCAATTAAGCACCTTTTCTTATACTACTTTGTAACCATCTGATTTGCTGTTGGTTACAAACTTGCATTTTACATGTGTATTTGCCATTATTTATTGGTATTTTATTTGGATTTATGTAATGATTTTTTTCGAAAGCCAATCTATGGATTTTCGAGGTATAAGAATTATTGCTGTCCGATAAAAACAAAATGTGTTTAGGCTTTAATGACTGATTTGGCTTTAATGGATAAACCTACTTTTGGGTATGTTTTATGATTGATAGATACTCTTTCTATTTCTCCCTTTCGGGAAATTCGTATCTGTTACGAATTCTTTTTCACGACGTAAACATTTCTTTTTCATGAAAAAAAGAAATCGACAGTATGACTTCGTTTAGGGAGGAAATATTTGCGTTAGAGATAATAAGAAAAGGGGCAATTCTGCAAAGAATTGCCCCTTTTCTTGAGTTCTATTTCCTTCAATCTATCCTTGTATTATTATGAAACTGAATAGATAGGAATGTCCTTTTTATTTGTTTTCAGCATCAATAGCCTTAATCTTCTGCTTCACCTCATCCATATCATCTTTGAGTTTCTGGATGCGACGATTCATTTCGTCAATAAGGCTGTTGCCCTTCTTTGAGCTGATATTGAGGAAGCCGAGATTGTTCTCGTAAGTGTTTACCTCCTGCTTTAACTGTTCAAAGCGACGGAGCAGACGACCACGCTCGTTGTCAAGTGCATCAATACCACGGTCAGCAACCTTCTTAAGGTTGTTGCGGAAGTTGTCAACTCGTTTACGTGCTGCAGAGATATGGAGGTCTTTATAAATCTTATCCAATACCTCGTGGTATTCCTTGTAGAGTTTATCTTTCTCTTTATAAGGAACGTGACCCACCTTATTATATTGCTCAGTCAGCTTCTGTACCTTCTCTTGTAAGTTCTCACCTGTCTGTTCAACAAGCTCTTTCAGTTGGCTGATGATATCACGTTTCTTGTTTAAGTTCTCATGTTCCTCATTGCGAGAGTCAGCGTGAACAGCATTACGAGCCTCAAAGAAGCGGTTGCAAGCTGCAAGGAAATCATTCCACAACTGGTCACCAATCTTCTTAGGAACCATTCCGATGGTCTTCCACTCTTTCTGTAAAGCGATGAGCTTATCAGATGTAGCCTTCCAATCGGTAGACTCACTCAATGCTTGAGCCTTTTCAACAAGTGCCTTTTTCTTTTCTGTATTCTCTGCAAATTGCTCTTTTAATTGCTTGAAGAATTCGCCTTTACGACCAAAGAAGTCGTCACATGCCGCACGGAAACGTTCAAAAATCTTCACGTTCATCTTCTGTGGAGCAAAACCAATGGTCTTCCATTCCTGCTGGATAGCAATGATCTCCTTAGTGCGTTTCTCCCAATCAGCAGAAGACTTGTTCTCTTGTTTTGCAAGTTCTTCAGCCTTTTCGCAGAGTGCAGTCTTCTTTGTTAGATTCTCTTCTTCGCGTGTTCGGAGTGTTTCGAAGTGCTGTTGGTGACGCTTGTTGATAACAGTGCTGGCAGCTTTGAAGCGTGCCCAAATCTGCTCGCGAAGTTCCTTAGCAACAGGACCTGTCTCACGATATTCTTGATGAAGCTCCTGTAACTGGTGGAATGCACTGATAACATCTGTTTCTTCAGCCAACTTCTCAGCTGCTTCACAGAGTTTAGTCTTCTTCTCAAGATTCTTCTTGAAGTCGTATTCGCGTGCCTCACGATTGAGGTTTAACAAGTCATAGAACTGCTCAACATAGAGTTGATAGTTGCGCCAAAGTTCGTTAGCCTTCTCAGCAGGAACCATCTTGATTTCTTTCCACTCGTGCTGAAGCTTCTTGAACTGGTCAAAGTTCTTGTTAGCCTCTTCAGGAGTAGTAGCCATCGCCTTAATCTGTTCGATGATAGCTTCTTTCTTCTTGAGGTTCTGCTGCTTCTCCTCTTCAAGCGCGAGGAAAGCCTTTTGGCGTTTTTCCTTAATGATGGTCATCTCTGCCTTGAAGATTTCTTCATCCTCATCAGGCAATACCTGATATTTCTCTGGGTCACCGCCATTCTCGAGATAAGCCTTCTGCTGTGCTTCGCGTTCAACAAAATGCAGCTTGTAGAATACCGTTTTCAGGTGCTCTACTTCAGCTTTCTCTGGTGTTTCATTACTGTCAACGATAGCTTTTAGGCGCTCAATAATCTCCTTTTTTGAACTATAAGTCTTAGTAGCGAGATTTTCCTTCTCGCTCTCTGACTTCGTTTCAACTGGTTGATTGAGGTTTTCTTCTACAGCATCAGTATTAACATTCTGCACTTCGGAATTCTCCGTTGTAGCATTGGCTGCAACTTCTTCAGACAGCTTAACTTCTTCTGTACCCTGATTCAGGGCATTTTCTTGAGAGTCCATCATTTCACTTTTTGTTTGTGATTTGGGTTTTTCCACATTTAAGGTTTCAGACCATTGCATAGATGCACGGTAGTCTTCTACCACTAATATATCAACTGCAAACTTAGATAAAAAGTTTGAAAGTACCTAATTTTAAGTTGATTTTTTTTAATTTCTCTCTTCTAAAGCAGACGTTTACGGCGTAGCAACCACCATGATGCAGCAGAAACGACGACTGATAGGAACATTGCAACAGGGAATCCCCATGGATTCGTTTCCATTCCATTGACAAGGTTCATACCGAAGAGGGATGATATAAGCGTTGGCAACATCATAACAATTGACACCGAGGTGAGCGTACGCATCACGGTGTTCATGTTGTTGTTGATAATGCTTGAGTAGGTGTCCATGGTGGATTCAAGAATATCAGAGTAGATGCTCGTTGTTTCTCGTGCCTGTGACATCTCAATATTTACGTCTTCAATCAGGTCGGCATCCAACTCGTCAATCTGCAACTTAAACTTCAACTTAGCCAAAAGGTTCTCGTTGCCACGAATGGATGTGATGAAGTAGGTAAGCGAATCCTGCAGACGACTTAGTCCGATCAAACTTTCGTTGTCTACACCTTTGTCCAAGTTACGCTTAGCCTTTCAATTAAAGTACTGATTTGCTTCAGTCGTTTTAGATACCACACTGCCGAAGAAAGGAAGAGACGGAAGATAAGGTCTACATAGTCAGTAAAGCCCTCATTTCTCTTTTGCTGATAGCTGACGAAGTCGAGCATCATATTTGTCTCGAAATTGCAAACCGTGATGGTTACATCTTTCTTGTGAATGATACCTAATGGTACTGTTGTATATGGGGTTCGTGAGCGAATTTCCTTCACGTAAGGGATACGGAGGATTATCAGCATCCAACCATCATCATATTCATAGCGTGCTCGCTCATCGGTATCGCTAATATCTGATAAGAAGTAGTCTGGAATATGAAAAGTGTCTTCGAGTTCTTGCTGATCCTGCTCTGTTGGGCAAGTAACCTGAATCCAGCAGTTAGGCTGCCATTCCTTAATGGTATTCAGGGTTCCGTTAATGTTCCAATATGTCTTCATTAGCTAATCTCCATAGTTAAATAATAGTGTGGGGATTAGCAACTTCTTGTTGTAATCCTCACGCCTACAGTTTGAAATTCTCCGCGTGATAATCGTCCATTTAAAAATTACGTATTGGTTTTGTGACTGCAAAATTAGCTAAAAAAATCGGTTGTGGCAAACAAAATATTAAGTTTTTCATTGTTTATGAGAGGCTGAGAAGATGTGTCTGGAGATGAGATGAAGAAAAGTTGTAAGGATTAATATCATTTGTGACAATGTGTGTGTTTTTTGCTAATAGTATGTTATATCTTCTCGTCTTGTGCTTTTTTCTAAGCAACTTATGTATAGGTTAGCTTTTACTTGTTATATCCTACGATTGATTAAGTTCGCTATGACGAATCTCTCTTGACCTTTTTAATAGGTGTGCTGATGGTCCGCACGTGTGGTGCTGATAGTTCGCACACATGGTGCTGATGGTCTGCACCATTGGTGCTGAGTACTAAATAGGATGCAGAATGTAGTTGGATTGAGGGCAATGTTATGCTTTTGAATCACATAACTGGCGTGCCAAAGCCTTAATCTCTGCTCTTGCTGGTTTCCCATTGCCTGTCTGTGGAAGGGAAGGAGTGTGGAAGATGAAACGAGGTTGCCAAAACTTTGGAAGACGTTGTTGGCAGAGTGTTCTGACTGCATTGGTGTCGTCTTGTGTAGTGAGTAAGACCACAGCTTCTCCAAAACGCTCGTCAGGGCAGCTTGTTATAGCAAAATCGCCAGTGAGAGAGGATTTTAGCAGATGTTCTACTTCCTCAATCTGAATCTTAATACCACCAGAATCAATCACATTATCTTTTCGTCCAAGGATACGGAAGCAAGGAGTATTAAGTCCTTCCTTTGTGTTCGTAGGGAGAATTTTAGCTCTGTCGTTGGTTACTAACGGGTGAGAGCAAATGGCAGGGGCATCAATAACAAGGCAACCTTCTTCATTGAGCCATACTTTCACACCGTCAAAGGGTTTGTACCACTCACTGGCGTCAGGTCCATTCAGACGTTGGAGCGCAATATGTGAGAGCGTTTCCGTCATCCCGTAGGTACTCCAAACGGCGTTAGGGAAATCCTGTAAAGCAGCTGACAGTTTATCATCAACAGCACCACCGCCTATAATAAGATGGTGGATACGGCGCAAACGCTCACGCTCTTTAGGTACTTGTAGAGAGTTATAGACCTGCAGTGGTACCATCGCAGCAAAGGTTATCTCCTCGTTCGAGATACCTGCTTCAGACAAAGAATGGTCTGAGAGAGGGTGTCCAGACGGTGTTATGCTCAGGAGGCGTAGGTTACGCTCAATACTTCTTACCACTACCATCTTTCCTGCAATGTAGTCGAGTGGCATACAGAGTAGGGCGGTATCGCCAGCCTTTAAGCCCAGGAAATCACAAGTGATGTGGGCTGAATTGAGCATACGTTGCTTCTCTACCCACAGCGGTTTTGGCTTACCAGTTGAACCACTGGTATGCACAAGGAGTTGTGGATTATCATTATTCCATTCTGAGAGGAAGTCTTGTAGTGTCATTGTTGTTTGGTTTTATCTTATTGGGCGTATGAGGCTAATTAGTCTAATAGGGCTAATAATAATCTTCTTAATCGCTGATCCAAAGCTGATCGCCCCTGATTTCTAATGGCATTGGGATATTGTCAGTGAAGAGTTGTCCCGTACCTAAGCCTTGTGGAGTGGTGATGTTTGGACCGTAGATGTCAGCTGTTAGCTGGGCGATAGCATTCAGTCCGATGTTACTCTCAAGTGCTGAGGTTATCCATGAATCAATGTTACGTTCTCTTGCCATTGTAATCCATTCTCTTGTTCCAGTCATACCGCCATGTAGACTTGGCTTTAGGATAATATATTGTGGGCGAATCGTATCGAGTAATAACGCCTTTTCTGTAGGGTTGTTGACACCGATAAGTTCCTCATCAAGGGCTATTGGTAGGGGAGTGTTAGCACACAAGCGTGCCATCTCCTGCCATTGATGCTGGCGGATAGGCTGCTCTATGGAATGGATGTCGTATTGTGCCAAAGCTTCTAATCGTTGCATGGCATCTTCTGGAGCAAAGGCACCATTCGCATCAACGCGTAGTTCCACCTGTTCACGTGTGAAAGCTTGACGGATATGGCGTATTAGGTCGAGTTCTTTCTCAAAGTCAATCGCACCAATCTTCAGCTTTACACAACGGAAACCAGCCTTGAGTTTCGTTTCCAATCGCTGATACATCTCCTCGAAAGCTCCCATCCACACGAGTCCGTTGATGGTGATTCCTTCCTCTCCGCGTCCAAAAGCAGTGTTAAAGAAATTGATGCTTCCCTTGGCATCCAACTGTGCCTTAGCCGTTTCTAACCCAAAGAGCATTGAAGGATAAGGGCGCATAGCATCAATGTTAATACCCCCTGTACGGCAGAAATCATCACAGAAACTGCGGAGTTTCTGCTCATATTCCTCGTCAGACATGGCATCGCACGACAGGTCGGGGAGTGTTGCGCATTCTCCAATACCCACTACGTCAGGCTGATTCGTGTCAGACAGTGTGACATAATAGCTCTTCCTCGTTGTGTAGACACCGCGTGAGGTACCTGCAGGGCGGAGGAAGTGGAGGGTGCGGGAGGAGATGTTTATCTTGTACATAGTATGCTCTTAATTAAACATGATAATGTGGGACAATAGAACCGTGGGGGAATGGAAGACATAGTAACATGGGAACATAGTTCTGAAAGTAACATTATCTTTTTGAGATATAGTAACAGAGGGGTACTTCCTTAGGTAATACGACTCTTTATAGTTTTCGATATATACGATACTTTCGCTTGAATTGAAGCTTATCAGAGCCGAAGTTGATAAGTAACCCATCATCTATTTGTGTTGATGTCAGATAGTTTACCAGTTGGACTTCATTGGCTATTGATAGGTCCTGTGTAGCTTTGAGTTCTAAAATGAGCTTTCCCTCAACCATGATGTCAGTACGATATTCACCGACAACAATTCTATCATAGAGTACTTGGATGAGTTTCTCTGTTTCAAAGTTGAGTTTTAGCTTTCGCAGTTCAACAACCATTGCATTTTTATAGACCTTTTCTAAAAATCCTGGTCCAAGTTGTCGACGTATGCGTTTAGCACATTCTATAATCTCAGTTATTAGCTGATCGGCTGTTATAATATCAGGTTGCTCCATATCAAGTTCTTTTGTATTTTCTCAAAGTATGATTATATGTGTCTGATTTCTTTGTTCCTCAGACTCTACATGTGCTATTGATGAGATAGTTCTTATGGTATAGTGTCCTCAAAAAGACATGTTACTATAAGAACTATGTTCATCTGTTACTATGTCTTTAAAGCTTCAGAACTTTGTCCCACAGTTCCCTTGTCTTATGGGAACTGCGGATACTTATCAAAGTCTGGCTTACGTTTCTCAAGGAAAGCTTTGCCACCTTCCTGTGCTTCATCAAGTGTATAGTAGAGCATGGTGGCATCACCTGCAAGCTCCTGAATACCTGCCTGACCATCAAGTTCAGCGTTGAAGCCAGCTTTCATCATACGGAGTGCTAATGGAGAACGCTCTATCATTGTCTCTGCCCATTCTATACACTCGTCTTCGAGACGGTCGAAAGGAACCACCTTATTGACCAATCCCATTCGTTCAGCTTCTACAGCAGAGTACTGACGACACAAGAACCATATCTCACGAGCCTTCTTCTGACCTACGATACGTGCTAAATAAGATGCGCCGAAACCAGCATCAAAGGATCCAACCTTAGGTCCTGTCTGTCCGAAGATAGCATTGTCTGATGCTATTGATAGGTCGCATACCACATGAAGGACGTGTCCACCACCAATGGCATAACCATTAACCATAGCGATGACTGGCTTTGGAAGGCGTCGAATCTGCATCTGCAAGTCAAGTACGTTGAGGCGTGGAACACCATCAGTACCTATGTATCCGCCATGTCCCTTTACGTGCATATCACCGCCAGAGCAGAATGCTTTGTCGCCAGCACCAGTCAGAATGACCACGCGAATGTCAAGGGCTTCACGACAGTAGTTGAATGCCTGTGACATTTCCCACACTGTTTTTGGGGTGAAGCATTACGATAGCGAGGACGATTAATGGTTACTTTTGCTATGTGGTTGTACTCTTCAAAGAGGATTTCCTCAAAGTTGAAGCCTTCAATAGGCTTCCATTCTCTTTTCTCCATAAGGTCTTTTCGTTTTTAATTGATTATAGGGAGCCTGCCAAGTCATTCCTAAAAGGGGGATAGACTGTGGCAAGTTATTATTATTTATGATGGATATATAAGCTGAAAGTTGACACGCTGAAGGGTATTAAAAGGCTTGATAGTAATTTTTCAAAGCCTGTGTATCTTCCTCAGCGTTGGTGAATACTTCTAAAAGTACTGGTCCTTCCTCTGAGTTAAAGAGCTTGTCAAGATTCTTGTAAAGCTCTTCTTCGTTTCGTGCAGAGAGGTAAACGATGTCGTGTGTCTGACAGATTCCTTCCGCAGTGGTTGTATGTTGGGCAGCAATAGCACTATCCCGATAAGGTGAACGCTCCAAACCTGGCAGCTGATGGAAGATACCTCCACCGCCATTGTTAAGTAAGAGGATAGAAAGATTAGGCGGAAGAGATTCGTTCCAAAGTGCGTTCTGATCATAGAAGAAACTCAAGTCACCAATTACACAGTACACATCCTCTTCTTCCTGATGAGCAATGGCATAGCCAACAGCCGTAGATAATGATCCTTCAATACCATTTACACCTCGATTAACATAGATATATTGGTCAGAGAAGATGTTACCAAGGCGCACAGCCGAGCTATTCCCATAGAATAATTTACCATCAACAGCCTCCTCTCTCATCTTCTCGTGGAAAACCTTAACAGCCAACATCTGTGAGAAGTGTGGTTTTATTGTTTTTCGGATGGCTAAGGCTTTATCGAATGCCTTATCCCATAGCGTTACAAAGTCACGCTTTTTAACGCCTTCTGTCTCATTGGCAAAGATTCCGATAACATCCTCTGGTAAACCTTGAATCATATCAGTGGTGTGCATGAAGGTGTCACAAAACTCATCAATCCCATTCACAACGATAGACATCTTGCACTCACACTCACGTAAGAACTGGCGGAGTCGTTTGCTGACAATTGTTCCTCCTATATATATAAGGTGGTCAGGGCGATAAGCTTCATCCTCCCCAATCATCTTCAACACTTCATCAATGGGTTGTGCAGGGCTAATATCGTCATCTGCCAACTTCTCTTGAAGGACGACAGCAACCTTCTTTAATGTCTTTATTGCTTCATGCGAATTGCCCATAAATTCAGGTATCAACTGCCCAAGAACAAACATTAGCTTCTTTCCACGGAAGAAGTCAGCAGCCATTTCACGAACGCTGAAGTAATCAGTTGTAGCATGAAGCATGAAAATATTACGCTCATCAGGAAGCTTTGGTACGTTGTATTCAAAGAGCGGTTCACTGATTGGCACGTTGATATGCACAGGACTGCCATCATTCAGGCGTACTGCGTTCAACGCTTCATTAACCAAACGGTTGCAATACCAGCGTTCCTCTTCGTTATGAGGCTCTGGCAGTGTCACACTCTTACGGACATTTGGCTCCAATGCACGATGTTGTTGAAGCGTTTGTCCATCCTGTTGGTCAATCCACTGTGCTGGTCTATCAGCTGAAATAATAATGAGTGGACGTTTCTGATAGAACGCCTCAGCTGCTGCCGGTGCTAAGTTAAGCAAGGCAGAGCCTGATGTAACGCACACAACTACTGGCTCATTGTCTGCCAAAGTCATTCCTAATGCTACGAAACCTGCCGACCGTTCGTCGGTAACAGGATAGCACTCAATCTCGGGACAAGCACAGAGATTGTGTACGATAGGTGAATTGCGAGAGCCTGGACATACAACGGCTTTCGTTACTTTTTCCTTTATGAGAAGGGATGTAAGGATGTTTACGTTTTCTTTATTGCTGTACATTTGGGTGGTGGGTGTTGAATGTTGGGTGTTGAGGGTTAGGGTTATTGGGCTAATAAGACTAATAAGGCTCATAAGCCCAATATGCCTATAAATCTAATTATGCTTTAACAACTGGCGCATAGTGTCAAGTTTGGCTTCTGTTTCCTGCCATTCATTCTCTTCTATACTCTCCTTTAAGAGTCCGCCACCTGCATAAAGGCGACACGTAGAACGAGAGAGTTGCATACAGCGGAGGGTGACATAAAGTTTTGCCGCACCCTTCTCACCAAGTAGTCCACTGAAACCACTGTAATAACTGCGGTTCAGTTGTTCATTATGAAGGATAAACTGCTGTGCCTCATCCTTTGGCATACCGCATACGGCAGGGGTAGGGTGAAAGGCTGTAAGGAATGTTCCGAGTCGCTGTGTGTCTTTAAGTCGGAAAGTGAAATCTGTGCGAAGATGCGCCAAATGTGCTGCACGTGTAGTGTAAGGCTTACTTTCTTTAATTTCAGCTGCAAAGGGTTGCAAGCAAGTACGGATATAATCAGCAACGAGCTGTTGCTCTTCTTGATTCTTAGTAGACCACTTCATATCCTCACCTTCATACTTCATCGTACCAGCTAACGCCATTGTCTGATACTCCTCAGCATCACCACGAAGTAGAATTTCAGGACTTGCAATAAGCCACATGCCTGTCTCTGCGGTATAGAAAAGTGCAATATAAGAGCGTGGATACTTCTCACAAGCCTTAAGGAAAATGCTTCGAGGAGTCGCACACTTGTCTTTTGTTTCTACAATCGAGCGCGCCAGTACTAACTTGCGGAATCTATTGTGTTCTAACTCTTTATGGAAACGGCAGAAGTCGTTGTGATAAGCCTCGCGAGGTGAAGGTGTTTCGTCAGTAAGTACCGCCTCGTCCTGCCTGTCGGGAATAGCATCAAAACCCTTACTACCATCTAATGGCAGAGTAATAGAACACCCCTTCTGACCATCCAGCAAGTAAAGTGAGTTACTATCATCGCTATAGAAAGGAACAATGACAAATCCCTTGCGCCCATTAAGTTCAGCAAGCGAGGAAATAGCCGTTGGCTTCTCTGGTTGTGAATAGCAATGACAAACCTTCTCGAAAGGCTCACGATAGATAAAGAAAGAATCCATTTACTTCTCTTGTGGGGCTATGACGTAGTTGGTAACCTGTACGCTTGAGATGAGTTCGTCTTCACCATTCTTGATGTCAATGTTCCATACGTGTAATGTATGGCCCCTATGAATCAGTTTCCCGTAAGCCGTAACTGTTCCACCATATGGCATCGCCTTGACGTGATTGCCGTGAACATTAATACCCATAGCCATCTTTCCGGGGCACAACGCCATCGAACCGATACCAGCAAGATTCTCTGCAAGTGCCAATGAAGCACCGCCAGCGAGGAATCCAAAAGGCTGTTTGTTACGGTCATCGACAGCCATTCTTGCCTTCAAAGTGTCGTCCTCGGGCGTAGAGATAAACTCCATACCGAGTGTACGGCTCAGTCCGTCTTCCTGATGAATACTTTATGATGTTTTCTACGTTCATAACCTAATCAACTTAATGTAATGCAAAGATAATAAAAGTTGGATAGATAACAAAATCATAGTAGGTTTAATAGGTAGATAAGTATAGACAAAGGTCATGTTTGGGTGCTTTTGAACTTAGCTATAGATATCTTTAAACTAACCTATGGACTTGTTAAAGATGATGTTTTCGCTTCTTGCGGGTGTATTAATCCTCCGCACGTGTGGTGTTAAGGCTCCGCACATGTGGTGCTGTTGGTTAGCACCCTATGTGCGAACGGTTAAATAGCTTGCAATATACCATCTGTGTGAGTACAAGTGTTGGGATGTAATAACGATATAGATATCATAAGCGACACCGTGATTTAGCTTTAAGAATATTCCAATGCCATAAAAAAGGAAAAAGCAGCTATAGTTTGCGAATTATTTAGTAAATTTGCATCCTATAAGAATATATTCGATTTAATTATAAATATGAACGTTTTAGAATTATCTGAGCAGGAGATTGGTCGCCGCCAAAGCCTGCAAGAATTGCGTGAGATGGGGATTGATCCCCTATCCAGCAGCAGAGTTTCCAACGAATGCTTACTCTACTGATATTAAAGAGCAGTTCAAGGAGGGCGAACAGCGTGAGGTTGTAATCGCTGGTCGTATGATGGGACGCCGTGTCATGGGCAAGGCTTCCTTCGCAGAGTTACAGGATAGCAAGGGTAGAATCCAGGTTTATATCACTCGTGACGATATCTGTCCGGGTGAGGATAAAGAATTTTATAATAAGGTTTTCAAGAAGTTGCTCGATATTGGTGACTTTATCGGTGTTAAGGGTGTAGTATTCAAGACACAGATGGGAGAAATCTCTGTACATGCTAAGGAGATTACCGTTTTGTCTAAGAGTTTGAAACCACTGCCTATCGTTAAGTATAAGGACGGTGAGGCATACGATAAGTTTGAAGACCCAGAGCAGCGTTATCGTCAGCGTTATGTTGACCTCGTTGTGAATGAGGGTGTGAAAGATACTTTCTTGAAGCGTGCTATCGTATTGCGTACCATGCGTAAGTTCTTCGATGAGGCTGGTTATACTGAGGTAGAAACTCCTACCTTGCAGAGTATTGCTGGTGGTGCAAGTGCGCGCCCATTCATTACTCACTTCAATGCTCTCAACGTTGATATGTATATGCGTATCGCAACAGAGCTTTATTTGAAGCGTCTGATTGTTGGTGGTTTCGAGGGTGTTTATGAAATCGGTAAGAACTTCCGTAACGAGGGTATGGACCGTTTCCATAATCCAGAGTTTACTTGTATGGAACTTTATGTACAATACAAGGACTACAATTGGATGATGTCTTTCACAGAGAAACTTCTTGAGAAGATTTGTATAGAGGTAAATGGCAAGCCAGAGGTACAGGTTGGTGACAAGGTTATCAGCTTCAAGGCACCATTCCGTCGTCTACCTATCCTCGATGCAATCAAGGAGAAGACAGGTTTCGATCTCTATGGTAAGACAGAGGAGGAAATCCGTAATATTGCTGTTAACGAGTTGAAACTCGAAGAAATTGATGAGAGTTTCGGTAAGGGTAAGCTCATAGATGAAATCTTTGGTGAGTTCTGTGAGGGTACATATATCCAACCAACCTTCATCACTGACTATCCTGTTGAGATGTCACCACTGACCAAGATGCACCGTTCTAAGCCAGGACTGACAGAGCGTTTTGAGTTGATGGTAAATGGAAAGGAGCTGGCTAATGCTTATTCAGAGCTGAATGACCCAATTGATCAGGAAGAACGTTTCATCGAACAGATGCGTTTGGCAGACAAGGGTGATGACGAGGCGATGATTATCGACCAAGATTTCCTTCGCTCTTTGCAGTATGGTATGCCTCCAACTTCTGGTATCGGTATTGGTATCGACCGTTTGGTAATGCTGATGACTGGTAAGGAATACATTCAGGAAGTATTGCTCTTCCCACAGATGAAGCCAGAACCAAAGATTCCACAGTCTTCTGTTAAGGAATGGGCTGAGCTTGGTGTTGCTGAAGAGTGGGTATATGTTTTGCGCAAGGCAGGCTTCAATCTCATCTCTGACATTAAAGAGGAGAAGGCACAGGGCTTGCAGCAGAAGCTCGGAGATATCAACAAGAAGTACAAGCTCGGTTATGAGAAGCCTTCTGTTGAGGCTATTCAGCAGTGGATTGACGGAGCTAACGAAAAGTAAAAAGTAAATGAAAAAGAAGTAAAAGGGTAGAAAGTAGGATGAATAACTAAAAGAGAAGTATAACTATAGCAATGGTATTAGGTCATAATACAATGCTGATATTTTTCACTTTCTCTACTTTTTCCCTTTTTACTCTTATTCTTAACGTCTATGTTCGACATCGGTAAAATAGCAATCATAGGAAGCGGTAGCTGGGCAACGGCTATCGCTAAGATTGTTGTGGAGCATACGCATCATATTGGTTGGTACTTCCGACGTGACGATAAGATCGAAGAATTTAAGCGGAGAGGACACAATCCTTCTTACCTCACAAGTGTTAAGTTTAACATGAATGAGGTGCTGCTCTCTTCGGATATCAATAAGATAGTGCAGGAGTATGACACCTTGGTGTTCGTTACTCCTTCTCCTTATCTGAAAGCTTTACTGAAGAAACTGAAGACAAAGCTCAATACAAAGCTAATCTTAACGGCTATCAAGGGTATTGTTCCTGATGAGAACCTTGTTTGTTCAGAGTATTTCCATGAGGCATATGGCGTTCCATACGATAATCTTGCTGTTATTGGTGGACCGTCTCATGCGGAGGAAGTGGCGATGGAGCGACTCACCCTATCTTACTGTTGGCTGTTCTGATCTTGAGAAGGCACGTGCCTTCACGGAGGTGTTAGCATCAAACTATGTCAAGACTAAGACCTCTCCCGACGTCCTTGGTATAGAGTATGCTTCTGTCTTGAAAAAAATGTTTATGCTATCTCTGCTGGTATTTGTTCTGGCTTGAAGTATGGTGATAACTTCCAAGCAGTGTTGATGTCGAATGCAATGCAGGAGATGGAACGCTTCCTTAATACGATCAATCCTATTCAACGGTCCATCATTGACAGTGTATATCTTGGTGACCAGTTGGTGACAGGATATAGTAAATTCTCGCGTAACCATACCTTTGGAACAATGATTGGAAAGGGATACAGCGTCAAGTCGGCACAGATTGAGATGGAAATGATAGCTGAAGGATATTTTGGTACGAAGTGTATGAAGGAGATTAATCGTCGTCTGCACGTCAATATGCCAATTCTCGATGCAGTTTATAACATTCTCTATGAACGTATCAGTCCACAAATAGAAATTAAATTATTAACAGATTCATTTAGATAAACACAAATGGAAAGTATTAAGTTAGACATCACGAAAGCCGCCCAGTTCTTGAATCCGGGCGCAGTAGAGGCTTATGCTCCTCACGTAGCTGCAGCTCAGGACGCTTTGGAGAAAGCTACTTGTCCTGGTAATGACTTCCTTGGATGGTTGCATTTGCCATCAAGCATTACTCCAGCGTTCCTTAATGAGATTCAGGCGGTTGCCAATACACTCCGTGAGAAGTGTGAGGTGGTTGTCGTTGCAGGTATCGGTGGTTCTTACCTCGGTGCTCGCGCTGTCATCGAGGCTTTGGGTAACAGCTTCGCTTGGCTTGTAAATGACAAGAAGAACCCAACTATTCTCTTTGCTGGTAACAACATCGGTGAGGATTATCTCGCTGAATTGACAGACTACTTGAAGGATAAGAAGTTTGGTGTTATCAATATTTCTAAGTCTGGTACAACAACAGAGACAGCACTTGCATTCCGCCTTTTGAAGAAGCAGTGTGAGGATCAGTTGGGTAAGGAGGCTGCAAAGGATGTGATTGTTGCTATCACTGATGAGCATAAGGGTGCTGCACGTGCTGCCGCAACTAAGGAAGGTTACAAGACATTTATCATTCCTGACAATGTTGGTGGTCGTTTCTCTGTGCTTACTCCAGTAGGTTTGTTGCCAATCGCAGTCGCAGGTTTCGATGTTCAGAAGCTTGTTGAGGGTGCACAGGTAATGGAGAAAGAGACTTCTGCTGACGTTCCTTTCGCAAACAATATTGCTGCACGTTATGCTGCTGTTCGTCAGGGTCTCTACTCACAGGCAGGCAAGAAGATAGAGATTGTTGCTAACTTCCAGCCAAAGCTTCACTTCTTTGCTGAGTGGTGGAAGCAGCTCTACGGAGAGAGCGAGGGTAAGGATCGCAAGGGTATTTTCCCTGCAGCTTGTGACTTCACAACCGACCTTCACTCAATGGGTCAGTGGATTCAGGAAGGTGAGCGTTCAATCTTCGAGACTGTTATCTCTATTGAGGAGCCTAATGCAAAGGTACTCTTCCCACATGATGAGGAGAACCTCGATGGCTTGAACTTCCTCGCTGGTAAGCGTGTTGATGAGGTTAACAAGATGGCAGAGCTCGGTACACGTTTGGCTCATGTTGATGGTGGTGTTCCTAACATCCGTGTCAGCGTTCCTACATTGAACGAGTACTATCTCGGTCAGCTTATCTACTTCTTCGAGAAGGCTTGCGGTATCAGCGGTCTTATTCAGGAAGTGAATCCTTTCAATCAGCCAGGTGTTGAGGCTTATAAGAAGAATATGTTTGCTCTTCTCAATAAGCCAGGTTATGAGGCTGAGAGCAAGGCTATTCAGGAAAGACTGACAAAGGAATAAGAACCTCCCCCAACCCCTCCAAAGGAGGGGAGAGAAGCCCCACCCGACCTCCCCGAAAGGGGAGGAGTTCCTAATGGAATCTAATTTATATAGTGTGGATAGGGCATATAGGAGATAATATTTTTAATGTATCCTCAAGTTCTTCACATAGCTGAGGGACTTGAGGATAATAATATATAATAAAGGTTAAGCAAGCAGCGATGACGTCTCAATCTCAGCAAGACATATCCTCCTTCGACAAGACTGGTGTAAGTCCCAAAGTCGTTCTCTTTGATATGGACGGCGTTCTTTATGACTCAATGCCAAATCATGGTGTTGCGTGGCAGCGTGCTATGAAGGAGTTTGGTATTCACTTCACCCTTGAAGACTCCTATGCAACAGAAGGAGCGCGTGGTGTAGATACTATCCGTAAGTATGCTAAGGCTCAACTCGGTAAAGAACTAAGTGAGGAAGAGGCACAGCAGATGTATGATGTCAAGGCTCATTACTTCCATGAAATGTCTGAAGCAAAGGTGTTTGATGGTGTCGTCGATCTTATGCAGAAGATTAAGGCGAGCGGATTAAAGATTGGTATTGTAACTGGTAGTGCACAGCTTCCATTGATAGAGCGTGTCACGCGTGACTTCGGTGAGTTCGTTTCTAAGGATCAGATAACAACAGCATACGACGTTAAGCGTGGTAAACCAAATCCTGACCCTTACTTAATGGGATTGAAAAAGGCTGGTAATTATGCGCCCGCAGAAGGTATTGTTGTTGAGAATGCACCACTCGGAGTGCACGCTGGTGCAGCAGCAGGTTGTTATACAGTTGCCATTAATAGCGGTCCTCTGGCTGATTCAGTACTTTTGAATGAAGGTGCTAATATTCTTTTCCCTACTATTCGAGCGTTTGCAGATAATTGGGAGTGTGTTTTGGAGAATCTTTCAAAGCGTTAATTAGGGTGTTTTAGCGGTTAGTGGAATCGTTCTATGCTGTAAACTGTTGTACATTCCAGCTCCCTTCGTTATCTATAAACCTCCCAACGCTTAATAAGTTTGTGTGCTATTGCTCATGATATTATCACAGAGTAACGCCTTAATAGTCCTTTCTGCTTTAAGAATCCTACGTTGTTAGCATAGCTATAAGCTATCCGCACGATTGGTGTTAAGCCTCCGCACCATGTGTGCTTACCATTCGCACCATGTGTGCTGAGCCTCCACACGATGGCAAGGAGTGGAAAGACAAACTTATTATGGTCTATCCTTACTATGGAGAAAAGAGGTATATTAATGAGAAACGGCTTCTTAATAATTCTCATGAAAAACGTTTCTTTGATGCAATACGCAAATCATCATTTTCATTTTATACCTCTGCCTTGTCACAACAAAGAAAGTTTTTAAATCAAAATTTCCTGTCACTTCCGTCATTGGATTTTGATATCTAACTAATTGATATATAGTCTGTTTGTGCGAAGTGTTAAAAGTGACAGCAAATAGAAAACACAAATACTATGGTATTGTAGTGGCGTACTTCATAATTCGGAAGGTCCAAATAATTCTTGTATCTTCATAAAAGACTTTGAAACAAATAAAAATCGTGAAGCTTAAAACGCCTCACGATATTTATTTTCTTCCTTTATCTTCGAGCATTGAAAGGTAACTGTTATATCGACTTTCAGCGATATAATGTTCTTCGAGAGCCTTTCTTACAGCGCAGCCTGGCTCATGTGTGTGCGTACAGTTGGAGAACTTACATTCCTTCGAAAACTTGAATATCTCACGGAAGTAGCTTGTCAACTCTTCACGTTCTATGTCAAAGGTTCCGAATCCCTTGATACCCGGTGTGTCAATAAGATATCCACCCATTGGCAACTCCAGCATCTCACTGAATGTAGTTGTGTGCATACCCGTGTTATGTACATCGGAAATCTCTGCTGTACGGAGGTTGACATGGGGTAGGAGAGCATTAATAATCGTTGACTTTCCTACGCCACTATTACCGCTCAAAAGTGTTACCTTTTCAGCTAATAATGGTTTTAGTTTCTCCACGCTGAACTCATTATCGGCTTCGGCACTCGCTTGTATCTCTACGCACTGATAACCGATGGTCTCATAGAGATTCATTACTGCATGCTGGTAACGCAATTCGTCTTCATCGAGTAGGTCGTGTTTATTAAAGACGAGTGTTACTGGAATGCGGTAAGCTTCGGCGCTGGCAAGGAAGCGGTCGATGAATGTGGTGGAAGTTTCGGGATAGTTTGTTGTGACAATTAAGAACGCTTGGTCGATATTAGCAGCAATGATATGGCTCTGCTTAGAGAGGTTAGGTGACTTTCGGATAATATAATTCCTACGGTCTTCTATCTCAGTGATGAAAGCCGTTCCCTCCTGATTAGGCGTGATGATAACATGGTCACCAACAGCCACAGGATTAGTAGAGCGAATTCCCTTCAGACGAAAGTTGCCCTTAATCTTGCTATCTATTGTCTTGCCTTCCTCGGTTTTCACCGTGTACCAGCTACCTGTGTTCTTTATTACTAAGCCGCGCATAAAAATAAAAAAGAGTGGCCCCTCCCCCTTACCCCTCCCCCAAAGGGAGGGAGTAGTCACCGCTATTAATTTGAATAGAATTGTGATAGTCGGTACATATTACTCCCCTCCCTTTGGGGGAGGGAGTGAGGAGAGCCGATGTGTGCTTTATTAAACGGTCATAATCTCTTTCTGCTTATCCTCTAACAGCGTGTCAACCTGCTTGATAAACTTGTCATGAATCTTCTGCAAGCTGTCTTCAGCATCCTTCTCGTTGTCTTCAGAAAGACCATCCTTGATAGCTTTCTTCAGTTTCTCCTTGATATCAGAACGAACATTGCGAATCTCAACCTTTGTACGCTCACCAATCTTGTTACACTGTTTTACCAAGTCACGACGACGCTCCTCTGTTGGCTGAGGCAAGTTCAGACGAATCAACTCACCATTGTTCTCAGGTGTGATACCAACATCAGAGTCCATGATAGCCTTTTCAATATCTTTGATAGCCTTCTTATCCCATGGCTTGATAGCAATGGTACGTGCGTCAGGCACCATGACTGAGGCAACCTGATTCAAAGGAACCTTTGAACCGTAAGATTCTACTCGTACACCATCGAGGATGGCTACGTTTGCACGGCCAGCACGGATGCGCTGCAACTCATCACCGAGATACATCGTTGCCATTTCCATGCGCTCGCTGGCATCATTTAATGTCTGCTTAACGTCTAACATATATTCGTAATATTAAATTTCTACTTTACAAAAATAGGTATTAATTCGGATATGCACAAGATTTTACTTTACTTTTTTGTCAAAACAAGGTTTTCTATCCTTTCTATTGAAAGAGGTCTTGTGTTTCTGCCATCAGTAGTTCGATGATACGTTCCAAACCTTCTTTATCGTCTTCGTTGAAGTCGTTGAGACGAGTGCTATCAATGTCGAGTACACCACGAAAAGTATGTGAGGCATCATACATTGGAACAACAATCTCACTGCGTGAAAGACTACTACAAGCAATGTGTCCAGGAAATTTCTCTACGTCGGGAACAATGAGGGTGCGTCCTTCTTCCCATGCCTTTCCACAGACACCCTTGCCGAATGGGATGACGTAACAGGCTACTGACCCCTGAAAAGGACCTAATCTCAACATATTTCCATTCTCTTGGAGATAAAAGCCCACCCAAAAGAAACGCTCAGGAAAGGTGTCATGCAATGCTGCTGACACATTTGCCAAGATACCCACAAGGTTTGTTTCATCCTTAATAAGCTCGGCAATCTGTAGTATGAGTTGGTTATATTGTTCTTTTCTTGTCATTAGGAGTTATACTTCTTCCTATTTATTGTCCTATAATCTTTAACTGTTCTTCAACCATGTTTGTTAGTTCAACAAACTGAGCGATAGATAGTTGCTCTGGACGTTTGGTCATAATGTCTTGCTCATAGAAACCATCAGTAGGTTTAACCGCATTGAATATCTGTCGTAAGCTCACACGTAACATCTTACGACGCTGGTTGAACACAGTCTTCACCACACGTTTAAAGAGTACTTGGTCACAGCCAATGTCCGTCACTTCGTTGCGTGTCATACGGATAACGGCACTCTTAACCTTTGGAGGAGGATTGAAGACATTCTCATCTACGGTAAAGAGATATTCCACATTATACCATGCTTGCATCAAGACAGATAAGATACCATACGTCTTTGAACCAGGTCCTGCAGCCATACGCTGTGCGACCTCACGTTGTATCATACCCGTACAGCAAGGAATAAGATCCTTATACTCAAGCATCTTAAAGAAAATTTGAGACGAGATGTCGTAAGGATAGTTGCCAGTTAACACAAACTGTCTACCATCAAAGACTTCATTCAAGTCCATGCGGAGGAAGTCTTGTCCAAGAATATTCTCACGTAACTTAGGGAATTTCTCGTAGAGGAAGGCAACACTTTCCGAGTCTATCTCTACAGCTTTCACTTCACGTGGCTTCTCAACAAGATATTGAGTAAGGACACCCATACCCGGTCCTATCTCTAACACAGGGATATCAGGACAGGCATCAACGGTGTCAGCAATCTGACGAGCTATGCTTAAGTCAGTGAGGAAGTGCTGACCCAAATTCTTCTTTGGCTTGACTAATTTCATAATTTCTTTATTTGCCTACAAAGATACTCATTTTATTTTGCATTAAAAAACATTTTAATTATCTTTGCTCCATTATATGAGGACGAAGAAACTGTTCAACAATACTGTGAAGATTGCATTGCCGTTACTACTTGGAAGTGCAATCCTATATTGGATGTATAGGGGATTCGACTTCTCCAGTATCAAACATGTACTGCTACATGAGATGAACTGGACCTGGATGATTCTCTCACTCCCTTTCGGCATACTGGCGCAGGCTTTTCGTGGGTGGAGATGGAAGCAGAGTCTTGAGCCTATCGGTGAGCATCCGCGCGCATCGGTTTGTGTTAACTCTATCTTTCTTTCTTACGCTGTCAGTCTGCTTATTCCCCGCATTGGTGAGTTTGCTCGTTGTGGAGTGTTGAATAGATATGATAAGATTGCCTTTCCCAAAGCTATTGGTACAGTAGTAACAGAACGCGCAGTAGATACGCTTATCGTATTACTCATCAGTGCCACAGCCTTTTTGATGCAAATAAGAGTTTTCACGAACTTCTTTTCAAGGACAGGTACACGTATTGATGATGTCTTCGGGATGTTCTCACCAACAGGCTGGCTGGTAACAGCTATCTGTGGTGTTGCATCAATTATCCTCTTCTATTATGTGCTACGTCACCTATCTTTCTATAAGAAAGTGAAGGAGATGTTAGTGGTATATGGCAGGGAATAAGCTCTTTGCGTAAAGTAAAGAATATTCCTTTGTTTATCTTCTACAGTCTGGCAATATGGGGAAGTTACTTCCTTCATTATTACTTGACATTCTTTTGCTTTGATGCAACAGCAAACCTCGGTCTTTCTTGTGCGCTTGTTAGCTTTGTTGTTGGCTCGGTAGCTGTTATTGTACCAACGCCTAATGGAGCAGGACCTTGGCACTTTGCAGTCAAGACAATGCTAATACTTTATGGTGTCGCAGACAATCAAGCACTCTATTTTGTACTGATTGTACATACCATTCAAACCTTATTGGTTATTCTCTTAGGTGTTTATGCATGGATTGCACTGAGTTTCACTAAGACGCCAGTATCATTGGGTGGACCAACAGAGCTTACTCGTCCAGCAAAGTAATGTAGAGGAAAATAGTTTTGAACGAATGAATAAACAATGATAATAACCTTTTAAAATCAACATTATGAGTGAAATAAGAAATCTTAAGCCAGAAGGCCTTTGGAGAAATTTCGATGATCTGACACAGGTTCCACGTCCTTCTGGATTGCCAGAGAAAGTACAGAAGTTCTTGTTAGACTTTGCTGCAAGAGTAGGTGTTGAATCATATATCGATGCTGGTGGCAACGTTGTAATGCGTAAGCCTGCTACACCCGGGATATGAAAACCGTAAGACAGTTCTGTTGCAGGCGCACATGGACATGGTTCCACAGAAGGCTCCAGATAGTAATCATAACTTTGAAACAGATCCAATCGTGACACATATCGTGGATGGATGGGTATATGCAAACAATACTACACTTGGTGCTGACGATGGTATCGGTGTTGCTGCTATCATGGCTGTCATGGAAGATAAGACCTTGAAGCATGGTGTTGTAGAGGCATTGATTACTCGTGATGAGGAAACAGGTATGTATGGTGTCAATGAGATGCCAAGTGGTGAGTTGCACAGTGATATCCTTATGAACCTTGACTCTGAGACATGGGGTAAGTTTGTCATTGGTTCTGCAGGTGGTGTTGACATTACTTCAACCGTAGAGTATAAGGAAGTTGCAAATGATCAAGAAACTGCTGTCAAGGTAACTTTGAAGGGTTTCCGTGGTGGTCACTCTGGTCTGGAAATCAATGAGGGGGCGTGCCAATGCTAATAAGGAGATGGTTCGCTTCGTTCGCAATGCTGTTACCGAACGCGGTGTACGTTTAGCTTCTTGGGAAGGTGGTAATATGCGCAATGCTATTCCATTCAAGGCTGAAGTTGTTTTGGCATTGCCACAGAGCAAGGTTGCAGCTTTGAAGGATATGGTTGCTCGTCAGAAGGCACTCCTCGAAGATGAATTCAAGGGTATTGAACCTAATGTAGAGTTCTTCGTTGAGGATGTAGAGAAGCCAGCAAATCTGGTTCCTGCAGATGTTCAGGAGAAGTTAATCAATGCTATCTATGCCTGTCATAATGGCGTTTTGCGTATGATTCCTTCTTATCCAGACGTTGTTGAGACTTCGTCAAACCTTGCAATTATACATATTGAGCCAACTAAGGCCTCTATTATGATTCTTGCTCGCTCAAGCCGTGAGGACATGAGAGACTATATCTCTGCTCAGTTGGAGAGCTGCTTCAATATGGCTGGCATGAAGACTGTCTTCAGCGGCCAATATGGTGGTTGGGATCCAAACCCAGAGAGTGAAATTCTTAACCTCTTGAAGAAGGTTTATAAGGAGCAGAATGGTGTAGAAGGTATTGTGCAGGTAGACCACGCTGGTCTTGAATGTTCAGTCATCCTCGGCAAGTATCCAGGTATGGATGTTGTTAGTCTTGGTCCAACTCTCCGCAGTCCACATACAGCAAAAGAGCGTCTTGAGATAGCAACTGTTGAGCCATTTTGGAAACTTCTCGTTCAAACTTTGGAGGAGATTCCTGTTAAGTAGAGCTGATGAGGCTGTGATAAACAGCTGAATAGAGGATAAATAAAAGAATAGATAATAGAACTGTTTTCCGTCTTTTTATCTGAAGATGGGAAGCAGTTCTTTTTTTATCTATATTATTTAAGGTATAAACTTGCAATGCTAAACTTTTTTATTTATTTTTGTGGGCAAATCTATGAATTAGATTTGTTGTTAATTATAAAAAGAAATACGATGAAAAAGAATAGAAATACAAAGTCATTTAAAGCTTTGTTACTTGTCGCTTTGGGTATAGGTATTCTGTCTGCTTGTTGTGCACCAGGAGTTCGGAAAACTCCTAACGCTGCTCAGGTTGAGGATACATCTGCTGTTCAAGAGGATACATCTGCTGTTCAAGAGGGTAAAACCTTGAAGAAGGAAGATATCTCTAACGAGAATGTGATGATAGATACAGTCTATGGAGACTGGCATGTTCGGGTTGACACTGTTGATAGTAAGACTAAGGTGAAGAATTCTGATGAGTTTGTAAAGAAGGTGGTCGTGACGATTTCAAAGGGTGGTAAAGTCTTGTTTGATAAGAAAGTCTTTACACGAGAAGACTTTTGTAAAGGTGCGAACGAGGAGTTTCAGGTTTATGCTGTTTTTGTTCCCGACATAACTAACACTTCTGTTTATTTGCCAGTTTCTATCTGTTATCCAGAAACGGATGATGGTTTTACCGTCTGGTTGGCGTTGTCTAAAGATGGAAGTAGTGAGGTTTATCCTGTTCCTCTGGCATTGGACGAGTCAGACATGGTAACATCTTTTTATGTAAAGTACATTCATGAGTTGCAGCAGAAGCCAGTGGATAAGGCTTCACTATTGAAACTTGCCCGTGATTATGGCTCTCCTAAGTTTGTGGAACAGCTGACAAAGGAAGGGGTGGATGTTGTCTTACCCGCAAAGGTGCTTGCTCGAAAGGATATGAAAGTAGTTCCAGAAGTTGAACTTGTGAAGGGTGGTTGTCTGGTAAGATTCTCTACTTCATCCGATAATACCCAGCCTTTTGATTCAATACGTGTTGTGTTGAAGGAGCGTCAGGTCAAGATATGTGACTATATGATTGATAAGGTGATTCACTAATTTCTCAGTGTTTGTAAACACAAAGCAGGGGTGCACGCTACGTACGTCCCTGCTTTTGTTGTATTAGAATCGCAGTTAGAAAGCCCAACCAAAGGCAACGTATGGTCGGAAGTTCACTTTTTTGCTGGCGTCTTTAGAGAAAGTAAAGGCTGGTGTGATACCTGCACGGAACAAGAAACCATTGTTTGACACGTGGCGATAACCGATGTTTCCAAAGAAATAGTAGCCGAAAGTGTTACGACTTTCTCTGTAGGCAAGCAATGTCTTGATACGATATTCACCGATTGTGGGCTTCTGCTGCTCGACTGTCAAGGAAGAAGCTGGACCATTTACAAGCTCAATCCTTGTTTCGTGTACGTTATATATACCCAAGCCAGTACCTAAGCCGAGTTCAAGATTATTCTTCTGACTACCTAAGAGATAGTTTACTTCAAGTGGTACTACATAGCCACGGACATCTGAGCCCCAATCAAATAAGCCGGAATTTTTTCCATAAGCAAAGCTCAATCCCGCTCTCCAACCAAAACGTGTGTGGTCGTTGAAACGTGCATCATAGTTGATACCTGCAAGATTTGACGGACCCAACACTTCCAAGTAAACGGACTTGTTCTTTTCCAATCCATTAGATTCCTGTGCCATAACTGCTGTGTGCAAGCCAAGAAACAGTGCAAAAATTAGTAATTTCTTCATTCTTTTAGTTATATATGATTATTTATTACAAAGGTATAAAAAAAACTAACAGCAACAAAGGATTTGTTAAGGTTTTATAGAAATGGGATAAGTATATTGTCGTTGTGTGATTTTTTATAGATGTAGAGGGAGTTGGTAAGGAAGTTTGTCTTCGTGGTTTTTGTAATAACATTTCACATCCTCTGTTTTTATTGATGCTCAATTGGCTTCTAAAAGACGCTCTTTTAGCTTGCAAAAGGTGCCCTTTTGAGGTCTTACTAACGCCCTTTTGAAGTCCAATTAAGCACCTTTTACATTAGTGTTTTGTAATCGATTGATTTGTTGATAGTTATAGATGTGTTTGAAAAGGGGTGTTTCTGCGTTTTTTAGACAACGTAATATGAGATTTTTGTAATAATATTTCGTAAGCTATGTGTTGTCGTAGAATATGCTTTTAAGTCGAGATAATGAGCTGTTTTTATATAAGAATGCACGACTCTTACATCCGTTTATAATTATTATTAGCGGAGTAGGAGTCGTGCATTCCTATATTTTTACAATAGCCTTTGTTGCAATGTCAGTGGGCTATAGCCTGTGTCATGCTGTTTATCAGCTCGTTTAAACCTATCAGACAACGATTTTAGAATGTTTCATCCTCGTCATCATCCTCATCAAAACCAAATAGGGCAGGGTCGACGAAGGCATCCATCTGCCGGCGGTCCTTCTTTGTTGGGCGTCCTGTTCCACGTGCTCTGTCGACGAAACCACTGATACGGCTCATCTCCAAGAGTTCGTACTGCTTAGCATCGGTCACATTCTCGTAGACTTCAGGGATGAGTTTTGCACCAACACGTTGTTCAATTGGTTTGAGAACCTTGAACGAATAGGTGATAGGCGACTTCTTAACACTCACCACTTCACCCGCTTTGATAGTGTGGGAAGGTTTTACGTTAATACCTTTTATCGTTACACGACCATTCTTGCAGGCGTCTGCAGCGATGGAGCGGGTCTTATAGATGCGGGCAGCCCATAGCCATTTGTCAATTCTTGCAATATCGTTCATAGTCTCATAATATATTAAAGAGGATGTGCGATTACTTCTTTCCGAGTTTGTTAAACTGGTTCATCGTGATGTCAATACCAGCAAGGGCAAAACTCTTGATGATATCTACGCCTAAGTCGATAGCTGGCTGAAGTTCTTTCATCTCCTCGTCAGAGTAGCGACCTAATACCCAGTCTACCTGTCCACCACGTGGATAGTCGTTACCAACACCCATACGCAGACGAGCATAGTTCTGTCCGATAAGTTGCTGGATATGTCCTAAACCATTGTGACCACCATTAGATCCGTTTCCTTTCAAGCGAAAAGCACCTAATGGAAGGGCAACATCGTCAGAGACAACCAAGAGTCTACTCTGGTCGATATTCTCCTTGTTGAGCCAGTAGCGCACGGCATTTCCAGAGAGATTCATGAATGTCGTAGGCTTCAAAAGAATAATCTTGCGACCCTTGACCGTTGTCTCAGCAACGAAACCATAACGCTTATCCTCAAAAACAATATTGGACGCTTTAGCGAAAGCGTCCAATACCATAAATCCTGTATTGTGTCTGGTTCCCTCGTATTCATAACTGGGGTTACCCAATCCACAAATCAAATACTTGTCCAATTCTTATATTGAATTAATTATTGTTGTAGAGATTACTCTGCCTCAGCAGCTGCAGCAGCCTGCGCAGCCTGGATAGAATTACGTGTAGCCTTGATAGAGCAAACTACAACCTCCTTTGGAGTTACCAACTCAAGACCCTCGAAGCTTAACTCGCCAACCTTGATACTCTTGCCAAGACGAAGCTCAGTAACGTTGATATCGAGGTGCTCTGGAATCTGCTGATAAGGAGCCTTAACGTTAATCTTACGGATAGACATGTTCATACGACCACCATCGCGAACACCCTGTGCCAAACCTACGAGCTTAACTGGTACACCCATAACGATTGGTTTCTGGTCGTTCACCTCATAGAAGTCTACGTGAAGCAGAGCGTCTGTTACTGGGTGGAACTGGAGTTCCTTAAGAACTGCAGTACGTCTCTCACCATCAATAATCAACTCTACAACGTAGATGTGTGGTGTGTAAACCAACTTACGCAACTCTGACATAGGAGCTGTGAATGAGAATGCTACTGGCTTGCCATCCTGCTGTGCCTCACCATAGAGGTTACATGGAATCAAACCCTCCTTACGGAGCTGCTTAGAAGCTTTCTTTCCAAGGTCTGTACGCTTCTGACCTGTTACTTTAATTTCTTTCATAATTCTGTGTTACTCTAAATTAATATGAACTTTAATTCGCCATCACACACTGAGAGACTAAGGAATTGGAAATCTAATGAATATCACAACTTTCAATCCTCAATTTGCAAAAAGCGTTGCAAAGTTACTTCTTTTCAATGGATTGAGCAAGTATTCTCTAAAAAAACATAGAAAAAGATATTAATGCTTGCATGTACGAAGGAAATTTCCTACATTTGCAAAATAAAGTATTCAATACGAAACACAATCTTTTAGAAAAGACAATGATCAATAGGGAATTAATAAGAATTAAGATTGTCCAGTTAACCTATGCATACTATCAGAACGGTAACAGGAATATGGACAATGCTGAGAAGGAACTTCTTTTCAGCTTGGCGAAAGCGTATGACCTCTACAATTACCTCTTGGCCTTAATCGTATCAGTCACGCAAGAGGAGCGCCATCGCGTGGAGATAGCTGTAAATCGTGCCAACCGTGAGGGGACTGAGGCTCCCTCAAGTCGTTTTGTAAACAATAAGTTTGCTGTTCAGTTGGAAGAGAATAAGCAGCTTAACCTTTTCATGGAATCACAAAAACGTCGTTGGGAAGATGATATGGAGGCTGTTCGTAAACTCTGTGATCAGATTGAACAGAGCACTATCTACCAAGAGTACATGGCAAGTGATGATGATTCGTACGAGGCAGACCGTGAGGTGTGGCGTAAGATATATCGTACTCTCATACAGGAGAATCCTGATTTGGACGCTGTGTTGGAGGAGAAGAGTCTTTATTGGAATGATGATAAGGAAGTTGTTGATACCTTCGTTATCAAGACTATCAAACGATTCGACCCTGCTAACGGTGCTGATCAAGAACTTCTACCAGAATATCGTGACGAAGAGGACCGTGACTTTGCACTTAAACTCTTCCGTTCAACTATCCTCAATGCAGACGATTATCAGCGTTATATGAGTGAGTCAAGTCGTAACTGGGATTTCTCTCGCTTGGCTTATATGGATGTTGTCATCATGCAGATAGCTATTGCTGAGATGCTTACATTCCCTAATATCCCAGTAACGGTGACCATCAACGAGTATGTTGACTTGGCTAAATTGTATAGTACACCGCGAAGTGGTGGATATATCAATGGTATGCTTGATACAATTGCACGTCATCTCATACAGACTGGTAAGATGATGAAGACAATGCCTGAGCCTCGTCAACATCGTCCTCGCAATGATCGTCAAGAGGAAAGAGCACCACGTCGTGAGGGACGTCGCCCAACGATTGCGCAAACTTCTGCTCAGCGTGTGGCTTATCGTCAACAGCAAGCAACTGATCAAGCGGAGAATAAGGAATAAAGACATAGGCAGAAAGCTATTAAGAGCCGTAATGAAAAAGGCTTGTTCAGCATTATAATGATGAGTGTTTATAAAAGCCTCTCAGACGTTATACTTGCCTATAGCCTCCTTTTCACGCTCATAAATTAAGAACATAATAACTGATAAATAATGAATACAACATTAATCCTCGCAGCACAGGCTGCAGGTCAGGCAGCCCAATGCCTATGATTATCATGATGGTAGCTATCTTCGCCATCATGTGGTTCTTCATGATTCGTCCACAGCAGAAGAAGCAGAAGGAGATTCGTGCTTTCCAGAATGCTCTCTCAGCAGGTGATTCTGTTGTGACTGGTGGTGGAATCTATGGCACAGTAAAGCATATTGATATGACAACCAATAAGGTTGAAGTTGAGATTGCACGTGGTGTTGTTATCACTGTTGATAAGAACTACGTATTTGCAAACGTACAGGCTTCTCAGCAGGGTCAGACTAAGTAAACCTTATTGATAGAAAAGAAGGAAAGCATTTGATGAAAACAAGCAAATCGCTTCATACATTCAGTACCTTCAGGAACTTCTTGTTGAGGATATTCAACAAGGAGTTTCTGATTTTTTTGTTTTTCTTGGTATTGAGTGGAGGGTTCTGGTTGATAATGACACTGAACGAAACCTATGAGCGTGAGTTCAGTATACCACTTCGCATGACGGGTGTTCCTCGTAATGTGGTTATTACCAGTGACCTTGATTCTATTGTCCGTTTTACTGTGCGAGACAAGGGATATATGATAGCGTATTATGGTCTTGACGATACTTTCCGCCCTATTTACGTCGACTACAAAGTTCATAGCGACGGACGAAGTAGGGGAGATGTACCTGTTGCAGACCTTCAACGTCAGATTTACCTTCAATTATCAAAGAGTTCAAAGATAGCTTCTGTCAAGGCAGGAAAGTTCTCTTTCTCATTCAACTTTGGTCGTCATAAAAAGGTACCTGTACGCCTTTTGGGGACAGTAACACCAGGTGATAATTATTATCTTGCCCGTGTAGACTTTACTCCAGATAGCGTTCAGGTTTATGCAGCGCGAAACGTGTTGGATAGTATTCAAACTGTCTACACCGAACGACAGCATATTGCCAACTTTACAGATGTCAAGGAGTTGACTGTAGACCTCCGAAAGTTTACAAATGCCAAGTGTGTTCCTTCTAAAGTAAAGATGAAACTCTATCCTGACGTACTTACTGAGGAAACTGTTGAGGTGCCAATTGAAGCTATCAATATGCCTGACAACAAGGTGATGCGTACCTTCCCAAGCAAGATAAAAGTGAAGTTTGTCGTAGGTGCCTATCGTATGCGTTCGATGCCAAAGAATGCCGAAACAAAAGAACTTCTCCCTGTAGGCTTCCGTGTTGTAGTCAATTACGAAGATATAGAGAAAAATAATAGCGAGAAATGTCCTATCTATGTGATAAGTTCTCCTAATGGTGTACGCAACGTACATCCAGAAGTAAATACGGTTGATTATCTCATTGAGCAGCGATGATAGTAGCGTTGACTGGTGGTATTGGTAGCGGAAAGTCTTACGTCTGTAAGCTTCTTGCGGAGCGAGGTATCTCTGTTTACGATTGTGATGCGCACGCAAAGGAGTTGATGCGTACTTCCCAACCACTACAACAACAACTCTCTGCGCTTGTCGGTGACGATGTCTTCCGCAATGGTGTCTTGCAGAAAGCAATTCTTGCAGCCTATCTCCTACAGAGTGAGGCACATGTACAGGCAGTCAATGCCGTGATACATCCTGCTGTAGCTCATGACTTTGAGCAATCGGGTCAATCGTGGCTTGAGAGTGCGATACTCTTTGATAGCGGGTTTGATAAGCGTACCCACATTGATAAGGTAGTATGCGTTACGGCGCCGGAAGAAGTACGTATTCGTCGTGTGATGACACGTGATGGTATTAGTAGGGAAAAGACCCTTGAGTGGATAGCATGTCAACTACCGCATGAGGACGTAATACGACGTAGTGATTATGAAATCATCAACGATGGTATATGCCCTCTCGCTCCACAGGTAGACCACTTGCTTTCCGTTATTTCAGAATAATTAAATTATAAACAAGAATAGATTAAAATGTTACAGACAATCCTTTCAATTGCAGGTAAGCCAGGTCTTTATAAGCTGGTAAGCCGTGGTAAAATGAATCTTATTGTTGAGTCGCTTGATGAAAGTCACAAGCGTCAGCCTGCATTCGGCACAGACCGTGTGACGAGTCTTGCTGATATTGCTATGTTCACTGAGTCTGACGATGTTCCATTGGGTGAGGTCTTGGCAAAGTTGCGCGACAAGGAAGAGGGCAAGGTGGCTTCTCTGAACTGGCGCAAGGCTTCAGCTAAGGAGTTGCAGAACTACTTGCAGAGGTTCTTCCTGACTTCGACCGTGATCGTGTACACACAAGCGATATCAAGAAGCTCCTTCAGTGGTATGAAATTCTCGTTAAGGCTGGTATCACCAACTTTGAAGAGGATATGAAACCAACAGAGGGCGATAACATTGATGACAGATTGTAATATTACTTTCAAGTCAGAAAACGAAACAATAAAAGCACTGTGAGTTCGGTCACAGTGCTTTTTTCTTGCCTATTCTAAGGGTAATTGATGGCTAACTAAAATCGTTTTGCATAGTTACCACGGAAATACCAGTCTGGAGTGTCAAGGTATTTGATCTGTGGATTAATGCTGAACCACTGGTTAAAAATCTCAATTTCTTGCGCTGGCGTATAGCCTTGTGCAAGCAGGTAGACGGCTTCTCCCTTCTTGTTGACTGCTTTGTCTACAACAATGACAGTATGTCCGGGATGACCACCGTTGATAATCACATCGCCAACCTGCAATTCTTTGCCTGTAATAGTAGTTAACTCCTTTTCAAGTGAGGCTGTTCCTGCATACGTAAAGACGAGATTTAAATACTTACGGAATGTCTTATAAGAATAATCTGCAGCAGTGTCCTTACTATACCAGCACCGCCATGTCTTCTTATCAATGTGGATACGCTCTCCTTTTGCCCAACGAACGTAATCAGCTCTGAAGCCATTGGTAAAGTTGAAGTGAATCTTGTCATACTGTTTTGTCTGCCAAAGCCATAAGGCTCTTAGGTAGATAACAGCGTCAGCACACTGTTCTACCTCTCCATGACCAAAGTCAATGTCTACTACCGCACCAGCATAATTTCGCCGTTTGATACTACCATTATAATAATGTAAGTCACTTCCAACAGGCTTAAGTGGTAAATTTCGTAGGAACGAACCAAATGTACCCTCAGTAAGTTTTACTTTTTTGTAGCCAGGGGGAGGTGCTAAACGTTGCTTTTTAGCAGTGGCAGCTTGCTCAACAGTGAGAGTATTCTCTACTGACTGTTGTGATTGTCCGTTAGTCTTTCCTGTACATGAGAGTAAGAAAGCAGACAATATAATGGGGATAGTATGCTTTGTCTTCATCGTCTTCCTTAAATGAATATTATCGTCTTCACTCGCAAATATACGTATAATCTGCTAACTTGTCAAGTTGTTGTTATAAAAAGTGTTGTATGTCTTCTTATTTTAAGGGCGAGTATAGGTGTTTTTCATATAGCTTTAGCGAAAGAACAAAAGTTAAGGATAAAACAGAAATATAGCTAAGACGGTCAAACCATCTATTTTGTTATTACCCTTCGACACAGAAACCCTTTTTGTTTTAAGCCATCAAAGTTGTAGATGAGAGTTTGAAAAATCATTACATAATTTCGAATAAAACAGCTATAAATAAGGACAAAAATACGAGTAAAAAGCAAGTTTGTAACTAACAGAAAATCAATTGATTACAAAGTAGTAAAGTGAAAGGTGCTTAATAGGACTTCAAAAGGGCGTTAGTTGGCCCTTAAAAGGGCACCTTTTGCAAGTCAATTAAGCGTCTTTTAGAAGCTAAAAGAGCATGTTTTGGTTTTGAGTCGCATGAAAATAATTTACAAACATTGGGCGGTAAGGGAATAAACAGTTGTCGGAAGAATCAAAAAAAGGAGGGTGTGTCAAAATGTACACATCCTCTTTTTTATGCACAAAGCCCCGACTTTCTCAAGCCAGGGCTTTGCTATTTCCTAAAGTTTTTGTACCTTTAGGCATACAAAAAATCTCATTATGACAAAGGTACACTTTCGTTCTTACATACACAAGAAAATGATTCTTTTTCCTCAAAGAATCGATAAGGATATCGCAGAAGATGACCCTGTTCGTCTTTTAGACGCCTTGGTGGATAATCTTATGTTGGATAATGTCTACAAACTTTATAAGCCCAGTGGTCGCAAGCCTTATCATCCACAAATGATGCTCAAGGTGATTCTTTACGCCTATATGAATAATATCTATTCCTGCCGTCGTATAGAGTCTCTTCTCAAGCGTGACATTCATTTCATCTATCTGGCAGGATATGAGCAGCCTGATTTTATTACCATCAATCGTTTTCGTAATCGTGTGAAAAAGGAAATCAACAATATCTTCACACAAGTCGTATTAGTACTTGCAGCCAAAGGTTTGATAAGTCTTGACGTTGAATATATTGACGGCACAAAAAAATAGAATCGAAAGCCAACAAGTATACCTTCGTTTGGAAGAGAACCGTGGAAAAGAACCGCGCCAAGTTGCAGGAACAAATACGCACACTTTTGCTTCAGGTTGATGATGTCATAGCGCAGGACAATGCCGCTAAAACAGAAGGTGTCGAGTTTACCGCAGCTCTGCTCGATGAGATATCCGAGGAATTGAACAAGTATTTGGAATCAGCCCCTAAGCCTAAGACTAAAGAAGAGAAGCAGGCTGTTAGAACCAAGAAAAAACAGCTTAAAGAACTTGAGAAGAAACGTAATAAACTCCAGGAGTATGACCAACACCTTGAGATTATGGGAGAGAGAAACTCCTACAGCAAGACCGACCCTGATGCCACGTTTATGCACATGAAGGAGGACGCTATGCGGAACGGACAGACTAAGCCTGGATATAATCTGCAGATAGCAACGGAGAACCAGTTTATCACCGACTTTGCACTCTATGCCAATCGTACCGATACACTCACACTACCTTCTTTCTTGGAGTCCTTCAAATCACGCTATCATCGTTATACCAAGACAGTCGTAGCCGATTCAGGGTATGGCTCTGAGGAGAACTATCTGTTCATGGACGTACATAATATGGAAGCCTATGTGAAGTATAACTACTTCCATAAAGAGCAGCGTCCACGCTACACACCTAACCCATTCAGTCCCGCAAGCCTTTATTATAATAAGGAACAGGATTTCTACGTCTGCCCTATGGGACAGCATATGAAGCGTATAGGCATGAAGCGTTCCCTAACCTCTAATGGATTCGTTACTTACAGCGTACGTTATCAGGCAGAACGCTGTGATGGTTGTCCCTTGAGAGGCTCATGTTTTAAGGCAAGAGGGAACAGAATTATAGAAGTAAACCACCAACTACAGCACTATAAACAAAAGGCACGGGAACTACTGACCTCGGAAGAAGGCATCAAGCATCGAGGACGAAGGTGCATAGAACCTGAAGCTGTTTTTGGACAAACAAAATATAATAAAGCCTACAAGAGGTTTAGGCATTTTGGGAAAGACAAGGTCAATATGGACTTTGCCTTCTTCGCTATTGCCTTTAACATAGGGAAAATGTGTAGAAAAACCAATCTCAAGGAACTAAAAGCCGTTATGGAGCTACTTTTAGTCACCTTCAGATGCTCTATACAAGTTTATATAGGTTATTTAAAGCCCAATAAATCATTTTATATGAAATTAGCAGCATAGCTGCAGTAAATAACGAATTATGTGGTAGACAAGGTAAAGGGGGGAGTAAAAAGAGGATGTGTCCATTTTGACACACCCTCCATATTCACCAATAACTAATCCATTTTATCAAGGTTCTTCAGCTTATAGCATCAGAACAAAAACCTTTCATCAGGGAGTAGTGGAGCGCTTAGCCCACTGTAATCTGGCGTGCAACCTTCTGCTCTTCAACCTTAATCTTAGGTAAGGTAATGGTGAGTACACCATTTGCAACACGTGCAGCAATACTTTCCTTCTGAACATCATCAGGCAGAATCAGTGTCTGCTCATACTTGCTATATGCGAACTCACGACGGAGGTAATGAGCCTTTTGCTCGCTCTCCTCGGCTTTCTTTTCCATCTTGATAGTCAAGTCGCCATCGCTGTTGATATTAACATCGAAGTCCTCCTTGCTCAGACCCGGTGCTGCAAGCTCTACTATATAATCTTTTTCAGACTCCAGTACGTTGATAGCTGGTGCTGTTGGATTTGCCTTAGGCATATTTGTAGTGTTCAAAAAATCATTGAAAACCTCTGGTAACCATGAATTTCTATACATAATTTTATCTCCTTTTTCTTTAATTTGTTTGTTAATGTTTTGTACTGACTATTATGCAAGGAGCATACCATTAGAAGTTTTGTGACATTTTGTCTGTTCTTTATGACAATTTGACGTATAACCCATATGGGGCTTATAGGGCTGATAGGCTTAATAAAACCACCGTTTACTTATAATTAATGGGTGATTATACACCTTTTTAGTTTGGAATAATATTATTTTTTTGATTGATAATCAAATAAAATGTAATAAAACTTTGTTTGTGTGTAAATAATTCTTATATTTGCGGTATGTTAATCAAAAATTAGATGTCAATGAAGAATTTTTACTTATCTGCAAAGCTGTTTGTAAGCCTTTGTTTAGTTAGTTTTACAAGTACGGCATACGCGCAAAATGGAACACCTCGAGTGGCTAAACCTATGGGAGAAGTTGCTACTGAGCAGACAACGGTAGAGTTGTTAGATGATCCTTTTTTCTATTCATTTAATGATGGTAAGCCTACGCATTGGGTTACTGCAGGAACTGTTACTCAATTGAAGGCTGGTAATCGATACAGTAGTGATACTGGTTTCGGTGTTGGTATTGAGACCGCTGCTAATGTGGAGGGGTGTCTTAAGCAGGTGATTGACCTTAAGCGTACAGGAAAGGAGGTAGTGCAAGGCGATGAGTTAGAATGTCTTGTACATTATAGTACGATAGAGAGCAAGCGCAGGGAAGGTCCGTTCCGTCTTGCTTTACGTTGGTTGGATGCTGCTGGTAACGAACTCGTTTCTACAGAAAAAGACTTCATCAATAATCCTGATATCTACTTCGGGCGTATGAAAGCGTATGGCGATTTGAAGTTCCGTACGGTTTGTCCAGCAGGAGCAGTGAAGTTAGAGTTTGCTCTTTTGGTAGCTCCAGGAAGTCAAGTGCGTATGGACGACTTCAGTGTGTTACGTTTATCAGAGAAGGATAAGACTCCACTCGTAGCTATTCTTCCACAGTATCGTACGATGGTGGGTGAGGTCGGACAACCTACAAGTTTCCCAATCGCATTACAGGGCATGCACCTTAGTGCTGATCAGACACCAAACTTCGGGGGTACTAAGTCTTCTTCTGTAATGAAGTTAGATGTTGAGAAATTACCAAAGAATAGTACTATTAAAGCTAATCTGACAATTACCCCACAAGTAGCAGGTGTTTATGTGGGTAGTAATACCTATAAACTCCGCTTCTCTGGTGCTGATACAGAAAACAGTGGTTCACTCAATTTGACTGCATATTTTAAGAAAGCAGGTACCACTCCAACGATAAAACTTAAGTCGGGACAGGTTCGTGAGATGAGTGCTGCACCTAACAAGACTGACGAACAGTTACTTGATTTTGATATAAAAGATGTTATTACGAATGTTAACCTTGCTCTGAAGCATGATGCAAATTCTCCTTTCCGCATTGATGTGGGACAGTATTACTATGCGACAAGTTCTGGTAAGCTCTATCATCGTCCTGTAAAGGTGACCTTCGCACCACGTAAAGCAGGAGTCTATGAGGCTGAGTTGAGGGTTTCAAGTGTCTTGGCAGATACGTTGATTATCAAACTTAAGGGTGTTTCTGAGGCTGCTACTTCAGCTGATTTGGTTGAGAATTTCACGGATAATCGTGCGATGGACAGTCGCTTTACTGGTGATGCGTGGAAGGGTTATCATAAGTTTGATTTAGGTTATTGGAAACTTAATGGTAAGTGGAATAGTAAAAGTAATGTTACGTTGGCAGCAAAGGATACACTCTATTATGATGAATTGGTTGCCAATGGAGTTAATACACTTCAGCTATCTCCAGTAAGTAGTGCTGCAAAGTGTACTGCCGAATATTCTATTGATGGTGGTGGTCACTGGAAATCACTCATAGTAGGCGATGCAGATGGTAAATATGTTGTGGGTACGCATCGTCCTACCCTCGTACGCTTTGTATCTTCAGAGAGTGTAGAAGTGCAGCGTGTTACTATCAGTCCAAATACAGTAGATGAACGAGAAACATTCGATAAGATTGAAGAAGCAATGCTGAAGGATGCGGATAGCAAACCTTTAGCTGTCCTTAACGAAACTTTCTCAGACTTACGCCATACACGTATTCTTGGCTTGAAAGGTTGGCAGAACCTCACTATACGTGGTGAACGTCCATTCTATGCATGGCAACAGAAGAATGCTGATCAGTCGGTTGTAGAGAACGAAGTAGCACAGATTTCTTTCTTGAAATATGGTGTTGAGGATAGACGTGAGCATGAAAGCTGGCTTATTTCTCCAACTCTATCTTATAAGAATGCACAAAGTAAGGATTTGACTTTCAGTTTGATGTATCGTAATCAGACGACCAATGGTGAGGAACAATTCGGTTTCTATATCATCACAGAGAAGGATGGTAAGGCTACACCTTACTTCTTAGATATATCTCAATATGTCCCAGCAGGGGTTAAGTTGGAGCCTGATATGTGGTTTGATTACCGTATAGACCTTTCTAAGGTAGAAGGACTTACAATCGATGATAAGTTCCATGTGGCTTTTTCTTACTATAGTCCTGTGGGTGGTAATGCCACTTCCCTGAACTTTATGATTGATGATGTAACCTTCGGACGTACTGACCTTCCTGAACTGAGTGTTGACAATGACTTCATTCAGTTTGTATTCCGTCCAGGACAAGAGATGACACCTCAGCCACTTAATATATATAGTGATCGTACAACGGCACCTGTAACAATTACCTTGGCACCTTCTGCTCAGAAGAAGTATTTTAAACTTTCACATGAGAAGTTGCCACTTGAAGGTGGTTCGATTGCCGTTGGCTTCAAAAGTAATGACTCAAAGACGCATGCTGCTGCACTGCTTGTTCAGACACGTGGGGCAGAACCTATCATCGTGAAGTTGCTTGCGCAACCTATCACAGCAGGTATCAGCGATGTTGCTGGTGGTGATGAAGATGTACTGTTACCAGTTGTTAGCGGTTCAGAACTGACCATTAATGGTAGGTATCAGACGTATCAGCTTTTTTCAACAGACGGTAGTCTCTTGCAGCAAGGCGGTTATCAGCAACGTATTGACTTATCTGGTGTTCAGCCAAAGGTGTTCGTCTTGAAGCTTAACACCGATAAAGGTGTAAGGTCTTTCACCTTAAAGCGTTAAGGGATTAGCCTTTGATACTTTGAGTGTGAGTCTCAGAAAACAAAAACAAGAAGAGGGTGTGGCAAGATAGACACACCCTCTTTTTATTTCCTAAAACTTACTCTGTTCACAAAAGGGTCAACACTTTTCATCAAAACAGTCGACTGTTTTTTCAAAAAGGGTTGACCTTTTTCCCAAAAAGGGTAGACCTTTTCTTCAAAAAGGGTTGACATCTTCGCCAAAAAAGAGGATGTGTCTATCTTGACACACCCCCTTTTTGTTTTGTTTCCCCACTTTGATTCTTTTACTCCTCCTGCTTTAATAGAATAAAAGATTATTCCTTTTCAAGCAGGTGTTGTAATACAACCGCATTGTTATGTTCCTCATCATGTGCCGCAAAGAGTAGGGTAGCGGTAGGATGTTCCTTGAGGACAGCACACAGTTCGTCTAAGGCTCCACTTGCAGTTAACTCTGCACGATATCGTTCAGAGAACTCTGCAAACCGTTCGGGGTCATGACCGAACCACTTACGCAGTTCATTACTTGGCGCAACAGATTTCAACCAAAGGTCGATTTGTGCCTTTTCTTTACTGATGCCTCGTGGCCATAATCGGTCAACGAGGATTCGATAACCGTCGGTTTCTTCAACCGGCGCGTAAGCACGTTTGATTTTCATTATCTTATTCCATCATTAATGCCCGTGGGAACATTATCTCGTTTTCTACGAAGATATGTTCGAGGAGATTGTCGCGGAACTGACGAAGGTCTGCAAGTGCCTTCACATATTCTGGTTCAGCACCCTCAGGGGCTGTGTAATCATTTGTCAGTTCTGCAATACGCTCATGACGTTCTATCTCGTCGTTGTGGTCAGCCATCATTGCATTGATAGGATGCTGGATTGTACCACAATGGAAAGGCGCATGCTCTTGACCATACTCAGCTGCATTGAAAATGTCGATAATGTATGGAAAGAGAATATTCTCTTCCTTCTGACAGTGGAGGTCGAGGTCGGCAACACTGTTGCGGAAATGATCTACTACACGGTCGAGTTCAGGATGATTAGCTGCAAGTGAGTTCAATCTAATAACAAGTTCCTCACCCTGCTTGCGAATGTAACGATGATGAAACTTTAGTACATAGTCTACAAGTAGGTCGAGGTCCCATGCTTTAAAAGGGATAGTGCTTTGAGAAAATGTTTGTGTCATTGTTATCTTTACTTTATCTTGTTCGTTTAATTTTTGTGCAAAATTATATATAATCGAGGAAAAAGCAGGGTAACAAATGTGTCCAAGTTGAGTTAAATCGAGTTAAATTTGTAGTAATCAAGAGAATCTTTGTAACTTTGTGACCATGGAAAATAATGTAATGAAAGCACTCCGTTCCTGTCCACTTTTTGCAGGAATGAGTGAGATTGAAATAGACCTAACATTAGGAAATATTAGTTATCAGCTTGTATCTCTGCCTTCACATGAGGTATATGCCTTAGCGGGTATGCCTTGCAAGTATGTTGATATTGTTGTAAGTGGTAAGCTTATCTGTCGTATGGCAGCTTTATCGGGCAAACAGGTAGAGGTGAGTCGATTGCATAGTGGAAATATGGTAGCTCCTGCTTTTATCTTTTCTAAGGACAGGAGTCTACCTGTCAGTGTCGAAACAGATGGTAAAGTACAGCTATTTCGCATGCGTCCAGAGGAGTTGAAGCGTCTAATAGATTTGGATGAGACGATTCGTATGAACTATATTCGTATTCTCTCAAATATTGATGTGTTCTTGACGCAGAAGATGAAGGTGCTTAGTCTGTTTACTGTACGTGAGAAGGTAGCTTATCTTCTGATGGAACGTGCAGGAGAGCAGGGCAGCAATGAGGTACATTTGGAGCGTTCACGTCAGGAGATAGCAGACTCGTTTGGTATCCAGAAGTTCTCCTTGCTTCGTGTTCTATCTGACTTTGAGAAAGAGGGGCGATAGAGATTCATGGACGAACAATCAAGATTCTGGATCGTAGGAAGATGTTGAAGTAAGTGTTCTATCCCTTAAGTGTATTTTATTTATTCTATATTTTAAGAATTAATGTTACTGAATATTTTATTTATTGTCGTGGGTATAGCTCTCGTTCTATGGGGTGCTGACCGCTTGACAGATGGTGCTGTGGCTGTAGCTGAGAAGATGAAGATGCCGCAGATAGTGATAGGATTGACAATTGTCGCAATGGGTACAAGTATGCCTGAGTTTTGTGTAAGTTTTATTTCTGCATTGAAAGGAACGTCAGACTTGGCAGTAGGTAATATTGTAGGCTCCAATATCTTTAATGCTTTACTCATTGTTGGTGTGTCAGCATTGGTGGCACCAATGACGATTATGGAGACAACAGTAAGAAAGGATATCCCTTTTGCACTTGTTGCATCAGCTTTGTTACTGATAATGTGTCTCGATGGAGATATTAGTAGGCTTGATGCTGGTATTCTCTTTGTGATGTTCCTTATCTTTATGTATATGACACTTAAAGGTGCTAAGAAGCAAGGAGCGGATGCTGAAGAGGCTATAGAGGGTGAAGGAAAGAAGCCGATGGCAACTTGGTTGTCTGTTGTATGGATTCTTGTCGGATTACTTTGTTTGATAGGAGGAAGTAACTTGTTTGTAGAAGGGGCTACGGCTGTTGCAACAAACCTTGGTGTATCGGAGGCTGTGATTGGTTTAACAATCGTGGCAGGAGGAACTTCTCTTCCAGAATTGGCTACAAGTGTTGTATCAGCTCGTAAAGGGAATAGCGGTATTGCAATAGGAAATGCACTTGGTTCTAATGTATTTAACATTCTTGCAATCCTTGGTATTACGGGTATGATAACCCCAATGACATTGAAAGGTATTACTTATATAGACCTTTCTATGCTGGTTATCTCAATCATGCTCGTATGGCTCTTCTCGTTTACGAAGTACAAGATTGAACGATGGGAGGGAGCTGTGCTTACGGCTGTGTTTGTAGGTTATATCTATTCCTTACTATAATTTATTCCTTTGCTTAGCTTAGAAGGTTGCTTTTGAGCTAAAGCAAAGAAACAAGATACTATTGACTTATCAGTAACTACCCATCTTTTTGGGATGTGTTGATGCTTAGCACGTGTTGTGTAAATGCCCAGCACATATTGTGTTAATGGTAAACACGGATAGTGTTTAGCGTTAATTGTCAGGCAAAAGATTGTTATGGTGGAGTCAACTTCTTATTAGTAAAGCGCTGTATAAGCATGATGTAGAAAAGACTTATTGGAGTACAATATACTTAATTCAAGAAAAAGAGTCATATCTGAACTCATGATTAGAGTTAGATATGACTCTTCTTTTATATTTATATGATGTGAAATTTCGGAGTGTCCAGCACAAACTTGCCACTTTCTCGAATGAGTTTACAAAAGCTTTTGTACTTTTAGGCTTTTATTTTTCACACCTTTACGATTCTTTTATTTCAACTTCTCAGCCAATACTTCCTGCAATCTGTTCTCACGGAGGTCCATTGCAACAATCTTACCCTGTGGGTCGATGAGGATGTTAGAAGGAATACTGCGGATACCATAGACTGCTGCTGCACTCGACTCCCAGCCCTTGAGGTCTGACATCTGAGGCCAAGTCATACCTAACTTCTCAACGGCAGCAGACCATTGCAACTTCTTGCTATCGAAGCTAACACCAATAATCTCTAATCCTTTGTCCTTATAACGATTGTAAGCTGCTACAACGTTTGGCATTTCTGCACGGCATGGACCACACCAACTTGCCCAGAAGTCTACCAATACATACTTGCCTTTACCAACCCAATCGCTGAGTTTTACCTGCTTACCATTGAGGTCTTCCATTGTGAGGTCTTTATACATAGAACCAGGTTGACGCAACTTGTAAGAGTCGAATAACTGCTTTGGCTTTGCCATCTCAGGCTCGTTATAGTAGCCAGTGTTAGGATCGCAAAGTTCTTTCAACTCATCGAACTCAACGTCATACATAATCTTAGCAACGTATTTCGCTGGGAACTTTGTGTCTTTAAACTTTCTTGCAATCTCTAAGGCAGTGGTCTTCTGTAAGTTGTCAAGAGAATCAGCTTTACTCATAATCTCGTTCAACTTAGCCTTTTCAGCATCCGTGAAGGTTGCTGGGTCTTTCTTACCGAAAGCCTGATAGTCAGCCTCAAGTGATTTAAACTGTGCCTCTATCTGAGACATTTTCTCTTCGTATGGCTTGATGTCCTGCGCATTTGCAGTGAGAACAGCTGTAGCCAGAGCTGTCATTAAAATAATCTTCTTCATGTTAATCATTCTTTTGATAAGGCTACAAAAGTAATGATTTTCTGCTTATCACAATGGTAAATTATGTTTTTTTATGCGTTTACGACCTTTTTATATGTAATTGGGAATGTTGAATATGCCATGAGCGCGAGTTTAACGATGCTTTTATACGGTTATAGTAAGTGAATTTTTATAAATATAAACACAGGTAGTTAATATCTGTATTAAAAAGGTTCTGTCTATAAAAGTATTGCAAAAGATATTAAAAAAATACAAGGTATGAAAGCTATGTTATGTTGAATATTTATTAATAATACATACCTTTTTTTGTATTGTTTTTTTACATAAAGTATTATTTTTGCATGGCTGAATTAGAGAGGATGAACTTATCAGCTAAAAAAACTATTACATAATATAAAACTTTATGGTTAAACATTTACACTCAGTCCTGACACTTGTGTTAGGATTCTTTTCTGTGGCTGCGTCAGCACAAGCACCAGCTACTGTAACAAAACCAGATGATGGTTATTATCGTATTGTAAATGCTCGTCAGCGTACCGATGGCAAGCAGTATGTTTATGTAACGGGTAAAATTGCGGCGCAGCCTAATGCCACTAAGGCTGAAGCAACTACATTGCCAGGTACTGTAATTCACCTTAAAACAAAGGTTGATGACAAAGACGCAAGCAGGCTTAACGTGATAACTCTTCGCTCTCAAGGTGTTGATGTTATCAACGGCTATTTGAATCCTGCGATTGAGCAGGTGGAGGGTGAGCTGAAGAAAAAGTTGAAAGAGAAACTTGGTGGATTTGTAGGGAGTCTTGCCTATGGTACTATTGAGGTTGATGTGATTGGGAAGTGGGATTTGAAGATGCACATGAAGCCTGTAAAGACTTCTGATAATCGTAATGCTTACTATGCTTTTGCGACAGTTCCTTCAATGGAGCCTGTTTGTTCTTTCTATAAAAAGTATACAACAGGGGGCTTGGGAGCGACTTTTGGTTCACATGTTAAGGCTGCTGTGAAAGGTGTATCAATGGGTTTGTATAATGCTTTAGAAGCAAATAACCCAGATAAAGTATGGGATGATGTCTTGAAACTTGCATTGGCAAAGATAGAAAGTAGCCCATACGCAGGTACTGATATTGCAAACGTTGTTAAGCGATATATTAATGCTGATCGTATTAATCAGGGACAGACTTACTATCTAATGTCTGGTGCACTCAAGAAGGTTGAAAAGGGTAGAGCTTATAATCCAAGTGACTTGGCTAATACATCTCATAATGAATATGATGGAGCTGCACCAAAGTTTGACTTTGTCAATAACAATACTACAGATCAGTGGTTTGGAGCAGAGCTTCCTGTAGTAAAGGATGCTGCTATGTGGATTCTTGAAAAGGTTGACGACACAAATTACTTTGGTGTAAAGCCTTCTACTAACATGAGGGGTAGAGATGGTAAATATTATACTACACTCTATGTAGACTTCCCATTCCAAATTAAGGGTGATGTGAAAGCTTATACTATTGAAGGCGTTGAAGCTAAGAATGCAGATGGTTATTACTTCGCAAAGTGAAGAAACTTGCTCAGCAAGGTGATGTTGTCCCAGCTCAGACTGCTGTTGTTTTGGAGTGTAACTCAACGAATCCAGCTGATAATCAGTTGTTGCCTACAGGTGATGAAATTCCTGAGACAAGCAATAACCGTCTCTGTGGAACGTTCTTTGGGTCAGCTATCAATGGCTTGACTGTAAAGGATGGTGCAGGAAATAACTACAATGTAACGTATGATAACATCCGTGCTTTCAATATCAATACAGCAGATAGCAGAAATCCAATAGGTTTCTATAAGGTGAAGAGTAATGTTACTAATATCCCTGGCAACAAGGCTTTCCTTGTACTTACCAATGCTGAGGCACAGGCTAAGAGCTTTGTCTTAGAGTTCGAGGACGGTAGCACAACTGGTATTGAGACTATTGAGACCTCAAAGAATAGCACAGAGGATGGCGTTTACTATGACTTACAGGGTCGTCGTGTAGAGAACCCAACTCGTGGTGTCTATATCGTGAATGGTAAGAAGGTTGTAATTAAGTAAGAAGGGAGTACAATTATGAAGAAGATATATATAGCTCCTCAGAGTGAGAAAGTCGTATTGAATGTTAATGGTGACATTCTTGACAATCATTTTGGTAACCATAGTGGTGTACCAGTAGAGCCAACTAATCCTAAACCTGGTGACAGAGGTGAAACAGGTGGAGTAGATGGTTTTGAAGCGAAAGAAAACGAATGGGGCGAAATAGCATTCACTCCTTGGGAAGATTAAGCTTCTATAAGACAATTTGCAATAAAGTTTTTAGCTGCGTCTAAACTTATATTGTATAATTTAAGTGTGTTAGAATACTGAGTCTATCGACAGACAGGGCGTCTGTTCTTGTAGTTCAGTGTTTTAACACACTTTTCTTTTTCTAAAGAAGTTAAGGCTATTTGGATAAAAATGTGTACCTTTGCAGCCACTTAATTAAATAGGGGTACTTGATCAACCCCCTTTAACAAAACAAGACAATGACAAAAAGTAAACAACAAGTGAGTGTGCTGTTTATGCTTTTCAGCATTCTCTTTTGTGTTTGTCTTATTGCGGCAAACATTCTCGAGACAAAGCAGATCTCTGTGTTAGGTATCTCATTGACAGGTGGATTGATTGTTTTTCCAATCTCTTACATCATCAACGACTGTGTATGTGAGGTTTGGGGATTTCAAAAGGCACGTCTACTGATATGGACAGGCTTTGCGATGAACTTCTTCTTCGTGGCAATGGGTGCGTTGTGTGATTGGATTCCAGGCGCCCCTTATTGGACGAATGAAGCAGGTTTCCATGCTATCTTTGGTTTAGCTCCACGTGTGGCAGCAGCCTCTTTTGTAGCCTTCATCGTGGGTTCATTTGCTAATGCCTATGTGATGAGTAAGATGAAGATTCGCGACAAGGGACGTAACTTCTCATTACGAGCAATTCTTAGTACTATTGTGGGTGAGAGTTTTGACTCAGTTATCTTCTTCCCATTAGCGTTGGGCGGTGTTGTTCCAACAGAAGAACTTCCTAAGCTCATGCTTTGGCAGGTATTATTGAAGACTGTTTATGAGGTTATCGCTCTTCCAATCACCATTCGTATAGTAAGGCTTTGAAGGAACATGAGGGAGAGGATACTTATGATAATGATGTAAACTATAGTATTTGGAAGATATTTGCATTAAGTTAAATAAAACACAAGTTAAGCCAATAACGTTTATTGCACATTAGGGTACTAAACTTATTGGCTTAATTTCTTTAAAAAGAAGAATATGGAAAGAGAAAAAGAAGGTTTAAAGTCATTAGGTTCAAAGACCCAATACAAGATGGATTATGCACCAGAGGTGTTGGAATCATTTGTTAACAAGCACCCTGATAATGACTATTGGGTACGCTTCAACTGCCCTGAGTTTACCAGTTTATGTCCTATTACAGGTCAACCAGACTTTGCAGAGATTCGTATTTCATACATCCCAGACGTACGAATGGTTGAGAGTAAGAGTTTGAAGCTTTATCTTTTCAGCTTCCGCAATCACGGTGACTTCCATGAGGATTGTGTAAATACGATAATGAAGGATCTTATCAAGTTGATGGATCCTAAGTACATCGAGGTTACTGGAATCTTTACTCCACGTGGTGGTATCAGCATCTATCCATACGCTAACTATGGTCGTAAGGGTACGAAGTACGAACAGTTAGCCGAGCAACGATTTATCACGCACGAATAAAGAAGTATGTTCCTTGTTCGTAACAAATGCTGATTGTTATGACAACTAAGCGGATTGTATATTCCATCTTCTTACTACACATCCTACTGTGCTTCAGTTGGTGGATTTTGCACATGTGTCTGGCAGATAATCTACAGCTCAATTTTGTCTTAGACAGCTTATTATATTATGGTATGCTCTGCACCCTTCCTATATGGCTTTATCCTATAGGAAGAGTCATCAGAAAGAGCCTAAACCATAATAAGCTATTAGGTGTGTTGGTGATTATCCTCATCAGTGGGGGTGTACTTGTAGGTGGATTTATAGCTCTGCTTGCTTTCACTTTTAGTAGTCCAAGGTCTGTATGGTATAAAGATAAGACTCATGTCATTACAGAAGGTTATGCTTTATCGAAGTATTCTTTCTTCGTCTGTGATAGGGGAGGAATAGTAGATAAGGTGAAGTATAAAGGGTTCACTGGTGATTCACCAGTCATCCCTGATTCTGCACAATGGAAGTTCTATGACCAGTGGGGAGTACTGATGGCATGGTCGGATAATGAACTTGATAAAGCCCGAGATATGAAGGCTTACAATCTTTTTGTTATCGACTCCTTATTATATAATCGGCATCAAAAGGAAATCCTTAACCTACGTAAGTCGTTTCTTGTAAAGGAACAGAATTATATTCTCAAAGGTTTTCTTTCATATGGAGGAGGCTCTATTCCCGCCTATGAATTCAGATATAATACGAAGACACGGATAATGACTGTATCTGAATGGGATGGCGATTACGAGGAAGGCAATCGCATTAGATTGTCCAAAGAGGAGAATGATAGCATCATAACGCTTATCCGTCAGCACCCTGAAGCACAGGTAAGAGATGGTGAGCATTATGATCGTTATGGGAAAGGGAAAATGTGTTCATCACTTGAAGTAAATAATCGCACTATCTTTGATTGTGTTGAAAGCGATTTCTCACGCATGCCTGCTCCTTTCCGAAATATCATGCGATTGTTTGCAAGTAAGGATGTACAGGGCAATGAACTACTGCTTAGTTTAGATAAGTCAAGGTGATTTACCAATGTTGAATGCGCTACGAAACACACTATAAACCCCTATTTAAGTTTCATTTTTGTTTGCTGTCATATTTAACATTTGTCGTAATAATCTAAATTATAGTGTATTACAAGTCGTAAGCGCATGATAGAAATGACAGCAAATGTGACTTTGCTTTGTTTCAGTGTTTGCGATGATAATAAATAAGACAGAAAAGGTTGGACTAACCATTGGTAGTTCAACCTTTTCTGCTTTCTGTACTATATGATAGGAGTTGTATCTCCTAACGGCAAGACGCCCTTCTCACATCGAGGAGGGCGTCTTGTTAGGGGGAAGAGAATATAGCTATGATAACAATTAGGGGCATAGCTCCTTATTCATGATAGCTATTTAGCTTTGAAAGATAGAACTTCTTAAAGTCGCTCCATCGATAGTAATATGGTGTAGAAGTCTTTGGAAGGGGCAGCGTAGCTTCCTCCTCGTTGAGTAAAACCTTCACGAGAACATCAGCTTTTGGATTCTTCGGATTCTTATAGAAAACAAACTGGATGTTAGCAGCCATAGGGACAATGCGTGTAGAACTCCAATCCTTTAGGATAAGACTATCTATATCTGAAACCCTAATATCATTGTTATTAAGATTCAGTAGGCACGTCAATGGCATAACCATCGTGTCATGGCCGAAACGAAGGGTTGCACCTGGATGAGGGAGGGCAAGACAAGAATCAGCGTCAGTGATAATCTTGCGCAAGAGATTACGCTGTGAGAAAGGTTGATTACCTCCGCTTTGTGGTGCACTGGCATAACGTAAGTACCACCAAGCATTGCTCCTCTGCCATAGTTGGTACAACTCATCGGCTGTAAAGAGGTTGTATAGCGAGAGCGAATGGCGTATTTCTGAGTTCTGAACAATGCTTGCTAAACTGAAAAGGTCGAAGGTAAGCTGTCCTGCATCCACCTTCTTTGTCACGTATTCCTTATCCTTAAAGAGACGATCCATCAACGGTTTGGTGTCAATATTGCGTTTGCCCCACTCGTCAATCGTATTCTTTACAGCACTGCTATCCCTTTGATGAGAGAGTTTCTTGTCTGGTTGCTTCATAAAATACATGTCATGTGCGCTCGCATCATGTCTAATTCTTAAACGAGGGTTATGCCGAATCAGTTCCTGCAGTTCGTTCTCCATGGATAGAAATACAGCGTATAACATCCGTTGACTTGGCATCCACCCATACCGAATCACGGAATACAGATGGGAAACGACGATACATTCTTCGTGCAATCTGCTGATGCTGCTGTGCACCTAATGGTGTCAGCTCTCCCCATCGTTTGTAAGATTCTGTATACATGAGGCGTAATTTCTTCAAGACGTCCTTTCCTTCATTGGTCAACACACCAGCCGAATCAGCTTGCTGTAGGGTTTCTATAGGACGGAGATACTGTTGCTCATGAATGAGATAGCGTGACCCATGTCGCCCATAATGCGATAGATATACAGGAAGATAGCCTGAAGGAGCAGGCGTTAGCCTACCCGAAGGTGCTGGGTAAGCAAGGTAATTGTTGGCAGAAAGTTCAGGATGCTCACTGATTTGCTTTCTGAATGATTGTGCTGTGACGTGTAACGATGCGGAGAAGGCTAACGCACAAAGCAAGATAAGTTGTCTTTTCATATCGTTGTGATTTGATCTAAACTACTATGCAAAGGTAATCATTTTCTATAAACATACGTAATAGAGTGCAAGTTAAAGGCTCATTCCATGTAAATGTCTATACTGCTTTATCCCATTCTTATGGTATTGCTGGTGTCGTTTATGCCCTCCGCACTAATGGTGCTCACCCTCCGCACTATATGTGCTGAGCATTAGCACCAATGGTGTTGGGTATCTATACTTCGGTAGGGAAGGGTAGGATAGGTCTGTCGGTGCCTATAAGTGTGTGGAATAAGGTACTAAACGATAGTCTAAAAATACTTAAAACACTTTTGTTTACATGTAAATATCAAAGATAAATACTATCTTTGTTTCGTTCATAGTAGATTGACTATGCGGAAACTTGACTATAAAAGAATTACAAACTAACATAAACAATTATGCTACGAAAAACGTTTTTCATCATTGCCATGTGCTTGGTAGGACTGAGTGCATGGAGTATGGGAGTAGGAAACAAGGTACGTGTGGGTGTTTTCCAAGGTAATGGCGGTGCACAAACGTGTATTTGGGAGACGATTGCATCCATACAATTGGATCCTGATATGACGGTCCGAACTATCACTACGGGTGATATTGCGAATGGTGTTTTGAAGGATTTGGATGCTATCATTATCCCAGGAGGTGAGGGAGCGACGCAGTATATGAATCTTGGAGAGGAAAACATGGAACGAATAAGAAACTTTATTCGTTCAGGCAAAGGTGCTGTGGGTATCTGTGCTGGTGCCTATCTCTTTACAGACACCCCAGGATATGCTTGTATGCACATCAATGGTGGAAAGGCAATTGATATCGAGCATGATAACCGTGGACATGGTATATCAGCCTTCTCTCTCACGGCAGAAGGTAAAAAACTATTCCCTGAGCTTGCTAAGCGTGATAAGTCATATGTCATGTATTACGAAGGTCCTGTCCTTGTCAAGAGTGACAGTATTCCACTTACTTACACAACTATGGCGATAATGGAAACCGATGTGCATGAAGAGGGTAATGCCCCAGCTAACATGACGAATAATCGCCCATTCTTCATCGCCAATGAATATGGGAAAGGACGTGTCTTTAGTAGTATCTCGCACCCAGAGGCAACACCGGGCATGATGTGGATGATACCACGTATGGTGCGTTGGACATTACGAATGCCAGTTGTAGCCTATTCGAAGCGAGTCGTTAATCCCGATTTATACAATCGTGAGATTCTCATGACGAAGGATGATTTGAGAAAGGAACGTGGATATTATAGAACATTCTTATACGGTTCGCCTAAGGAGAAGATAGCTGCACTCGACTGGTTACAGGCATGTCGCTCATGGGATGCTAAGCGTTGGGTGCAAGGCTTACTCTTTGACAATAGTCCTGCGGTAAGAGAACGTGTGGCTCGCTTTATTGCTGAGACTGATTATCTTCCCTTCTTATCTGACTTAGAAGCGGCATGTCGGGTAGAGCGTGATGAGCAAACGAAACAAAGTATGATGAGGCACTTTGAGCATCTGAAAGCATTATTGCCACATAAATAACCCTTATCTTGTAGAGTCTATTATAGGGTGGAAATGGATCAGATTTGGGCATTGTCTCGAAGGAGACATTACTTGAAAATAAATTTTCCTGTCATTCTTGTCATTCAAATTGACAGGTTAATGCGTTGATAAACAATGCTGTTATGAGAAATGTTAAAAGTGACAGCAAAACGAAATTAAACTTATTGTGGTAATAGAAGTAATAACTTCTCTTTGTTTTTGTAGGTTAGATTATTTCACTTCTTGGAAGATTCACAGATTAGTTCAATGATGATAAATAAAAAAAGGCAGCATCAAAGCTTAATTTGATACTGCCTTTTAATTTTTAGATAATCCCTTTTAGGATTAAAAAGTGGACCTGGTGGGAGTCGAACCCACGTCCGCACAAGGAAACCATACGCTTTCTACACGTTTATTCCAGCCTTCGATTTTTCGTATGTCGGCAAGACCTGGACCACCAACCGACATCTTATCCTCTAAATCTTCATCAGTGCATCGAGGCATACACTGACTATTTCCGATTGAACCTGCATCGCTTACTCTCTGGATTCGGAACAACATCCTCGGAGCGATGTCTCGTCCAACTATCTAATAGTCGGATAAAGCCAGTAACCTACTGTACTTCGGTTAGGCAGCGAGAGCGTAATTGTTTTCGCCAATTAATTTTTCGATAACTGAGATTTAGGAGCCAGTCAACGATGCTCCGCGTGCTTACGTACCATCTCGTCTTGCCGTCAAATCCAAACAAGCCCATAGTACAATGAGGACTTTTTATGGGTTTTAGTCGATGTTATTCGCCTTTATCCCTATGTTTATCCTCTTCTGTTTCCACTGAATCAGACTGCAAATATAAGGAGAGTTCACGAAACTACCAAATCTTTAACTACTTTTCTGCTTAATTTCATAGATAATTGCCCTCTGTCTGAAATTTGTTGTAACTTTGCAAGCACAACGCATTTGCGATGAAGATACAAGACATACAGAAATTATACGCTATGCTGCCACAGGCAGGAGCGATACAGAAGATACAGAAAGATAAGTCGATAAGAACTGTTTTTCTGCAAGGACTCGTGGCTTCAGCTGCTCCGATGTTCTTTGCATCAATAGCTGAACGATGGAAGACTACGACTGTTTTCGTGTTGAATGACAATGACGAGGCGGGTTATTTCTACAATGACCTCAAGACAATTGCTATGCCTGCAGATGGTGAGGGGAAGGTAGCAGAGGTGCTGTTTTTCCCATCGTCTTATCGTCGTGCAGTGAAATATGGACAGCGTGATGCGGGTAATGAAATCCTGCGTACAGAGGTGCTGACACGTCTTTCTGCCCTTGCCTCGGGTGCTGACAACGCTCTACCGCTTTATATTGTCACTGAGCCTTCAGCGCTATCAGAACTTGTTGTATCAAAAAAGCAGTTGGATGAACGTCGTTTGACGTTGACAGTGGACCAGCATATTGATATTGTAGAGGTGGAGAAAACCTTACGTTCTTTTGGTTTTACAGAGACAGATTACGTCTATGAACCAGGTCAGTTTGCTGTGCGTGGTAGTATTATAGACGTCTATTCCTTCTCAAATGAACTTCCTTTCCGTATCGATTTCTTCGGTGATGATATAGAAACCATTCGCAACTTTGAAGTGGAGACGCAGTTGTCTACCGAGAAGTTGACACGTGTTGAGATTGTTCCAGAGCTGACAACGATGTCAGAAGAGAAGGTACCTTTCCTTCAGTTCTTACCAGAAGATGCCGTGTTGGCATTTAAGGACTTCCTCTATGTGCGTGATGCGATAGATAATATCTATCAAGAAGGTTTTACTAATCAGGCTTTGACGGAGAAGTTAGAGGGTAAGACGGAGTTAGAACAGCGCGAATTGGAAGTGGCTTTCCGTAAGGAAGGGCAACTGGTGCCAGCCTCACGTTGGATGAACGATGCACTTGATTTCCGTCGTATAGAGTTTGGTATGAATCACTCTACCTCTGATCAAGCAAAGAAGAAGGATGGTTCACGGGCAACAATAAACTTCAGTACCTCACCACAACCACTCTTCCACAAGAACTTTGACTTACTGTCTAAGACGCTTCGTGACTATCTTCTGCAAGGTTATAAACTCTATATCTTTGCAGATAGTGAGAAACAGACTGTACGTTTGAGGGATATTTTCGATTCATTGTCAGATACGAATGTCTCACCAGAATCAGAAAATCTATCCATAGCTGAACTGTCTGGGGAGGGGCAGGATGCGACGGTGGGAGCCTTACCTTTCACACCTGTCAACCGAACGTTGCATGAAGGTTTTGTAGATAGTACTCTGAAAGTATGTTTCTTTACCGATCATCAGATTTTCGACCGTTTCCATAAGTATAATCTCAAGTCAGACAAGGCACGTCAAGGTAAGATGGCTTTGACGATGAAAGAGCTGCAAGAGATGGAACCTGGTGACTTCTTAGTGCATGTTGACTTTGGTATAGGTAAGTTTGCGGGTTTGGTTCGTGTACCTGCTGGTGATTCTTATCAAGAGATGATACGTCTGGTTTATCAGCATAATGATATTGTGGATGTATCTATTCACTCGCTTTATAAGATTAGTAAGTATCGTCGTGGTGACAGTGGTGAACCACCACGATTGTCTGTTCTTGGTTCAGGTGCTTGGGACCGACTGAAAGAAAAGGCGAAGAAGCGTATCAAGGATATTGCTCGTGACCTCATCAAACTCTATGCTAAGCGACGTCGTGAGAAGGGATTTGCTTTTTCTCCAGACTCATTTATGCAGCACGAGTTGGAGGCTTCGTTCCTTTATGAGGATACGCCCGACCAGTTGAAGGCTACACAAGAACTCAAACAAGATATGGAAAGCGCACGTCCAATGGATCGTCTGGTTTGTGGTGACGTGGGGTTCGGTAAGACAGAGGTGGCTATCCGTGCTGCTTTCAAGGCTGCGGTGGATAATAAGCAGGTGGCTGTATTGGTACCAACAACCGTGTTAGCCTTCCAGCATTACCAAACCTTTAAGAAGCGATTGAAGGATATGCCTGTGCGTGTTGACTACCTCTCACGTGCTCGCAGTGCCAAACAAACAAACAGGTGTTGGAGGATTTGGCAGAGGGGAAAGATTAATATTCTTGTCGGCACGCATAAGTTGATAGGTAAGTCGGTGAAGTGGCATGACCTCGGACTCCTTATCATTGATGAAGAACAAAAGTTTGGTGTTTCTACAAAGGAGAAACTTCGCCAGCTGAAAACCAATGTTGACACGCTGACAATGTCGGCAACGCCTATCCCACGTACGCTCCAGTTCTCGCTGATGGGTGCACGTGACATGAGTATTATGCGTACACCGCCACCTAACCGTTATCCTATTCAGACCGAGATAGCTTCTTTTTCACATGAAGTGATAGCAGATGCTATCAACTTCGAGATGAGCCGCAACGGACAGGTTTATTTCGTTAACGATCGCATTAGTAACCTTCCTGAGATAGCAAACCTTATCAAGAAGTACGTACCCGATTGCCGTATCGCTATTGGTCACGGTCAGATGAAGCCTGAGGAGTTGGAGGAGATAGTGATGGGCTTTATGAACTATGACTATGATGTACTGCTTTCAACAACGATTGTTGAGAACGGTATTGATATTTCCAACGCCAATACTATCATCATTAACGATGCCCATCGCTTCGGACTCTCCGACCTACATCAGATGCGTGGGCGTGTCGGTCGTTCTAATAAGAAGGCTTTCTGTTATCTCCTTGCGCCACCTTTGGCAGCACTGAACGCTGAAGCCCGCCGTCGTTTGGAGGCATTAGAGACTTTCTCTGACCTTGGTAGTGGCTTTAATCTTGCGATGCAGGACCTCGATATTCGTGGTGCGGGCGATCTCTTAGGCTCTGAGCAGAGTGGATTTATGGAGGATTTAGGATATGAAACCTATCAGAAAATCCTCAATCAGGCGGTGATGGAGCTGAAGAATGATGAGTTCCAAGATCTTTATGAAGAGGAGATGGAAGAAGGAAAGCAGATTACTGGCGATGATTTCATTGATGATTGTGCCGTAGAGAGTGATCTTGAAATGTACTTCCCTGACAACTACATGCCGGGTAGTTCAGAGCGAATGTTACTTTATCGTGAACTGGATAATATAGAAAAAGACGAGGATCTCGATGCTTATCGTAAACGTTTGCAAGACCGTTTCGGTCCTGTTCCACGTCAAGGTGAGGAACTGATGCAGGTCGTTGCACTTCGTCGTGTGGGTAAGCGATTGGGGTGTGAGAAGATAATCCTTAAGCAAGGCCGTATGCAGATGCAGTTTGTTTCTAATCCTAATAGTGTCTACTATCAGAGTGAAGCCTTTGACAAGGTACTCAACTACATCGGTTATCATCCTCGCCGTTGTAATCTGAAAGAGCGAAATGGCAAGCGTTCAATGGTTGTAAGCAAGGTAAGTACAGTAGGAGAGGGCGTAATGGTTCTACGTGATATAGAGCATCCTCAGTCGTAATCTTTAATGGGGAAGGTACGCCATTGCCCCCCTAATCTCCTTGTTTACGCTCCAAAAGGAATGTAATGGATAAGTGACTCTTCTTACTATGAGTTTAACTCATGGATGAAGATGTTGTGTGTTCTTTTTCTATAAGTGCTTTTTAAGGGGCTTGTAGATGCCTGTTGGCGATTTTGATAATCAGTAGTTTATGTTTCTTTAGGCTACAGTTCTCGAATTATTTTTCATGAAAAGAAATATTTTTCTTTCATGTAAATAATTATTTCTTTTCACGACAATAAATATTTCTTTTCATGAAAATAATTCGTAGAATAAGGCTTTGTTGAATATTAGAGGAGCCCGTTTCTATGATGATTTATACTACTTGACAAATCAATTAACGGTTGATATTCATAGTATTGGAGGTATTAGTATATCGTATGTAAGTATATTGGATAATGCTGTTATGGACAAGTAAACAAGAATAAAAGCACGGAAAAACTTGCAAAAGTCATAAATGATGCTTAAATTTGCGTACATTAGAAAATCAATAAATAAAGAATTATGATTAAGAAATATGTAGAAGAGAATAAAGACAGAATGCTCGAGGAGTTGTTCAGTCTGATACGCATACCAAGCGTAAGTGCACAACCTACTCATAAGGAGGACATGGTACGCTGTGCTGAGCGTTGGAAGGAACTGCTGCTTGAGGCAGGTGTTGACAAAGCTGAGGTGATGCCATCAAAGGGCAATCCTATGGTTTATGCAGAGAGAATGGTTGACCCTAATGCAAAGACAGTATTGGTTTATGGTCACTATGACGTGATGCCAGCAGAGCCTTTGAACTATGGAAAACTGAACCATTTGAGCCAGTTGTCAAGGATGGTCATATCTGGGCTCGTGGTGCTGATGATGATAAGGGTCAGTCATTCATGCAGGCAAAGGCATTTGAGTATCTTAACAAGAATGACTTGTTGAAGCATAATATGAAGTTCATCTTTGAAGGTGAGGAAGAGATTGGCTCTGGTAGCCTCGGTCCATTCATTGAGGAACACAAGGAACTCTTGGCTTGCGATGTTATCCTCGTTTCTGATACAGGTCTTATTGGCCCTGATACTCCTTCTATCACAACTGGTTTGCGTGGTTTGTCTTACTGGCAGATAGAGGTGACTGGTCCTAATCGTGACCTTCACTCAGGAACCTTCGGTGGTGCTGTAGCTAACCCAATCAATGTTCTTTGTAAGTTGATAGCTGATGTGACTGGTCCTGATGGTAAGATTCGTATCCCTGGCTTCTATGATGATGTTGAGGAGGCTTCTGATGAGGAGCGTAAACTCGTTGCATCTATTCCTTTCGATGAGGAGGAATATAAGAAGTCTCTTGGTGTTAAGGCACTCTTCGGAGAGGAAGGTTACAGTACAATTGAGCGCACTGGTTATCGTCCAACATTTGATGTATGTGGTATCTGGGGTGGTTACACTGGTGATGGTGCTAAGACCGTTATCCCATCAAAGGCATACGCAAAACTTTCTTCACGTCTTGTGCCACATCAGGATCATACAAAGATTAGCCAGTTGGTAGTGGATTATTTCAACAGTGTTGCTCCTGATTATGTCACAGTGAACGTAGAGAAGCATCACGGTGGCCATGGTTATGTTTGTCCTATTGACTTCCCTGCTTATAAAGCTGCTGAGCGTGGCTTCGAAGCAGTATTCGGCAAGCGTCCATTGCCAGTACGTATTGGTGGTAGTATTCCAATCATTTCTACTTTCGAGAATTTACTTGGTGTGAAGACTGTTCTCATGGGCTTCGGTTTGGAGTCAAATGCTATTCACTCTCCAAACGAGAATATGCCAGTAGATCTCTGGTTGAAGGGTATTGAGACAATCATTAACTTCCACCTCGAGTACGATAAGGAAGCGTAAGTTCGGTAATAAGACACGTAGTACGCTGTGTTAAGACATAGTAATAAAGGAACATTGTTCTCTGTTCTAACTAATCTTTCTCTTGTAAGAAGAAAGGTTTACAACAGAGAATAGTGTTCCTTTTGATTTCATTGATGTTTTATAAAATAGGTGTTGTCAGATTTTACGGACACGTTAATCGAAAGCATCATCCTATTATAAGGAGAGGGAGTGCTATATGGAAAGGTAGCTCGGCTAATGAAGACAAAGACACCTATATATAAAAGGTAACAGCCAAAATCTATGTAGATTGTGGCTGTTACCTTTTATATATTTCGCTCGTTTATTCTTTCTTGTAAAAGCGAATGTTAGTTTTTAATCTTAGGATACTTTCTGAACCAACCGTCCATACGGAGTCGGATGACACCAAAGAAGGCTTCTGAGAAGATGCCACCGCTCATCTTGCTTGTTCCCTCACGACGATTTACGAAGATGACAGGTACTTCCTTAATCTTGAAACCAATCTTGAAGGAGGTGTACTTCATCTCGATTTGGAAGGCATAACCCTTAAAACGAATCATGTCTAATGGAATTGTCTCAAGAACACGACGACGATAGCATACGAAACCCGCAGTCGTGTCATGCACGTGGAAACCTGTTACTGCACGAACATACTTGCTGGCAAAGTAACTCATCAATACACGTCCGATAGGCCAATTTACAACGTTTACTCCACTGACATAACGTGAACCAACTGCAACATCGTAACTTTCGTCATGGGTTGCAGCATAAAGGCGAGGGAGGTCGTTAGGGTCGTGGCTAAAGTCTGCATCCATCTCAATAATGTATTCGTAGCCATGTTCTAAAGCCCACTTGAAGCCAGTGATATAGGCTGTACCCAAACCTAATTTACCTGAACGCTCAATGATAAAGAGGCGGTCAGAGAATTCCGTCTTAATCAGATTATGTACGATTTGTGCCGTCCCATCAGGACTACCATCGTCAATTACCAGAATGTGAAAAAGTTTCTCCAATCGGAATACCGCTCGGATTATCTTCTCTATATTCTCCTTTTCGTTGTATGTCGGTATAATTACAATGCTATCGCTTGTCATAGATTTTTGTTTTTATAGGACAAATGTAGTATAAAAATATGATACTAACAAGTTTTTGTCTATTTTTATTGGTCTGGATTCTCTACGAAACCTTGGTATTCGGGAGAAAGACCAGCCATAACAGAATCGTATGCTTCATTTAGCGTTTGCTTCTCGAATTCAGCACCTTTCCCTTTTGGGAAGATTGGTTTGTGGATGGTGAGGCTAAGTCGATGCCATACAGGGAAATGCCAGTCCTTAGTACGAGGCATTACGTCAAAGGAACCATTGATGGTAAGTGGACATACTGGTAGCTGAAGCTCATCAGCTAACATGAAAGCTCCACGACGGAACTTACCCATGTGACCCGTAAAACTACGTGCACCTTCTGGGAATACGACGACAGACATTCCTTCACGAAGGGTTTCACGTGCAGTGTCGTATGTTTTTTTGATTTTACTTGCACCACTCTTATCCACATAAATATGATGTGCTTTCTCGCATGCTAATCCTACCAAAGGTATCTTACGGATCGCTTTTTTCATCATCCATTTGAAGTTACGTCCAAGAAAGCCATAGATGAGGAAGATATCGAAAGCACCTTGATGATTGCTTACAAAGACATAGCTTTGCTTAGGATCAAGATTTTCACGTCCTTTAATCTTTACAGGAAGAAAGAGTATTCGGATGGTAAACCACGACCACCATTTCCCTGGGTAGTATCCCCAGAAATGTCCATTACCGATTTGACAGCCAATAGTTGTTGTTAATGCTGTTAGAATAGACGCAAAGAGGAAGAGTGGGAAGGCGATGAATAGCATGTAAATTCTATACAAGAATGTAATAACCAGCATGGCTATTGAGGATTGCCTTTGTTGTTGTTTTGCAGTATTACTCATAGATGTATCCTTTTTAATTTTATTTCTTAACATGTAATGTTATCACCGCTATTTCGTTAGGCATATTGAGGCGGAAGGGTACCAGTCCACCCAATCCAGCTGTAATATATAGATAGCGTCCGTTTTGTTCATAAAGTCCATAATCCTCCTGTTGGCGGATACTTGTTGGTCGCCATCCAAAGATTTGCATCTGTCCGCCGTGTGTATGTCCGCTTAATGTAAGCTGTGCTGGGGTTTTAGGAAGAATAGAACGTTTCCAGGCTGATGGATCATGTTGTAACATAATCACAAACGAATTTGGTCCTATTCCTTGCATCGCTTTTCTATAGTTGGAATAGTTTGGGAATGGTGGTCTTCCGTCGTTTTCTGTACCACAGACATAGATAGACTCTTTTGCTGGTGATGTTATTTCTGTGTTTTGATTGCGTAGAAGAGTCCATTTTAAGATTTTTTCTTCTGCTTTTATTAAGCGTGCTTCCTCTGCAGCCTTCTCTTTAGCATTACCTTTGATGTATTCAGTATAGTCATGGTTTCCTAAGACAGAGATAGTCCCTTTCATAGGCTGACGGATTACTGAAGCCATTTTCTCAACCTCTTCAGGGCGTATGTTTTGTAAATCACCAGTAAAGCAAATGAGGTTAGCTTTCTGCTTTTCAATGCTATCCATCTCTGCTTTTAGAATCTTACTGCGCCAGCCATTGAAGGTGCCGAGGTGTAAGTCAGATACATGCACAATCCGATAGCCATCAAAAGACTTCGGTAAATCTTTGAAATAGAGGTCTACATGTTTTACTTGTATGTTAGAAACCCCATATGTGAGCCCATATATAAATGTTCCAACGGCAAAACAACCAAGGAGTATACCTATATAATGTCCCCAGTTTCGATTTGTGTGGATGATATATTTCCGAATGATTGAACCCAAGAAGGAGGTGAGTGCAAAGATAACCTTAGGTCCAACAAGTAAACCGAGAAGGAATATATATGTATTCAGCCAGGTGAGGTTGTTAGGTGCAAAGTCACGTATGGAAGCCATAGCACAGGTATAGATGACCATACCGATAGAAGGTAACCACCATAACAGGCGTTGCCACCAAGCGATGGGGTAACGTTTGCGGAAATAGTGCATGTCTATATAGAGGTCAGACAGCACAATTATTAATATAAGATATATAACGATTCTGGCTATCATTTCTTCAATAGGGTAGAAGCAAGATACTTCCTTAGCTCTTCAACAGGCTTATTACGACGACGTGCATAGTCTTCTAATTGGTCATCATCAATTTTTCCTAAGTCAAAATATCGGCTTTGAGGATGTGCAAACATAAAGCCCGATACACTGGCATGAGGTACCATCATTCCACTTTCTGTAAGGTTGATACCAATCCCCTTCATATCCAATAGTTCGTACAAAAGAAAATTCATACTTGTGTCAGGAATGGATGGATAGCCCACAGCAGGGCGTATGCCTTGATATCTCTCTGCAAGAAGATCTTTTATAGTCAGTTGCTCATCAGCTGCATAACCCCAAAACTTCTTGCGTACATCCTCGTGAAACTTCTCTGCTGTAGCCTCAGCTAATCGGTCAGCTAAGGTCTGAGAAAGCATACGTTGATAGGGATCTTCCTCATTGTTGCTTGTAAATGCAGCATCAACAGAAGTAGCAAAGAGTCCAATTGCATCCTTGATACCAGAAGCGGCTGGGCGTATGAAATCTGCCAAACAGAGATTTGGTTTGCCTGGAATAACTTTCTGCTGGCGCAACATTGGAACACGTGTACCATTGATAATGATATCATCACCTTCACTATTGGCTTCACATAGCGCAAAGACAGCACGTGTGTGATATCTCCCTTCCATGTCAACCAATAATTTCTCAGCTTCTGAACGCAGTTCCAATTGTGCATCTTTTGCCTTACCATTCATTGACCAAGCATAAAAGAAGTATGCCCAGTTGATATAAGGAACTATTTCGCTGATATTGTATGTTATTATCTTATTTTTGTTATCTACTTTATTTTCGATCATTATGACTTAGTTATCATTTCGAAAAGTAATCCTTTCACCATGTATGGTGTTATCAAACTCTTCCTTATTTAACAGGTGGTTTCCATTACAGAAAGTGTGTAAGACACGCCATTGATAGGTGTGTCCCATCATTGGACTCCACTTGCATTTACTCTGAATACAATCTTCGTTCACTGTCCACGGCTGGTCTGGTGCAACGATAGTAATATCGGCTTTATAGCCTTTACGTAGGAAACCTCGTTGGTCAATACGGAAAAGACGAGCCGGTGCGTGTGACATTAGGTTAACCATCTGTTCTATTGTAAGAATACCTTTGTCAACCAATTCAAGCATGGTGACGAGTGAGAACTGAACCATCGGCATACCTGATGCAGCCTTAGAGCAGCCACCTTGCTTCTGTGCCCATAGGTGAGGAGCATGGTCAGTACCAATGACTGTAATGCGTCCATCCGTGAGTGCCTGACGAATAGCATCTCTATCAGCTACCGTCTTGACTGAAGGATTACATTTAATAAGCGCTTTCTTTGTAAAATAATCCTCGTTAGAGAAAGCAATATGTGCAATAACAGCTTCTAAAGTAATCCTTCCTTCATCTTCTGGGTGATTAGCCAATGATAATTCTTTTGCTGTAGAGATATGAGCAATGTGCAGTTGTGTTTTGTACTTTCGTGCTAATTCCACAGCTAAAAGCGAGGAAGCCCAGCATGCCTCAGCACTGCGTATTTCCCAATGATGTGTAATGTCTGGGTCGTCGCCAAATTGTTCTTTGGCAACTTTCATATTCTCGTTGATAATACCAGAATCCTCACAGTGTGTCATCACTGGCAGATTCAACTCTGCAGCAGTACGGAAAGTCATTTCTAATGCTTCTCGTCGATCAACAAGCATATTCCCTGTTGAGGCTCCCATAAAGAGTTTTATTCCTGGAATAGTGTGGGTATCTAATTGAGGGAATAGTGTCTGATTTGTATTCGTTGCACCAATAAAGAAGCTATAGTTGACATGACTTGAGCGTTTTGCTCGTTCCCACTTGTCTTGTAAAGCCTCTAATGTTGTTGTCTGTGGACTGGTGTTTGGCATCTCAAAATAAGAGGTGACACCACCATATGCAGCAGCACGACTTTCACTTTCAATGTCAGCCTTTCCGTTAGTCCCGGCTCACGAAAGTGAACGTGATCATCAATAACACCAGGTAGTACAAAGTACCCCGTGGCGTTGACGATTTCGTCAAATTCTCCACGGGGTGTTTCGTTATTTTCTATAATCTCTATGATACAATCGTCCTCTATGATGAGCGAACCAATAAAGCTTCGCCCTTCATTGACGATAGTTCCACCTTGAATGAGTCTCCTCATATGTTATATTCTTTATTGTTAGAGGTTGTTTGTTGATTCTTCCGAGATAAGAAGTGAGAGAAATCTACTAAAGTAAGAAGGGATATATTACCAATAGTAGTTTTATTTTCTTTTGCTGTCATTTTAACATATTACTTCAACGTCCTATAAACCAATTAGTTAAATAATAAGATTGAGTGACAGAAGTGACAGCAACCTTCGTTTAGAATAAATAGTTTGTTGTCTATGAACTCTTTATCCGAACTTCAAAACACTCCTATAGAATCTTATCATGCAATCGTTCTATCAGTGTAGAACTTTGAATACATGATAGTAGGGACCCATACCTTACTCTGGAATAGAGTCACCAGCCATCTGTGCAGGAGTCGGAGGTGCTACAGCAGCATTAGGAGTTGTTCCCGCAGCATCATTGGTTCCGGCTGGGTCAACCATACCATTCATCTCCTTTTGTGCTTGTAGGAAGTCGGTATAGAATGCTTTTACCTGAGGATTCTGCTTAAAGGTATCTGTAGCCTTTGACATAATGAATTCTATCCATGATGGCAACTGATTAATAGCATTGGTATACATATAATCATTCATCCATACAGGGTAAGCATTAGGTGTTGTCTCGTAGCTGATACGTGTAAGGAAACACCATGGACCAAGAATGTTGTTGAAGTTCTCTGTAATGAACTTCGTAAAGAGTTTGTCACCCTTGTCATAAACGTTCAATGCCTTCTTAATAAGTTGAGCATTCACTGTTTCCTCATCATGACCATTCATAATGGCAGCACTTCCTCATGATCTATTTCTGCATATTGATTGCGGAGTTGTGTAAACTTCGTCCAGAAATCATTTAGCTTGTCATTCAGCGGTGTGCCACTGACACGCTGCTGTGTGTTGTCCAGTTTAACTGCAATATCTCCCTTTTCAATAACTACTGGGAATTGTAAGTTGATGTCATCCATGAATATCTGTGCGACCTTAGTAGAGTCAACGGTACCATGGAAAGCAAACTGACCATGAACGACGTCACATGAATCTAAGTCAATCAGTGAGTCAGCTTGGTCTGTTTTTAGGTATAACTTTCTTCCATCCAAGCTTGATACGTTGGATGTTCCCTGTATATTGAATGAGTTGGCACATGACGTAAACACGATAAGTGTTAGAAGTGCGTAAAGAATTTTATTCATAGATAATTAAACTGGTTCTGTTTCTTCTCAGACAAAATTACATTCTATAATTGAAGCCGAGAAACTTTTTTATTCAAATTAAAACTATCTCTAAGCTTTTAGCTTTTTTTAGGTACTTGGACTTTCGCTTTCTTTCTTTAGTTCGTAGCTGATACGATGGGTAGTATACATCTCTATGATGGCAGAAATAAGTAGGAGTATAACCCAATTGTGATGGAAAATACTTACATAGCTGCTATAGCTATCTAATGATCCTGCAAAAACAGGGCGAAGGAAATGGTAGGAATCTTCTACCATAAAGAGTCCTGCAAGAATGAATCCCCATCCTGCAAGTGACATAATCTTACGTAAACGACGAATTGAAAGAGATGTTCCAAGGTATCGCTGACGTGACTGCATAAGAGAAAATGCAACAGCACCAGCAAGCATTAGCCAACAGGCTATTGGTTGAATCAAAAGGAAAGCGTACAAGCCTGCACCAATAACCATTATGATTCCTCCCAAAAGGTAAATAATTGATTCGAGTTTATTCAGTTGTCTCATTTTTAGCTGTGTTTTCAGTTTGATGCTCATCATCGCTCAACACGAAGATATCTTCGTTGTCAGCCTTCATGAAGTAACGCTCTCGGGCAACGCGTGCAATAGCCTTTGGGTCTGTCTTTAGTTCCTTAAGCTGTTGCATGTCATGCTGATATTGGCTGTCATACTTTCGGATTTCAGTTTTTTTAAGTCGTCAATCTGATAAGCATACTCTATACGTTTTCATAAAACTGTTCTCATCTAAAAACGCCTACAATGAGTACGCCCAAGATGATGACGATATGAAACTTAAATCGGCTGAAAAAAATTGTAAATATGTCCGGTAATCTTACTCACTTCTTTACATTCTTTTTGCAAAAAGTAAGGAAAAGATTGCATATCGGAGCATGAAACATACATATTTTTTTAGCAAATTAACAATTTAATTCTTTTCCTCCTTCCTCCTCTTTTTCTTAACTTTTTATTACCTTTGCATATACAATTAGATTTTGAAACTATGGATGAATATATTGTTTCGGCGCGAAAGTATCGTCCAATGTCCTTTGATTCCGTTGTTGGACAACAGGCGTTGACTACTACGCTGAAGAATGCTGTGAAGAGTGGTAAGCTGGCTCATGCCTACCTTTTCTGCGGTCCACGAGGAGTGGGCAAGACTACTTGTGCTCGAATTTTTGCGAAGGCTATCAACTGCGAACATCCAACAGCTGATGGTGAGGCTTGTAACGAGTGTGAGAGTTGTAAGGCGTTTGGAGAAGGAAGAAGCTATAATATCTTCGAATTAGATGCTGCCAGCAATAACTCTGTTGAGAACATCAAGTCATTGATGGATCAGACGCGTATTCCGCCACAGGTTGGTCGTTATAAGGTCTTTATCATTGATGAGGTTCATATGCTCTCTACAGCTGCCTTCAATGCTTTTCTAAAGACTTTGGAGGAACCGCCTGCACATATTATCTTCATCCTTGCAACAACAGATAAACACAAGATTCTCCCAACGATTCTCTCTCGCTGTCAGATTTACGACTTTGAGCGTATGACCGTTCCTAATATCATCGACCATCTTAAGCGTGTTGCTGAAAAGGAAAACATACAGTATGATGAAGAGGCTCTGAATGTGATTGCAGAGAAAGCGGATGGCGGAATGCGCGACGCACTCTCAATATTCGATCAGGTAGCAAGTTACTCACAGGGAAACATCACTTATCAGAAGGTGATTGAGGACTTGAATGTACTCGATGCAGAGAATTATTTTAATATTATCGACCTTGCTTTAGAGAATAAAGTGAGTGAGATAATGGTTCTCTTGAACAGCGTTATTAATAAGGGATTTGATGGTGGACTTCTTGTGAATGGTTTGGCATCTCATGTTCGTAATGTGTTGATGGCAAAGGATACACAGACACTTCCTTTGCTTGAAGTAAGCGAACAACTGCGTAATCGCTATCAGTTGCAGGCACAAAAATGCCCTGTCAACTTCCTTTATACGGCTTTGCAGATTATGAATCGTTGTGATGTGGAATATCGTCAGAGTTCTAATAAACGTTTGTTGGTGGAACTGACGCTCATCCAAGTAGCGCAAATTACGCAGAAGGATGATGATGTCCCAGCCTCGGGGCGCAGCCCTAAGCGATTAAAATCCCTGTTCAAGAATCTTGTTCTGAAGGCTCAACAGAAACCGACTCCGCAGGTGGTCGGGAGCCTAAAGCGTGATGACGATGCTGCTCGTGGTTCTAAGGATAGCGAAGTAGTGTCTGTAGAGGTCGTGTCTTCACCAGAAAAACCCGTCACAGAAACGTCTGGTGTACGCCCTAAGGTGAATGTATCTTCTGGTCTTCCGAATTCTGTTAATCTCGGTTCATTGACGATGTCGTTTGACAATCTACTCAAGACCGATAAGAAGAAAAAACAGGATGAGGAAGTTGAAATAACTAATAAGGATGAACATGAAGGCTTTACACAGCAAGACCTTGTTGTGAGTTGGCGTGCTATGTGTTTACGAATGCCAGAGCGTATGCAAGCTTTGTCGCAACGCATGAAGAATATCACGCCTACTATTACAGAGTATCCAGCAATCTTGGTACTTGCTGATAATAATATTCAGCTCAACGAAATGCTCGCTATTAAGTCGCGTATTCGTGCTACTTTGGCAAAGGAATTACGTAATGGGCAGATCGAAGTAGAGATTCGTCTTGCTAAGCATGAGGAAATCAAGCCTATGCTTACACCTCGTGAGTCTTTGAGTAAACTTTTGGAAACGAATCACCCTGTTAAGAAACTTATCGATACATTAGGTTTGTGCTTGGATTAAGTAACTCTGCGTCTGTCCTGTTACGTCTAATGTTGCCCATCAATATCTTGCAGATAAATAAGAAGTTAGTATTCTTTTAGCAGGAAAAGAAAGGCTTAAAAGTGGGTTACAGTCGGCTTTAAGTTGTTGTGTTGATGCTTCGCACGCTTGGTGCTAATGCTCCGCACATATGGTGCTGATGCTCCGCACATGTCGTGCTGATGGTAAACACTAATCTTATTGGGAGATAAAAGTGCTGCGTTTCTAAGTATTTTAGGGTGTTATAATTATCAATGACATTCTGTATTGAGGATATACTATTCAGGTTCTATTGGACGGCAAAAGAAGAATTTAATATTTTCAGTAAGCATATACGTACATTATTATAAAAGTTAAAATAGCGTAATGGTAGTTCTATTCGGCATTATTTCAGTATTTTTGTACGTTATTTAGGCAATGAGAAATAAGAGCATTATATTCCTATTATCCTTTGTTGTTGTTTTTGCAATGGCAAGTGTCAACATGCCTGTGCCTCAAGGTAAGAAAACCAAGAAGGCAAAGGCAAGTACGGTTGTTGTTGATACTTTACTGAAAGGACAAAGTTCAAAGGATAGTAAGGCGGTCGATAAGAATATCCCAGATACCACGAAGATGGATTCTCTTCAGTTGGCTATCTATCATCATAATAAAGCAATAGACGATTCTATTCGTGCCGATAGCATGATGCGTGCACGTTCGAATGGAATTGATGCACCTGTTAAGTATTCTGCAGAGGACTCTCTCGTTTATGATGCAGAGTCGGGTACAGCGTATCTGTATGGTAACTCGAAGGTTGATTATGAGAATATGAAGCTTACGAGTGACAAGGTACATATGAATCTTGATAAAAGTACTGTGCGTGCAACAGGTACAGTCGATTCTACAGCAGAGGGTGGAATCAAGGGAAAGCCTGTCTTTACTATGGGTAAAGATGAATATAAGAGTGACACAATGGCTTTCAACTTTAAGTCAAAGAAAGGCTTGATTAAGGGTGTTTACACCGAACAGCAAGATGGTTTCTTGAGTGGAGAAGTTGGAAAACGTGACTCTACGGGTTCTATTTACTTGCAACATGGTCGTTACACTACTTGTGATAAGCCTCATCCAGACTTTTACATTGCTCTTTCTCGTGCAAAGGTTCGCCCTGGTAAGGATGTTGTCTTTGGACCCGCTTATCTTGTTGTGGCAGACGTTCCTTTACCATTGGCAATTCCATACGGCTTCTTCCCATTCTCTAAGAAGTATTCAAGCGGTTTCATTATGCCAAGTTATGGTGATGAAAGCGACCGTGGTTTCTACCTTCGTGATGGTGGTTACTACTTTGCGATTAGTGATAAGTGGGACTTAAAACTTTTAGGAGAAATCTATACTAAGGGTTCTTGGGGTGTGTCTGCAGCCAGCAACTACCGCAAGCGTTATAGATACTCGGGCTCATTCCTCTTTAGTTATCAGGATTCAAAGACGGGTGATAAGGGATTACCAGACTTTGCTGAGCAGGAGAGCTTTAAGATTCAGTGGAATCACCGCCAAGATCCAAAGGCGAATCCTTATAGTTCTCTGGCGGCGAGTGTGAACTTTGCGACATCAAGCTATGAGCGAAACAACCTCAATAGTATGTATAATCCGCAGACACTCACACAGTCTACGAGAACTTCTTCTGTAAGTTGGAGCACAGGTTTCTCAAGTATTGGACTCGCTTTGAGTGCTACTACAAACCTTGCACAGAATATGCGTGACTCTTCTATTCAGATAACACTGCCAGACTTGAATATTAGTTTGAGCCGATTCTATCCTTTCAAGCGTAAGCATCTTGTGGGTAAGGAACGTTGGTATGAGAAGATTTCGATGAGCTATACGGGTCAGTTGGCTAATTCTATCTCAACGAAGGAAGATAAACTCTTACACTCTAATCTGATTAAAGACTGGAAAAATGCTTTCCAGCATACAATCCCTGTACAGGCAAACTTCACCTTGTTTAATTATATCAATGTGACGCCATCTTTCAATTTTACGGATCGTATGTATTCTAAGAAGGTGACACGTGGATGGGATAATACTCTTCAGAAAGAGGTGGTAAGAGATACTACCTATGGTTTTCATAATGTTTACAACTGGAGTATGAATGTGGGTGCCAGCACGAAATTATATGGTTTCTGGGTGCCTAATAGAAAATTATTTGGCGATAAGATACAGGCTATCCGTCATGTCATCACTCCGCAGGTTTCTTTCTCTTACTCACCAAACTTTGGTGCACGCCGTTATGGCTACTATGACAGCTATCAGTACACAGATGCAAGTGGTAACGTGAAACTTGTTGAATACTCACCTTATCAAGATGAGCTTTATAGTGTGCGGGTAAGTACAAGACTGAGATGATCAGTTGGGATGTTAGCAATAACATCGAAATGAAGATTAAGAGCGATAAGGATACTACTGGTTATAAGAAGATAAGTATCATTGATGAGTTAGGAGCAAGTATGTCTTACAATGCTGCAGCAGACTATCATCGTTGGAGTGACCTTAGTATGCGTCTGCGTTTGAAGTGGTGGAAGAATTATACATTCTCAATGAATGCACAGTTTGCTACTTATGCTTATGAACTTGATGCTAATGGTAAGCCTTACGTAGGTAATCATACAGAGTGGGGATATGGTCGTTTACCTCGTTTCCAAGGTATGTCGCAGAACTTCTCATTCACTTTGAATCCAGAGAAGTTGAAGAAGTGGTTCGGACGTAAGGATGATAAAGATGATGATAAGGTGTCAGTAGATAGCGATGGCCCAGATACTAACATCGAATCAAACATGGATGATGACCTTGAAAAGGGGAAATATGCTGCTAAGAAGAAGCGTGGTAATATTGCTGAGACAGATGATGATGGTTACATGAGTTTCAATATGCCATGGTCATTGACAATCGGTTATGGTATTACGATGCGTGAGAATACAGCGGGTAGGTTCAATACTAAGACGATGCGTTACCCTTATAAGTTCACACAGACGTTGAACTTCTCTGGTAATATTCGTATCAGTGATGGCTGGAACATTAACTTCTCAAGTGGTTACGACTTTGAAAACCATGCGATGAGTATGACAACAGCCAGTCTGTCACGTGACCTACACTGTTTTAATATGAGTGCTTCTGTTGTTTTAGCACCATATACATCTTACAACTTTACCTTCCGTTGTAATGCTGCAACGCTGACAGATGCGTTGAAGTATGATAAGCGAAGTGGTATTACAAATGCTGTACAGTGGTATTAATAAGATAAAATGCACTTCATAAGACGGACGGTTCTGCCGTCCGTTATTGATTTGAATCCTTTTATAAACAATACAAACGTTTAAAAGAAAATGAAGAAACAGACACAGGCTATTCATCAGCCTTATAAGCGTAGAGATGCATATGATGCGTTAAGTATGCCCATCTATAATGCGGTTGCTTTTGAGTTTGATAATGCGAAAGTGATGGCTGATGCCTTTTGTGGCCGTATTGATGCGCCTGATTATTCACGTGTGGAGAACCCAACAGTGACTAATCTCGAACAGCGTGTTAAGGCTTTGACTGGTGCTGAGAATGTTATTGCTCTTAACTCGGGTATGGCTGCTATCAGTAATACGCTTTTTTCTGTTGTTGAACAGGGTAAGAACGTTATTACGTCACGTCATCTCTTTGGTAATACTTATTCTTTGCTCACATCTACACTGAGCAGATTGGGGGTTGAGGCAAGACTTTGTGACCTTACAGATGTTGAGGCTGTAGAACGATTGATAGATGATAACACGTGCTGTTTGTTCCTTGAAATAATGACAAATCCCCAGCTTGAGGTAGTTGATGTACGTGCCTTAGCTGAAATAGCACACCAGCATGGCATCCCTGTCATTGCTGATACTACGCTTATTCCTTTTACACAGTTCTCTGCAAAGGACTTGGGTATTGACTTAGAGGTCGTTTCAAGTACAAAGTATATCAGTGGTGGTGCAACCTCTTTGGGTGGTCTTGTTATTGATTATGGTACGTTCCCTTCTATTGGTAAGCGCCTCTTGAATGAGATGCTCTTTAACCTTGGAGCTTATATGACACCTCAGGTTGCCTATATGCAGACCTTGGGCTTAGAGACTTTGGACGTACGCTATCGCGCTCAAGCTGGTAATGCTTTGGAGTTGGCACAAAGATTACGTACGCTAAAGCCTATTCATAAGGTAAACTATGTGGGCTTGGAGGATAATCCATATCATCAGTTGGCTGTGAGTCAGTATGGTGAAACAGCGGGAGCAATGGTCACAATAGACTTAGAGAGTCAAGAGGCTTGCTTCAGAATGCTCGATAACTTGAAACTCATTCATCGGGCAACTAACCTCTTTGATAATCGTACATTGGCTATCCACCCAGCAAGTACTATCTTCGGACTTTTCACTGCTGAGGAGCGTGCAGCAATGGATGTGCAAGACACTACCATACGTCTCAGTATTGGTTTGGAAAGTGTTGATGATCTATTCGATGATATTAAGCAGGCTTTGGAAGCATGATGAAGACTTATAATTTTGACGAGATAATCGATCGTTCGGGAAGTGGTGACTTGAAGCATGAGGCACTTCTTCCACGTTGGGGACGTAATGACCTACTGCCTCTGTGGGTAGCTGATATGGATTTTGCTTGCCCTGACTTTGTGGTGGAGGCTCTCAAGGATCGTCTTTCTCATCCTATCTTTGGCTATACAGTTGAACCAGCAGACTTCCGTCCTGCTATCATCGACTGGATACGTGCTCATCATGATTGGGAAGTAAAGCCAGAGTGGTTGAGTTTTATTCCTGGTATTGTTAGGGGTATCGGCTTTGTGGTGAATGTATTTACGGAACTTGACGAAAAGGTTATTATACAACCCCCTGTCTATCATCCATTCCGTTTGACGCCAGAGGCTAATCATCGTAAGGTGGTCTTCAATCCGCTTCGTCTCCGTGAGGACGGATATTATGACATGGACTTTGATAATCTTGCAGAGGTTTGCGATGATAAATGCCGTGTACTGGTACTCTCCAATCCTCATAACCCTGCAGGATTGTGTTGGTCAGAAGATACATTACGTCGCTTGGCAGACTTCTGTTACGAGCATAATATTATCGTTGTCAGCGACGAGATTCACAGTGATATGGCACTTTTTGGTAATCGTCATATTCCGTTTGCCAGTGTGTCAGAGCGTGCAGCACAAATCAGTATCACCTTTGCAGCACCAACAAAGACATTCAATATGGCAGGTATTGTCAGTTCATTTGCTATCGTTCCAAACGAAGAACTGCGTAATCGCTTCTATGGTTGGTTGAAGGCTAACGAATTAGATGAGCCTACACTCTTTGCACCAATAGCCACGATAGCTGCTTATCGGAAGGGAGAAGAGTGGCGTAAACAGATGTTGGCGTATGTAGAAGAGAATGTTCGCTTTGTTGAAGACTTCTGTCGTGAGCATATTCCCGGTATTCGTCCACTCCGTCCACAGGCAAGTTTCCTTGTTTGGTTGGATTGTCATGGATTGGGATTGAAGCATAAAGAGCTATTGAATCTCTTTATTGATAAGGCTCATCTTGCGTTGAACGATGGTAGAATGTTTGGTCCCGGGTGGAGAGGGCTTTATGCGTTTGAATGTTGGTACACCGCGTTCTATTCTTCGTCAGGCGTTGGAACAGTTGGCTGAAGCGGTGAATGTATTATAAAAAGAATTGTTATGGAAGCATTAGAAGCATTGTTAACACGTCGTAGCGTACGTGCTTATGAAGAGCGTATGCCTGAACAGGACTTGATAGATAAGGTAATGGAGGCTGGTCTTTACGCTGCAAGCGGAAAGAATATGCAGACTGCTATCATTGTCCAAGTGACCAATAAGGAAGTACGCGACCGTTTGTCTGTGATAAATGCTGAGATAATGGGCGTAACGAGCGACCCTTTTTATGGAGCACCCGTTGTCCTTGCTGTGTTAGCGGATAAGAGTAGCCCTAATCATGTCTATGATGGTGCGTTGATGATGGGCAATCTTATGAACGCTGCTCATGCTTTAGGCTTGGGCAGTTGTTGGATTAATCGTGCCAAGCAAACTTTTGAACGTGAAGACGGTAAGCAGATGCTGAAAGAGTGGGGTATAGAAGGCGATTATGAAGGTATCGGCTTCTGTATTCTTGGTTATGCTGCAAAGGAGGGTAAGACAGCACCACGTAAGGCAAATCGTATCTTCTATGTGAAGTAAGGTTCTGACTTATCACTATTGGGTTAACATGTCTGTGTAAGTTAATCACCCTTGACTTGCTATATATAATAAGGTGAAGTAGACTTTTCTTTTATATCATTAAACGATGTGTTAACGCTCCGCACATATTGTGCTCATGGTAAGCACTATTGGTACTGATGCTCCGCACATATTGTGTTGACCACTTAAAACCTTGCTATATGCCGTTAATAAGTGTGCTATTATTGGTTAGTTTCTGTTAGGAAGACGATGTTATCCGTGTTTCGATGAATAGTATTAATAGCGAGATAATAAAAAGTAGCCTCAATACATAAGAATGCTTTATTTGCATTTCAAATGTATAGAGGCTATTCTTTTATCTTTCAAAGTTGAATGAGCTTATTGCTCAATGGGAATAAAGGGGGTTAATTACTCTCCCTCCTCTTCCTTCTTCTTGCGAGTAGCTCTACGCTTCTTTGGCTTCTCCTCGGTCTTGTCAACCTTTACACCAGCCAACTCTGGGTCGATAAGAATACGACCACAGTATTCACAAACGATAATCTTTTTGTGCATCTTTACATCCAACTGACGCTGAGGTGGAATCTTATTGAAACAACCACCACAAGCATCACGCTGTACGTAAACAATACCCAAACCGTTACGGGCACCACGACGAATACGCTTGAAGCTACGGAGCAATCCTGGCTCAATCTTAGTCTCAAGCTCTGCAGCCTTCTCTTTGAGCAAACCTTCCTCTTCACGTGTCTCCTGCATAATCTCGTCGAGCTCGTTACGCTTCTCCTCTAAGGCGTGCTGACGGTCTTCGAGTAATGCACGGTTAGCCTCCAAGTCCTTACGCTTCTCTTCAACCTTAATCTGAGCCTCTTTAATCTTCTTGTTGCAAAGCTCAATCTCCAGTGTTTGGAACTCGATTTCCTTTGTCAAAGTGTCGTACTCACGGTTGTTTGCAACAGAGTCTAACTGCTTGTTGTAACGCTCCAAACTTGCTTGAGCATCAACGATGTTACCCTTCTTCTGAGTAATAGCACTCTGATAGTCCTTAATGTCCTGCTCAATCTTCTCAATACGAATGTGCAGACCTTCCAACTCGTCTTCCAAGTCACGTACCTCAAGTGGTAACTCACCACGCAATGCACGCTTCTCATCGATTCCTGATAGGGTTGTCTGTAACTGGAAAAGGGCTTTCAACTTCTCCTCTACTGGTAACTCTTTTGGATCTTTCTTTGCCATAGTTCTTATATTAATTTAATTCAAAATTCAGAATTCAAAATTCATAATTATGATTACTACTACTTACTGTAGACTTGTCAACTTTTTAAAATTTAACTCGTTAACTTGTCTATTCGTCTACTTGTTAACTAAAATACCCGATAGGATTTGTATTTATCTCAGACAAGCAACACTTTACACCAGGGCAATCATGCTCGATGATGTCCCGCAACACTTCTGTTGTATATTGTTCACTCTGATAATGTCCGATGACACAAATCTGTATTTCTTGCTCATGACCAAAGTATTCGTGATAGCTCATTTCACCTGTCATAAAGGCATCTGCACCTGCAGCGATAGCATCCTGTAAGAGGAATGAGCCTGAACCACCACAGAGTGCAATGGTACGAATCTCACGACGTAGTAACTCATTGGTTTGAACACACTCTGCATCAAACTTCTTCTTCAATAACAGAATCAAGTCGTCTGCTGCCAAAGGCTCCTCAAACTCACCGATGACACCATCGCCACCTGTTACTGATTCTCCTGTCTGTGGGTTTACCACTTGTTTGTTACGACCGAAGAAACGTAGGTTCTTAAGTCCTAACTTCTCAGCTATCTTGTAGTTAACACCACCCACAGCAGAGTCTAAATTCGTGTGCATAGCAGCAATGACGATATCGTGCTTAATAGCCTTTATCACTGTACGCTGCACATAGTTTACGTCTGTTATTTGTGTCAGCTTGCGGAAGATGAGTGGATGGTGCGCAACAATCAAGTTACACCCCTTGTTGATGGCCTCATCAACGACTTTTTCCGTCACGTCAAGACACAATAAAGCCCCTGATACTTCCGCCTCTGTCAATCCAACTTGTAGGCCAGCATTATCATAGCTTTCCTGCAAGGGCAAAGGCGCGAATCGTTCAAGGGCATCAATTACTTCCTTTATTTTCACGCTACGCATAAGTTTTAGGCTGCAAAGATAAGAAAATTATTCGATTTTCACAACCTTTGCAGCCTAATTTATTTTCTTTCTATTTCAAAGTAGATTTACTCTTGTATAATCAGATAACGCGACACATTCCAAAACTTCTCAGCATCGGTAATGGTGAGTGTTGTCGTACCGTCTTCATTTTCCTTGAGTGTATAACTACCTTCTGGGTTCTGAGACAGGAGCTTTGGATTCGATGAGTTTATCGTCAGTGTCTTCAGATCTTTGCTGTTAGCCTCTGTAAACAGATCTTTTGTTACATTGTTATTATCCACTTTCTTTGAGAAAAGTGATGTCTTTAAAAGACCTTTCTCCTTCAGAGTCTCTTTGTTCGCAATGATATAGTAGACTTTGTCTGACTCCTTATCTTCTTTAATTCTTTGCTTCTCCTTAGCTTTCAGTTGAGCATATTCGCGCTCCAAAGCTGCCATGTTGAACCTGTAACGCATTGCATCAACGCTGTTAGTTTGGTTCATAACGATGTATTTAAGCTGGTCTACAGTGACATCCTTACGACTGGCAACCTGCTCTAATTGGGTTACACGATCCCCTTTCTCCTTCAGCTGTGATGAAAGGAACTCTATTACCTTGTAAAGATTATCTATTGTAGGATTAGATGCTGCTGGAGCATCCACTTTCTTAACCTTTTCGTTTAGAAGTTTGTCAATCTGGTTCTGCTTCTCTTTGAGTAGTGCACCGAGTCCCCTTATCTGCTGAATAATCTTCGACTTCTTATTTGCGTGCTCTGTAGTCTTACAGAGCATTGCCTCTTGAGAAGAGATGGCGTCAAGGTTAGCCGAAATCTCATCTATAGATGCTGTCAGCTGACTTATCGCCTCTGCCTCTCTGGATGGAGGAGTTACATTGATACGTTCTCTGACAGGAGTCGGACGCTTCACATCCTCACAAGATGTGAAAGCTACAATACCTATTAATGCTATCAGAGCTGTTAATTTATTACGTTTCATCTGTATAAACATCGAATGACAATGCAAAGATACTCTAATTATGCGAGGAAACGTCAGATTATATATTAAAAATACTAATAAAAGGAGAAACTTATGCTGCTCCTCCTTTTATTATGCTATTTCTTTGATAAACAGTAGAATATTATCTTACAATAACCTTATGTGTCTTGCCATTCGTTTCCTTGATAATATTCACACCATGTTGCAAATTTTCAAGACATTTACCAGAAAGGTCACAAATCTTTTTTGCATCTTCTTTCTCTTGCTTATAAACGCTGATACCTGTAGGGGTGTCTTCCCAAATAAACGTTATTGTCTTTCCTTCTTCCCCTGATTGTTTGATATTTTCTACAATACCATTTGCATTCTGGTTATACTTAATAGTGAAATCATCATCACTTGACCAACCAAAATTGTATTTATCTATGACCGTATAGCGCACAGCAGATAGTGGATGTTGGAAAACTTTCCCAAAGTAACCTGCAAAGAGTTGTCCGTATGGTGAGATTCCTTCATAATCAGCAATTGAGGTAATTGGATTAAAGATTAGTGGAAGATACTTGTTGGTAATGCTTTTGTTGTATTCATAAGCTACCTGTCCTACTTTTTTGTTATCCCGAAAATGCTCTACAAGTGTTATATCTCCGTCGGTCCATGTCAATTTATACTCTGTTCCTGTACGTTCATTATTTGTTATTACAATCGTTGTCAGTTCCCCAGCTGTATTATATGTATAGTTATAGTCTGCCCAATATTCAGGTTCTCCTTCATACGGAATTAAGTTTATTTTTTCTGAAACAACTCTATTATTCTGGAGAACAGTTGTTCGGATGTCTTTATTTTTGATATTTTCATTCTCATAGAATGTTTGAACCACTCTTGTCATTACTATAAGCATACTTGCTACTACGTTTTTAAGTGGTCGTCAGCAATATATTCAACAGACTCTATGATTCTTCCCATTTTTTTCATCATACTTTAAGTTCAAAGTAATAATTGTCAAAGGTCATCTTTCAACAACTTCCTGTCATTCTGTGCACTGATGGTCTGACCAAACACAATGAGGGCAAATAAGTAATAAGTAGATTTTCTTCATATACTAATATATTTCAAAATTTATAAATAGTCATTCTTTTATCAACTGCAAAGTTAATAAAAAAACGTTAATCCGGAATCTATTGCCTATTAAATTAAAAACCAATAGTTATTTTTATATTTCTTGTAGCATCCAATGGTACTATTTTCGTTTGATAGTCATGTTCTTCGAAGTAAGGGACTATAACAAGTATGTTAAGTCTTCTTTTGCTTTCTAAATTCTGTTGTAGTATAACGAATTTACTTTATATTTTCGTATTTCTATTGTGTGAAGAAATATTCCTTTTCCTGAAAATAATGGTTCTTTCCGTTAAATGCGTAGATTGTTAATAGAATGAGATTAATCCATATACATGGTATGATTACCCCCAATTAAATGGTTTTTATAAAGTGGAATAAACAACATGATAAATGTAATTAGGTACGATATCTATCTGTCTTCTACAACAAACTTATTCCCATACTATTGTTTTTTGTAAACTATTTTCGTGCGGTTCAAAACCAATATATGCTCTTTTGGCTTCTAAAAGGTACTCTTTAGACTTGCAAAAGATGCCCTTTAAGACCCTTACTAACGCCCTTTTGAAGTCCAATTAAGCACCTTTTACTTTATTGCTTTATAACTAATTGATTTCCTTATGGTTATAAACCTATCTTTTGTGTGTGTTTTTGCCGTTATTTATAGAGCTTTTATTTGAAGATATGTAATGATTTTTCAGGTCTTGCTTGTAGATTTTCGAAGTCTTAAAATAAAAAGGTTTTCTATGTCAGAGGCTGATAATAGGATAGACAGTTGACTACCTTAGCTATGTTTTTGTTTAATGAATTACTTCGTTTTTCCGTTAGAACAAGACGAAAAGCGTCCATATATTTAACGGAAGAACCAAAATAATTTGGTGTTATTTGTCTTTTGAATTATCACAAATGCTCTGTAGGCTTTGTGTCAATATACAATTCAGGCTTATTAGTCCAATTACTTAATTGAGTAATGAAGGCTAATAAGCCTGAAAGGGTTTATCCTAATGCGAGGATACGTTCTAAGTCTTTTTCTTCACCTACAACCCATAAGACGTCACCAGCCTGCAGGCAGCGGGAAGGAGTGATGAGTGTGAGGTTCTTCTGACCTTCGTCAACACCCACAACCATACAGTTGTATTCGTCGCGGATACCACTATCTTTGAGCGTCTTTCCAATGAAAGGACTTGTCTTAGAGATGGTGAAGCTGCGGAGTTTCATCTCATGCTTCTCTATGTTGGTAACCTCTGGCTGTAACTCAGCATTTATTGCCTTAGAAAGTTTTGTTAGCTGCTCATCATTACCAATGGCTTGTAGCTTGTCGCCAGGGAAGAGAATCGTGCCGCCATTCGGAATATTGATATGCTTGGAGCCACGAAGAATACTACTTATATGCACACCAAAGCGATTTCGGAGTCTCAAACTATACAATGTCTTACCAACCCATAGCGAGTCGTCAGGCAGTTCGAGATTGGCGATATGAATATCACGGTCAATCAGGTGGTTGGCAAATAGTGGCTTCTTCTTTCCTTGTTTTTGTGCCTCGAGGTCACGGCTTTGAAGGTTCTGAATAAACAGACGTTCCAGCGTTATACTTCTCTTTTTGATCCAACGAGAGAGGAGCATCAATATCAACAAGCCCACTGCAACAGCAATCATCAGTGCATTCTTAAAGCGTGTAAGGTAGTTGCATACGTAGAAGATGAAACTGAGTGCAATAAGTACACGTGCAAGAATGGTTGCAGTGAGAGGTAGACGATTGATACGGCGGTCTGTCCAAAGTGCCTTAAACGCTTCTGAGTGATTCTGCTTCATCACGATAGAACGTAGGAAAGGTGCAATAAAGACGATTGTGAGGAATCCACATACGGCATTACCAATCCAGTGGCTGCCCGTCCATTTTATAGATAGGTCTCTACATATAGGAAGGGCTGCAGAGAACATGATAGCAATGACGGCTGCAGAGAGGATACCATAAATAAGGGTGTTGAGTATCATCTTCTTCATTAGAACTTTCCAAAGATTATTAGTCGACGCACTCTCTCCAGCATTGTTTGTTTGGATATGAGTAAGACGACGTACCCATCGCTTGGCAGATGCTTAACAAGGAAGTTATAACAAGGTTCTGCTGCACGAATCATATACGGGGTAAGGAAGGTTGTGATAACTGATACAGCTACGACAACAGGATAGAGGAATTCGCTGATAACACCTAAGGACTTTCCTAATGTTGCAATAATAAAGGCAAACTCGCCTACTTGTGCCATTGAAAATCCACAGCGCATAGCATTCTTAAGGGTCTGCCCACCGAGAAGATAGCCCAAGGTTCCGAACAAAGCCTGTCCAACAAGAATTGTTATAACAAGTAAAAGAATCGGTAAAGCGTATTGAACAATAACGTCAGGCTTTACTAACATACCAACAGAGACGAAGAAGATGGCTCCAAAGAGATTCTTTACAGGATCTACGAGTCGGATAATTTTATCAGCCTCAATCGTCTCTGCTAAGATACTTCCCATGACGAAAGCACCAAAGGCTGCACTGAAACCTACCTGTGTTGATATAACAGCCATAAGACAACAGAAGCCTAATGACACAATAAGCAGGGTCTCACTGTTAAGGATTTTACGGACAGAACGAAGGAAGAGTGGAATGGCAAAAAGGCCGACAACAAACCATAAAACGAGGAAGAATCCAATCTTCATGATGCTTCCAAGAAGTTGTACGCCATCAGGGCTGTTACCACTGGCAACAGTACTGAGCATTACCATCATCACAATGGCAAGGATATCCTCTAAGATAAGTACGCTCATCACGGTAGAAGCGAAGCCTTGCTGTGTGAGTCCCATATCTGAGAAGGCTTTGTATATAATGGTTGTGGAACTCATTGCGACCATACCTCCAAGGAAGATGCAATCCATCTCTTTCCATCCGAAGCTGTGTCCTACAATGACACCTAAGAGCATCATACTGAAGATGATAGTACAGGCTGCGATGATGGGGGAGGCTCCCATCTTTAGAATCTTCTTAATGGAGAAGTCTAATCCCAATGAGAACAATAAGAAGATGACACCAATATCTGCCCATGTTTGTATGTCGCCTTGGTCGACAACACTCATGGTATAAGACATGTGGGGTGATACAAGAAAACCTGCTACAATGTATCCTAATACCAATGGTTGTTTGAGTTTCTTGAAAATAAGTGTTACAAATCCTGCTACAACGAGAATAAGGGCAAGGTCTTGGACCAATTCGGGTAGTTCTGACATAAATATTTTATGGAGTTAGAGGAGTTAGTGGGGTAGTTGGATGTTAAACCAATACCTTATTATGAGTAATCTTATATGTGTTGTTTTGTGGGAAGAGATGAGTTATAATTGAAAAATCTCATAGTTAAAGAAAAGGAGTTAAACCAACATAAATATATAGTTCATAAAAGTGTTGGTTTAACTCCGGTATGATATTTTTAACTAATTGATTTTCTTTAGTTAATCATTAAACTCAGCCGTTAATCGGCAGATGTTAATGATAACCTGCATAGCTTTCTCCATTACCTGAACAGAAACAAATTCGTATGGACCATGGAAGTTTACGCCACCTGCAAAGATGTTTGGACAAGGAAGGCCCTTGAATGAAAGCTGTGCACCGTCCGTACCACCACGGATAGGCTGTACCTTTGGAGCTACATTTGCCTGCTGCATAGCCTGAAGAACTAACTCAATAACATGCATGTTAGGATCAATCTTCTCCTTCATGTTATAGTACTGGTCGTTCATCTTCAGTTCAACAGTTCCTTCACCATACTTCTCATTCATCTTCTTCACGCAGTTCTCCATGAAACGCTTGCGGTCTTCGAAATGCTCACGGTCGTGGTCACGGATGATATAGCTGAGTTTAGCTTCTTCACAGCGACTCTCAATACCGATGAGGTGATAGAAACCTTGATAACCTTCAGTCTCTTCTGGAATCTCTGTCTCTGGAATCATGTTATTGAACTCGCATGCTAAACGACTGGCGTTTACCATCTTCCCCTTAGCATAACCTGTATGAACGCTTACGCCATGGATAAACACTTTAGCACCAGCAGCATTGAAGTTCTCATATTCAAGCTCACCGAGGTCGCCACCATCAATGGTATAGCCCCATTCGCAACCAAACTTCTCTACATCAAAGTGATGTGCACCCATACCAATCTCTTCGTCTGGGTTGAAAGCAATACGGATGTCACCATGCTCAATCTCATCATGGTCGCGGAGGAAGCACATCGCTTGTACAATCTCTGCAATACCTGCTTTATCATCGGCACCCAATAAGGTTGTACCGTCTGTTACGATGAGATCTTCTCCCTTATGTTCTAAAGTTCTGGGAACATTCGTGGAGAGCTGACCATATTAGGATTCAGTTGTATATCACCGCCATCGTAGTTCTCTACGATACGGGCGTTCACATTAGCACCACTTGCATCAAGTGCTGTGTCGTAGTGAGAAATGAAACCGATTGTAGGAATCTTCTTCTTTGTATTGGCAGGGAGAGTGGCGTAGATATAGCCCATCTCGTCCATTTCTACATCTTTCAATCCTTCACGCTCAAGTTCCTCCTTGAGATATTTCGCAAAGATGAGTTGCTTCGGTGTACTTGGCACTGTCTCTGAATCTTCAGCCGACTGTGTGTCAAACTTGGTGTAGTTAATAAATCTTTCTACTATTTCCATGATGTTACGGATATTTAGTTGTATATCTTTTTGCAGTGTCAGTGCTGCTAATTGCAGTCTGTCATTTGCAAAGATACTATTTAATTTTGAGAATGCCTAATGATAGAACATCTGCTGTTTCTTTTTAGGATTTCTTATTATGCTGAATAGGATATTACTATACATTCCATGAGTTTAGTTTTTATTCCCTTTGCTGTCATTTTAACATTTGGCGTGAACTTATTGTAAACTAATTAGTTATATCTTTGTCGCGACTGACAGAAGTGACAGCAACTCTTGTTTTATATAGTTTCATGTCCTAAACCTCACAAGCTATTGCATTCCTTAAGAAAGAACAGTTGTTTCTTTTTTCTTTCCAAAGAATTTATTGACTGCAAGGGCTATAGCTCCATCGCCTGTTACGTTGCAAGCTGTACCGAAGCTGTCCATAGCTATGTACAAGGCAATCATTAATGCTTGTGCCTCTTCGTTAAAGCCCAAGATACTTGATAAAGGTGCTAAGGCTGCCATAATTGCTCCACCAGGTACACCAGGTGCTGCTACCATAATAATGGCAAGCATGAGGATAAAGTAAATGAATAGTCCTGGGTCGTGTGGTAGGTCTGTTAACATACAGATTGTCAAAGCACAAGCTGTAATCTTCATTGCACTACCACTGAGGTGAATTGTTGCACAAAGTGGTACGACAAATCCTGCTACCTCTTCGCTGACGCCATTCTTCACTGTTTGCTTCAGTGTTACAGGAATTGTTGCTGCAGACGAACTTGTACCTAACGCAGTCAGGTAAGCTGGCAACATGTTCCACAGTAGTCTGAAAGGATTATGCTTAACGATAGCACCTGCAATACAGAACTCATAGATAAGGATGAGAACATGAAGGACGAGGATAACAATGATAATCTGTGAGAACACCAAGAGCACCTGTCGCGCCTGTCCGTTATGGGTCATACTGAGGAATACACCAAAAATATAGAGTGGTAGGAGAGGGATAATAGCCTTCTCTATCACTTTCTCAATAATGGTCTTAAACTCATTAAAGAGGGTCTCCATTGTGCGCAAACCACCGTATGCAATACCCAATCCAGCAATGAATGAGAAAACTAAACTACTCATCACATCAACCATTGCAGGAATATTGATAGTAAAGTAAGGTGTAAGTTCTGTTGCCTTGTCAATATGTGGTATTGCTCCTCCTGTAGAAGCAATCATAGATGGGAATAACCATGTTCCTGTTCCGTAGGACAAGCCTCCTGCAACGATTGTGTCTACATAGGCTATCGCTACTGTTGCAAGCAATAACTTACCCGCTCCTTTTCCGATTCCCTGCAATAGCAGGCGTTACCAATCCTATGATAATCAGTGGTATCATAAAGCCAAGGAACTGACTGAAGATACTATTGAACGTCAGAAATGCCCTTACTGCTGGGTCTGGGAGATAATAGCCAAGGAATAGGCCAAGTAGTATGGCAATGATAACACGTGGTAGTAGTCCAATTTTGATTTTCTTTTGCATACTCTATTCTTTTAAGATGAATTATTCGATTTCTGAGCTAACGCGGTTGAACAAAAAAAGGATGAACAGTAAACAACCATACATCCTTTGTTACAATCTATGACTCCATCGGGAGTTCTGTTTCTTCTTTTAGTGACTCCGTTGGGATTCAAACCCAAGACCTTCAGAACATTTTTCTGACCTCATTCAGCTAAATGTCATCAGAAAGTCACTTTTTTAGTCACTTTTTTTTAGTGACTCCGTTGGGATTCAAACCCAAGACCTTCAGAACATTTTTCTGACCTCATTCAGCTAAATGTCATCAGAAATTCGTCACTTTTTGTGACTCCGTTGGGATTCAAACCCAAGACCTTCAGAACCGGAATCTGACGCTCTATTCAGCTAAGCTACGGAGCCTAATGATTGTGCAAAGATACAGTAAAGTTTGCATAATTCCAAACGAACAGTAAACATTCTTGTTAAAGTTTATGATATAGAAGTGATGTTTTCAAAACTTAGTAATATCCTTTATAACAAGTGGGAATATCAGATGTAAGCTATCATAAAGTTGCAATTTAGTAGATGAAATATGTTATTTTGTAAGATTAAGGCAATGCTTGTTTCTCAGTTTGATAATAAATATGTACCTTTGTGTGCAATTGAAATAACTGATAAACCATAAAAAGAAAGGAACCATGATGAGTCAACTGATAAAAGCTAGAAAGGATATAAAGCAGTACTTGGCAAACGCCAAACTGAGCAGGGTATCAAACTTATAAAGGAGTTTTTTCAGCAGAACTTAGCTACCGAACTACGACTAAGTCGTGTTACGGCACCATTGTTCGTGTTGAAAGGATTAGGTATCAATGATGACTTGAATGGTGTTGAACGTCCTGTTTCCTTTCCGATTAAGGATTTGGGAGAAGCTGAGGCTGAGGTAGTACACTCTCTGGCAAAGTGGAAACGACTGACGTTGGCAGATTATGACATTCAACCAGGCTATGGTATCTATACAGATATGAATGCTATTCGTGCCGATGAAGAGTTAGACAATCTTCATTCACTTTATGTTGACCAGTGGGATTGGGAAGCGGTTATCACCGAAGGTGATAGAACACGTAGTTTTTTAGAGAATATCGTTCGTCGTATTTATGCAGCTATTCTCCGCACAGAGTTCCTTGCTTGTGAGACTTATCCTCAGTTGGAACCCTTCCTTCCACAGACAATTCATTTTATTCATGCGCAAGATTTGTTGGATATGTATCCTACAATGACAGCAAAAGAACGTGAAGACACTATTTGTAAGAAGTATGGTGCGGTGTTTATTGAGGGTATTGGTTGCAGATTAAGTAATGGTGAGAAGCATGATGGTCGTGCTGCCGATTACGATGATTGGTCAACTGTTGCAGAAGATGGTAAGACTGGCTTGAATGGTGATATCCTCATTTGGTATCCTATCTTAGGACGTAGCATAGAGCTTTCGTCTATGGGTGTTCGTGTGGATAAGACTGCCTTACTTCGTCAGTTGACGATAGAGAAGCAAGAAGAACGTCAGCAACTCTTCTTTCATCAGCAGTTACTCTCTGATAAACTGCCGTTATGTATTGGTGGCGGTATCGGACAGAGCCGTCTTTGTATGATAATGTTGCACAAGGCGCATATTGGTGAGATACAAGCAAGTATCTGGTCAGAAGAAATGAGAAGAGCGTGCGAAGAGGCAGGAATGCCGTTGATCTAAAGCCTCACCTCCTCGACTCCCCTCCTAAACCAGTGGTCACTGAACGAAGGGAAGTAATGGGAGAATTATCTGTTTTGGAGGAAAAGAAGTTCAAACCAACAATGGGCGTTATAAGCGGCTAATCATGTTGATAAAGCAGAAAAAGAGCCATATCAAACTCTAAGAACGAGTTTGGTATGGCTCTTTGGGTATCATAATGCAACGCTCAATCCATATCCAGCCTATGTGTTGGTGCTTAGCACGTGTGGTGCTCATGGTCAGCACCAATGGTGCGGATGGCATATTAAGTTCTAATATCTTATCGGTTAGGCTCTATTTATTATCATATTCCGTATGGAAGGAGGTATGTTTAAGTCCTATCAAGCAGTAATCATTAATAAAGAGAGAATCTCTTATTCTGTTAGGACTCCCTTCCTCACAACTTCCCTTAGGTCAATGACCGTTGGTTTAGGCGAAGAGCAAGGGAGATTCCCCCTCCTTTGGAGGGGTTAGGGGAGGTTTTTAGTCAATAAACCTTTTAGTTATTTCCCCGTACTCATCAATTCTTCTGTCACGTAGGAAAGGCCACCAACGGCGTACATTCTCGCTATGGTCGAGGTTGATGCTGAGAATAACACTATCCTCATCGTTGTCACAAGCGCGATAGAGTAGTTCTCCCTGTGGTCCAGCAACAAAACTGCTTCCCCAGAACTGTATGCCTTGAGTTTGCTCACTTGGGTCAGGTTCGTGACCGACACGGTTTACAGCGATTACTGGTAAACCGTTGGCAACGGCATGGCCTCGCATGACTGTTGTCCATGCCTCACGCTGACGCTGTTTTTCCTCGTCAGTATCACTACTTTCGTAGCCAATAGCTGTAGGGTAGATAAGCATATCTGCACCTTGCAATGCCATTAGGCGGGCTGCTTCAGGATACCACTGGTCCCAGCAAACAAGTACACCAAGACGTCCTACGCTTGTATCAATTGGGTGAAATCCGAGGTCGCCTGGTGTGAAAGTAGAACTTCTCATAGTATGCTGGATCATCTGGAATATGCATCTTACGATATTTACCAGCAATACTACCATCCTTCTCTATCACTACGGCAGTGTTATGATAAAGTCCTGGTGCACGTTTCTCAAAAAGTGATGTCACGATGACAATACCCAGTTCGCGTGCCAACTCACCATAAAAGCCTGTAGAGGGACCAGGTATCGTCTCAGCCAAGTCAAACTTGTTTACGTCCTCTGTCTGACAGAAGTAAAGTGAATTGTGCAGTTCTTGAAGGATAACAAGTTCCGCACCACGTTGTGCTAAGTTTGTAATTCCCTCAGCCAATCGCTCTATATTGTTTTTGATGTCCTCAACATTATGTTGTTGCAGGAAGCCTATCTTAAGTTCTCTCATAATAAAGGTGTTAGCCCTGTTTATGTTTATTGTTCTGTGTTCTTTTATTACCATTCCATCTTTTATCAACTCAAAAGATGGGTGGTTTTATCTGTTTAATGGTACCTGCATCGTCAGACAGTGTATGGAACCATGCTGTCTGATAATAGTACGGCTGTCAATACCTATGATGTCACGATTAGGGAAAGCCTCTTGAATTGTGTCCAAAGCAACTTTATCCTTTTCGGGTTGGTTGTAGGTTGGAACAAGTACAGCTCCATTGATGATAAGGAAGTTTGCATGTGTTGCAGGCAAACGTTCGTCATCATCATAGATAGCGTCAGGCATAGGGAGACGAAGTAGGCGATAAGGCTCACCATTCAGTGTGCGAAGCTGTTTTAGCTGTTCCTCTAAGAGTCGGAAGTCCTCATAATGCTCATCTTCCTTATCGTCACACCCTATATATAATAAGGTGTTATTAGGTGCAATACGTACGATAGTATCAATATGTCCGTCTGTATCATCGCCTGCTAACTGACCATAATCTAACCATATAACTCGCTCTACATTTGGGAAGAAAAGGCGCAATTGTTTGTCTATATCCTCTTGTGTGAGAGGCTGATTACGATGTGGTGCCATCAGACAACTCGTTGTTGTAAAAAGTGTACGGTCCCCATCGCTCTCTATAGAACCACCCTCCAATACAAAATCCTTGTGGTTTTCTAATACTCCTTGGAAGAGTCCTGCCTCGTAAAGCTGACGATTGATTCTGTTATCCTTTTCTGCTGCAAACTTCTCACCCCATCCGTTGAAACAGAAGTCAAGTAGACGAAGAGGCTGGGAACTATCTTTCGATGCTTTGTTTGCTATGAGCGAAATCGGTGCAACGTCTCGTGCCCAAGTGTCATTATTGTCACAAGTAAAGAGCGTTACACGTTTCATCTGTTCCTCTGTCAGCCTTTCTTTCAGTAAGGAACTTACCATTTCTGTATCACGTGCTGTGATAAGCAATGCCTCGTATCGGGTAATAGCATCTGCCATCTGGAGATAAACCTCAGTAATCTCCTCAAGATAAGGATGCCAGTCTGTATCTTCGTGTGGCCATATCAGTATAATTCCGCTTTGTGGTTCCCACTCTGCAGGTAATCGAAAGCTATGATTTTCGTTTGTGTTCATAGTGCAAAGATAAGAAAAGAAAATGTGATACTTGTCTTTCCGTCTTCTTTTTTATTATAATATATTCGTTTAGAGGATGTTGATATAAAGGCACGCATGGGTTGATATATGTCAAATAGCGGGATTGATACGTGTCAATCTTATTGATGCAGGTCAAAATTTAATGGAAAAACAAAGTGAAAGTGTAAGTTTCCTTTGTGAGATTTTGGAAAGTGTACTAACTTTGCAAGCACAAAACAACACAAACGGCACCTCAATAGGATAACAAAGAGGTAGCCACTGAAAGGGCTTCAGTCTCAATAGGGACATAGGTAAAAGATTGTATAACTCAATAGAGGAAAGGAAACGTTATGAAAGAGAAAGTAAAGAATATGAGTGTTATGCGTAAGATGTTTCATTATATGACAAATGTCATCCGTGAATACAATATAGGTCGTGTAAACTGTTTGGCATAAATCAGAAACAGACTTATTCTTGCGCGATTCGCATGTAGTTAAGAAGAATAATTGAGAGAATATAAAAAAGAATCGGGTTAGAGTCAATAGACTTTAATCCGATTATTGTTTATGGAAGTTTCTCGGTTTATTTGACTTTGTTTATGAACTTAGGGCAGAATGTATAAAGTTTTGTGATTGTTTTAACATGTTAAAAGATTCCCTATTGTTTTTTTGCGGATAGATGAACTAATATAGGTTTACTTGCTTTTTCTTGGTATATTTATAGATGTTATATTTGTTTAAAATGTAATGTTTTTTTGTTTATGATAGAAAGAAAAGTTTTTCTTAAGCTTGTATATTTAATCT